>OAUW01000245.1_pt1 | contig 39210 bp, 54 predicted proteins | sample 1495241 | NCBI WGS metagenome assembly OAUW01 (sample SAMEA2580063, study PRJEB22360) | human gut metagenome | biome: human gut; feature: human-associated habitat; material: faeces | place: Denmark | collected 2008/2010
AATATACGGCTGTAAACCCATTAATGTTCTTGACGCCGTTTAAAGTCACCTTTGCGTTGGCCGCTGCTAAATTGCTATTTGCTATATAAAAAACATACCCATGAAAGGAGTAAAATGAACCAATTAAAACTATTAAACAATACAAAATACGAATTAATAACAAACGGGGTGGAAGAATCCGGCGATTACCTGACACTATCATTTCTTCCCGGATTAGACAGTTTTGAAACTGTAGAAGCCGAATTTAATCCGACAAACACAGAAAGAATCTACATACTTGGTTTGGACAGTCAGCCGATAGAAGTAAAAACCGGATTTACTCAGCTGGTGGAGATGCATAAGAAAATGAATTATGTCATATCCTCTGAAACAGTAAATACCGGAACCGAGGAAGAGCCAAATTACGAAACCAATGAAGTGAAGGAAACCATTATGATTGCAAAGCTTCGGAGGCCGGATATTAGAGATACAGTACAGACCTTGCAAGATACAGTGGATGCAATGATTTTAAGTCAACTGGAGGTGTAATATGTATACAACATTAAAAAGGTTATATAACAATGGAAAAGGGCCATTAACCGTTGATGAGCTTAACCGGGCTGTATTACTTGGATGGATTACAGAGCAGCAGAAAAACAGTATAATTGGAGGATGATTATGAGAGACATCACATTGTGTCATCCACGCTTGCAGCTTTTAGCAGGTCAGTTGGTGGACGAATGTAATAAACAGGGATTAAAAATTAAGATAGGAGAGACACTGCGGACTGTGGCAGAGCAGGATGCTTTATATGCTCAGGGCAGGACTAAACCGGGCAACATTGTAACTAATGCGCCTGGTAGTAGTTATAGCTCCTATCATCAGTGGGGAACAGCTTTTGATATATTTCGTAATGACGGCACTGGTGCTTATAATGAAATTGGTGGATTTTTTAACCGTGTAGGTGCTATCGGTGTATCTTTGGGACTTGAATGGGGTGGAAATTGGAAGTCTCCTGTGGACAAGCCACATTTCCAATTGCCGGATTGGGGAAGCAGCACATCTGGAATCAAGAAACTATATCGCACCCCGGATGAATTTATGAAAACCTGGGTGACAGAGGGACGCACTGGCTGGATTAAGGATAATAACGGCTGGTGGTACCGCAGACCAGATGGAACTTACCCGGCTAATAAGTGGTGTGTCATAAATCACCATTGGTATCTGTTTAACAAAGACGGATATGCTTGCACCAGCTGGCACCGCTGGAATGGTAGCGTATGTGACCCGGATGATGGTTCGGGGGATTGGTATTACTTTGACCCTACACCAAACGGTCCATTGGAGGGGGCGTGCTGGCATAGTCAGGATAATGGGGCGCAGAATATCTGGTACATAGAGGACTCTAATTCAATATAAAAGCGCCAGATTTTTACACTGACGCTTCTATAAATATTATACCATCTTCGGAAATATGCAACACGAAATGCAACACGGAGCCTATAAACCGCATAAAACCGTTATATTTTACGGGTCCGATTCCCGTCAGCAGCTTGTGGATAGCCTGGTATTTACCGGGCTTTTTTTCTTTTTGTGCCGCATTGGTGTATACGTATGAAACTGTAAACGGGGCAGAGGAGCCAGTGGCCCGTGTCACTTGCCCATATTGCGGCAGGGAATTTACAACGGATATGGATTTTATGTGGTAGGAATTTTATATGGTAGGAATTTTATATGGTAGGAATTTTAAGGGATAGCCTGGACTGTCCCTTTTTTTCTGCCATGGCCACATGAGAATTGACGGCTCAATTCTTTGTACCCTTGTAAATATCTGGATTAATAATCATCCCGGCCGGAGTATCCTTAAACAGGCGAGGGGAGGATAATTGTACCTAAAAAACAATAAATTTAATATGATTACAAAATAACCTAATTATTTATAAGAAAGAATAAATAATATCCGGGCAAATCCCTTCCTTTTTCGACATATTTATGATAGAATTTATACTATTCGGCAAATAGTTACTATTTACATGGTACTTTTTACATAATTTCCCAAGGTTGAGAACAGATGGGAGGATTTATTTTGGATATGGTTGGGGGTCTGGAGTCATAAAGAGAGCGGGCTCCCTTTTATATATTGGGCAGGGGGGATATAGATGTTGGACTGGGGCTTTGGATTAGGGGCTTTTGGGATGTTTTTCCTATATGACTGGAATCGGGTTTTTTTGAAAAAAAATGGCTTCGCCCCGCTTTTTGCGGCAGGCAACCTGCTGCTGGCTGTGGTGGGAGGAAGAATGGTGTATTCTTGTGTTTCCTCAGGGGTTAAGGGACAGCCAGTCTGGCTCCTTCCGGGCGCGTTTTTTCTGGCGATGCTGATTTATACGCTGTATTTTGCGCTGCCCTTTGACAGTACTTATTGCCAGGAGGCGGACCGGCACAAGGTCTGCCGCTCAGGTATGTATGGCTGGTGCCGTCATCCGGGCATATGGTGGTTTTTTGGCTGTTTTTTCTGTATGGGCCTGTCCACAGGGAATCCGGACCGGGTGATGCTCGGTCTGTGCCTTTCTTTTTTGAACCTTCTGTATGCCTGGTATCAGGACAGGCTTATATTTGTAGAGGAATTTTGCGACTACAGGGATTACCAGGAACAAGTACCATTTTTACTACCCAGACTGTGGAAAAGGCGGTGAACTGGAATGACATTTGAGGAAAAGCTGACCAATCAGGAATATGACAGGATATGGCAGGAATACTGCGGTTTTTTGGACCTGGACCTGGAATCCTATATGAAAATCCAGAGAAGGCTTTTGGAGGAGCAGATTGGACTCTGGTGCGCAAGTCCTCTTGGAAAGAAGATTCTAAAGGATAGGAGGCCGAAGAGCATAGATGAGTTCCGGTCCATGGTGCCGCTGACCACCTACGAAGATTATGCGGATGTCCTTCTTTTGAAGAAGGAGGACATGCTTCCTGATAAACCGATCATATGGATTCAGACCACGTGGGAGGGCGGAAAGCATCCTATCAAGGTGGCGCCCTACACCAGCGGTATGCTGAAAACCTACAAGAATAATATCCTGACCTGCCTGATGATGGCTACCAGCAAGGGTAGGGGAAGCTTTGACATCGGAATCGGCGATACATTTTTGTATGGACTGGCGCCTTTGCCCTATATCACGGGCCTGATTCCACTGGGATTGTCGGACGAACTCCACATAGAGTTCCTTCCTCCGGTGGACGAGGCCGTGAATATGACCTTTTCCGAGCGGAATAAGAAGGGATTTAAGATGGGGCTGGGAAAGGGGATTGATTTCTTCTTCGGCATGGGCAGCGTGGCTTATTATGTGAGTATGAGCATTGCCAGCCTGTCTGAGGGCAGTAAGAAGGGCGGATCCTTCCTGAAAAAAATGTTTACCATGCCTCCTTCCATGACACTGCGGTATCTTAAGGCGAAAAAACAGTGTGAGAAGGAAGGACGGGGACTGATGCCTAAGGACCTGTTCAAATTGAAGGGATTTTTGTGCGCTGGAACAGATAACCGCTGCTATAAGGATGACCTGGAGGAGTTGTGGGGCATCAGGCCGGTGGAGGTGTTTGCGGGGACAGAACCCAGTTTTATCGGGACAGAGACATGGAACCGTAACGGACTTTACTTTTTCCCGGATGCATGCTTTTATGAATTCATACCGGAAACGGAAATGTACAAGAATCTGGATGATCCCTCCTATGTTCCCAGGGCCATATGTATGGATGAGGTGGCAGCCGGAGAAGTATATGAAATTGTCCTTACTGTGTTGAAAGGCGGGGCATTTGCCCGGTACCGGGTGGGGGATGTCTACCGCTGTCTGGGACTTGCCAGCAAGGAGGATGAGACGCGGATTCCCAGGTTTGAGTACATTGACCGGGTGCCGGATATTATTGATATTGCCGGGTTTACAAGGATTTCGGAAAATTCCATTAAGAATGTTATCAGCCTTTCGGGAATTGATGTGACGGACTGGGCGGCTCTCAAGGAGTTTACCGAGGACAGGGGAAGGCCCTATCTCCATATGTACGTGGAGCTGGCGCCTGGCTGTGTGGTGAACCGGGCCGTCAGCCGGGAACTTCTGAAGGAACACCTGACCATTTATTTTAAATACGTGGACCAGGATTACCATGATTTGAAACGGATACTGGGCATGGACCCGCTGGAGATAACCATTCTTCGGTGCGGCACCTTTGCATCCTACCGGAAAAAGACCGGAAAGACACTGAGGCACATCAACCCATCCATCCATGATATTCAGGAAATGATAAAGATGCAGACAGCTTTTGACGGGCACAGGAGATACTAGGAGAAACTGATTGTATGAGAAGCTATGTTTTTATATCCATAACAGCTTTATATTTCTATACCTTTCTTATGCTGGCTTTTATGTCGGCTAAGAAATCACGGCTGATTCGTGATTTTATCGCTGTGTTGGGCGCCATGATTCTGTGGACCGGCGGCTCTCTTTTGATGAGGCTCCGGGCCTGGCCGTCCTATGAGCTGTGGTTCCATCTTTCGCTGGCAGGAATCAGCCTGGTGCCATGTGCGTTTTTCTGCTTCATCAGGGATTTCTGCGGCCATAAGGCCAAAGGCTCCCACAAAATGTGGCTGGTGCTTATCCTTCTGGTGAATCTCTATAACATATGGACAGGAAGCCTGGTCCAGCCGCCCGCCATCGAGTGGAACGGGGCCAGCGCCGTGTTTGTCTATCATATGGACTGGCGTGCCAGCATTATGTACGGACTCTGCTTCCTGGTAATCATACATACAGCCGCCATCATATGGAGCAGCCGGAAAAACAGGGCCCTTAAGGCCAAAGTGGTTCCGCTGCTTTCAGGCATATTTCTGCTTTTTGCGGGAAATATGGCTGTACCGCTGTTCAATGGTTTCCCCATAGATATCCTGTCAGGGGTTCTGAATGCAGGGGTGATGTTCTATACCCTTTATTCCAGGCACGTGTTCCGCATGACACTGCTGGTATCCAGAGGCAACTGCTATATCATTGCCATGGCAGTAAGCGCCCTGGCCTTTTATAATGTGGCCCAGACTCTGGACGGCATCATCCGCAGGGATGTGCCAATGCTGGCGCCCTTCAGCGTTATGATTGTGGCTACTATGACCATGATGGTCACCCTGTTGATTTACATTGTGGCCAAGGGATTTTTTGACCGGATTTTCATTAAGGAAGAGGTGAGCCAGACAGAACGGCTCAGCGAATACACGGCCATTGTGTCCCAGTCACTCAGACTGACGGAAATCCTCAACGCCCTGGTGAACGTCATAGGAAGTACCCTGCACACAAGGAAGATTTATATTTGCATCAAGGATTCACAGGGAAATTATCCTGCGGTGTTCAGCAGCAGTCCCCTGGATGACAAGAATTTTTCTCTGGCAGGCAGCGCGCCGCTCATCAACTGGCTTAAAAGCCATGACTCCTGTCTGCTGCTTAAGGATTTCCGAAGGACCGTGGAATACAAGTCCATGTGGGAGGAAGAAAAATACCAGATGGAGGTCCTTAAGATTGAGTGTATCCTGCCTCTTAAGGACGGGGACGACCTGGCCGGACTGGTGCTTATGGGGGGCAAGGAGAAGCGGGGAAAGATGCGTGCCGGCGGGTATTCCGAGGAGGACATCATATTCCTTAACTCCATTGAATCCGTCAGCTCCATTGCGGTAAAGAACTCCAGGCTCTACGAAAAGGCATATGAGGAAGCCAGGACAGATGAGCTTACCGGACTTTTGAACCGGAAATATTTCTGCGAGACACTGGAGGAAAATTACGAAAAATGCAAGCGCACTTCCCTGGCCCTTGTCATCTTCAACGTGGATGATTTTAAGCTGTACAACCAGCTTTACGGCAATCATGAGGGAGATAAGGCATTGGTGCATATTGCGCGTATCATACAGGGGACCGTGGGGGATAACGGTTACTGCGGACGTTACAGCGGCAAGGAATTTGCCGTTATCCTGCCTGACTATGATATCTATTCAGCGCAGAATCTGGCTGAGAATATTTCACGGCAGATTCAGAACATGAATCTGGACTGTACGGATACTTACTTAAAGCCGCTGACTGTCAGCTGCGGAATCTGCGCTGCTCCGTACGCGGCAGCGTCCATGAATGAGCTCATATCCAATGCGGACTGCGCGGTATACCATGTGAAGCGTTCCGGAAAGAACGGAATCCGGGTATACTCAGACGGAATCATCGGTGTGAGGGATACGGATGAGGGACTGGCAAAGAAGCACCGAAGCATGTATTCCGAATATGCTCCCACCATCTACGCCCTGACGGCTGCTATCGATGCAAAAGACCACTATACATTCCAGCATTCCAAGAATGTGGCTTATTATGCCCATGCCATGGGGCAGGCATTGAAAACCAGCGAGGAGTACCAGGAGATTTTTAAGGAGTCAGCCCTGCTTCACGATATCGGGAAAATCGGGATACCGGAAAATATTCTGAACAAAACCGGCAAACTGACGGACGAGGAGTACAGCACCATGAAGCGCCATGTGGAGGCATCCGTGGAAATCATACGCCATCTTCCCTCCATGGATTATGTGATTCCCGCTGTCCTGGGACACCATGAGCGGTATGACGGAAGGGGATACCCCAGGCGCATCGCGGGGAAGGATATTCCTCTGGCGGCCAGAATCCTGTGCATTGCGGATTCCTTTGACGCCATGGTATCCAAGCGCAGCTATAAGCCCAGCATGTCGGTGGAATTCGCGGTCAATGAGCTGGAACGAGGCGCGGGAACACAGTTCGATCCGGAGCTGGTGCCGGTATTTATCGGCCTGGTGAAGGATGGAATTATCAGGCCGGTTCTGAATGAAGGGAACGGCGTCTGCGGCAGGGAGCTGGAAGGGACGGATGCATGACGGTGATATGGGGAATGCAGCTGGAAAGGTATAAGTAAAAGGCCGTGGGGAAAATCTATATAGAAAAGCCTGTTCACACCATCATGCGGCGTGAACAGGCTTTTTGTATGGGACTTTATTGCGATGCAGGTATTCAAACTGCCGGAGGCCGCCCCTGGAGTTCAGCCAGAATATCGACAGGATACGGCCAGAATATTGACAGGATACGGCCAGAAATATTGGCTGAGTATAGCCAGAACATGGTCAGAGCAACATCAGAATACCATCTGCACCAGCAGCATGTAGCATACCGTTCCCAGCGCGATGCTGGCAAGGGTATTGCCCTTCCAGAGGTGGAGCCCCACCACCACGGCAACGGATATGAGCTCCGGCAGGCCATAGGGGCAGGCTAAAGGTGTGATTCCCTTCAGGCAGTAGACCACCAGCACGGCCATGATGGCGGCCGGGAGGCTGGTCCCCAGGTAGCGGACCAGCCCGGGGACTTCCTTTTTACCGCCGAAGAGGAGGAAGGGAAGCCACCGGGTAATCTGGGTGCACAGAGCGCAAATCAGTATGGTAATTAGTACATAATTTGAGTGGGTCATGGTTTAATCCTCCTCCATTTTCTGTTCCACGGTCCTGCGCAGGAACAGCAGCATGGCTACGGCAGCTGCCAGGGCAGGAAGGATAAAGTTGGAAGAGCGGATGAGCACCAGAAACAGTGCGCCGCATATAAAACCGGTGACAGCCGGTATGTGGGTCTTTGCCGCCTTCCACTGGTCTACACATATGACCACGAACAGGGCGGTCATGGCAAAATCAATACCTGTGGTGTCAAAGGTAATCAGCTCACCCATAAGGGCGCCAAGCACCGACCCGGCTATCCAGTAGCACTGGTCAAAAAACGCTGTAAAGAAAGTGGCTGCCTTCCATTCTTTGTCCGTAAATGCGGACGGACGTGCCATGGAACATAACAGGGAATAAGTTTCATCCGTCAGGGAAAATACCATGTAAGGATAGGCTTTTCTCATTTCCTTGAAACGTTCGATGAAGGTGAGTCCGTAGAAGGCATGGCGGCTGTTGATAAACAGGGTCATGACAGCTGTGGTCACATAGCTTAAGCCGCCGGTGAGAATGCCCACCAGAGCAAACTGCATGGAACCCGCATAGACAAGGGTACTGATGAGAAAGGCCCAGAACACACTTAAACCGGATTTCTGTAACAGGAGTCCAAAGGCGATTCCTAAGAATATGTAGCCCAGAAATATGGGGATGGTCTTTATCAGAGCGAATTTTGCTGCTTTTTTCATGGTTTGGTAAATCTCCTCATAATTGTACATAGTTTAGCACATTAATGTAGTATAGCAGACATGGGATAAGATTTCCACTGCAAAATGTATTTTCCCCTTTCACTGATAAAAGAATTGTGTTATGATTAATAATTATATTTACCACAATAGCAACGTAACGGAGGAGCAATTATGGCAGACAGGGATACCGTAATGGAAACTGAGGAAAAGGAGGTGGTCTCCAGGAATTTCATAGAACAGGAGATTGACAAGGACCTGGCAGAGGGCGTTTATAACCATGTCCAGACCCGTTTTCCGCCGGAGCCAAACGGTTATTTGCATATCGGACATGCCAAGTCCATCTTACTGAACTACGGCCTGGCACAGAAGTACGGCGGCAAGTTCAACCTGCGTTTTGACGATACAAACCCCACAAAGGAAAAGACTGAATTCGTGGAGTCCATCATGGATGACGTGAAGTGGCTGGGCGCTGATTTTGAGGACAGGCTTTTCTTTGCGTCCAATTATTTTGACCAGATGTACCGGTGCGCCGTGTTCCTGATTAAGAAGGGAAAGGCCTTTGTCTGTGACCTGACAGCGGACCAGATCAGGGAGTACAGGGGAGATTTTACCACACCCGGCAAGGAGAGTCCTTACAGGAACCGTTCCGTGGAGGAGAATCTTGCCCTGTTTGAGGAGATGAAGGAAGGAAAGTACCGGGACGGGGAGAAGGTGCTGAGAGCCAAAATCGATATGGCTTCCCCTAATATCAACATGAGGGACCCGGTTATCTACCGTGTTGCCCGCATGTCCCACCACAACACAGGCGATAAGTGGTGCATTTATCCCATGTATGATTTCGCCCATCCCATTGAGGATGCCATTGAACACATCACCCATTCCATCTGCACCCTGGAATTTGAGGACCACAGGCCGCTCTATGACTGGGTGGTTAAGGAGTGTGAGTTTGAGAATCCGCCCCGACAGATTGAGTTTGCCAAACTGTATCTGACCAATGTGATAACCGGCAAGCGCTATATCAAGAAGCTGGTGGAGGATAAAATCGTGGACGGCTGGGACGACCCGCGTCTGGTGTCCATCGCTGCTCTGAGAAGAAGGGGATATACACCGGAGGCCATCAAGATGTTCGTGGAGATGGTCGGAGTATCCAAGGCCAACAGCTCCGTGGACTACGCCATGCTGGAATACTGTATCCGCGAGGACTTAAAGCTTAAGAAGCCGCGTATGATGGCTATTCTGAATCCGGTGAAGCTGGTCATTGACAATTATCCGGAAGGCCAGGCGGAGATGCTGGAGGTTCCCAATAATCTGGAGAATCCGGAGCTGGGAGACAGGAAGGTTCCATTTGGGCGGGAGCTTTATATTGAGCGGGAGGATTTCATGGAAGAGCCTCCGAAAAAGTATTTCCGCATGTTCCCCGGCAATGAGGTTCGCCTGATGGGAGCATATTTCGTGAAATGTACAGGATGTGAGAAGGATGCCGACGGCAATATTACCGTGGTTCACGGCACCTATGACCCGGAGACAAAGAGCGGTTCCGGTTTTGAGGGACGCAAAGTAAAGGGAACCATCCACTGGGTGGCTGTTCCCACCGCAAGGCAGGCGGAATGCCGCCTGTATGAGAACATTGTGGACGAGGAGAAGGGCAAGCTGAATGAGGACGGCAGCCTGAATTTAAATCCACATTCCCTGGTTGTGTTAAAGGAGTGCTACGTGGAGCCGGCCCTGGCAGAGGGAAAAGCCTATGACAGCTATCAGTTCGTGCGCAACGGATTCTTTTGTGTGGACTGCAAGGACAGCACGTCTGAGAATCCGGTATTTAACCGGATTGTATCCTTAAAGAGCTCATTCAAGCTTCCTAAATAGGATAAAACATAAGGGGACAGAACAGATAAAACAGGACAATCATCAATGAGATAAAGAAAATGCCGGGTACCTGATGAAAAAGGTCCCCGGCATTTATTATGACTGCGGCTCCTGCATCACACTGTGATGAAACACCTTATCATATGCCCTCTAATAATACCGGCAGGATATAAAGTGAAACTTGAAAAGCTCGTAGAGAAAACGTATGCCGATGACAATATAAATGGCCGTGCCTGCCGCAAACAAAGCCATGAAGAATACATAGAGCCCCACATACATGCTGATTCTGGAGGCCGCGATAAGGCCGAGGCAGAGATAGGTGAACTTGAAAACCTTGCGCTCCAGACGGTGCACCGGTATGCGGAATACCCGCTTGATGATGGATACCAGGGACACTATGAACAGCGGGTAAAGCGCGTCCACAGACAGGGCTGCAAGGAGCTGGTACCATTCCGGAAAGTCCCTTACCGAGCTGTGTCTCTCTATGGCTGTGAATACCAGGATGTGCACAGACACGGTCAGCAGCACAATGGCCGCAGCTCCTATGAAACAGCGGAAAGCCAGTGAATGTTCTTTTTTGGGAGATAGTTTCTTTAACATATTCAGAGTCTGTTCGCTCATGTCCATCCATCCTTTCTCAACTGATTTTATTGGGTTCTCTTTCTACTTTTATTATAATTCCATACCGCGATGATTACAATGTACAAATCAGAAAAAAGAGTATATTATCGTAAAATAATCTTTGTATTTTGCGTAAATAGTATTAGTTAACTGAAAAAATGTGAAAAAATATTGACATATCCCTGTGGGACTGGTATGATTAAAATGTTTGTTTCAAATATGAATGATGATGCCAGTTTGCGGCGGGAAGGGGCGGAAAATGGAACTGATAATACCTTTTGACAGCCAGTCGGACAGTCCTCTCTATGAACAGATTTACCAGTACATAAAAAATGAAATCCGCCGGGGAAAGCTGGAGGCGGGAAGCCGTCTGCCCTCCACCCGCATACTGGCCAGGAACCTGAGGCTGAGCCGCAGTACCACCCAGATGGCCTATGACCAGCTGCTGTCCGAAGGATATATCGAGGCACTGCCATGCAAAGGCTATTTTGTCTGTAAGATAGAGGAATTGGTGGAGGTACGGCAAAAGGGCGGAGGCTCCTTTGTAGAGCCGGGAGATACCGGGAAAGACCGTTATGAGGTGGATTTTTCTCCCAGAGGAATTGATTTGGACAGCTTTCCCTTTAATACTTGGAGGAAAATCAGCAGGAATACACTGGTAGATGATAACAAGGAGATGTTTGCGGCAGGGGACCCTCAGGGAGAGAGAGCTCTCAGAACTGCCATAGGAGATTACCTCCATTCTGCCAGGGGGGTGGACTGCAGGCCGGAACAGATTCTCATTGGCGCGGGAAGCGAGTACCTGCTGATGCTTCTGCCCCAGATTTTGGGAAACGGAAGGAAAATTGCCATGGAAAACCCCACATACAAGCAGGCATACAGAGTGCTTAGGGGGGAGGGATACCCTGTGATTCCCGTGGATATGGACCGGTACGGAATGGATGTGGAGCGCCTTGCCTGTAGCAGCGCGGATGTGGCATATGTGATGCCTTCCCATCAGTATCCCACAGGGATCGTCATGCCTGTGAAGCGGCGGCAGGAGCTGCTGGCCTGGGCCTACAGCGGTGCGGACAGGTATCTGATTGAAGATGACTATGACAGTGAATTCCGATATAAGGGGAAGCCCATTCCCGCGCTGCAGGGCATGGACCGGGGAGGCCGTGTGATTTATATGGGAACATTTTCCAAATCTATAGCCCCGGCTATCCGTGTGGGCTTCATGGTGCTGCCGGAGCATTTGCTGGAGGCATACCGGGAAAGGGCCGGTTTCTATCTCTCCACGGTGTCCAGGATTGACCAGAACATTCTCTACCAGTTTATAACCCAGGGATATTATGAGAGACATTTAAACCGCATGAGGGCCCTGTATAAGGGAAAACATGATGCGCTGATGACCGGGCTTAAGGAACTGGAGGACCGGTTCTTAATCAGGGGAGAATATGCGGGACTGCATGTGCTGCTGACCCACAGGCAGGGGGAGGCGGAGGAACGCCTGGTGGCCCGTGCGGCTGCCCTGGGAGTGAAGGTCTATGGAATATCGGGATGTTTCATACAGCCGGAGGCGAACCTGTTGGGGTCAACCGTTATGCTGGGATATGCAAGTCTCAGCGAGGAGGAAATCCGGAAAGGCACTAAACTTCTGGCAAAGGCCTGGACATTCTAAGACGCTGTTGGGATGCTAAAGGCATAAAGGGTGTGTCTGACGGAAAATATGTTTTATTGGCTGCAGAAGATAAGATAGCGAAGATAATGAGCAAGTCAACATGAAAGGAATGGTATACCATGAAGGGCAGGAATGACACATGGACAGATATGGCTGCTGCCGCCGCGTTTGCGGTGGTACTGGGAATCAGCGCCTTTTGGGGGCAGCCTGACAGGGCCTATGACCAGGCCCGTGGCCGGACGGGCAGCGCCTATGGCCGGATGTATGAACAGGCAGGTCCGGAGGATGAAAATGGAAATCCCGTGAGCAAGGCTGACGCTTATCCGGATACCGCGGGAGCTGTACAGGCGGCGGAGGGCCCAGGGGAGAACCCGGCCCGGCCCGGAGGGGAAGACGCAGAGATACTTCCGGACGTGACAGAATCCCAGAAGGCGGTTCTGGACGAAATCATGGAGGCATTAGAGGCGCAGGATCTGGAGTCTGCCGCGCGGGTCATGGACCGCGGTGAGGAGGAGCTTCTTACGCTGTTTTATGAGGTCATGGACGGAACGCGGTATCTCTATGACGGCCAGTCATTCAGCCTGTCCATAGAGGGTAAGGGGCTGGTGCTCACCATGCCTAAGATACTGTATTACGGCGCCTTTAAGGCCGGCAGGCCGGAAGGAGATTGTACGGCCCTTCAGGTGGTTGAACTGGATGCCCCCAGGTATGATTACTCCCAGGGATTGTGGAAGGATGGAAAAATGGAGGGCGATGGTCATACAGGATACTGCTATTATGAGAACAGCCCCCGGGGGGAAGCCAGGGATGTGTGCAAGACCGGGAGATTTTCCGGTGACAGGCTGGAGGGGGAGGTGACCTATACCACCCTGAACCAGGAGGGAGAGACATCCACCTGGAAGCTGGAAGTAAAGGACGGTACGGTACAGCTGGATGACCGTTGGATTCATATAGAGGAGCGTGGGGAGTATCAGCTCATGTCCCAGGAGGATGACAGCCACGCCTATATCATGGACGAGAAGCTGGCCGGACAGCCTGTGTGGATTAACCTTCTGGCCTGGGAGGAATAAAAGGATGAATGAAATACAGAATAAAATATAAAAAACAGAAAGGCTCCGGGAACACGAAATCCTTATGTTCCCCAAGCCTTTCCGCTTTTTACACTGTTTTGGATAGTTCGCCTGGTATTAAGCCGCTGTGTTATTCCAGTGTATCTTCCTCGATGATGGCGGTAGAGGGGCCTGCTTCCTGTTTCTCAGGCTCCTCACTGCTGTCATCGTAATCATCTTCTGTAAGATCTCCAGAATCATAGGAGGAACTGCCGTCCATACGGCGGTAATCATAGAGGTCGTCCTCGTCCACATAGTCGTCGTCCAGGAAGCCCTCATCTTCGAACAGATCAGAATCATCAGCCTTATCCCTGGAGTGCTCATCCATGAAATCCGCTTTCTTTGTCTTCACGGTCTGCAGTGCAATCTGAGCCGTGTCCACGGCAGCGGAAACAGCCTCGTGGGCAGTGTCCGACAACAGGCTTCCGGCATCCTTAAGGACATTCTTCGTTGCCTGGGCCATATCTTTGGCAGCTACCTTGAATTCGTCCTTGCTGGAGGAAAGAGAGATGTAATTGCGGTCCAGGCTGCGTGCATCAATGGTGCGCTCCGTGCCGTCCTCGTCGGTTCTGTCCTCGCCGCCATCCTCGAATTCCCGGAAATCCTTTTCCAGCTCCCTGTGGTATGTCTTATACTGAAGTACGTAGGAAACGCCGGCAGCCACAGCACCGGTTACTGCTGCAAATGCTACGAATTTACCCCAACCTTTCTTTGCCATGCCAAAAACCCCTTTCTTGTAATGGTGATGCATAAAAGCTCCCCTATGGGTCATATTATGCCTTATTGTTATTATTGTAATACGAATGGAAAAAAAAAGAAACAGCTAATTGTAAAAAAACAATAAATTTAAAAGAAATTAGCACTCAACTCTTGACAGTGCTAATAACTGGTGATATAACATATCATGTGAGCAAAAGAAAGCAGTAAGGAAATGAAAACAAGAAAGAAAAATCAGAATATCGCGCAAGGAGGAATTCAATCATGAAGTTAGTACCATTGTTTGACAAAGTAGTGTTAAAGCAGTTAGTTGCAGAAGAGACAACGAAGTCCGGCATCGTCCTTCCGGGGGCTGCCAAGGAGAAGCCACAGCAGGCAGAGGTTATTGCAGTGGGACCAGGCGGAGTTATTGACGGCAAGGAAGTAACCATGCAGGTTAAGGCCGGCGACAAGGTAATCTATTCCAAGTACTCAGGAACAGAAGTAGAGATTGAGGATGAGAAGTACGTTATCGTAAAGCAAAACGATATCCTGGCAGTTGTTGAATAATAAATAAAACAGTAGAACATAGAATATTGGAGGTTGATGAAAGATGGCAAAGCAGATTAAGTATGGCGTAGAAGCCCGCAAGGCGCTGGAAGCAGGCGTTAACCAGTTGGCAGATACAGTGCGTGTTACACTTGGACCGAAGGGACGCAACGTTGTCCTGGATAAGTCCTTTGGCGCTCCGTTAATTACAAACGACGGCGTTACCATTGCAAAGGAAATCGAGCTGCAGGATCCATATGAGAACATGGGTGCGCAGCTGATCAAGGAAGTTGCTTCCAAGACCAACGATGTGGCCGGCGACGGCACCACCACAGCAACTGTTCTGGCTCAGGCCATGGTAAACGAAGGCATGAAGAACCTGGCAGCCGGCGCAAACCCAATCGTCCTGAGAAAGGGCATGAAGAAGGCTACAGACGCGGCTGTGGAAGCTATCAAGAAGATGAGCAAGCCAATCAACGGCAAGGATCAGATCGCAAGGGTAGCAGCCATCTCTGCTTCCGACGATGAAGTAGGAACCATGGTAGCGGACGCTATGGAGAAGGTTTCCAAGGACGGCGTCATCACCATTGAAGAATCCAAGACAATGAAGACAGAGCTTGACCTGGTTGAAGGTATGCAGTTCGACAGAGGTTACCTGTCCGCTTATATGTGCACGGATATGGATAAGATGGAAGCTAACTTAGACGATCCATACGTGCTGATTACCGATAAGAAGATTTCCAATATCCAGGATCTGCTTCCTCTGCTGGAGCAGGTAGTTAAGATGGGCGCAAGACTTCTCATCATCGCTGAGGATGTGGAAGGCGAAGCACTGACCACCCTGATTGTAAACAAGCTGAGAGGCACATTCAACGTAGTGGCTGTAAAGGCTCCCGGCTACGGCGACAGAAGGAAAGAGATGCTGCAGGATATCGCTATCCTGACAGGCGGTACTGTTATTTCCGAGGAACTGGGTCTGGATTTGAAGGATGCAACCATGGAGCAGCTGGGACGTGCAAAATCCGTTAAGGTTCAGAAAGAGAACACCATCATCGTTGACGGCATGGGCGACAAGGATGCCATTTCCGCAAGGGTATCCCAGATTCGCAAGCAGATTGAGGAAACCACCTCTGACTTTGACAGGGAGAAGCTGCAGGAGCGTCTGGCTAAGCGGGCGGGGGGGGTAGCCGTTATCCGTGTTGGAGCTGCAACCGAGACAGAGATGAAGGAAGCTAAGCTTCGTATGGAAGATGCTCTGAACGCTACAAGAGCGGCTGTTGAGGAAGGCATCATCGCAGGCGGCGGTTCTGCTTATGTACACGCAGCTGAGGAAGTAAAGGGCGTTGTTGACGGACTGGAAGGCGATGAGAAGACTGGCGCCAGAATCATCTTAAAGGCACTGGAAGCTCCTCTGTTCCACATCGTAGCCAACGCAGGACTGGAAGGCTCCGTTATTGTAAATAAGGTAAAAGAGTCCTCTGTAGGCAACGGCTTTGACGCTTACAAGGAAGAGTATGTGGATATGATTGAAGCAGGCATCCTGGATCCCGTAAAGGTTACAAGAAGCGCACTTCAGAACGCTACCAGCGTTGCTTCCACACTGCTGACAACCGAGACAGTTGTTGCCAACATCAAGGAGCCGGCTCCAGCAGGCCCGGCAGCACCTGATATGGGCGGAATGTATTAATCCGCAGGGTACGATATTTGATTGATGAAGTATAATAAGGATGGGACACAGCACAGGAATATGTGTGCTGCTGTCCCATCTTTTTTGCGCTCTGCCGTACGTGCCGGGTAGATCTTCCTTATACAAACATCCGGGCCACTGTTGCAAAGGCAAAGCACAGTACGATACCGCAGACCGTAGGCACAAGGAAGGACATGGCAGTCCATTTTAGGCTGCCCGATTCCTTGCGGATGGTAAGAAGGGTGGTGGTGCAGGGCCAGTGCATCAGAGAGAAGAGCATGGTGCTGACAGCGGTAATCCAGGTCCAGCCGTTATTCACCAGTAAATCCCTCAGCTGCGCCAGGCTGTCAAACTCCAAAAGGCTTCCCTGTGCCATATAGGCCATGATGATGATGGGAATTACGATTTCATTGGCAGGCAGCCCCAGGATAAATGCCATAAGAATCACGCCGTCCATTCCAAGAAGCCTTGCAAAGGGATCCAGAAAGCCGGAAAAGTGGGCCAACAGGGTGATGCCGTCCAGCTGCACATTTGCCATAATCCAGATTAAAAGGCCGGCAGGGGCGGCCACCGCAATGGCCCTTCCCAGAACGAACAGGGTCCGGTCAAAGACGGAACGGACAATCACCTTGCCAATCTGCGGACGCCGGTAAGGAGGCAGCTCCAGAGTGAAGGAGGAAGGGATTCCCTTTAACACGGTCATGGAAAGAACTTTGGAGACCGCGAAAGTCATGCATACGCCCAGGACAATGAACAGGGTCAGGAGCAGGGCTGACAGCATGGAGTCAAAGGCACCTCCGGATACGCCCACAAAAAACATGGAGATAATGGCGATTAGGGTGGGAAACCTTCCGTTGCAGGGCACAAAGTTGTTGGTTATCATGGCAATGAGCCGCTCCCTGGGAGAATCAATGATGCGGCAGCCCACGATGCCCGCTGCGTTGCATCCGAATCCCATACACATAGTATTTGAAAACTTGTAGATTAAATCATAGATGTTTTAGTTTGATATTGACATTATCATCATCAATTGTGATACGGTCTATAATCATAGTTAGGCAGGCTCTTTTTTCATCCAGACTTCCTGTATCAGCAAGAGACATCAATGTATCTCTCGCGGTTATCATTTCAGCAAGTGTTGTTATAGGCACATTTTTGGGTTTTGATACATTCAATAGCGCCTCTTTCTCTTTAGTAAGTGCATCCATCTTTTTCTGTATGGACTCAAGCGGAATACCACTAACTTGATATAGGTCTATCAGCTTTTCAATCTGCTTATCAATCTCGGTTAAACGAAGTGAATAGTCAGTGACTGGAACTGGGGCAGGATGGCTATTCTGTAATTTGGAAAAGTCTAAACGCGTTATGTAATCCAGTACCAGTTTATTTAGTTCTTCTATTTTCCATTTTTTATTTTTGCAATTTGGGTCAACAATATACTTTTTATCTCCCTTAGTACGGCTATAGCAGGAATAGTTACCATGCTCACCATGGAACCGTGCCCCACACTTACCACAATACACGAGGCTGGAAAGAAGAGTGTTCGCCTTAAATGGAGAACGCTTGAAGGTATCAGATGTCCTCCTGGAGCTGTTAAACAGGTCCTGCACCTGCCGAAATATTTCTTCGGATATGATTGGTTGATGATTGCCTTGATAGGCAACTCCTTTAAACTTCACCTTTCCAATATACAGTTCATTTTTAAGGACATTCCGTACTGAGACCTCATTGCTCCATCCCCCATATTTTTGATGCATATACTGCCAACAGTTATGGATTGAATACCCCTTTAAGAACCGATTATACAAATCTTTGACCTGCAAAGCCTCATAATCATTTATTATAAGTTCTCCGTCAATATAATCATAGCCGGTCGGTGTATTACCACCTCCGTGAAAATACCCATTCTTGGCCCTGCCGATGCGTCCCATTGTAAAACGTTCCGTAATCTGGTCTTTCTCCAGCTGGGCAAAGACAGACAGTATTCCAATCATGGCCCGGCCAAAGGGAGTGGAGGTGTCAAAATTCTCATTCACAGAAACGAAGTCTACATTCTTGGCCAGGAAACAATCCTCAATCAGCATGAGGGTATCCTTTTGGCTTCGGGACAAGCGGTCAAGCTTGTAGACAATAACAGAGTCTATCAATCCTTTGCCGATGTCCTGGAGCATCTGTTGCAGAGCAGGCCTATTAATGTTTCCGCCGGAATAACCTCCGTCAGTATATATCTTGACTATCTGAATATCTTTTGCTTTACAGTATGCTTTCAATCGGTCAGTCTGTTCTTCAATGCTGTAGTTTTCTAACTGATTGTCCGTGGATACGCGGACATAACATGCGCCTTTAATCATATTCATCTCTCCTTATTGACACCTCATACTTCTGCCACCTTTCCTAATACAAGTCCTACTAATTTTATATCTTCTCTAGCTGGTATGTCTCCGTATTCTTTATTATGAGAAATAAGCCTGTCGGTTCCCAGTTCTTTGATAAGGCATTCATTCCCCCTGGTAAAGATACCAATGCTCCCAGTCGGAATCTCGTCCGTAATTTCAACATAAACCTTATCCCCATCGTAGTATGTGGGTTCCATGGAGTTTCCATTTACTCCTAGGGCGAAATCTGCCCGGCGTGCGATTGGTGTGTCCAGAACTTCAATAATATCGGTCGGAATGTCATTGAACAGATATTCTCCTGTTCCCGCAGAAGCAAGTCGCTGGTAGTAAATAATGGAGTAGCGCGGCGGAGCAGCTTTTTCTATTTCTACTATTTGTGGTTTTTGTTGTTCTCTTTCAGCCAGTGCTTGCTTGTACAATTCCATTCTCTGGGTTTCCCAGTCGAGGACTGTATCAACGTGGGATTTACCGTTATTGTCAAGTTTGCGGTATTTTTTTATCATGTTAAATTCAGGAATAGTTACTTCGTCATCAGGTAATATCGGTTGAAGAAAATAAGAAACCGTTACTTGTAGTGCGCCACAAATATAGGAAAGCATGTCCAAGTCTGGTTTACTAACGCCTTTTTCCCAGTTACTAATAGTTGTATTTGTTGTGCCGATTAATCTGGCAAGTTCAGATTGTTTCAAACCGGCATCAGCGCGAGCTTGTTTCAATTTTTCACCAAACGTCATGAGTGCACCTCCTTATACGATGATACTACAATATTATTTAGAAAATGTAAATAGAAATTCCAAAAATATTGAAATTTATTTAAAAAACATATTGACAATACAAGTATATTGGATTATTATAATTACAGATTCCAAGAAAATTGGAAATGAGGTGATGAAATTGAAAGAATGCTTGGAAATCAAAAACTATTTAGAAGAAAAAGGAATTTCACAGGCTCATGTTGGAAAGAAAGCGGGAATCAATCTGACAAAATTAAATCTTGCCCTGAATGGAAATCGTAAGTTGACTTTAGAGGAATATGCAAAAATTTGCGGTGTGCTTGGCGTAAATACCGATTTCTTCCTGAAGCCAAGGTCGCCAGACAATGAAGAAAGAGAGGTGGGGTAGGAAGTGGCGGAATTAAGACTGGTTAAAAGAGAGGGGAAGCAAATCATCAATACGGATATTTCCGACGCATGAGAAAGGAGCGTGAGTATCAAAATGAGATTAGACGGGAGAAATGAAGTTTGGTTACATAGAGAGAACGGAATTACTCGTATGACAATCAACGGAGTGGACGTTTCGTCGGTAAAGGACTACCAAATCAAAAGTTCCGCCAATGGAGAGACGGAACTTACAATCACAATTTCGGCAATGTCAGTTATTACTGACTTTGAAACAAGTTTAACAGGAATCCAGCAACAGCACCAGTAAACCATGAGTTACTTACGCTTTGCAAGAAAAATATTGCAAGGATAACATTGGGCAGAATGGAAGGAGCGTGATAAAAAGATGATTGGCACTTTGTCACAACAAAGGAGGTGTTAACATTTTGAGTTTGGAGGGAAATATCGCCAGATACATAAGGAAGAAGGGAATCCAATTGACAGTGATGTCTAGGGAAACAGGTATTCCGTACATGGCCCTGTATAATACTTTTTTCAATGAAAAAAAGAATCGTAAAATTCGTGGGGATGAATTAATAGCTGTCAGTAACTTTCTTGAAATAAATCCAAAAGATTTCTACGACGAGAAAGAGGAGATGGAGTGTGGATGCTAGATAACAAAAAGCCAATAGAGGTGTTGTCTCTATCGGCTCTTGCCTAAATTTGTTTACCCTATGTACCTTGCAGGCTTTCGCCGCATCTGACAACACCAAATGCTTCTGTCAGATATTTCATCACTTTAGCAGTTTTAGTTCTGCATTATGCCTAATTGTTGATGAATTATGAGGAGTACACGGCATGGTGAGATATTTTAACGGAGATATCAACCAAGCGCTTTTTACGGGGTGCTTACCACGGGTAACGCCATGCCAGTAATCTACATTTAGCCAGTTTTACGTGCGTTGGCACCACGGTTGCGACCTCATACTAAGGGAACAGGCAAGTTCAAAAGTTTGGTTAACATGACCACACTCCCTTCATTGCCTAATGGCATGATGTAATTTTAACATTTTGGGTGTATTTTTACAAGATGTAAAAAATACTTGTTGATTTGGCAAAACAAAATTGAAACTATAATGTTTTTATAAGCTACAAAAACGAGGTGAAAGAAGATGATACCTAACTGGCTGTTGGGTACTGAAACCTTACACTTATATATTAGGAGGTAATAAAAATAAATCAATGGAATATAATCCCAATTTTTATTATTACAACACTTTTTAATCTGACTTCCTTTTTTTACGGAACGCTTGAGAAAAGTGCTGGAAAATTCGTCCTACTGCTGTGGAATATCCTACTGGGATTTGTTTTTGCTGTTTTTGCAGTAAATCTCCCAATATTTCGATAACCAAATCATATGTTGGACAAGTTGCTTCTTTATTTTTGGAATGTATTTTTAGTTCTTTATTTAAAGTTCTAAGTACAGGCCAGTGTTCCTTCGGAATATAAAGAAATAGTTTTTGGTAAGCACGTTCATAATCAATTTGGTTTCCACCTAATGAGTAGAGATGTGATGAAGCTTGCGTAATGAAATTTTCGTATGTTTCTTTGCATTGTTTGTAATAATCAGTGGATGTTTCATGTTGTAGTTCAAGTTGTTTAAGTTTGCGCTGATGAATATTGTTAAGAAGTAGCGAGATGGTTGGAGTGATGATAGAAATTGCCAAAGCAATCCAGGCAGCAGTAGCGCTCCAATCAGTATTGTTAGGTATGTTGGGCATTGGCTAGTCCTCCTTTAAAGTTAATAAAAAAATTATAGCATATTTTGGGAAAGCGAGGTGAGAAACTATGCAGGACATTAACTCTATCCAATTAACGGATGACACATTAAAAAATATCCTTATTATGGCTCCCATGCTGGATGAAGCTGGTCAAAATAAGGTGTTTGGCCTGATGTGTGGCTTAATTCCTAGTGTGACCAAGAGTGGTACTGACATTAAGGATAGAAAGACGAGTTAATCTCGGAATATTGGCAAGTGAATAGGAGGATGTGAGAGGGATGTGTATTTTTGTGAGAGGTTATCCAATAGTAACACCAGCCAGAAATAGTACCAAGCGTGCCAATAAGTGATAGAGCAAAAGTTAAATTTTCTTTTGTTAATTCCATAATAATATTTCCTTCACTAAATACTCGGCGCGGCAACGCCTGTAAGTAAAGTATAGGGCAGGGGGAGGAAAAAGATAAGGCGGACAACGCAAGAAGTACAACCGTAACAGCATACAATCAACCAGAGAGGGGTGGTGATATGGCAAATGTAATCATAACAACCTATGACGGGAAAGTCTATACGAACCCGGAGGACATTAAGGTAGAAAGAAACGAGAATACGGAAATGTTCTACAGGTTCTTGGAACAGTTCCGTGATGAAAGAATTCAAAAGCAGGAGGACACCGCCTAAAGGCGGCCCTGATGGACAAGCATGGAAAGGAGGGACAAGCCAATGAGAGCTAAAACATTTGCGGAGCACCGTATCCATCAGTATCTGGAAACGGTTTATCCAGGCTTGGATGGCCACATGGAAACAGTTAACGCACATGAGGCCATAGTGACGGACATTAATGGTGACAAAATCCGTGTAGTGTACGACAGAGGGGCGGTGTATGAAATTGAGATGTGATGACGAAAGGGACGAGCATCCCCTAATGACGGTAGCGAGATGGATTATCATAGCAACTTTTTGGATGTTCGGAATGGTGGTTGCAGCAACAGTGGTCATGGCGCTGGCCATGGGCGTGAGACTTTGATGGGAGGTGAAGCGAGATGACAAGAGAACGAAAGATCCGGATTATGATGGAGCTGTTGGACGAGCAGGCAGTGAGTATCCCTGCATACCTGGAAGAGGATTACCAGAGAGCGATTGACGCGGCGTTCCAGAAGATCGAGAAGCTGGAAAAAAGAGAGGGCGTATGCCCGGAGCGGAGGTGAGGATAATACAGAGTCAAGTTATTAAAGGTATCATCATACAGGCCATGGTCCAGTCTGGTGTTGTTATGATTGGAAACGCAGATAGGATTGAGGCGGGGGCTGAGGCAGCGAGTAATGAGATACTGGAAGAAATGAAAAAGGACCCCAGCGGCGGCAACCGCGGAGAGGTCCAATAACTAAAACACACACCCTTAGTATAAGGGATTTAAAAGGAGATTGCAAGATGAAAGTGATTAAACTGGTTTCGGTCAGTTTTGAAAATTTTAAAAAATTAAATCGGACTGTCGAGTTCGGTGATAAAAAAACGCAGATTTTTGCTATGAATCGGACAGGAAAGTCTAGCATGGCGGATGGAATATTCTGGGTTTTGTTTGGAAAGTCTAGCACAGGGAAGAGCGAGGGAAAAGAATTTCGTCCCAGGCCTTATGATTCCCAGGGCGTTGACATTGACCATGTGGATGTGGTGGCGGAGTTGGTGCTATTGGTAGACGGCGTTGAAGTTGTTCTTAGAAAGACTCAGCGGCAGAACTGGGTACGGAAGCGCGGAACAACAACAGAAGTTCATGAGGGAGATAAGAACATCTATTCATGGAACAATGTGGAAATATCCGAAACAGAGTTCAAGCGTCGTATTGCAGATATTGTATCAGAAAAGAACTTCATGTTGATTACGGACCCGACCGCATTCTTCCGGCTATCAAAACAGGAAAAGTTGGATTTAATTCTTTCCCTAATTGCCAATGTGACCGAGGAACAGATTCTGATGGAAGCTGGCGGATTCGATGAACTTCTGAAATTTGTTCGGGATGGAAAGAAACTGGAAGAGGTAAAGGCCACTTCCAAGCGCTCGATTTCGGATATGACCAAAGAGCGTGACCAGATTTCGGCATTTATCAACGAGAGAAGCAAGGATATTGTGGATATGGATGTTTCTGACATAGAGCTTCAGCGGAATGCAATCAATGAGAAGATTGCTGAGATTGACCAGAAAATCGAGGATTCCACAGCGGCAGTTACAGAGTATGATGAGAAGTCCAAAAACATCATTGAACTAAAAATGAAGCAGTCGGAGAATATCCGGATTGCTAATGAGGGATTGGTTAAGCAGAAACGGGAAATTCAGAAGCGGATTGATAAAGCGGAGAATGATTTCCAGGTAGCTATGCAGAAGCAGAAAATGGCGGAGCTGGAGATTGAGCGGTTGAATCGCATTGTTGAGAGTAACAAAACGCTTCGGGCTGAACTTGCAAAAAAGGTTGAGACTGAGGAAGCGAAAACTTTTCCGGAATATGTGGAACCAGAACCACTATCCTCTGATGCGCTGGTTTGCCCCACCTGCGGACAGGATTTACCAGAAGAATTAAAACAGAGGAAGATTGAATGCTTTGAAAAGGACAAAAAGCTACATTGGGAGAAATACGAGGTTGATAAGGGGAAATTTGAAGCAGACCAGAGCGAATTATTGGACAAAATCTGCCAGGAGGGAAAAGCTTGTGTTGAGAAAATCAACAAAGCAAAAGAAGATTTAGAGACTGCTAAAAATTTCTTGGAATCAGCAAAAGCAGACAAGATTACTGCAAATGCAGATAAGACAAAAGCAATGGAAGAACTGGCGGCACTTCCAGAACAGGTGGATTTATCAGATAACCAGGAATATGAAGCCCTGTGTATGGAAATCCAGGCAAAAGAGGAAGCCCTGCGGAACATGAATACCGGCGCTGATTACCGTACACAGTTGAAAGACGAAAAAACTGAATGGGAGACACAGCTTGCCGAGGTCAACCAGAAGTTTGCCGCTGTGGACAAGTCCGATGAAGCCAAAGACCGTGTGGCAGAACTGGAAAAGCAGTTTAAGGATAAGGTTCAGCTGATTGCCGACCAGGAGCGGATTTTGATGATGTGCGAAGAGTTTCAAACAGCCAAGGACAATTATTTGACCGAAGAGGTAAACAAGCACTTTGAAAATGTACGGTTCCAGTTATTCCGCCAGCAGAAGAATGGCGGCGTAGAGCGTGTATGTGGTGTTTATACAAAGGATGGTTCCCCTTATGGAGATAACACGACCAGCGGAGCAGAGAAGCTGATTATGGGGCTTGAAGTTATCAACGTTTTATCTGGCATTATCGGAGTCAGCGCCCCAGTAATTATAGATAACGCTGAAAAGGTATCAGAGGGCAATATGCCAGAGATTGATACCCAGATGATTATGCTGTCGGTTTCCAATGACGAGGATTTCAGAATTGAAAAGGAATGACATAGAAGATAAAGTGACGCCCTTAACACTTCTCTTTACACTATCAACGTTAATTTGGTCTGTTAGAAAAATTCTTATTGAAGAATATGGGTTTTCTGATATCAAAGCAAATACAGCTATATTGATTGCTGTCGATGCAGAAAAACAGATTAGCAAATTAGATGCAAGGGAGAAGTTATGAGAGATTTGGAGAGCGAATACCGGGTTATTGAAATGTTACATGCCATTAAGATTTTCATTGAGGCGGCCAAGAGGTTGACACCAGAAGATATTGATGCTTTAGAAAAAATTGCGGATTTTATGAAAAAGTCAAAGCCTCAAGAACCATGTGAAATGACCATTTCAGAAATTGAAAAGGCGTTGGGACATCCAATAAAGATTATAAAGGAGCATAGTAATGAAAAAATGTGAGGACTGTGACGAGTGCGTATATATTTGCGAGGGTGATTTCGCCTGTATGAAAGAGGAACCTAGAATAATATTGGTGGATTTTTCAACCCAGACAGATGATTACGGTTGGTGCAGAAGAAAACATAAGGATAATTAACTTATGAAGCTGAACGTTACGAATCACCCATACTATTGCAGTAAAAGCAACTACTACGTTGGCGGTTACGATAATTTTGGAAGAAGCGAATATGATAGCTGGTCAGATTTCAAGGAAGAATGGCTGGGAATCGGAGATGATTCATTAGGAATTGATTCCGACCTTAATTACTGTGTTAGATTCGATATTACGCAGAACGAAGACAGTGGTGCAAAAGATTTATGGTTATTCTTCTTATTACAACGTAAGGGAATTTTTAGTCCTGTACAGGTAAGAAACATCAAGGATTCAGATATGCCAGAGATTGAGAAATTCTTGAAAAGGCAGTGGAAGTATATAAAGAAAATGTGGAAGGAGTTTAGCAATGTTGATTAAAGTGCAGTTTTTGAAGGGAGACAAGCCATCTGGCAGGGCATATACATATCATTCCGATGTTCTGGTCAAGGTTGGCGACAAGGTGCAGATTAACAGTTCTGCAAAGGGGATTGTTACCGAGATTGATGTGCCAGAGGAAGAGGTTGCGGCGTTTGCCGATAAGGTAAAATCCATCGTTGGCGTGGAGGAGGATAAATCTGATGAGACAGAACCCGTGTAGATATTGTGCCTTATCTTATAATCGCAATGGAAGTCATTTTCCTTCATATGAGCAAAAATGTTATGAATGCGATTACAGAAAGAAGCACGAAAATTACTTAAAAAATCAAAGGATGTTTGAGCGAGGAGAAAAAATAGAAAGTTTCGATGAACTTGGTCGGCAGCTTTATGTATTTGTCGGGAGCGCAGACAAGGCTACGCATATTGAGGTGGTTAAAAGCTGGCAATTAAGAATCGTGCTCAATATTTTGAATGAGGGAAGATTTTATAAAGCAATAAGGAAGGAAAGTGAGGAAAGCAATCATGGCAACAGCATTAAAGCATGAACAGAGAAGTCACAGGAGTTATCAACAGAATCGAAAGGTTATGGGGAGCATGGAAGTCGCTTCGGCACAGTTGGCTAACAGCCATCATTACAATAAGATGGCACATAAGCAGGGCAACTGGCTGGAAACCTTCAAGCAGATGTTCCGCATATGGCAGAAAGGGGATAAATAGCTATGGCAGTAAAGCAGACAGAAAATAAGCAAGAGACAACGGTGGCACCAGCAGGGCAGCAGGCGGCAGCTTTAATTGTAAACAACTCATTCATTGATGGATTATCGGCACAGTTGAAACTGAAGCAGGAATACGGTCTGACGTTTCCGCCAGACTATAATCCTACCAATGCGCTGATGGGAGCATATCTTCAGCTCAAAGAAACCAATGATAAAAATGGAAAATGCGTTCTGGAAACTTGCTCGCAGGCCAGTATTGCCAACAGCCTGATGGAAATGGTTACCAAAGGGTTGAATATGCAGAAGAAGCAGTGTTACCCGATTGCTTATGGCGGAAAGTTACAGTGCCAGGTATCCTATCACGGATGGAAAGCGATGGCGCACAGGTATGGCGCAAAAACTATTGACGCAGAGGTTATCTATGAGGGAGACACCTTTAAATACTATATTAAGAATGGCCGGAAGGTGTTGGATGAGCATACGCAGGACTTTATGAATATAGACCTTGACAAAATCAAAGGAGCTTACTGTTTTATTACTCTGGCAAATGGCAGCCAGTATATCGAAGTCATGAATATCAACCAGATTAAGACCGCATGGAGAAAAGGGTACGGATACAAGGAAAACGCCGGTACTCATAAGGAATTTACCGACATGATGGCAAAGAAAACAGTAGTTTCCAGAGCCTGCCGCCAGATTGTACAGCAGTACGGAGATTCAGTCGTAGTTGAGAGTGTGGAGCATGATGACGATTTCTCCGATGTGGATGTGGTTGCCGAAGATGTCAAATATGATATTGAGCAGTATGCCAACGCCCAGGAGTTTCCGATAGAACCAGAACCGGAGCAGCCGCAGACAGCCATTGAACAGAAGGAACCGACGAAGACCATGGCAGATGTGACAGCAGGACAGAAGCAGAAGGAACCTGCTTCTGCGGTGGATAAAAGCTGGATGGAGGGATAGTACATGGAGTGTATGTCGGCATTAGCGGTAATCGCGAAAGGCATGGAAGATAACCTCTACAATTACACGGTTGATGGAAAATGCTCCAAGTGCGGAAATTGTTGTTCAGATATTCTCCCGCTGTCAGATGATGAAATCCGTAGGATTCACAAGTATGTTCGCCAGAACGGGATAAAGGAAAGCAAACACCTTATCCCGGTGGCGAAACCGGTATTGGATATGACCTGCCCATTCCGGGATAATGGGAAGAAAATCTGCACGATTTATGAAGTTAGGCCGGAAATCTGTCGTCAATTTATTTGTGACAGCGAGCAGAGAGCAAAAGAAAACCGAGAACGGCTAAAAAAGGGCAGGCGAGTGTTCTCAATGAGAGAGGTGTTCTTCGGTGTTGATTAAAAGCCAGAGCGGAAAACAAATAGTCAACTTTGACAAATACAATGGCATTTGCATTGGCTATCCGAATGAAAGTGACTTTAAGATTTATGCAGTATTGGAAGTAGATTCCGAGCACATTAGCCAAGTGGAGCTTGGGATATATTCTTCTGAAAATAAGGCACAAAAGGTTCTGGACTGGATTCTGGACAGTTACAGCATGAATTTGTTGTTGAACTTAATTCCCGAATCGAAGCCAAGAGATTTGTTTGACGAGTATGTGGCAGACCAGATGTTCGGAATCTTTGAGATGCCGAGTGACGAGGAGGTCGAGGTATGAGGGTAATATCGCAGAATGGTGCTATTGATGTTCCTTATGAAATGACGGCTTTTCACTTAGCTGGTGGAATGATTCGCATGAACATGGTCGGCGACACTGGAAAAGGGACGCTGATGGCGCAGTATGAAACGCCTGAAAAGGCAGAAAAAGCCATGGAGATGCTTCATAAGGCATACACCGGAATTATGCCAAGTTTGGTAATTGACAGGAATGCCAAACTCGATGAAGAAAGCATGAAAGCACTGATAAACTCTATCGAGGGAGTATTTGTTAAGCCTGCTAATGCTGGAGACATTGATGTACATATGCTTCCACGGATATTCCAGTTTCCAACAGATGATGAAATTGAGGTGGAGGAATGAAGAAAGCGAGAGATTTGCAGAAGTGTTTAGGAGCACATGATATCCAAATTACACATTTAGGTTTTGATGGTGGATGTGGGGTTTTTACAAAAGGAACACTTAAAAGCGCAACTGTAATCTGGAGTTATGCCGGTGGCTGGGAACATGTAAGTATCTGCCCCAAGAATAGAACGCCAGATTGGAATGAAATGTGTTTACTGAAAGATGTGTTCTGGAATGAGGACGAAACAGTTATCCAGTATCATCCCGCGAAGACGAACTATGTAAACAATATGAAAAACTGCCTGCACCTCTGGAAGCCGATTGAGCAGTTTTCTGGAAAGTTGCCAATTCCACCAGATATTATGGTTGGTGTGAAAGCAGTGGGTACAATGGGATGAAACTAAAAGTTATTGGAAGCGGAAGTAAGGGAAATTCCTATGCGCTGATTTCTGAGAATGAAATTCTTCTTCTGGAAGCTGGTTGCCGATTGATAGATGTAAAAAAGGCTATTAACTTCCAGATTGGCAAGGTGGTTGGATGCTTAGCGACCCACGCACACAAGGACCATATCGGTTACGTAAAAGACTTTCTTTCCTCCGGAATAAAAATATACACTAATGACGAGACAAAAGAAGTCGTTGATTGCGCATACGGCGAGTGGCTGTACGGGGTTCCAGAAAAGGAAATGTTTAAGGTAGGAGGGTTCAAGGTAACGCCGTTTTATGTGCCGCACAATGATATTCCAAATTATGGATATCTGGTTGAACATGAGGGAATGGGAAAACTGCTGTTTGCTACAGATTTTGAATATCTTCCGTGGACATTCAAACAGCAACAATTGAACCACATGTTGATTGAATGTAACCACATGGACGATGTGGAGAACACGGGTCCGAACTACGAACACGTTATGCGTGGACACAGCAGTTTATCAACGGTACTTGATGTTGTTCGTAAAAACCAAACACCGTGTTTGCGTAACGTCATATTATGCCATTTAAGCCATTTTAATGCAGACCCCAAGCAAATGTTGGCTGAGGTCGGAAAAGTGGCTGGAAACTGCGTTAATGTGTTCTGTGCGGAGACTGGATTGGAAGCGGAGTTAAGGAAAGAGCTATTTTAGGGAGGAAACAAGAAATGCTGAAAAAAGCAAACATTCAGTGGAGCGGTAAAACGCTGCGGAACCAGATTGAGAAAGGACAGGTTTCTTTTGACTGTGCAGTTCAGAGAAATCCGGTTTGGGATATGTCCAGAAAATCCTTGCTGATTCACTCAATGATAGAGGGATATCCGATTCCACCATTCTACTTTGCACGGAAAGATAATGGTAAGTATGACGCTTTAGATGGTCAGCAGAGGTCACTTTCTATTAAGGGATATCTGGATGGAGAGTTTCCTTTATCAGATGATACTCCGCAAGTAATAGATGAAAATGGTTTTCCTGTAACCGTTTCAGGGTTGAAGTTTTCAGAACTTCCAGAGTGGGCGCAGGACAATATTAAGGATTATTCACTGACAATCTATTACTTTGAGGGCATTACTGAGGAAGAGATTGCAGAACTGTTCTTCCGTATTAATAACGGAAAGCCTCTTACCAGTGTAGAACTGACAAGAGTTAAAGCGAAAAGCATTCTGAAATTCCGGGAAATTGCCAAGCATGAAATGATTGCAGGGGCAATTACTGAAGCAGGGAAGCGCCGCTACAATGACGAAAATGTTGCTATGCAAGCATGGGCATTATGCTTTTCGGATTGCCGGGACTTCACGACAAAAGGCTTTCGTCCTCTTATCGAATCAGCGGCGGTTACAGATGAGCAGGTACAGGAAATTGGACAGGCCCTTGATTATGTTAAGGAAGTCAGCGACCTTTTAAATCCTGAAGAAAAGATAGATAAGCGTGTATTGAAGAAAATTAAGACTAGAAGCCATCTGGTGTCCTGTACATATGTTGCACTGAAAGCATTACGGGCTGGAAAGTCGGTAGATGAACTGAAAGATATTCTGTATAAGTTCTTCGATTCCAGCCAAACCAGTGTGAGCGAGATTTATAACAAGTCTGTTGGTAGCGGTTCTGCGAAGCCGGATAAGGTGCAGAGTAGAGTACAAGTGCTAGATTCGTTGATTGGAGGATGAAAATAAGTGAAGAAAAGAGCGAGAGTAATCGTTACATACAACTGCCCCAGACATTGCGAGAATTGCTGTAATGAGCATATCGGGAATGTGCCAGAGGTTGTATTTACAGATTTACTGAAATACGAGGAGCTGGTAATCACCGGAGGAGAGCCGATGTTACTTGCGCCGAGAGTTTTGGAAATGATTCATCGCCTCCGGGCGAACGGATATGAGGGTAAGATTTGGCTTTATACATCCTGTGTTAAAACAGCAAGATGGGCAGATAGAGCAGTTTTAAAGGAAGTAGACGGAATAACCTATACCTTGCACCATAAGCCGTCACAAACAGATTTAAGGGACGCAAGAAAGCTTAGCAAGTACATTCTGGATAATTTTGATAACAGAAAAAATAGGCGCTCTGACAGACTGTTAATTGACAGCCGCTGCTATACGAATGAGGTTCTGACCATTATCGGACTTGATACGGAAGATTCATGGGGGCATTGGACAAGCGTAAAATATCTGAAATGGAAAGATGATGAGTGTCCGCTACCGGAGGGCGAGGAACTGGTTTTCTATGATTTGGAAAAGGAGTAGAAAGGCAAACAGGAGGAAAACGAATGGACTTTTACAGATGCCCATATGTGGACGTGGTACCATTCCGGAATGGAAATGAATATGATGAGTGTTATCGGTGTGAAGCGACTGGAAAGACTTGTGATGCTTGTCAATGTAAACTAACGCCAGAGCAGGCAGAAAGTTTGTTTGCAGAAAAAGGAGCAGAGTATGGTAAACAGTGTAGTCTATGAAAAGGTTACATACAAACAGATTGATGATATGAAGCATGCCATTGGTTTTGATAATCGAAAGGTACGTGGAACAAAGCACCGGAGATATGAGCCATATCGAAACTATTTTGACGCAGGCCCCAGAGGTTCAGAGGACTGGGAGCAGCTTGTTTCTATTGGGTTAGCAACAAAAAGTGGCGAGCATTGGTATCACGTTTCTGATGATGGGCGTTTGTTCTTAAAGCGTGTGACTGGTGTGGAGATTTTACCGGAAAGTGATTAATACATGGGCGCAATCCCATTTAAAACTATGATGTGATTTTAATAGGCCTATTAAATAAATGTAACCCGTAAACATATTGCCTATGGAGGAAAATATCATGGCAAAAGTAAATCTGGATGAACTGGTAGGCGGTGGCCTGCAGGAAGTATTTGCAAAAGCGATGGAGGAAGTTGTTGAGAATATGCAGAATCCCAACACTCCATACAAAAACAAACGAGAAATCGCAATCAAACTTAAATTTGAGCAGAATGAGGACAGGAATGACGCGGCGGTGGATATTTCCGTTACAACAAAGCTGGCTCCGGTAAAACCGATGGTCACAAGAATGGCAATCGGAAAAGATTTAAGAACCGGAAAAGTGTATGCGCAGGAGTATGGAAATACCATGCGTGGACAGATGGAATTTAAGCCAAGCGCCCAGAATCCGGCGGAACTTGTAGTGGATGGAAAAACTGTAGACCCGGAAACAGGAGAAATTAAAGAGTCTCCGGTAAAGGTTTTGGATATGAGAACAGCTAAACAGGCATAAGGAGGATATGAAAAATGGATATGACAAGAGACGCTTTACAGTATGTTGTTGGTTTAAAAACCGCAGAAGTTCTGGATATCAATGGTGGAAAGTATGTCGATAAGGACGTACATAGAGTGGACAAGGAACTTCGTGCTTCTGCCATTCAGATGAATACTCTTACCAGCCTGGTAGATTATCTGAAAGCTGGTGTTGATTCTATGGCAGACAAAATGTTGGTTCAGGTGGTTTCTCCTATGAAAGTAAGAGTACTCTCGATGCTGGATGCAGACCGGAAACGCGAGGAATTGGTGGATGTAGAGGCCATGATTCCGGATTTTGAGTATGGGCGCTACATGGGAAACGAGCGTTTCATCATAGCTCTGCAGTCGAAATTCATTGCCAACGATGACCGCGCTTTGCTGCTTCAGTTCGCTGGGACTGTCAAGGATGAATCTATCGCCCAGTACGGAGATGATGGCGTGACCCAGAAAGCTACCATTAAAACAGGAATTACAAGTGTAGGAGATGCCGTTGTGCCTAATCCGGTTAAATTACGGCCATTCCGGACATTCATTGAGGTAGAACAACCGGAAAGTGCATTTGTATTCCGCATGAGACAGGCAGAAGGACATGGTGTTGAGTGTGCTATCTTTGAGGCCGATGGTGGTGCGTGGAAGAATGCGGCCATGAAGTCAATTAAGGAGTATTTGCAGTATGAACTGGCAGAACTGCCGCAGTTCACCGTAATTTCCTAAGTTTGATATTGCCGGCTGTCTTTCGGGGCAGCCGGAGAAAGAGAGACAAAACATGAACAGAGTCATTTTAATGGGTCGACTGACCAGAGACCCGGAAGTGAGATATTCCCAGGGAGAACGCTCCATGGCGATTGCCAGGTACACCCTTGCAGTGGACAGAAGGGGCCGCAGGAACCAGGACAGTTCCGCAGAGCAGCAGACAGCCGATTTTATCAACTGTGTTGCATTTGACCGCGCGGCCGAGTTTGCCGAGAAGTATTTCCGTCAGGGAATGCGGGTGCTCGTGTCAGGCAGAATCCAGACAGGTAGCTATGTAAATAAAGAAGGTCAGAAAGTATACACCACCGAGGTCATTTTGGATGACCAGGAGTTTGCGGATAGTAAAGGAGCTTCCAGTGGTGGAAATCAGCCACAGGATAGACCTGCTTCAAACAGTCCGCTTGGAGATGGATTTATGAATATTCCAGATGGGGTAGAGGACGATGGTCTTCTCTTCAATTAAGGCGGTGGTATGATTGAAAATCCTTATTGATAAAGGGCAACAGGCCCACAAGCATGATTTAAAGCATGATTGTCTGAAAGCATTGGGAGCGGAATTACAGACTGTTCCGCTTCCGGTGGGAGATTATGTTTTAGTAGATGACAGGGTTGCTGATGTTTTGAAACGGAAAGAAGCAAGAGGAATCCCGGTAAAGAAAATGGATTTATCCGGTAGCTACACTGTTTCGGTGGACACGAAGAGGGATATACAGGAAGCAATTGGGAATATTTGCGGTAAACAACATGACCGTTTTCGAGATGAATGCATTCTTGCCATGAATAATGGAATAACTTTATATGTCCTTGTAGAGAACGAGGATGGCATTTCCTGCCTGTCTGACCTGTACGCATGGGAAAATCCACGCAGGAGAATGCAAAAGTGGACTACAACACCTTCAGGAGAGCGTAGAAAGGTATTACTAAGCCCTAATGCAACAAAAGGAGAGACACTGGCGAAAGCTATAGAGACGATGGAACAAAAATACGGAGTGAAATTCCTTTTCTGCAAACCGGAAGAAGCTGGTGCAATGATATTGAAATTATTGGAGGTAGGCAATGGCAGAAAGACGTATGATGTCAAAAAAAATCATTGATAGTGATGCATTTACCGAAATGCCATTGTCATCACAAGCATTGTATTTTCACCTGTTGTTAAGAGCGGATGATGACGGATTCTTAAATAACGCGAAGAAGATAATGAGGGACGTTGGTGCAAACCAAAATGACTATGACATGTTACTTATGAAGCGCTTCCTCATCCAGTTTGAAGATGGAGTTTGCGTTATAAAGCATTGGAGGATACATAATTATATCCAAAAGGACCGATATAAGCCAACTTTATATACTGACGAGTTGTCGCTTTTGACTCAAAAAGAAAACGGTGCATACAGTTTGGTAACTGATTGCGAACAGCCTGGAAACAATTTGGATACAAAATGTATCCAGACTGATTCCACAATGTCTACATTGGACGCGCAGGTTAGGTTAGATAAGGATAGGATAGGTATAGGTAAAGATATTATAGTGTCTGACGACACTATATGTCGGACTGATGTCCAACGAGTCGTGGAGGCATGGAACCAGTTGGGAATAAATCCCGTCAGCAGAATGGCATCGACTTCCACTCGATACAAAATGATTTCTGCCAGAATAAAAGAGTATGGCATTGATGATGTTCTCAAAGCGATACAAAAAATAAACGACAGCACATTTTTGAAAGGTGGAGGCAATCGCTGTTGGATGATTTACTTTGAATGGTTTGCTAGGCCAAATAATTTCCCGAAAGTTCTGGAAGGTCAGTATGATGATAAAAAATCCAGCAGTAATTCATGGGAGGGATGGCTGAATGAGTAAAAAAGAGTTTGTGGAGATTGTTTCCATGTTACGCGGGGCATATTCCAGGACTGAACTTTTAAAATCCGTCGCCGAAGCTGATGTGTGGTATGAGTGTCTGCGAGATTTGGAGTTTGAATGGATGAAAAAAGCAGTTATTCAATGGATTCAGGAAAACAAGTTTCCGCCCACGATTGCCGAGATACGGGAACTGGCGAAAAAAGTTGAGCAGCAAGCCTACGAAAAAGGCGAGGTAAAGAGGTGGCAGTAGGAAAAAAGATATTTGAACCAGATGAAATCCGAAAAACGATACAGGCATTAAAAGACTATGAAGAACTGTTTGAGGTTCGGTGTCTGGAGGCAAATGGGAAACGAGTAAGTAGTGGGTATTTTAGAGATGTGGAAGTCATGCTGGACCAACTGAGTAGGCTGAATTCGATTGATAGCAATGTGTACATTACTTTGAATAATATAAAACCGGAATGCTATTCCAGGGAGCAGAGAGACAGATTTATTACAAATACCAAAGTCCAGACAAGCGATAATGACATTTGTGGATATGAATGGCTATTTATTGACGCAGACCCCAAACGACCAGCAGGAGTGTCAAGTACAGATGAACAGTTAAATCAGGCTAAATCCATAGGAAACAAGGTTTATGTCTTTATGAAAAATCTTGGATTCAACGAACCTGTAACGGCTATGAGTGGAAATGGAATCCATCTGCTTTACAAGATTAGACTGCGGAACAGTGATGAAAACAAAGCATTGATTAAAAACTGTCTCCTTGTGTTGGACATGTTGTTTAGTAATGATTGTGTGGACATTGATAAAACGAATTTTAATCCTGCGAGAATTTGCAAACTATATGGAACAGTGGCAAGGAAAGGTAGCAATACTGCCGAGAATCCACACAGAATGAGCCGTTTGTTGTCAGAGGGAAGCAAGGAACCTACAGATAAGGCTTATTTGGAGAAGCTGGCTGCTATGTTGCCGGTTCCAGAAAAGCCACAGAAATACAATGGGTATCGCCCAAATGAATTTGACCTGGAGGAGTGGTTGATAAAATATGGGCTTCGTTATCAGAAAACCAATTACTCGGATGGTATAAAGTATATTTTGGAACAATGTCCATTTGATAGCAACCATAAAGGAAAAGATGCCTGTATCTTCCAGGCAAGGTCTGGGGCAATCGGATTTCACTGTTTCCACAATTCTTGCTCAGACAAGACATGGAAAGATGTAAGGCTGTTGTATGAGCCTGAAGCATACGAGAAGCGACAGAAAGAGTATGAGGCTAGGATTTACTCACGACAGCAAGAAAAGCCTGTTAAAAAGCAAATAGAAGCCGTAGACGGCAAGCCAGTATTCTACACAGCTATGGATATTTTAAATCTTCCAGTGCCGGAAGAACGTTTTATCAAAACTGGAATTGCTGATATTGATAAGAAATTGCGGGGAATGAAAAAAGGATATGTTTCCGTTATGTCTGGGTTGAGAGCAGCTGGAAAGAGTTCTGTGATTTCTGAAATGGTTCTGGATGGTGTTGAGTCTGGAAATAATATCGGAGTTTTTTCCGGGGAACTGGCACCAAAGAACTTTATGCGTTGGATGAATTTACAGGCGGCTGGAAAGGGATACACAGAACCAACTCAGTTTGAAGGGTATTACAACGTACAACGGAAATACCAGGAGCAGATAGCACAATGGTTAGGAGAACACTTCTGGTTGTATAACAATGAATACGGATTTGACTTTCAGGCAGTAGTTGACCAGTTTAAGAGAAAAATCGAAAAAGATAAACTGGATATGCTGATTCTGGACAACCTAATGACCTTTGATATTTCCGGTATGTCAGAAAACAAATTTGAGGCACAGACTAAGTTTATCCTTGCTTTACAGGGTGAGATAGCCAAGCCATACAACGTGCATATCATGTTTGTGGCACATCCGAGAAAAGCCATGGGATTCCTCCGGTTGGATGATATTTCAGGAACAGCAGATTTGGGCAACGCTGTAGATAACGCTTTTATTGTTCACAGAGTAAACCAGGATTTTAAACGCCTTAGTAAACAGATGTTTGGATGGAAAGATGATAACCAGATTTACCAGGCTACAAACGTTATAGAGATTGCTAAAGACCGTGATGGCGGTGTGATGGATTACTTTATCCCACTTTATTATGAGCCAGAAACCAAACGCCTGAAAAACTATTCTTCCGAAAATAAAATATACGGTTGGAATAAGACCGATAATGGCTTCATTGCAGTACATGGGGAAATACCGTTTGATTAAACACACATTTTGAAAAATATGAAAGGAGTCGACCTCCGGCCGGAGAAAAGCTATAGCGGGTCCTTTTGAAAATGAGAGATTTGATTATTGACTGTTTCGCTGGTGGCGGAGGGGCAAGCGTAGGAATAGAGATGGCACTGGGGCGACCGGTTGATATTGCAATCAACCATGACCCGCAGGCGATTCGGATGCACAAGGTTAATCACCCGGATACGCTGCATTTGACAGAGGATATATTCAAGGTTGACCTGCAAAAGTATGTAAGAGGACGGCATGTGGCGCTTATGTGGGCGAGTCCAGACTGCACCAGTCACAGCAAAGCGAAAGGAGGACAGCCAAGAAAAAAAGGACTGAGAATCCTCCCGTGGGCGGTATACAAGCAAGCCAAAGCGATTCTACCAGATGTAATTATCATGGAGAATGTGGAGGAAATACAGCAGTGGGGCCCGTTGGACAAGACAGGTCATCCGATACCGGAGCGAAAAGGAGAGGACTATAAGAAATTTGTTACTGCGATAAAATCTTTGGGATATGACTTTGACAGCCGTGAGCTGGTGGCGGCAGATTACGGAGCGCCCACCACAAGAAAACGCTGGTATGCAATTTTCCGGCGAGATGGTAAGTCGATTGTCTGGCCAGAGCCGACACACAGTAAAAGTGGAGCTGATGGATTGAAGAAGTGGGAGCCTATCTGGAAGTATCTGGATTTGTCGGATATGGGTAAATCAATTTTTGGCAGAAAGAAGCCGCTGGCGGAAAAGACTATGAACCGGATTGCACGAGGAATGGAGAAGTTTGTGTTCAATTGCCCGGAACCGTTTATGGTACAAGTCAATCATGGTGGAGATAATTTCCGTGGTCAGAATATCCATGAGCCAATGCCAACGATTACCGGGAAACATGGATTTGGAGTGGTAACACCATATATTATGCAGATAGGGCAAACAGGATTTTGTGCTGATAGAAACCGTAGCATGGAAGAACCCATGAGTACAGTAGTCACAAAGAATGAGCATTGCTTAATCAGTCCTATTCTGATTCAGTATCATTCCGAAACCACTAAGAGCGGAGTGAGAGGGCAGTCACTGGTGGAGCCAATCCAGACGATAGATACAAGCAACCGTTACGGACTGGTTATGGCATTCCTGACAAAGTTTTATAAGTCAGGTTCTGGTCAATCTCTGGCAGAGCCGATACATACGATTACCACATCTCCGGGACACTTCGGACAAGTCAGCGTACTGGCGATACCGAAAGAAGAACTGATTTCCAGTATTTGGGTCGAAGCGGACGAGATAATCCAGAAATGCACCTGGGTGTCGCAATTTATCATGGAGTATTATGGATGTGGAGTTGGCCAGAGTATGAATGACCCGTTGCATACGATTGTAACGAAAGACAGATTTGCGCTGGTTACGATATTTGGAAATGAATATGTTATAATGGATATTTTCTTACGAATGCTGAAACCAAGAGAGTTGATGTTGGGGCAGGGATTTCCGCCAGATTATATCATTGACAGTGACATTGATGGGAAACCATATCCTGTCAGTGAACAGGTGGCTAGAATCGGAAACAGCGTAGTGCCAATTATGGCGAAGAAACTGGTTGAAGCGAACTGTGGATATCTGAAAGTGGGAGAGAGAATGCCAAACATGAGAATTGATGATAGTGAAATACAGCTAAAGTTTGCATAACAAAATTAGGATTTAGAGGAGGAAATGCAATGAAACATTTGAATGATAGATACGCAAAGGTAACGGAATACAAAGGTATGGATATCTGCACCTTGAGGGTAGCAACCCCATCCGATGGAGATGAACTGGGGT
>OAUW01000253.1_pt1 | contig 37986 bp, 40 predicted proteins | sample 1495241 | NCBI WGS metagenome assembly OAUW01 (sample SAMEA2580063, study PRJEB22360) | human gut metagenome | biome: human gut; feature: human-associated habitat; material: faeces | place: Denmark | collected 2008/2010
ACAGGGTTTCATAACCCCATCGGTGCCTTTCGCAGAAAGGTGGTTTATATTTATGAAAGGCTTATGGAAAAAATTTGAACGCCTGACATCGAAGTGTTATACTTATCTGGCGGGAGATGTAACAAATGAGGATGCCTGGGACAAGGCATATGAAGTATTGGTTGAGATTGTCCGTGAAGGCAGAAGCCAAAACAGCAATTACGCGAAGGAATTGTACCTGCTGGATGACGGGACGGATTATGAGTACGATGTATGCGGCTGGCTGCAGGACTATCTGGATTATCTGGATACGGGAAAACAGTACGAGAAGATTCGCAGAATCTGCGGGGAGCTTATAAGCATGTTTTCGTGGGAAGAGGAAAAGCCGTCTGATTTTCGCTTTTATATAGCATCATCTTTTGGGGCGGAAGGAAAAAAGAAAGAGGCCCTGGAGTTTTGTGAGGATTGGTATAAAAAGGAGAGCGGCAATATTATGGGGGCTACGGCGCTGATTTATGCCAGGACCGGCGTGGGCGATTTTGAGGGAGCGGAGCAGATCGTGAGGCGGTACATATCGGAGGACGGAGCCTGTACAGATGAGAATGATATTGTCTATATGGCGGCGGAACTGCTCTACAAGGTAAGCGGGAACAAGAAGGCAGAGAAAAGAGTGTCCCAGGCCATGAAGAAATATGAGAAAGAGGTAGAAGCGTATTTTTCCGGTATGGATGAAGACGGGCTGGATTTTGATGACCTGGACGATGATGACCTCCCATTTAATTAAAGGTGGACCCGGAGAAGCACCGTATATGGATGGTAACGGATATCTTTTTTGGCCTGCTTTCAGAAGGCGGTTGTATGTGTAGGATGGATCAGAGCCAGCCGGAGTCAGTGCCTAAAAAGGCGGGAATGGAGACATGGAAAAACGCCGGCTGAGATTGCGCCGGGAACAAAAGTATAAGAGTTGGTGGAAGCACTGGCTTAATACTTACCAGAGGAAGCGATGGGGAAATTCATATAAGAAAGAGGACAGGATTTCCTACAATATCATTGGGACAGGAGCTTGGCGCAGATACATAAAAAATATTCAGGAACAAGATAAAATATTTCCCTCAATAGCCGTACAGGGTGTGCTAATCCCGGGATTTTCTGCATATGATGTAAAAAAATCCTCAGGAGACTCATTTTGAAGGAGTATATTGAAGAACGTGCGGTAGCCATCGCCAATTACATCATAGACCACAATGCCACGGTAAGGCAGACGGCGAAGAAGTTTGGAATAAGCAAATCCACGGTACATACAGAAGTGATAAATTAGAACGATTTATATGGGCGATACAGTAAGCGGCCATATAAGAAAATAGGCGGCATAGATCAGCACCGGGGATGGGCTGGCCTATGCCGCCTATTTTGCATTTTGGAGGAAGTGTGGCTACACACTCCGACAAAATAGGGTTTCCAAAGGGTATCCCTTTGGCACACGACTTTGCTTGCAAAGTGTAGTGTGTTATACCTGCTGTCACGGCTGGTGGGTAAAATGAGGGTTTCGCCGGATGGAAACGTTCGCTTTACCCGGCAGGAAAACGGGCAGGTTTTTGCGGATGGGAATGAGCAAAACACTGGGCGGTTTCGGGAGTGGCAGCAGGCATATAAATCCATTGCAATAAAATTAGTCTTTAAGATCTTCCTCTACATTATCAGTTGAAGTAGCTTGCATTTTTTCATATAGGGTTGATTGTGCTTCTTCTAATTCATCTGTCAATCCAAAGAGGAAATCCTTCATCACATTATATCTAATCATGCGATTAGTGTGCTTATTTAGTCCTTCGGACGATGCAAGTTTATATTTTTTTAACCAGTCAAATAGAATTTTTTCCGAATCACTAATTTCTCCTGATAAATCCATATCATTATTAAAGACGGAGTATAGTTTTACAAAATACTCTAAACGATCTTTTTGACATTGTTCGACTGCTATATTCTCCCTTTGCATATAAAACACAACAGAAAACAACGTATAAAGCTGTGCTTTTCTTCGAAGAAACTTTGTGACATTATCAGAAATAAAAAATGTAGCAATCGTTTCTATCGCAGCACAAACTGCTTCTTTGTCCTGTTCTGCGTCTTTATATCCAACCTGCAATTCTTCATAAGCTTGGTTAAGAGCAGATTGATCAGTTTGATCGATTATTCCTTTGCGATATAGCAATATGATAGATGCACAAAACTCAACATCTTTCATACGTTTTACATCTGGTCCAGTGAATAAGCGTTTTTCATCCCACAATGGATTATCGGATATCTCTCTCGCAAGCGCAGCAAATTCTCCAGAAACACTATTCCTTTTTTCTTGATCGTTAAGATTATAGTCTGTAAGGTTGAGGCGGTTGAACATTGTAATTATATCGTCTCGTGTTGCTGCGGAATCAATTTCTATTATCATTAACTGATAGTTCCAAAAAGTTTTTCTTGTTTCCGTATCTAAATCTTTGAAATACTTGTTGGCGTATTTTTCTTTAGAACCTTCATCCAATAAGTATTGCGGTTTAAGTTTAAATTCATTATTGATAAAAGAATAAATCGCCTTTATTCTTTGCTGTCCATCAACAATATGCGTAGTAGAAATGCCTGTTTCTGGATCAGTATCCGCCTTCCAGAAAAAAAGCTCAGGAATAACCAACTGAAGTAAGATAGTTTCAATTAGGCGCACTTTATCTTTTTCACTCCAAACAGAACGTCGCTGATAAGTATCATCGACAATCAGTTTTCCTTCATCAAACATTGTAAATATTTCATTAACTGTTTTCCTATTATCGCTAAATTTAAACATTCTCTTTGCCCTCCAAAACAGCTCTTGCCTTAGATATACCGATTAATTGATATTCCTCTAAATCTTCCCAACTCCTATAGATACGATATGTAATTGGGTGTTCAAAGCGCAACTTATCTTGTAGCGCAACATTTATGGGAGCTACTAAATCATCCCACTCTTCACGTATGCCATCAATTTTCCGAAGGTTTTTATCATTGATATACCCACGAAAAATTGATGCTGTCAAATATTTGTAATAGTATTGATTATATATGCCCTTTGTATTCCTCAAGAGTGTCCAGAAGTGCAAATATAACCTTTCGGAAATTACAGCAATATCTATATCAGACGAATCCATTCCACTGTCACGGTTATGAAATGGTTGTAAAACTTTTTTAGGTGACAAACTATATCCTGTCTTTGCACTTCCTACTATTTGCATACTATGAAAGTTGATGCCTAAATGCGTAGACACAATTTCCTTGAAAAAATCCATTTTATCTACGATTTCATCCGAAGGTACATGAAGATACTCAGAAAAGTACCAATTATGTGACTTAACAATATGTTTTAGATAAAATGCTTTTGCTTCTAATGTCAGAAGATCTTCTTTAAGAATATCTTGTGTAACCATTCTTTATTCCTCTATTCTATGTAAAAACCGTTCAATCCATTCAGAAATATCGTTTGCAACACCAAGCGCTAAAAGATAAGGTACGCCGTTTCCCACCATCTTAAACTTTGCTGAAAGTGGTAAATTAGAAGGCAATGAAAAATCTGCTGGCAATGATTGTATTGCCAATGCCTCAGCTACGCTAATTCTTCTGGGGAGGTATGGATGAAGATGGACTTCATTATTGCCGTAAGCTGCTGTTGGGGAATATCTCCAGCGATGCAAACGCTTGAAAGATTTTCCTCCGGAATCCCCTTCTGGGATAGAAATAAATTTTTGAGGTCTTTTCACCGCAAATATATCATTTGCATTAGGATGATGTTGTACATCATTTTGAATAAACCAATATTCAACAGTTAAGTCATCAATAATGCCGTCTGGTTTGCATAAAACCCCATTTTCTTCGAATGGCGTAGTTTGAGGCCAGTTTATTTTTTGGATTTCTTCCATCGTATATTGGTGATGCCGTCCAATTTGAAAATCCAAATTTTTCCCAAATTTGTTCCTATATAGCCCTATCAGAATAAGCCTATCCCGATACTGAGGCACACCATACTCTAAGGAATTCTCCAGTGAATCAAACAGGGAATAGCCTGCTCTATAAAGTTTCCGTTTCATTCGCTCATAAAACTCTTTATGCTTTTTTGTTTGAACTAAGCCTTTGACATTTTCTAATACAAAAAAATCTGGTTTGTATTTCGTTATAAGCTTTACATAAACCGATGTTAGTTGCCCATTCTCCCCATTTTCCCCTCTATTTTTTCCTGCTGTAGAAAAATCCGGGCAAGGAGGACCGCCAATAAAACCGATTAGCTTCTCCTCTCGATTGTCATAATTAGGGAATGTTTTTTTCCAAAGCTCATCCGACAAATATTCTCTAACATCTTTTTCGCTATATCCATAAGCCGGAGTGTGCCCGCCATTTCTTCTCGCATATTGATAAGCACTCAAAAAGCGGTTATCATGCTCATTGACAAATACGATGTTGAAGCCGGCATTTTCAAATCCCAAATCTAAAAATCCCAATCCAGAGAAAAAAGAAAAAACTTCAACCTCCATTTTCTTTTCCCCTAATCATATAAATTTTATTCTCCTGAATTAAACTCCACAAGCTTCTCCCAATCAATGCTGCCATCTTCAAAGCAGAACTCTTGGGTAAACTCACGAACAAGTCGGTTTGATGCTTTCTGATAGGAAGTATCAAATTCTTCTACATATTTTTCTGGCAGCTTATCCATGAAACGGATTAACTTTATGTAGAATTCTTCATCTCCGGTCAACTCCGTCCAGAAATCCTTACCTGCCAATTCCATATAAAACTTGGGAAGCCCACGATTGGATGTTTTCTTTTTTCCGTAACCATAGCCTACAATCGGGACAAAGCGTTTCTTTGCCTGCTGTGCCAGCTTACTTGCTGCCATAAAGTTCTGCTCCTGCTTCTTGCGGCTGTCTGCATTGAATATGCTTGTACCAGATTTTACGGCAATCGCATAGATAGTATTGTCCCGTTCAACCATAATGTCAACGCCTTCTGCTAATGCTTTCTGTCCTTGTGCAGCAGCGGTAGCAATAGGTTCAAAGAAAACATTGCCAAATATTGTTTCCTCGGACGAGGATACAAAGGCAGCAAGGATTGCGTCAATAATTTGTGCGGCCCCATTCATAGCCTTCGCCCGAAACAGGTACGGGTTCTTTCGCTTCATAACCTTTTTGGTGTTGAGCTTGTCAATATTACTAATTAAGTTAGTGTAAAAATTATCCAATGCAGTCGCAATTGCTTCTACAATAGCTTCTTCATTGTAATTACTATTTATTGGCATAACAGCTTCCTCCTATTTCGATAGCTTGCTTCAGTTTTTGATGGATGTCTGTCCCTCTGAATCGTTTTGTGCGGATTTCAGCAGATTGATCCGCAACAGAGAGTACGGCATTTCCCAATGCTAATGCCAGCCCAACCGGTACAGCATTGCCGATCTGTCTGTATTTTGCAACACTTGTCCCCATAAACTGCCAATCATCAGGAAACTGCTGAATACGGGCATATTCCCTGATACTTAAAGGTCGATCTTGGGTCGGATGGCACATCATAGTTGCTTTTTGTACCGGGGAGGTCACTAAAGTTGGTGAAGGCTGGCTATAAGATAATCTCCGATAAAATCCAACTTTTCCGCCGCCAGAACCATAAGCACCGCCCATAGCTTCTTTCCGAATATCTTCCGGTAGGTCACGCCAATTTCCGCCTTCCGGAACAAGACGGAGATATGCAAGGCGGTCTTTACTGAAGGCAGCACATTCCCCGCAATTATTTTCCAAATCCCGGATGGTATCATTCAAGGTACGCCAACGGTATTGTGAGTCTTGGTGCATCTGGAAGTGTGTCGGGAATGGTAGGAAAATATCTTCATTGTCCCGGCTTCCAATTAACACAAATCGTTCCCGGAATTGAGGTACGCCATAATTGACGGCATCCAAAATCCCATACACCGTTTTATATCCTAATTTATCAAATTCAGAGAGTATGACATCTAATACAGTTCCCAAATGCTGTTCAGGATCGTTTTTATCACGCTCCGCAAGAGGCATATGCTTTAACGGGGCAGACATAATCCCTTTTACATTTTCCATAATGAAAAAACGGGGACGGATATAGTCAATCATTCGGATAAAATCCATAAATAAGCTGCCCCTTGGATCGTTAATCCCCAGTCTCTTACCAGCAGTAGAAAACGGCTGACAGGGTGGGCCGCCGCAAATCAGAAAAGGTTCTCCCTGCGCTAATCCAGTCTGTTCCAACAAATCTGTTTCATTGATTTCACGGATGTCACCGCCCAGAACCTTATGTCCATTTGCACGCATGGTTGCGACACAAGCAGGGTCAAAGTCTTGCCCAATTACGATGTTGAGGCCAGCTTTTGAAAGGCCAATATCCAGCCCCATTGCCCCGGAAAATAGGGAAATTACATCCCGATTTGAGGCATTATCTTTAAAGTGTAATAAATTCATGTATATCCTCCCATTAAATCTTTTCTCCATCTGGAAGGACAAAATAGCGTTCAAAAGAACACCCCAATGTTTCTGCCAGATATTCTAAATCAGAGATTGTAAAGCTTTCCCGTTTCATTTTTGAATTGAAATTCTGAGGGGTAGTCCCCATACGCCTTGCCAGTTCCGCAACACTGATATTGCAGCGTACACAAAGCACCTTAATCTGTTCTGATATTGTCATAAGGGTACTCCTTTTATTTTATCAACATAACAATTGAAGATATAAAATTATAGTTTTATATCTTCAATATAGTCCCTTGTTCCATCTATCATAACATCAAATTGGCTCATCTGCAATTCAAAAATCAAATCTTCAACGGCTTGTACACATTCCCCTGTGTGTTTTTGTATCTCTTGCCCCCAAAAATGCATGGGAATCCAATCCATAGCAATTAGCTTGAAATCATTTTCCCGGTCACGGGCCATATTGCGTTCGATTTTTTTGATCCAATATTCCCGGTTATGACCAAGCTTTTGTTTCTTGATCTCCCAATTATAGCCATGAAAGAACTCGCTGTCGCAAAAGATAGCAATCCTGTATTTTGTTATAGCTATATCGGGCGTACCCGGCAACTTTTTATAATTTTTCCGATACCGGATGCCTTTGTGCCAGAGTGCTTTCCGTAGTATAACCTCAATACTGGTATCTTTTCCCCTAATATGGCTCATAGCTCGGCTCCGCTGCTCCGGGGTCATTACATCACTCATGGTTCTTCCTCTTTTTGAGCATCGCCTGCTTGTTCCATCATCTTTTTTGCCAGTGCTTGAAACTGCTTGATGGTTTCCTCGTCCATCGGAAAAAGCTGCCCAATCTGTCCGGCAATCATAGCAGTTACATCGTCCATAGAAAGCGGCTCCTGCTGGTGGTTTTTCATGGTTTCCTGCATGGTTTGGAACATAGCGGCGGTCATAGCTTCTCCCGGCTGTTCTCCGCTGTCCATATCTTTCTTAATATCCCGCAAGATAGAAAGAAATACATTCTTAATTTTTTCAATCTCCGCTTCATGTTCTCCCATCTTCTGTGCGTTCAGAAATTGCAAATCCTGTCTCGCTTCTGCCCGATGTTCCGGGTGTTCTTTCATCAGATCGGACAAGGAAGCCGTTGCCAGTTCAATCAGCTGGTTTCGTGCCATAATGCCCTTTGTCGCTGTGTCTTGAAAATAAATCCGTATCAAATCCATCAGTTTCGGGAAGTTCCTGTGTTCCAACAGGCGATTGAGGATTTGCACATCGACTGTACCTGTCACAAGCCCTCTCACAGCTCCCTCGGACAAGCCCAATTCTGAAATATCATAGCTTTTACGGACACTCAAAGTAGACAAACCCAGTATGTAGTCCGTTGATACCTTAAATTCCTTTGCCACGCCTATGAGAATATCGCTGCTGACCGTCTTTGTTTCACCACTGACAATACGGCTCAACTGGGAAGCAGATACGCCTATCTTCTTTGCAAGCTGCTTTTGTGTAATGTGGTTACCGTTGCACAAATCAGAAATCCTCTGTCCGGGTGTTCCGGGTAAAGCCATATATACGCACCTCCTCTGCATACTTCCATTATACAGGAGAATTGCAGAAATGCAATTTTGAAATTGAATATTGCCCTAAAATGCAATTCTCGCAAGATTCCGGGAATTGCATTTTTTTCGTGTAGACTTAGGGTAGTTCATCGATGAGCCGCACCTTGAAAACAGAATGACCGTCCGAAAAGGAATACCTCTCCCGGAGAAGTAGTGCATTTGCGTACCAAAGGAGAACACGCCGCAGGAATGGGGTAGGAAGCCTTTTCGGGAAGAACGGCAAAGGAAAAATGGAGGGAACACATGAAAGAGAACCCATATAAACGACTGCCGCCCATAGAACGCAAGCCGGACGGTTCCCTTTACCGCATGACACCGGCACAGAGGAAACAGGCAAACGCCCTGATACGCCGGGAGTGCTGCTGTTATGAGGACGGGAACTGTATGCTCCTTGACGATGGGGACACCCACACCTGCCCTCAGATCATTTCTTTCTCGGTCTGCTGTAAGTGGTTCCGCTGGTCAGTCTTGCCGCAAATCGGGACGCTGGAAGCAGAGATTTTCCGGGATAAGGAGCTAAAACGCTGTACGGTCTGCGGCAGAGTGTTCGTCCCAAAGTCCAACCGGGCAAAATACTGTCCCGACTGTGCCGCCAGAGTTCACAGGCGGCAGAAAACAGAAAGTGAACGGAAAAGGAGGTCTTGTGTGGACAGTTAGGGGCTGAAAAGTCCTTGATTTACAAGGCTTTGCAAGCACAGAACAAGGGCAGGCAATAGAAACTACCGTCTGTCCCCGAAAACGGGCTTCTAACCGTCCACAAAACACGATATGACAAACACCATTTATATCCATCAGCCGGAAAAGGCGGTCAGCTTTACCCGGCTTCCTAATTTCCTTTTTGAAGCCCCCACATTCACGCCCCTGTCCAACGAAGCAAAGGTACTGTATGCCTTTATCCTGCGCCGGACAGACCTGTCCCGAAAAAACGGGTGGGCGGACGAATACGGGCGGATTTACCTCTACTATCCCATCAACGAGGTAGTGGAGCTGCTCCACTGCGGGCGGCAGAAGGCGGTCAACACCCTGCGGGAGCTGCAATATGCCGGACTGGTGGAGATCCAGAAGCAGGGCTGTGGAAAACCCAACCGCATTTACCCAAAATCCTACGAAGCGGTTCCAAACACCGACTTCAAGAAATCCGGTTATGGAACGCCGGAGGACTGAAAATCGCACTCATAGAGTACGATAATCAATCCTCTTGAAGTACGAAAACTGGACGGTATATAGAAATACAGAGATTAAAACGATTTTATTTATATCTTATCCATTCCTATCCTATCCGAGATATTTTCTGCGGGATTTTCCTGTGGAAAAGTCCCGGAAAGGAACGGAACGGGGAAAGGAGTTTCATGGCACAACACGCAATTTTGCGATTTGAAAAACACAAGGGCAATCCGGCAAGACCGCTGGAAGCCCATCACGAACGGCAAAAGGAACAGTACGCCAGCAATCCCGACATTGATACCAGCCGGAGCAAATATAATTTCCACATCGTCAAGCCGAAGGGCAGGTACTACCACTTTATACAGAACCGTATTGAACAGGCTGGCTGTCGCACTCGCAAGGACAGCACTCGGTTTGTGGATACGCTGATTACCGCCAGCCCGGAATTTTTCAAGAAGAAGTCCCAAAAGGAGATACAGGAATTTTTCCAGAGGGCGGCTGATTTCTTAATCGGGCGGGTAGGGAAAGAAAATATCGTGTCGGCAGTGGTACACATGGACGAGAAAACACCCCACCTGCATTTGGTCTTTGTCCCTCTGACAGAGGACAACCGCCTGTGTGCAAAGGAGATTATAGGGAACAGAGCCAACCTCACAAAATGGCAGGACGATTTTCACGCCTATATGGTGGAGAAATATCCCGACTTGGAGCGTGGGGAAAGCGCCAGCAAGACAGGCAGGAAGCATATCCCCACCCGTCTGTTCAAGCAGGCGGTCAATCTCTCCAAACAGGCAAGAGCCATTGAAGCCACGCTGGGTGATATTACCCCGTTCAACGCCGGAAAGAAGAAAGAGGAAGCCATCTCCCTGCTGAAAAAGTGGTTTCCGCAGATGGAGAACTTCTCCGGGCAGCTTAAAAAATACAAGGTCACGATAAACGATCTTTTGACAGAAAATGAACAGTTGGAAGCCAGAGCCAAAGCCAGCGAAAAAGGCAAGATGAAAGATACGATGGAACGGGCAAGGCTGGAAAGCGAGCTGCACGACATTCAACGGCTGGTTGACCGTATCCCGCCGGAGGTGCTGGCAGAATTGAAACGACAGCCCAACAAGCGTGGGCGTGAACTTTGACAAAAGTTATATGGTACTATTTTCCGCCTTGTTTTCATAGACATGGACAAAGAGCAGCGCACAAGGAGGAGGTGGAACTTTGCTGTGAAAAAGCGAAAACTAAATTATCGGTTTCATAACCCTAATCCAGCGGCAGAGACCGCCGACTACTTACTGAAAATCCTAATTGAAGCCAATACGGAAAAAGTGCAGTCGGCTATTCAAGAAGCCGCAGCCGCATCAGATGATACCGAAGAAAAATTAGACGAGGGACACTCTGCGTGAGCGGAGTGTCCTTTTTTCATGGTTGAAAACGCTGACTTCATGTGATAATATTAAGATGTAATAGAACGATTTAGTTTTAACAGAGAGGTTTTGCCATGAATATAGCTGCTTACTGCCGTGTTTCCACCGATAAGGCTGACCAGCTCAACAGCCTGGAAGCACAGAAAGAGTTTTTTTCTGAATACACAAAACGCACAGGGGACACCTTAGTAAGATTGTATGCAGATGAGGGCATTTCTGGAACCAAAATAAAAAATCGAAAAGAATTTTTACGCATGATGGCAGATGCTGAGCATGGATTGTTTGATATGGTCGTAGTCAAGGATATTTCCCGCTTTGCCAGAAATACCGTTGACCTTTTGCAGAATGTCCGCAAGCTGAAATCTTTGGGAATTGAAACGCAGTTTTTGACCGCTAACATGACCAGCATGGGGAACAGCGAATTTGTGCTGACGATTTTTGGGGCATTGGCACAAGAGGAAAGTGCGAATACCTCAAAGCGTGTGAAATTCGGTAAAAAGATGAATGCTGAAAAAGGTCGTGTCCCGAATATCGTTTACGGATATGATAAGACGATTGGAGATTATTTTAACCTTGCAATCAATGAAGAAGAAGCTGCGGTTGTCCGCCAGATTTATGAGTGGTATATCAAAGACGGGTATGGTGCTGCGAAAATTTCTATTTTCTTAAATGAGCGAGGATTGCGGACAAAACGGAATTGCCAGTGGAGCCAGAATGGAGTTTGCCGTATTCTTACGAATGAACTTTATACGGGTAAAATTATTAACGGCAAACAGGAAGTAACCGACTTTCTGACCGGGCAGAGAGCAGACAAAGATGAAACCGAGTGGATGGTTGTGGAGCGTCCAGATTTGCGTATTATTGAGCCGGAGGTTTTTGAACAGGCACAGCAGATTATGCAGTCCAGAGGCAAAGCGTTTAAGGTGGATAAGGAACGCCAAAGCAATAAATATCTGTTCTCTACTCTTATTAAATGTAAGGAATGCGGCTGGTCCTTCCGGCGCACAGTCCGCACATATAAAAACACTTATGTCCGCTGGGTGTGTTCCGGGCATAACGGGCGTGGTGCAGACAACTGTCCCAATGCTGTGACGGTAGATGAAGAAGAATTGATTGAAGTTTTGCAGGAATATTTTGCTGAACTTCTGAAAGCAAAGAAGAATGTGATCCGTTATGTAGTCGGAGAATTCCAGCGGGTTTATAAGGCAAAGGACGAAAACCTGAACTATGAAAAAGAGCTGAATGCCCAGCTTGCAAAGTTGCAAAAAACCCGGCAAAAATATATGGATATGTACGCAGACGATTTGATTTCCAGAGAGGAACTGAATGATAAAATCGGCGGTATGAGAAAAGAAATTGAACGGTTGGAAAACGAACTGAAGATGGTAGCGTATCATCTTACCAAAGGGGAACAGTTGGAAAGCGTCCTCGGACGGACATTCAAAGAGATCGAGGATATAACAGATGTACACCAGATGACCAATGCCCAGCTAAAGCGCATTATCCAGAAAATCGAAGTGGACAAGGATGGGAATGTGGATATTTACCTGCGTTTGCTTGGGGATTTGGGCTTGGACGAAACCGTTCTAATTCGTCACGACGAAACATAAGGATGTAACTGACAGGCTTGAGCACATCAATCCGACCTTGGCGGCCCAGGCCAGAATCGTGCTGGATGTGAATAAGTCAGAGCGCCATATCCGGGGAGGGCTGGCTACCAGGGAGAAGTACCAGCACAGGCTGGCAATCTGCAGCAAGCAGGAGGAGTAAGAACGTACGGGAGAGAAGCCTGCACCAGGCGGATAAGCCGCAAATGAGAAACCAACAGGAAAATGGAAAACCGCAGTTTTCAGATGGAAACAGTCTTATCTGAAAATTGCGGTTTTGGTATTTGATTCAGCCCTATCTTCCCACGGAATCATACTCATCGCAGATTTCCACGGATGGAGCTTCTGTCATCAGCGACACGGCCACAATGGCAATGCAGGCCACGATGAAGGCGGGAAGCAGTTCATAGATGTTCCAGGCGCCGCCTAAGGGGCGCACGCCGTATTTCCATACAAACACCATGACGCCTCCGGAAATCATGCCTGCCAGGGCGCCCTTCAGATTGCTGCGCTTCCAGAACAGGGCAAAGAGCATCACCGGCCCGAAGGACGCGCCGAAACCGGCCCAGGCAAAGGATACAATGGTAAATACGGAGCTGTCGGGATTCCAGGCCAGAAGGATGGCTACCAGGGCAATGCCAACCACGGTGATACGGGCCGCTGTCATGGACGCTTTTGTGTCCATTTTAATCTTCAGGAAATCCTGGAGCAGGTTCTGGGACACGCCTGACGCGGCTGTCAGCAGCTGGGAGTCGGCCGTGGACATGGTACAGGCCAGGATTCCTGCCAGCACCACTCCTGCCACAACAGACAGCAGGATTCCGTGGCGTCCCAGCAAATCCGCCAGACGGATGATTACGGTCTCGGATTCAGAGCTGGATGAGAACATGGGAATCCCTCCTGCCACAGAGGCGCCGTTTCCGATGATGCCGATCAGGATGGCTACAAACATGGAGATGACAACCCAAATGGAGGCAATACGCCGTGACGTCTTAAGCTTATCCTCATGGCTGATGGCCATGAAGCGAAGAAGGATATGGGGCATTCCAAAATACCCCAATCCCCATGCCATGGTAGACAGTATGGTTATAATACCATAAGGGGACGCTGTGTTGTCAGCCATGTTGTGGACATGGGTCATGCTCAGGTATCCTGCCAGGGAACGGGCGTTGTCAGCCACGGCATTCCAGCCGCCTGCGACATGGATGCCAAAGAATACAATGATAACCAGCGCAATGCTCATGACAATACTCTGAATCAGGTCCGTGGTGGACACTGCCATAAACCCTCCCAGGACTGTGTATCCGATGATGACCACAGCGCCTGCGATCATTGCCACATGGTAATTTACGCCGAACAGGCTGTTGAACAGGGTTCCCACCGCCTTAAAGCCCGACGCGGTATAGGGAATAAAGAAAATCAGGATTACGATGGCGGCAATGCACATCAGTATGTTCCTGTCATCCCGGTAGCGGCGGGAGAAAAAGTCGGGTATGGTGATGGCCCCGCATGCAACGGAATAACGGCGCAGGCGCCTGGCAACAATCAGCCAGTTGAGATATGTACCCACGGCCAGACCAATGGCGGTCCAGCCCGCATCCGCGATGCCGGTCAGGTATGCAACTCCCGGCAGGCCCATGAGAAGCCAGCTGCTCATATCCGAAGCCTCGGCGCTCATGGCAGTTACCAGTGCGCCCAGTTTGCGGCCTCCCAGATAGAATTCGTCGGCAGAATCACCGCCGCCCTTTTTGCTGAAATAAAAACCTACATATACCATGGCCGCCAGATACACGGTGATGGCTGCCAGGATTCCTATTTGTCCAGTACTCATTTTACCCTCCTGTTATGTGTTCCTTTGCGGAAAACCGACATAATGCTGACATTATAGCATGAGGATGAGGAGAACGCAATACAGAACGAAGTATAGACTACATACTAGACTAATTATTATAAAATGTGAATAAAACAACGTATTTATAAGAAAAAATATAAGACGATAATTGAAATATATATGAGAAAAGATATTTAGACATATAGAGAACGCAGTCCCGGCTGTTTAAGGCCGGGCCGGAGATGGGACTGAATATGGTGATGGCAGCGGCAGTATAGCAGTAAGGTACTGCCGCAATCATCCCCGCCCGGGCAGGAAATGGCTCAGGAACGCGGGCATGACTGAGGCGCTGTACCTGCGCAGGGAATATTCGCCGGCGCACAGACACCAGTCGTATAACAGGGCGCGTTCGGACAGGGCGTAAAGCTTGACCATTTCATTGACGCTGGTTTCTGCGTTCAGCTCCCCGGATTCCTGGCCCTGGGCGATGATCCTGCGGAGCAGTTTATAGTAGGTGCGGTTGTGATCCAGCAGGTGCTTTTCACCGGTGGTGACCAGCTGAGTGGAGAGCAGGCGGGCCAGAAGGTCCAGGGATATGCTGTTCTCAATCATGCCGAAGAGCTCGCTGTTTAGAAAGAGAAGTTTGTCCATGGCTGACATCTTGGGCGTAAGAGTATCCATGAGTTCTTCGTATTTTTCATCAAAGAGCAGGCTCAGGGTACTGAGGAGAGCATCCTTTCCGTCGAAATAGTGGTAAAATGAGCCCTTGGATGTCTGGGAGAGCTCAATGATTTCCTCCACCGTGGTATCTTCATATCCCTGTTCATAAAACAGCTTCCATGCTGCGTTTACAATCTTCCCCCGGGTGTTACGGGCATTTTTCTTGGTCATGTATGCACATCTCCTTGTGTTCGTTTATTCCTATTTTATAACTTAACACAGTTTTGCTGGTTTCGCAATGCGGCCTGAGGGCGTTTATGCATGTATGAATTCCGGCCGAGGTTATGGCTGATATGCAGGAATTGTATAGTATATTTGCAGGGAACCCATTGATTTTGAGGATTAATACGATTATAATTGTGTTCAAAATACATCTTATATCTACCCGAATGGAGGAACAGACTATGGAAAAGAAAGACCTGGACTGGGGAAATATCGGATTTTCCTATATGCCGACGGACAAGCGCTATGTGGCGAATTATAAAGACGGAGCATGGGACGGGGGAGCGATGACCTCTGACCCCAATGTGGTGATTAATGAATGCGCGGGCATCCTTCAGTACTGCCAGGAGATTTTTGAGGGACTTAAGGCTTATACCACTGAGGATGGAAGCATTGTCACATTCCGTCCTGACCTGAATGCGGAGCGTATGATGGATTCCGCCAGGAGGCTGGAGATGCCTCCCTTCCCCAAGGAGAGATTTCTGGAGGCAGTGGACCAGGTGGTGAAGGCCAACGCAGCATGGGTACCTCCATTCGGAAGCGGAGCCACCCTTTACCTCAGGCCCTATATGTTTGCCTCAGGTCCTGTCATCGGTGTTAAGCCTTCCCAGGAGTATCAGTTCAGGCTTTTTGGAACGCCTGTAGGGCCTTATTTTAAGGGAGGAGCAAAACCTCTGACCCTTTGCGTCAGCGACTTTGACCGGGCGGCGCCCAACGGCACCGGCCACGTAAAGGCCGGACTGAACTACGCCATGAGCCTTCACGCTTCTGTCACAGCCCATGCAGCGGGATATGACGAGAACGTGTTCCTGGATCCCGGTACCAGGACCTATATTGAGGAGACGGGGGGAGCCAATTTCCTGTTTGTCACAAAGGACGGCGAGGTGGTGACGCCTAAGTCTGATTCCATCCTCCCATCCATTACCAGGCGCTCCCTTGTGCACGTGGCAGAGCATTATCTGGGCCTTAAGGTGACCCAGAGGCCTGTGAAGCTTTCTGAACTGGGCGATTTCGCAGAGTGCGGACTGTGCGGAACAGCAGCCGTTATCTCCCCTGTGGGCAAGATTGTGGACCATGGAAGGGAAATCTGCTTCCCAAGCGGCATGGACGCCATGGGACCTGTTACAAAGAAGCTGTATGATACTCTTACAGGCATTCAGATGGGAACCATCGAAGCGCCTGAGGGATGGATTCGGAAAATCGTATAACAGCGGTCTGGGTATTATAAGGTCTGAATATGCGCAAACATGCGTTTAAACGCATATTCAGGGCCTCCCGGAATATATTGATAGTAATTGTATCATATATTCCGGGAGGTTTTAACATGAAAGGAACTATTAAGGGTAAAGTGTACCTTGGGCTCATGATGCTGTTTGCCATGACTCTGTGGCTGGCCGGCTGCTCCGCGTCTAAGGACAGCGGGGATAAGGTCAGGGACCTGGATTTCTCAGTGGTGGGTGATATGGATGTGCCGGATGAGCTTAAGAATCTGATTGCCGAGAAACAGCAGCAGCCGTTTAAGCTCACATACAGCGATGAGCAGAATCTGTACATAGCGGTGGGATACGGCGTACAGTCCACAGGCGGCTACAGCATCAGCGTCAATGAGCTCTATCTGACCGACAACTCCATTGTGGTCAATACAGAGTTAAAGGGCCCCGAAAAGGGGGAGAATGCCGGTACGGAACAGTCATTTCCATATATTGTAATCAGGACAGAGTATTTGGAAAATCCTGTGGTATTCCAGTAGCATGGGCGGGGCAGGGGGAGGAAAAAGCCTGAAAAGAGTTATGAAACCGGCCCCAAAGTGTAAAAAGCTCTTTTTAATTTGAATATCATATGCTATACTATACGATATTTAACCTTTTTAGGAAAATGTCGTATTACCGTAGCATTGTGTTAGCTTGTTAAAGAAAGGCTGGAGTAAATATGATATTCAAGGACATATGGCTTGACATAAAGGCCGTACAGGAACGTGACCCCGCTGCCCGCAATGCCCTGGAGGTACTTCTTCTGTACCAGGGAGTCCATGCCCTTATATGGCACCGGTTTGCCCACTGGTTCTATAAGCACAGGATGTTTTTTGTTGCCAGGCTGATTTCCCAGATTGCCAGGTTTTTTACCCTCATCGAGATTCACCCCGGCGCCCAGCTGGGCCACGGCATCCTGATTGACCATGGATGCGGAGTGGTTATCGGCGAGACCACGGTTGTGGGAGATAACTGTACCATTTACCAGGGAGTTACCCTGGGCGGCGTGGGAACCAAGAAAGGCAAACGCCATCCCACTCTGGGCAATAATGTGATGGTAGGCGCGGGCGCCAAGATTCTGGGCGCTTTTGAGGTGGGCGATAACTGCTCCATTGCGGCCAATGCCGTTCTGCTGAAGCCGCTGGAGGATAATGTGACCGCTGTGGGCATACCTGCCCGTCCAATCAAAAAGGATGGCGTTACCATACCAAAGGTAAAGAAAAGCCTGACGCTGGAGGAATACGAGACAATGAAACGGCGGATGGAGCAGATGGAGAAGGAGATTGAATTCCTTAAGGGCACCTTAAAAGATGCCCGGACATGAGCCCGGCTGACGGCCCAATCCGGAAAAATAACCTACCCAGGAGAAGACACACGGCACATGAAGCAGGAAGCACCCCATGTAAATATAGAGCGGAGCATCATAAAACAGTTCCGCAGGGAAATATGGCGCCCCTTTGTGAAGGGGCTTCAGGATTATGAGATGATAAAAGACGGCGACAAGGTGGCTGTCTGCATATCCGGCGGAAAGGATTCCATGCTTCTGGCCAAATGCCTCCAGCAGTTAAAGCGGCAGAGCCAGACGGATTTTGAGCTGGAGTTCATTGTCATGGACCCCGGATACAATCCGGACAACAGGAAGCTGATTGAAGATAATGCAGCCCTCATGAATATACCGGTGCGTATCTTTGATTCGGATATATTTGACATTGTGGTGGATGTGGAGCAGTCCCCCTGCTACCTGTGCGCCAGAATGAGAAGAGGGTATCTGTACGCCCACGCCAGGGAACTGGGATGCAATAAGATAGCGCTGGGACACCATTTTGACGACGTGATTGAGACCATTCTTATGGGAATCCTTTACGGAGGCCAGATTAATACCATGATGCCCAAGCTTCACAGCACGAATTTCCAGGGCATGGAGTTAATCCGCCCCCTGTACTATGTAAAGGAAGAAGATATACTGGCCTGGAAGGATTACAACGGCCTGCATTTCCTGCAATGTGCCTGCCGGTTTACGGAGCGGATTGCGAAGGAACAGGCTGCAAGAGGGATGGCAGGGGAGGCGTCTGATATCGTGCACACCTCCAAGCGCCAGGAGATGAAGGAGCTCATCCGATCCCTCAGAAAGACCAGCCCCTTCATAGACGCCAATATCATGAAAAGCGTGGAGAACATTAATCTGGACGCCTGCCTTGGCTATGTGAAGGACGGGGTGCGCCGCCGCTTCATGGACGAATACGATGAAAGATAGAAAAAGAGCATAAATCACCTGCTGTCCGCATAGATTTTTCTAAAAGATTATGAGAGATGGCAGGTGTTTTTTATGGAATTGATAAAGAAGCAGATACATATGAACCTATGGAAGGGCAACGTGACCACACAGATTACCCTGGACGATGACTTTATTGTACCGGATACCCTGGATGATATGGAGCAGGTCATGCTGGACACCGGCGAAATACAGATTGAGACAGTGAAGAACCAGGGTGATAAGGTGGCGGTAAAGGGAAAGCTGGAATTCCAGGTGCTGTACCGGAAGGAGAGCGGCGGGCTCCAGACCCTGGGCGGCAATATTCCCTTTGAGGAGATGGTCAATGTCCAGGGCCTGGAGGAAAAGGATTACGTGGGGCTTAACTGGATGCTGGAAGATCTTAACACGGATATGATTAATTCCAGGAAGCTGGGAGTCCAGGCCATCATTACTCTTCAGGTGCGGGTGGAGACCCTGAGGGACGTGGAAGCTGCTGTGGATGTGGACATAGAAAGTAACAGCCGTCCCGCGGGGGCCGGCATGTCTGACACGGACGGAGCGGGAAAGGTGCAGGTGGAGACGCTTAAGCGCACGGCCAATGCGGCTGCCATTGCTGTAAGGCGCAAGGATACATACCGGATTAAGGAGGAACTTAGCCTTACCGGAGGCAAGCCCAACATAGGCCGGCTGTTATGGCGGGAGATGAAGCTGCGGGATGTGACCGTGAAACCATTGGACGGCAGGCTCCACCTGGACGGCGAACTCAGTGTTTTTGTTATTTACGGGGCAGAGGATGAAAATATGCCTGTCCAGTGGCTGGAGGAGACCATCCCATTTTCAGGGGACATGGAAATGAGCGATGTGAAGGAGGACCAGATCCCCATGGTGACAGTGCGCCTGGCCCATAAAGATATTGAAGCCAAGCCTGACTATGACGGGGAAATGCGGGAAATGGACGTGGACGCGGTGCTGGAGCTGGATATTAAGCTCTATGAGGAGGAGGTGGTGGAGCTTTTAAGCGATATGTACTCCAACAGCCGGGAGATAGAGCTGAACCGTTCAGATGCCTGTTTTGACCAGATTCTGACCAGGAATGTGTGCAAATCCAAGGTGGCGGAGAAGCTGAGTCTGCCCCAGGCTGAACGGATTCTCCAGATCTGCCATAACGAGGGGACCATCAAGCTGGATGATGTGGAAATCGGGGATGACTGCCTGGAGATTGACGGTGTGCTGGAAGTGACTCTTTTATATCTTACCAGCGACGACACATCGCCGGTTCAGTCCTCTGTGGAGCAGGTGCCCTTCCGCTGCGTGGCGGAGGCCAGAGGAATCCGGGAGGACAGCGTATACCAGCTGGATGCGGGACTGGAACAGTTAAGCGCCGTGATGATGGGCGGGGACATGGTGGAAGTGAAGGCCGTGATTGCCCTGGATTTTCTGGTGCTGCAGCCGGTGTGTGAACCGGTGATTACAGGGGCAGCCATCCATCCCATGGATTTGCAGAAGCTTCAGGAGCTACCGGGAATCGTGGGATACATCGTGCAGCCGGAAGACAGTCTGTGGGAAATCGCGAAAAAATTCCATACAACCGTGGGCAATATCATATCCACCAACGAACTGGCGGACGATCAGGTGAAACAGGGACAGAGGCTGCTGCTGGTGAAAGAGATTGCCCAGGGACTGTAATGGAGGATCCTGCCGGAAGAGGCCGGACGGCTTTGGGAAAATGAAGTCCGGAAGGTGAAAGAGATCTGGAAATAAGACGGCTTCCAGGTCTTTTTCCTGTGATGCAAAAAAACTGTTATAGAACCCGGTTTTATGGTATACTATCTAGAGTTAAACGAAAAGAAGGTGCTATGCTATGGAATTGGAATTTAAGCCGGTGGTGGCCGGGGATATAGACAGGCTTCGGCCTTTTTATGGGATGAGGCCCAATAAAACATGTGACAGCGTGTTTCTGGACAGTTTTTTGTGGAAGGACTATTACCATGTACAGTGCGCGGTGAGCGAGGGAAGGGCTGCTTTGTGGCTTATGGAAAAGGACGGCCGGGTTTCAACCGCCATGCCTCTGTGCAGGGAGGAGGACCTGCCTTACTTCTTTCAGCAGATGGTGGATTATTTTTCGGAGGTGCTTCACAAGCCCTTCTATATCTCCCTGGCCGATGAGGAAGCGGTACAGTACCTGAATCTGGACCCGGCCCTCTTTGAGGTGGAAGAGCAGGTGGATTTAAAGGACTATCTCTACAGCGGCGAGGAGCTGAGAAAGCTGGAAGGGAAGAAGTTCGTCAAGAAGAGAAACCATCTTAACGGCTTTAAGCGCATGTATGAAGGCAGGTATGAGTACAGGCGTCTGTGCTGTTCCGACCGGCATGAGGTGTGGCAGTTTATGGAGCGCTGGAGGCAGCACAGGGAGGAAGTGGGCGCCATGGAGCTGTCACTGGATTATGAGGTAGCGGGAATACACGATATACTTAAAAACTGTTCCAGCCTTTACGTGAGGATGGCCGGGGTATACATTGACGGACAGCTGGAGGCGTTTACTATTGGGAGCCTTAATGTACGGGAGAACATGGCTGTCATTCATATTGAGAAGGCCAACCCTGAAATCAGGGGACTGTACCAGTTTATCAACCAGCAGTTCCTGATAAATGAATTTCCCCAGGCTGAACTGGTGAACCGGGAGGATGATGTGGGGATGGAGGGTCTTAGAAAGGCCAAGATGAGCTATTATCCCATTGGATTTGCGAGAAAATATATGGTGAGGGAACGATGATCCGGTATTTGGAGAAAAGTGAGTTCGGGGCGTGCAGGCCCCTTTGGCAGGAAGCGTTCCCGGAGGATTCCCGGGAATTTGCAGACTATTATTTTGATAAAAAGCTATGTCAGAGCGCCGTATTGGTGAAGGAGGACGACACGGGACGTATCGTAACCATGGCCCACATGAACCCATACAGGGTTAATGTGGGTAAGAAGATGTGGAAGCTGGATTATATCGTTGGCGTGGCAACGGCTGCCGACAGCCGCCACCGCGGACATATGAGGGATGTGCTCATGAGGATGCTGGGAGACATGCACCAGGACAGAAAGCCCTTCTGCTACCTTATGCCGGCCTCGCCGGATATTTACAGGCCCTTTGGGTTCCGGTATATATTTGACCAGCCGCGGTACAGGCTGGGACCTGAGGCAAAGGAGCGCCTTCGCAGGAGGGAGCTTCGGCTGGACGGAAATCTCTGTTCCCCGCTGGCCGGCTGGATAAATCATTGGCTTTCCTCCAGATTCCAGGTATATGCACTGCGCGACCGGGATTATATGGAGATGCTCCAGTCCGAGCTGGACAGCGAGGCGGGAAGCGTATATGGATGGTACGACGGTACAGGGGCCCTGCAGGCGTTCCAGTCCTTTTGGGGGCGTGAGAAGCGGGAGCAGAGATTCCTGTACGCGGGCAGGGACGAATGGCTGGAACCGGACAGCGGCCAATATCCGCCCAGACCGGCAATCATGGCCCGCATCACCGATGTGCGGTCCTTTATGGAAGCCATTGTCCTGGATGAAGGGTGTCCCTGCCCTGCCATGGATGTGATGGTCAATATCCATGACACGCTGATACCGGGCAACAGCGGTTTGTGGAGATGGAAAATCGACGGAAACGGCTCATCCCTTACAAAGAGAGGTTTGACCCTGTCGGAGGTTCATGCCGGGGAATGCGCGGAGGAGCCTGATTATCCGGGGACACTGGTTTCCACGGAGGTTTTGGATATTACCATAGAACAGCTGGCATCCTGGCTGTTTGGATACAGCGTCCTGGAGGAGTTGGCAGATGGGCAGCAGAATGTGGTGCCTTTCTGGTGCGCGTATGTGCAGGCCCTGGACGGCGTGTATCTGGATGAGGTTGTGTAAACGTAAACACGGTATGGATTGGCAGAATCAGGAGGGGGAATGGTATGAACGAAAAATGGCGGCAGTTAAAGGAATGGATTGACGGCAGCGATAATATTGTGTTCTTTGGCGGAGCCGGAGTATCCACGGAAAGCGGGATTCCGGATTTCCGCAGTGTGGACGGGCTCTATAACCAGCAGTACAAATACCCGCCTGAGACCATCATAAGCCACAGCTTTTATATGCGGTATCCGGAGGAATTTTACCGCTTTTATAAGGACAGGATGCTGTTTACCGGAGCTCTCCCCAACGGGGCCCATAAGGCCCTGGCCCGGCTGGAGGAGAGAGGAAAGCTTAAGGCGGTCATCACCCAGAATATAGACGGCCTCCACCAGATGGCGGGAAGCAGGGAAGTGCTGGAGCTTCACGGCAGCGTACATAGGAATTACTGTACCAGGTGCGGACAGTTTTATGATTTGGATTACATTGTAAAAAGTGACGGAGTGCCCCATTGCAGCTGCGGCGGTGTGATTAAGCCGGACGTGGTCCTGTACGAGGAAGGACTGGATAACAGGACCCTGCAGAAGTCCGTGGACTATATCAGGAATGCAGACATACTCATCATAGGAGGGACATCCCTGGTGGTATACCCCGCGGCAGGGCTGATTGATTATTACAGAGGCAATAAACTGGTGCTCATCAATAAAGCAGCCACCTCCAGGGACTCCCAGGCGGATCTGGTCATCAGCGATCCTATCGGGGAGGTCCTTGGGACTGTGGTTGATTAAGAAAGGAAGGAATCACAGATGTATCAGGCGGCAGAGTACAGATATGACAGTATGGAATATAAGCGCAGCGGCAGAAGCGGCGTCCTGCTTCCAAGGATATCCCTGGGACTGTGGCAGAATTTTGGACTTGAAAAGAGCCTGGAGGAACAGGAGGCTGTTCTTTTCAGGGCCTTTGATATGGGTATCACCCATTTTGACCTGGCAAACAATTATGGATTTCCGGCAGTGGGCAGGGCAGAGGAAAATTTCGGCTCCGCCCTTCGGGATGGTCTGGGAAGGTACAGGGATGAGCTGTTTATCTCCACAAAGGCGGGATTTGATTTCTGGCCGGGACCGTACGGCAACTGGGGCTCCAGGAAGTACCTTATGGCCAGTCTGGATTCCAGCTTAAAGCGTATGGGACTGGAGTATGTGGATGTGTTTTACCATCATCGTCCTGACCCGGAGACGCCCCTGGAGGAGACCATGGGCGCCCTGTCGGACATCGTGCGCCAGGGAAAGGCCCTGTATGTGGGGATCTCCAATTATCAGGCAGAGGAAGCGGAGGCAGCCATCCGCATACTGAGGGAAAACAAAACCCCCTGTCTTCTTCACCAGCCGCGGTATAATATGTTCGAGCGCTGGGCGGAGGACGGCCTTCTGGAGCTTCTGGACCGTGAGGGCGTGGGCTGCATATGCTACAGCCCTCTGGCACAGGGCGCCCTGACAGGAAGATACCTGAATGGGATACCGGAAGGCTCCAGGGCATCAAAGAAAGGTTCCACGATAGGCGGAAGATACCTGACAGAGGACAAGCTGGTTAAAATCAGGGCTCTGGACAGGGTTGCCGGAGAGCGCGGACAGTCCCTGGCCCGGATGGCCCTGGCCTGGGTGCTTCGCAGGAAGGAAGTCACCAGCGTCCTCATAGGGGCCAGCAGCATTGCCCAGTTGGAGGATAATGTAAAGGCTCTTGACAACCTGGCATTCAGCCGTGAGGAGCTGGCTGAGATAGAAGGCATACTGAAAGGGTGACAGGCAGCGGTCAGACCCATATACAGAAATGGAGATATGGCATGAACGAAAGGTTAAATTATGAAGTTGGGGATATAGTAATGCTTAAAAAGCCCCACCCCTGCGGCAGCAGCCAGTGGGAAATCCTCAGGGTGGGAGCTGATTTCCGGCTCAAATGCATGGGATGCGGACATCAGATCATGATTGCCCGCAGGCTGGTGGAGAAAAATACCAGAGGACTTACCAAGGCAAAAGAGGACTCTTAGGCGGCTGCCCCGGAAGATACCGTGAAATCCGTCATGAAAATTGTAAGAAAACAAAAAAACATCTTGCATTTGTCCAAGGAATTTGTTAAAATAATAATCCGTGACATATTATATCCTTGCTCCTGTTACTGAAAGCAGGGGCCAGAGACCACAAGGAGGTAAAGCAAGATGAACAAGTATGAATTAACCGTTGTTCTGAATGTGAAGCTGGAAGACGAGCAGCGTGCAGCAGCAATCGAAAAGGTAAAGGGTTACATCACCCGTTTCGGCGGCACTGTAACAAATGTAGATGAATGGGGCAAGAAGAGACTTGCTTATGAAATTCAGAAGATGCACGAAGCTTACTACTACTTCATCCAGTTCGAGTCTGATTCTGTATGCCCGAATGAAGTAGAGGCTCATATTCGTATTATGGAACCAGTGATCAGATACTTATGCGTTAAGACAGAGGCATAAGAGATACCCAGACCGCCAATGGCGGGAGAGAAAAAGGAAGTGTGACCGTATGAACAGAGTTATCTTAATGGGAAGATTGACAAGAGACCCGGAAGTCAGGTATTCACAGGGAGAGCGTTCCATGGCGATAGCCAGGTACACCCTTGCGGTGGACAGAAGGGGCCGCAGGAACCAGGACAGTTCCGCGGAGCAGCAGACAGCCGATTTTATCAACTGTGTTGCATTTGACCGCGCGGCCGAGTTTGCCGAGAAGTATTTCCGTCAGGGAATGCGGGTGCTCGTGTCAGGCAGAATCCAGACAGGTAGCTATGTAAATAAAGAAGGTCAGAAAGTATACACCACCGAGGTCATTTTGGATGACCAGGAATTCGCAGACAGTAAGGGTGCGGCGTCTGAAATGGGAGGATATGCCCAGGCAGCTCCGTCTCAGAGACCGGCTCCTACCAGTGCGATTGGTGATGGGTTTATGAACATTCCTGATGGGGTGGAGGACGAAGGACTTCCATTTAACTAGGATGTTCCATGGTTAATAATAAAGGAGGACAACACCAATGGCATTTAATAAAACAGACAGACCAGATGGCGCTAAGATGAGAAGACCAGGCGGAATGCGCAGAAGAAAAAAAGTTTGTGTATTCTGTGGAGATAAGAACGGAACCATCGATTATAAGGATGTTAACAAGTTAAAGAGATACGTATCCGAGAGAGGAAAAATCCTTCCCCGCCGTATCACAGGCAACTGTGCAAAGCACCAGAGAGCCCTGACTGTAGCTATCAAGCGCGCACGTCACATTGCTCTGATGCCGTACACCTGCGATTAATTCTTTGTTTAGCAGGGATTGATGGGTAAAAAGATTACGGGATTCCATATATGAAGTATGGAGTCCCGTTTTTGTGTTCCTGTTTTTCCCTGCGCTTAATCCCCGCAGCCCCCTCCTTTGACCTTCAGCAGCCTGGCCTTGCCCATGATGAAGATGGTAGCGCCGCCAATCCGTTCCGTACCCATCAGGCATTTACCACAATGCGGAGTGAATCAAAAGGGGAATTAGGAGTGTAGAATATCTTTCTATAACAGTTTGGTGTAAATTTCCACTTTATTTTAAAAGCCGGGGGGCCAGAGCTATTGACATTTATTGCGTGTAATGATATAAATAAAACCATACTAATTTGCTATGAATAGTGTGGTTTTGTTGCGCGGCACAGCGTTTTGCAGAAACGGAGGTCATGTTGCCGGTATTGACGGTATGCGGTGCCAGCGTCCGGAGCGCGTATACGGGTGCTCCGGGGATTTAAGGAGGAGACTTATGAAACATACAAAAGGAACAGCGGGGAGAATGGCAGGCAGATGTCTTGCCCTTGCTTTATCTGCGGTCATGGTCCTGTCAGCGGCGGGATGCGGGGGCAAAGGCGGCAGCCAGCCGTCGGGCCAGACTGAATCAGGCCGGACGGGATTGGGACAGACCCAGGCAGCGGCCTCTGACAGCGGAAAAATCGTCAATATTGGTGTGACCAGCTCTCTCAATACGCTGAATCCCCTGCTGATGGACGGCGTGGAGATGAATAAATATGCCACAGGTCTCATGTTCCTGCCGTTGGTGGAACTGGACCAGAATATGGAGTTTGAAGGAATGCTGGCAGATTCCGTGACAGCGGAGGACGAGAGGAATTTTCTGGTGCATATTGATGATAAGGCGGTCTGGTCCGACGGAACTCCGGTTACCGCGGATGACGTGGTGTACACGGCCCTCAGGCTTTGCAGCCCGGTTATCGGAAACCCGGCCATGATGTACTATGTATTTGAAGGCGTGGGGGACCACGGGTTTGTGGAAGAGGGAGCCGACCATGTGGAAGGCATTGCCAGGGTGGATGACAAGACCGTGCGTTTTACCACCAAGGCTCCCATGTCACTCATAACCTTTAACAGCTCCTATGCCCGCTATCTCATGCCCCTTCCAAAGCATGTGATTGGTGATATCAGCGAGAAGGCGCTGGCATCAGACCCGTGGTTCAGCCATCCGGACGTGGTGAGCGGTCCCTATAAGGTGACTGAGTTTGACCGGGACCATTATGTGTCTTATGAGGCCAACAAAGACTACTGGAAGGGCGCTCCGGTGATTGAGCGTCTCAACATAAAAATCGTGGAAGGCAGTCAGCTCTATGCCGGGCTTAAGTCCGGGGAAATTGACATTACCCAGAACACCATGAGCACCATTCCCCTGGAGGACTATGAGAGTGTGGCGGCGCTGGAGAACGTGGAGGTTTCCTACGGGGCTCCCATCACCAACCAGTCCGTATTCATCAATACAGACAGAATCACCGATGCAAAGGTGCGCCAGGCCATGTTGTACGCGGTGGACCGCAGCCAGCTCCTGGAGCAGCTCTTAAAGGGCAACGGAGAAGTGGCGGACGGATTTCTGTCATCGGCCAGCCCGTATTTTGACAGTTCCCTGGTGCCTGTTTCCTATGATCCGGAAAAGGCAAAGAGCCTGCTGGCGGAGAGCGGATGGGACCAGAGCAAAAGCATACGTTTCTGCATTGACTCAGGCGACAGCACCTTTGTGAACGCTGCTTCTGTTATAGCAGCCCAGTGGGCAGCGGTGGGCATTAAGGCAGATATCCAGACCATGGACATCAATACGCTGATGAGCACTGCCTCCAGCGGCGATTTTGATGTGCTGGCCGTACAGTATACCTATCCGCCGGTGGATCCTTATGCGGACGTAGCCTGGCTTTTAGGCGGCGAGGGCAGCTGGACCGGCTATACCAGGCCGGAGGTGGAGGAGGCATTGTCAAATGTGGCCCTGACAAATGACAAGGATAAGCTGAAGGAGTTGTATGGGATCGTGGACCGGAAGGTCCAGGAGGATGTGCCCATGTTTTCCGCCTACATTATCAGGACCATGGCGGCGGCCAATAAACGCCTGACAGGGGTTAAGCCCAGCGTCTATGGCTTCCTCAATCATGTGGAGCAGTGGGATGTGACCCAATAGAATATATCCCGATAGAATGTGTCACATTGGAAGGCATCCCGGCAGGACAACCCCATAATTGGAAAGAATGAACGGATCCCCGGAGGGCATATGCTCTCTGGGTATCTTCATTCATGGGAAATCCGCCATTAATATCAAGAAATGAGGAAACAGTATGTCACATATCCTTGAAGTCACGAATCTGGAAGTTGAATTTTCTGGTGACGGGGGGAAGAATATAAGTGTGGACCACGTGGGATTCCATGTGGATTCGGGGGAGATAGTCTGTATAGTAGGGGAGTCGGGCTGCGGCAAAAGCGTTACCTCCCTGTCTGTTATGGGGCTTTTAGGCAAAGGGGGGAAGGTGACTGACGGCCAGATCCTGTTCGAGGGAAGGGATTTGCTTTCCATGACAGAGCGGGAGCTGGACGGAGTCAGGGGAGACCGGCTGACCATGATATTCCAGGCCCCGCTTACCTCCCTTAACCCTGTATTTACCATCGGGAGCCAGATGACGGAGAGCATCCGCGCCCATATGGGGTTGGGAAAGGAGGAGGCCAGGGAGAGGGCATTGTCCCTCCTTAAAAGGGTGGGGCTGCCGGACACCCTTTCCGTGATGAAAAAATACCCCCATCTGCTGTCCGGAGGCATGCGCCAGCGTGTCATGATTGCCATGGCCCTTTCCTGCAATCCGTCCCTTCTGATTGCCGACGAGCCTACCACGGCTCTGGATGTGACGATTCAGGCCCAAATCATGGACCTGATTCTGGAGCTTAAGGAGGAGATGGGCATGGCGGTGCTGCTCATCACCCATGACATGGGATTGGTGGCTCAGATGGCTGACCGGGTGCTGGTAATGTATGCGGGACAGCTCATAGAGCAGGCCGGGGTGCTGGAGCTGTTTGACCATCCGGCCCATCCCTACACCAGGGCCCTGCTGCGTTCCGTACCCGGTATCAGGGATGAGGAGGACAGAAGGCTGGAGTCCATAGAGGGAATTGTGCCGGAACACTACGACAGGATTCGGGGATGCCGTTTTGCAAGGAGATGCCCCTTCAGGACAGCGATGTGCATGAAGCCGCAGCAGGAGGTGCCTGTAGGGGCTTCCCATATTGTGCGGTGCTGCAGGGCGAAGGAGGTGCTGGCAGATGGCTGATAAATCTAATGTCCCGCTGCTTTCGGTGGAGGGACTGAAAAAATATTATGCGTCAAAATCAGGCATTTTCTCCCATCCCTCCGGTGTGGTGCGGGCTGTGGACGGCGTATCCTTTCAGCTGTTTGAGGGGGAAACCCTGGGGCTGGTGGGAGAATCCGGCTGCGGCAAATCCACGTTGGGGCGCCAGCTGGTAGGACTGGAGCATCCCACGGGAGGGCATGTCATCTACGACGGCAATGACCTGGGCAATATGAGCCAGGCCCAGATGAAGCCCTTCCGCACCCAGCTGCAGATGATATTCCAGGATTCCTATTCATCCTTAAATCCCAGGAAGCATGTATTTGAGATACTGTCGGAACCCATGCTGTATCACGGACTGGCCAAACGCGGGAACGTATACTCCCATGTGGAAAAGCTGCTGGACATGGTAGGACTTCCGAAAAACTGTCTGGGAAGATATCCCCATGAATTCTCCGGCGGACAGAGGCAGCGCATAGGCATTGCCAGGGCACTTTCCCTAAATCCCAGGCTGCTGGTATGCGACGAACCGGTCAGCGCCCTTGATGTGTCCATACAGGCCCAGATATTGAACCTGCTCAGGGATTTGCAGAAGGAGCTGGGGCTTACCTGTATCTTCATCGGCCACGGCCTGGGAGCTGTGAACTATGTCAGCGACCGGATTGCCGTCATGTACCTGGGAAAGATTGTAGAGATTGGCGGCCGGAAGGAGCTGTTTGACCATCCCCTTCATCCTTATTCCAGGGCCCTGTTCGAGGCAGTGCCCATACCTGATCCGCGAAAGCGCAGGAAGCGGTCTGAGGGAATTGTGGGCGGTGAGACGGCGTCCAATGTGAATACGCCTTCAGGATGTCCCTTCCACCCCAGATGCCCCCACTGCAGGGGAGAGTGTATGAGCGGGGAAATGGAGCTGAAACCGGCGGCACCCGGAAGCAGCCACCTGACAGCCTGTATCCGGTATAAGGAATTAGAGAAGGAGGTTGGGCAGGCATGACAAAATATATACTGAAGCGTATTCTGATTGCCATTCCCACCCTGCTTGGCATCACCATCATCGATTACGCCATCATGTGTTTTGCGGGCAGCCCCCTGGAAATGCTTCAGGGAGCCCGCATATCCCAGGAGGCCATTGCCGCCAAGGAGGCAGCCATGGGATTGGACAAACCTTTCTATATACAGTACTTTATCTGGCTGGGGCAGCTTCTTTCCGGAAACATGGGGTATTCCGTGAAATCCTACGAGGCGGTCAGCGCCATGATTGGAAGCCATCTGGGACCTACCCTTCTTCTGATGGGGGTGTCGTTGATTGTAAGCCTTATAATGTCGGTTCCTGCCGGAATCTACAGCGCCATCCATCAGTATTCCAAGGGGGATTACGCCGTGGTGACAGCCTCCTTTTTCGGAAGCAGCATACCGGGATTTTTCCTGTCCCTTCTGCTGGTGTACCTCTTTACCGTGAACCTGGGCATCCTGCCCTCCGGAGGGATGACTACCCTGGGTACTGCGGGCGGCGCGGCGGATGTGGCGGTCCACATGGTAATGCCCGTGCTGGTGCTGTCTGTCTCCATGGCAGGGACCAATATCCGCTATATTCGCAGCGCCATGCTGGAAATACTCCAGCAGGATTATCTGCGCACAGCCAGGGCCAAGGGAATCGGGAGCAGGAAGGTCATATATAAGCATGCCCTGCGCAATGCCCTGGTGCCCATTGTGACAGTTATCGGCATGCAGATACCGGTGCTGTTTGGCGGCGCGGTCATTGTGGAGCAGCTGTTTTCCTGGCCCGGACTGGGACTTATGACCATGAGCGCCATCCTGAACCGGGATTATCCGGTTATCATGGGCGTCTGCCTGCTTTCCGCCGTGGTGGTACTGGCAGCCAACCTGGTGACGGATATTCTGTACGCCATCGTAAATCCGGCTATTCAGTATGACTGACAGACCGGCGCAAGCACTTGACAGGAGTAAGCATAGATAGAATGAAAATGAACAGAAAGAACCCTTATGGGGATATCGGAAGAGAAAATTACTGGCAGACCGTAAGGCGGCGGTTTCTCCACCACCGCCTGGCCTGTATCAGTCTGGTGGTACTGGCAGTTATCTGCGCGGCGGCCATTCTGGCGCCCGTCATAGCGCCCTATGACCCGGACGCCATCGCAGGGCCCTTCGGCGCCCCGCCAGGCGCCGGGTTCCTGCTGGGAACGGACCAGATTGGACGGGACATGTTTTCCCGCCTTTTATACGCAACACGTATATCCCTGCTGGTGGGCGTGCTGGCCACAGCCATATCCACGGCCATAGGAGTCAGCCTGGGGCTGCTGGGGGGATACTTCGGAGGCTGGCTGGACATAGCCATCATGCGTTTTACGGATATGGTCATGTCCTTTCCATATATTCTGCTGGTGCTGGTGGCGGCAGCCATCTTTGAACCGGGGCTCTGGAGCATCATACTGATTCTCGGATTTGTGGACTGGCCCGGCATCGCCCGTCTGGTCAGGGGCAATGTGCTGAGCCTTCGGGAGACTAATTTTGTAAAGAGCAGCATTGTGGCGGGGATGCCTGCCAGACATATCCTGTTTTCAGAGATACTTCCCAATACAGTTGCGCCGATTCTGGTGTACGCCACCTCAGTGATGGCCCTTTCCATGCTGGATGAGGCTTCCTTAAGCTTCCTTGGAATGGGAGTGCAGCCGCCCACTGCCAGCCTGGGCAATATGCTGAACAGCGCCCAGTCCCTGACCGTGCTCACAAAACAGCCGTGGCTCTGGATTCCGCCCGGATTCCTGATAGTGGTCCTGGTGGTTGCCATTAATTTTGTGGGCGATGCCCTGAGGGATGCCCTGGACCCGTCGGCGGTTCTGAATCTGGGCGGGGCAGAGCCGGACGCCGAGGATCAGGACGCCGAGGATCAGGAAACGGCGGATAGCATATAACTATACTGAAATGCATACAAAAGGAGTATATCCATGACCATCCATCAGATTGAATGTTTCCTGGAAGCAGCCAGGACCCTTAATTTTACGGAGGCGGCCAACCATCTGTATATATCGCAGCAGGGGCTGAGCCGCCAGATAGCGTCTCTGGAAAAGGAGCTGGAGCTGCGCCTTTTTGACAGGACCACCAGGGATGTAAGGCTGACCCGCAGCGGGGAGCTTCTGTTATGGCGCTGGAAAGATATTCCCAAGGAGATATATGACTCCGTGGATATGGCCAGGGAGGAAGGGGAGAGGGCCAAACGCCGGATTAACCTGTCCGTGGTGGGAATGAGCGGTATCATAGAGATGGCCGGCAACATACTGGCTGATTATATGGCTCTTGACCCGGATGTGGAATTTGAAATCAATGAGTTTACCAATATTAAGGATATGACCAACGGAAATCCGGATTTGATGATGACTGTAAGCTTTACCCCGTCATACGAGCAGCTGAAGGAGAAGTGCGGGCTGGTGGTGGTGAAGAACCTGCCCTTATACTATGTCATGTCCAAGGAAAATCCCCTGGCCCAGAAGGAAGAAGTAGTCATGGAAGATTTTAAGGGAGAGACCATGCTGTGTCTCTTCAAGAATTTTTTTGCAGGAGCCGAGCTGCGGCTGTTTGAACTGATTGCCAAGCAGGAGCATATACTTCAGAAGGCACGATATTATGAAAATGTCAACAGCCTGGAGCTGGCAATTATTGCCAATGAAGGGATTCATATCGGCTTTAAGGAGTTCTATCATAACTACGGGGAACGGCTGGTCATGCATCCCATGCCCAACTCCAATAGCCAGGCTCACGCCAGTGTAATCATTGTATGGCGTAAAGAAAATGAGAAAAGACTTGAAAGTTTTATTAAATTTTTGAAAAATAATTATAATTAACAACAATGAGTTGTTAATTATCCGCATTTTGGTGTTAGACAAAAAGGGGGGCAACTGTCTAAAATACAAGATGGTGGTAAAAAAGAAAGAAGCCGTAATTTGGGGAAGGGCTGTGGACCAAGGCAGCTCATTTCCCTTGTTTTTTTCTGGCGCTGTATTCCCTCTAAGGACAGCGCCGGCGCTATGACAGATTCTCATATTAAAAAGGACATGAAAGGAAAGAGGAGAAGATGAAAAAAGCAAGGACGCGCATTATTTGGGGAATCGTGATTGTAATCATCGCAGTCATTGTGATTGCCCGGGTTTTCAAGAAGCAAGAGCCGGTTGTCCCCACTCCGGACCCGGTGGTAACGGTACAGACGCCGCAGATGGGCGACATACTGCTGACAACAGACCTGGTAGGCACCATTGAGCCGGCCGATATTGTGTACATATATCCCAAGGCAGGAGGCGACGTGACAGCTGTCAACGTGAAGGCCGGGGATGTGGTTGCGGCAGGACAGGTGCTGTTAGAGATCGATACAAAACAGGTGGATACATCCAAAAACTCCATGGACGCGGCAAAGGTGGCGTGGGATGACGCGCAGTCTACCCTGGCCCGTATGGCCCCGCTTCATGCTTCAGGCTTTGTATCTGATAAAGAGTTTGAGGGATATCAGACTGCCGCTGAGGCTAAGAGGCTTCAGTATGAGTCCGCCAAGATCGCATATGAAAACCAGATGGAATTCAGCCATGTGACGTCACCCATAAACGGACGGGTGGAACAGCTTAATGTGGAGGTACATGACACGGTTGGAAACTCTAACCAGCTCTGCGTCATCGCAGGCGACAGCGGCAACAATGTAACTTTCTATGTAACTGAGAAGGTTAAGAATCATCTGAACGCAGGTGACCCCATCACGGTCATCAAGGAGGGAACAGAATACGGCGGCAATGTCATTGAAGTCAGCAATATGGCTGAGGCATCCGTCGGCCTGTTCAAGATAAAGGCATCTGTGGATGACAATGAGGCCATGGCAGCCGGAACCAGTGTGGAGCTGCGGGTGCCTTCCGCATCCGCCAGAAATGCCATGCTGATTCCAAATAACTGTGTATATTATAAATCAGGCGATGCCTATGTATATACTTATGACAGCGGCATCATCCACGAGGTGCCGGTGGAAGTGGGCATCTATGACAGTGAGAATATCGCGGTGCTTTCAGGCATTACCCTGGATGACCGGATCCTCACCACCTGGACCTCCGAATTAAAGGAGGGAACCAAAGTGACACTGGAGACCGAGGCGCCGGCAACCTTAGAGATGAATGGAACGGAAGCCGATGCACAGATAAACATGCAGGTTATCCAGGAAACCAGTCAGACAGACAAAGCTGAAAGTCCGGCCGCAGACCAGAGTCAGGCACAGTAGAAGGAGGCAGGAAAATGGGCTTAACAAAACTTGTCTTAAGAAGGCCGGTCAGTACGGTTCTCGCAATCCTGTGTCTGATTGTGTTCGGTTTGTCCTCGGTGATGAAATCACCGCTGGAGCTGATGCCGGACATGAACATGTCCATGATGATTGTGATGACCGTTTACTCCGGCGCCAGCCCTGACGACGTCAGCGAGCTGGTTACGAAACCGATCGAGGACAGGGCCAGTACCCTGAGCGGTCTGGATACCATATCCTCCCAGTCAAAGGAGAACATGTCCATCGTCATGCTGAAATACAAGTATGGCACAGACATGAATGATGCTTACGATGATTTGAAGAAGCAGATGGACCTGGCGAAGGCAGAGCTTCCGGAGGATGCGGATGACCCCATCATGCTGGAGCTGAATACCAGCCTGAAGCCAAATGTGATCATGGCAGTCAGCCATGGGGAGGACGACGACCTCTACAATTATGTGAACAATGAGGTTGTACCTGAATTTGAGAAGCTGTCAACGGCGGCCGAGGTTTCCATCACCGGCGGTCTCCAGAAATATATCAAGGTGGAGCTGATGCCGGAGAAGCTGAAACAGTACGGGGTATCCATGAGCTCCATTGCCAGCGATATTGCGGGATCGGATATCACTTATCCGGCAGGCGATACGCAGGTGGGCGACCAGAAGCTGTCTGTGTCAACCGAGCAGCCCTTTGAGACCATGGACAGTCTCAATGATATTCCGCTGACCGTATCCGGTAACCAGACCGTATATCTGAGCGATGTGGCAAAGGTGTATATGGGCGCGGATGATGTGGAGAGCATCGCGCGCTATAAGGCTGAGAACGGACTTCCTGAGGATATTGTGGCATTGACTATCAGCAAGCAGCAGGACGCGGCTACGCTGGATGTCTCAAAAGATGTGAAGCGGGTGGTGAACGAGCTTACCGCCAAGGATCCCAGCCTGCAGATTACCATAGTAGACGATGATAAGGATTCTATCATGTCATCCCTGAGCTCGGTTATCGAGACAATGATTCTGGCCATCATCATTTCCATGGTCATCATATGGCTGTTTTTCGGGGACTTGAAGGCCTCTATGATTGTAGGCAGCTCCATTCCCGTATCCATCCTCTCGTCTCTTATATTGATGCAGCTCATGGGCTTCAGCCTCAATGTTATCACTCTGAGCGCCCTGGTGCTGGGCGTCGGTATGATGGTGGATAACTCCACCGTTGTGCTTGAGAGCTGTTTCAGGGCCACGGATGACACCGGATTCCGGGAATTTTCCAAGGCGGCCTTAAACGGTACCGGTGTGGTGTACCAGTCGGTTATCGGTTCCACGCTGACCACCTGCGTGGTATTCCTTCCATTGGCCATGTTAGGCGGTATGACGGGGCAGATGTTCCGGCCTCTGGGCTTTACCATTGTGTTCTGTATGACGGCATCCCTTATATCGGCTATCACGGTGGTGCCTCTGTGTTATATGATTTACAAGCCGGTGGAGAAGAAAACCGCGCCTCTGTCCAGACCTGTTGAAAAGATGCAGCAAGCCTACAGGGGAATCATGACAAAACTTCTGAAGAAGAGAGGACTTGTCATGCTGGCCTCCGTGGCGCTCCTTCTGTTCTCCTTCTTCATCGCCAGGTTCCTGCGGGTGGAGATGATGGCTGAGGATGACCAGGGCCAGATATCTATCACAGCGGAAGTAAAGCCGGGTATGAAGATTGACAAGGTAGACCGTGTTATGAAACAGATAGAGGATATTATCTCCCAGCAGGAAGATGTGGAATCCTACATTACCCTGGCAGGCAGTTCGGGACTGAGCATGAGCTCTGACCCCAGCATTACTGTCTATCTTAAGAAGGACAGAAAAATGGAGACAGACCAGGTGGTCCGTCTCTGGAAACAGCAGTTGGGCGGAATCTCAGATACCAATATAACGGTGGAAGCCTACTCACAGGTAAGTGCCATGATGGGATCGGATGATGAATACTCAGTGGACCTTCAGAGTACGAATTACGATGACCTGAAGGCGGTCAGCGACCATGTGGCGGAAAACTTAAGCAAACGTCCGGAGCTGACCAAGGTCCACTCATCTCTGGAGAATGCGGCCTCTGTAGTGAAGGTTACGGTGAATCCCATCAAGGCCAGGGCGGCAGGACTGACGCCGGCCCAGATTGGCGGTACCCTGAATAACATGCTCAGCGGAACCACTCCCACCTCCCTTAATATTGACGGAAATGATATTGACGTAAAGGTGGAGTATCCTAAGGAGCGCTATAAGACTCTGGACCAGATTGAGACAATCACCCTCCAGACGCCAAAGGGCAGTTCCGTTGCACTGACAGATGTGGCTGACATTCACTTTGCAGACAGCCCTGCGTCCATCACTAGGCAGGATAAGCAGTACCGCGCCACCATCAGCGGTATCTATACCGAGAATTCAGATAAAAACACAAAGAGCCGGCTTTTAAGCGAGGTGGTGCAGCCGGTTGTAAGTGACAATGCCAATGTGACCATTGCCCAGAACCAGATGGATGAATCCATGACAGAGGAGTTCACGGCGCTGTTCCAGGCAATTGCCCTGGCTATCTTCCTGGTATTCGTGGTCATGGCGGCCCAGTTCGAGTCACCCAAGTTCTCAATCATGGTAATGACCACCATCCCGTTCTGTCTCATAGGCGCGTTCGGGCTCCTGTGGCTGGCAGACAGCGCCATCAGCATGACGTCCCTTCTGGGATTCCTGATGCTGGTTGGTACGGTTGTTAACAACGGTATTCTCTATGTGGATACGGTGAACCAGTACCGCAGAGAGATGGATTTAAATACCGCCCTGGTGGAGGCGGGGGCGACCCGACTGAGACCTATTCTCATGACCACGCTGACCACGGTTGTGTCCATGGTACCCATGGCCCTTGCTCTGGGCGACAGCGGTTCCACCACACAGGGCCTTGCCCTTGTTAATATCGGCGGCCTGACCGCATCCACCATTCTTTCGCTGCTTATGCTTCCCGCATACTACAGCCTGATGAACGGCGGCGGTAAGAAACGGATGATTATTGCGGATTAGCCTGAAATTGGCGGCAATGGCCGGGCGTTAAAAAGATGTTAAAAAATTACTGTTTCAAATAACAGGATAAAATGTTATGATGTTATTAAATAGGCTGTAGCTTATGACGCAGATGGAAGGCGTTGGAACTGCAGCCTATTTTAATAAATAAATTTGTTATTAATGTAACAAATATGTCCCGCCGGAATTAATGTTTAAAGGGACAATTATTTTAATATGGATAGAAGTTTTTTGTATGCTGTACAAAAATATTTAGAAAGTCTAAAATTTTTTCATGAAATATTGAGAAAGTGGATTGATAAATTTTTATGCATGGGTTATAATCTATTCATATTGTACAAAAATAATAGGAAAGCTATGGACAAATACTGGATAAGTTGTCATTTTGTAACACAAACGTATGGTCCATCGTATTCCCGGTGGCATATCTGCGCAAACTAACCATATATTCCGGCAGGATAGCTAACGGGATTCCGGTACAGAAAGGGGGATTTGGATTGGCCCAGGAGACGATTGACGCAATCCGTCAGGCAGAAACGGCTGCGGAAGCAGACCAGGAGGAAGCTCTAAACCTTCCTATA
>OAUW01000282.1_pt1 | contig 35000 bp, 25 predicted proteins | sample 1495241 | NCBI WGS metagenome assembly OAUW01 (sample SAMEA2580063, study PRJEB22360) | human gut metagenome | biome: human gut; feature: human-associated habitat; material: faeces | place: Denmark | collected 2008/2010
TTATTATTTTTGCAAAAAAAATAATTTAGTATATGGCTATAAGAATAGTTGGTGTCGATTTGCCTCAAAACAAGAGAGGTGAAGTTGCGTTGACCTATGTATATGGAATAGGTCGTAGTAGTTCAGCAAAGATTTTGGACAAAGCAGGTGTAGACAAAGACCTGAAAGTAAAAGACTGGACGGATGATCAGGCTGCCAAGATTCGTGAGATCATTGGTGCAGAGTATAAAGTAGAAGGTGATCTTCGCTCTGAAGTTCAATTGAACATCAAGCGTTTAATGGATATCGGTTGCTACCGTGGTGTACGTCACCGTATCGGTCTCCCTGTTAGAGGCCAGAGTACAAAGAATAACGCTCGTACTCGTAAGGGTAGAAAGAAAACCGTTGCTAATAAGAAAAAAGCTACTAAATAATAATTGTTGATATGGCAAAAAAAACAGTTGCAGCAAAAAAGAGAAATGTAAAGGTAGATGCTAATGGACAGTTGCATGTTCATTCATCTTTCAACAACATTATTGTTTCTCTGGCTAATAGTGAAGGTCAGATTATTTCTTGGTCTTCTGCCGGAAAGATGGGATTTAGAGGTTCTAAGAAGAACACTCCTTATGCAGCACAAATGGCTGCTCAAGACTGTGCTAAGATAGCATACGATCTTGGCTTGAGAAAGGTAAAAGCATATGTGAAGGGTCCAGGTAACGGACGTGAGTCTGCTATTAGAACTATCCACGGTGCAGGTATCGAAGTTACTGAAATCATTGACGTAACTCCGCTTCCACATAATGGTTGTCGTCCTCCGAAAAGACGTAGAGTTTAATTTACCTTTAACTTACACAATGATCTTGATTTTGTTTTTGGATTACATTAATTTCTCTCTGTAATCGCGGCTGCAACAAATTGAGTTCATGAATAAACAATTAAATATTTAAAAGAAATGGCTAGATATACTGGACCAAAATCAAGAATAGCCCGTAAATTCGGTGAAGGTATCTTTGGAGCAGATAAAGTATTGTCAAAGAAGAACTATCCTCCCGGACAGCACGGTAATTCAAGAAAGAGAAAAACTTCTGAATATGGTGTTCAACTTCGTGAGAAACAGAAAGCCAAATACACCTATGGAGTTTTGGAAAAACAATTCCGCAACCTGTTTGAGAAGGCAGCTACCGCTAAAGGTATTACCGGTGAGGTACTTCTTCAATTATTGGAAGGTCGTCTCGACAATGTAGTATTCCGTTTGGGTATTGCTCCGACTCGTGCAGCTGCTCGTCAGTTGGTTAGTCACAAGCATATTACTGTAGATGGTGAAGTGGTAAACGTTCCTTCATATGCAGTAAAACCGGGTCAGGTTATTGGCGTTCGTGAAAGATCTAAATCTTTGGAAGTTATCGCTAACTCATTGGCTGGCTTTAATCACAGCAAGTATCCTTGGTTGGAATGGGATGACAACGCTAAAGTAGGTAAGTTATTGCACATACCTGAAAGAGCGGACATTCCTGAAAACATTAAAGAGCATTTGATTGTAGAATTGTATTCTAAATAATAATTAATTTCATGGCGATATTAGCATTTCAAAAACCTGATAAAGTATTAATGTTGGAAGCGGACTCTAAATTCGGAAAGTTCGAATTTCGTCCGTTGGAGCCCGGTTTCGGTATTACCGTGGGTAATGCACTGCGCCGCATCCTGCTTTCCTCATTGGAAGGTTTTGCCATCACTACTATCAAAATAGAAGGTGTTGAGCATGAATTCTCCAGTGTTCCGGGAGTTAAAGAGGATGTTACTAACATTATCTTGAATCTGAAACAAGTGAGATTCAAGCAAGTAGTTGAAGAATTCGAGAGCGAAAAAGTGAGTATCACTGTCGAGAATTCAAGTGAATTTAAAGCAGGTGACATAGGTAAGTATTTGACTGGATTTGAAGTGTTAAATCCTGAATTAGTTATTTGTCATTTAGATTCAAAATCAACTATGCAGATAGATATTACGATCAACAAAGGTCGTGGTTATGTTCCTGCTGACGAAAACCGCGAATATTGCACCGACGTGAACGTAATTCCTATCGATTCTATTTATACTCCGATACGTAATGTTAAGTATCAGGTAGAAAACTTCCGCGTTGAGCAGAAGACTGACTACGAGAAGCTGGTGTTTGAGATTACTACGGATGGTTCCATTCACCCGAAAGAAGCTCTGAAAGAAGCTGCGAAAATTCTGATTTATCACTTCATGCTCTTCTCTGATGAGAAGATTACGCTGGAAAGCAACGATGTTGACGGCAATGAAGAGTTTGATGAAGAAGTATTGCACATGCGTCAGTTGCTGAAGACCAAGCTTGTTGATATGGATCTCTCGGTTCGTGCCCTCAACTGTTTGAAGGCCGCCGATGTAGAGACTTTGGGCGACTTGGTACAATTCAACAAGACCGATTTGCTGAAGTTCAGAAATTTCGGAAAGAAATCGCTTACCGAGCTTGATGATTTGCTGGAAAGTCTGAATCTGTCGTTTGGAACTGATATTTCTAAATATAAATTAGATAAAGAATAAAAAATGAGACATAATAAAAAATTCAACCATTTGGGTCGTACTGCCTCTCATAGAAACGCTATGTTGGCTAATATGGCGTGTTCTTTGATTAAGCACAAAAGAATCACTACGACCGTTGCAAAGGCTAAAGCTTTGAAGAAATTCGTTGAGCCTTTGATTACAAAAGCTAAGGACGATACGACAAACTCTCGTCGTGTAGTATTTAGCAATTTGCAAGACAAGTATGCTGTAACTGAGTTGTTCAAAGAAATCTCTGTGAAGATTGCTGATCGTCCGGGTGGTTACACTCGTATCATCAAAACCGGTAACCGTTTGGGTGATAACGCAGAAATGTGCTTCATTGAACTCGTTGACTACAACGAAAACATGGCTAAGGAGAAGGTTGCTAAGAAAGCTACCCGTACCCGCCGTTCAAAGAAGGCTGCTGCTGAAGCTGCTCCCGCTGCAGAAACTGCACCGGTTGCCGAAGCTCCTGCTGCTGAAGAAGCGAAAGCAGAATAATTCAACTATTCTTTTTATATATAGAAAGCCGTCCCAGCGATTGGGGCGGCTTTTTTGTTTATACTTTTATTTACATGAACAAACATTAAAAGATGTGTGTATAAAGCTAATCAATGAAATAAACTGTTATATTTGCAGATAGTTATGGGCAAATACTTAAAAGTCATAGGTTTTTTGGTGCTTGCGTTGGCTTTGTGGCAGACGTCGGGTGCTGCATTTACTGTCAGTGGTGCGGTAAGTGCGGAAGATTCTGTGAATATCCGGACAGTGACTGCCGCTCATTATCAGGACGAGGCATGTTTTACTTCACCCCAATTGCCCTATCTGCCGGTTGCTGAGCTGGCAAGTAACAACGGACATGTCCAGTCGCTTACCATGTCCCGTATTCAGCGTTCCTATATCACCGAATATATCTTTTCACTGAAAGACTGGGTGGATAAGCTTGCCCAGCGCGAAGCGGTTCTGTCTTTACATAGAGAGAAACTCTATGATGCTACCGCTTACTACCGTTGCCAGCCTGTGTGTGAGTACTACATCTTCACACTGAGGCGAATCCTGATTTAATGTCTTATTGTACTCGGGCTTTTCCTTGTGTACGGGCGCTGAGTGTCCGTACGGGGAGAGATTGTATTCTTTATTTCAATAATTCATTAATTCATAAAACTATTTATATTATGGCAACTCAAACAATCGACGCAACTCTTTTCGCGTCTTCACATCCCGATATCGCAAAACGTACAAGTGTTTCCGGACTCATCATCTCCTTGGTAATGATGGTAGTGGGTATTCTTATCTTTGTATCTATTTTTGAAATGAACGATAAATCCTCTACCATAAGCATGGGGCTGATGGTACTGGGCACGGCATTGATTTTATTGGGAGTATTCCGTTTGTTCTGGAAATCCAAAGAAATCGTGTACTTGCCTACGGGAAGCGTGGCAAAGGAACGCAGCATGTTTTTCGATTTGAAATACATAGGCAAGCTGACCGAGATGATTGAAAACGGTAATCTGGACAGTGAGGCCGGAGTGAAAAGCGAATCAAGCGGTAACGTGCGTATGGATATTATGATTTCGCAGGACAACAAATTTGCTGCGCTGCAACTGTTCCAGTTTGTGCCTTACACCTATACTCCGGTGACTTCCGTACGCTATTTCACGGGTAGCGAGGCGGCGGCGGTTTCGGTTTTCCTGTCTAAATGCAAGGCTGTCTAAATAAGTTCGCGTAAATAAAAAACAATCAATTTAGCTTTTCAGTATAAAGTGGGGATTAGTCGGTGACGGCAATCCCCATTTTTTTCATAAGGAAGCAGGCGTTCATGTTCTGCGCCACGCCCGGGCGGAGACGGTAGGAGAAGGTCAACTCGTTGTCGGTGATATCCGCTTCGAAGCGGCAGTTGCGGATATTCTTCGGGAAAAGGTCGATAAGTGTGCCCAGCAGCAGGTCGTGGGTAGCGATGATACCGTTTGCCTGCAAAGTCATGAACTGCTTGATGAGTGCAAAAGACCCTTTTTGTTTATCCATTGAGTTTGTTCCTTTCAAAATTTCGTCCAGAATGATAAACAGTTCCTCTCCCGATTGCAGTTTGTCGATAATGAGTTTCAGACGCTTCAGTTCGGCAAAAAAGTAGGATTCGTTGTCGGTCAGGGAGTCGCTGGTGCGCAGACTGGTGATAAGGCGGGCGGGATACACTTCCATTTCTTCCGCGCAGACAGGCATACCGGTACAGGCGAGCAGATAATTGATACCTATCGTACGCAGGTAAGTACTTTTTCCTGCCATGTTGGCGCCGGTGATGATGATGAAGAAAGGCCGCTTCTCCATATCGATGTCGTTGCGCACACAGCGGTCACGATGCATCAGAGGATGTCCCAAAGCCTTTGCACGGAGCATGAAATGGGCATTGCCGTCGGTATTCTCCGTATCGGCGTCCTTTGCACCGGAAGGGATGCCGGCTTTGGCGGCAATCATATCAGCCTTGTCGAGCAGGGTAGGATAAGAATAGCCGGGATGATTATAAGCAAAAGTTGCCAACGAGTTAAGAGCGTCCATCTGTCCGAGGGCGTCGAGCCAGTGAGGCAGTTCGCCGGCATATTGCTCTTTCCAGGCTTCGATGCGCATCACCTGTCGCAGTTCCCAGAAGAAGAGACCGTTGAGAATGACGTACATAAACACATTGTTGCGTTGGTCCAGCTCATTCATCAGTTTGCTCAACCGGCTGATGGAGAGAGAGGCTTTCCGCTGTTCGCCGCCGATTTCTTCTTTGATACTTTTCAGCAAACTGCATTGCATGGGGTGGGCTTCCATGAGCTTGAGCAGTCCGGCATACGTGCCGAGAATTTGCAGTTTCTTGCCGTACACGGCTTGCATCCTGGTAATCTTTCCGGTAAAGGCGAATCCGGCGGTGACGAAGAGTGTCCAGATTATTCCCCATATACTTGCCGGCAAATAACCGGCAACGACCGACAGCAAACATACACTATTGATGCCCGTAACGATTATCGGCAGAACGCGCAAGAACCTGTTCCTGCGAAATACGCCGGGACTTGCCGCCCATGCTTTCAACTCGGTTTCGTCGGCCGCCTTGCCTTTATGCAGCAGGCCGAGGACGCGGAAACGCTGGCGGAATTTCAGTGCGGGAGCCAGCTCGCGGACGGCTGCCTGCCGTTCCTGTATCTCTTCTTTCTTTTCGAGATGTCGCCCCAGCCAGTCGGCCAGCAGACGTTTTCCCGGTTCGGTGCAAGTGCGGTTGACGTACTGAAACAACGAATGCGCACCGAATACGTCCAGGTCGTAGGCATACAGATGCGCAGGGTCGGTAAACTCCTCGCCGCTGTCGAAGCAGGATGTGTCATAGTCCAGTGCGGCCAGTTCCTGCCGGTTGACCTCTATCTTTTTCTCCAGATAGTCTTTGCGGTGGAACAGACGGTTATGGTATTTTATCAGCAGGATAAAAGGCAGAAGGGTGACAAGCGCAATCCCTGCCAGTACCGCCCAGCTTTCCGCCCGGAAACAGATAAGCCCTGCCACTCCCGCGATAAACAGCAGCAACCGCAACGTGCCGATGCGGTAAATCTGTCGCTGTACTTTATTCAACTGCTGTTGCGCTTCGTCCGCAATGTGGCGGTAGGTTGATTTTATATTCTCGATGCTTTCCATTTATTTTCATGCTTTATTGGTAGGCAAAGATAAGTAAATATATGGTTTTCCCCCTAAGGATAGATGAAATACCAACCGTTGGTATTCAAAGTACCATGGTTTGGTACGAGGCCTACCAACCGTTGGTACGGAAGCTACCATTGCTTGGTATTCGAACTGCCAACGGTTGGTATTTGTATTTTCCCCCGCAGCGGCGGGATTCTGCAAGGCCGGTGCCGGTATATGGAAATCACTTTGTGGGAGATACAGCGTTTTTTTCTTCTGTATGTTTGCTGAATAACGATAAAAAATGTACCTTTCGCTCAAGAAAGCAAAGTTCCAAAAAGAAAGGATAGCGATATGAAAAGAAGTTGGGTGTTAGGAATATGGGCGTTATTGGCTTTGCCGTGCTCGGCGCAGCAGATAATGTATTCCAACTTGAAAGAATTGGTGGAAGACCGCGGAGATACGGTCACTATATTGAAAGTTGAGAAGCGTTCCAAGAACCAGATTTATTTGATGGGGGGAGCGGATTATCGTATAGAGGCTGAGGATAACTCAGGTTTGTGTCGTTATTTGAAATCCCGTTGTTATGCGGTACGGATAGACACGTCGCTTTATGTCAACTGCAGGAAGATGCGCTATAAACGCTATCGTTTCGGCGGCTGGTATGCGCCTGCAATGTGGGTGAAAGGGAAGATTTATTACTGTGCGCAACCTGTGGGGCAGGTTGCCGCGAGCACTGCCACTCCGCCTGACGCGACGAAGCTGGGCGGTGAAGTGGGGGATGCCATCAATGCCTCGGGGCTGGTATTCGCGCGTGTGTACTATGAATTGAATCCGGAGACGGGACGCTCGGAGTTTGTAGGCAGGAAGAAGATGCTGGAATTGCTGGCGGGCTATCCGGAGCTGAAAGAAGCTTTTGAAAAAGAAACGAGCGAATCGTCCGAGGTCATCGGAAAGTATCTGAGACAACTTGAGTCTGAACCGACTTGTTCCACCGAATAGGCTCAAGCGCTTGTCGGGCTGACCCAAAAAGCGAAAGAAAAATGCCGGACTCTTCGGCGAAGATACGCTGAAGCAGATAAAAGCGCAGAAGAACGGAGATGTCAATATCAGTTTGCGAGTGCGGGGCAGCCGGCATAATCGGGTATTTGAGTGGGCAATGACGCTCTATCATGATTCCAACCAATGTTTCGTGCAGGCAAGTAAAGTTTACATGGCAGGGAATTTCAGTTTCAAGGGGCGTATTCTGCCTTTACCGGAAAATTAATTCTGAATATATAGGCTTATGACGGAAAATATGGATTTGGCGATAAAGCCCGGCGGGATAATATTTCTGTGGACTGTTTCGGCATTGCTCGTATTGCTGCTTGTTGTCGGAATCTTTAGTAACAGAGTACGTCAGTACTTTTATGCCCACCCGAAGGTTGAGTTTTGGGTAGGTGGTACTTATTTTGTCTGCCCATTTCTTTTGCTGGAGCAATACATGGATTGGTGGCGGGCTGCTCTTATCGCCTTGGTACTTTCTCTCGTTTTCGAATTTCTTTTACGGAAAAATAAGCGGAAAGACTAATCTTGTGCGGGACTGTTTCGGATTATGCGATGATGTCGCTAAAATGAGAATCCGTAATCTAAATAAGCTGCGCACTGTTTCTACTTTACTAAATGATAAAATTCCCGGTGTTCTGTTGCGAATATCGGGAATTATTTTTATATTGCGGCAGATACGCGCCCATATCTGTTGACAATTTGTAACTATTCACCTTAATATACTATGGAGATTATTTTAAGCAAAACACTGCCCCCTTATCCCACCTTCGTAGAAGGTATCCGGCGGGCGCCCGACCGCGGTTACACCCTCGACCCCGCGCAAACGGCTACGGCATTGAAGAATGCCCTGCGCTACATCCCTGAAGAACTGCACGAAACGCTTGCTCCGGAATTTATGGAGGAGCTCCGCACGCGCGGACGCATTTACGGTTACCGTTATCGTCCGCAAGGCGACCTCAAGGCGAAGCCCATTGACGAGTACAAAGGGCGCTGCATCGAGGGCAAAGCCTTTCAGGTGATGATAGACAACAACCTCTGTTTCGACATCGCCCTCTATCCCTACGAGCTCGTCACCTATGGCGAAACCGGGCAGGTATGCCAGAACTGGATGCAATACCGCTTGATAAAGCAATATCTCGAAGTCCTTACCGATGACCAGACGCTCGTTATCGAAAGCGGACACCCGCTGGGACTGTTCAAGTCGAAGCCCGAAGCGCCGCGCGTCATCATTACGAATGCGATGATGGTGGGGCTGTACGATAATCAGCGGGACTGGCACACCGCCATGCAGATGGGTGTTGCCAATTACGGTCAGATGACTGCCGGCGGATGGATGTATATCGGCCCGCAGGGTATCGTGCACGGTACTTTCAATACCCTCTTGAATGCCGGACGGCTGAAACTCGGTATCCCCCAGGACGGCGACCTGCGCGGGCGGCTTTTCGTTTCTTCCGGTCTGGGCGGCATGAGCGGCGCCCAACCCAAAGCCGCCGAGATGTCGGGAGCTGCCGCTATCATAGCCGAGGTGGACGCCTCACGTATCGAAACCCGTCATCGGCAGGGCTGGGTGAGGCATGTGACGGATTCGCTGCCGCAGGCTTTCGCATTGGTGAAAGAGGCCATGGAAAACCATGCTCCGATTTCTGTGGCCTATCACGGCAATGTGGTAGACCTTTTGGAATATGCCGTAAAAGAACGGATACATATCGATTTGCTTTCCGACCAGACATCCTGTCATGCGGCGTACGACGGCGGCTACTGCCCCGTGGGACTGACCTTTGAGGAGCGTACCCAGATGTTGCATGAGAATCCGGCGGAGTTCCGCCGTAAAGTGGATGTCACGTTAAAACGTCATTTTCTTGCCATCAAGGAACTCGTGGGCAGGGGCACGTACTTCTTCGATTATGGCAATTCCTTTATGAAAGCCGTCTTCGATGCCGGTGTTCCCGAGATAGCGCGCGACGGCAGTGACAAAAACGGCTTCATCTTCCCCAGCTACGTGGAAGACATTATGGGACCGGAACTTTTTGATTACGGCTACGGGCCGTTCCGCTGGGTTTGCCTCAGTGGCAGGCATGAAGATTTGGTAAAGACAGACCGTGCCGCCATGGAGTGTATCGACCCTACCCGCCGCGGACAGGATTTGGACAATTATAACTGGATACGCGATGCCGAGAAGAACAATCTGGTGGTAGGTACGCAGGCGCGCATCCTCTATCAGGATGCCGAGGGGCGTATGAAAATTGCGCTGCGTTTCAATGAGATGGTGCGCCGTGGTGAGGTAGGCCCTATTATGTTGGGACGTGACCACCACGATGTCAGCGGCACGGACTCTCCTTTCCGCGAGACGTCCAACATAAAAGACGGCAGCAACGTAATGGCAGATATGGCGGTGCAATGCTTTGCCGGTAACTGCGCACGGGGCATGAGCCTGGTGGCGTTGCACAACGGTGGCGGGGTAGGTATCGGCAAAGCCGTCAACGGCGGCTTCGGCATGGTGTGCGACGGTTCCGAGCGGGTGGATGAAATCCTGCGTTCCGCCATGCTTTGGGATGTTATGGGCGGTGTGGCACGCCGTTCGTGGGCACGCAATGCGCATGCCATGGAGACAAGTGAAGAATTTAACCGCACTCATTCGGAAGGTTATCACATCACGATACCTTACGTGGCGGATGAAGAACTGATAAACAAATACATAAATAAATGATGAATTAAGAATGAAGAATGAAGAATTACCTTGCGGCGCATTTGCATTGCGCAGCCTAATTCTTCATTCTTAATTCATCATTCTTAATTTAAAAGGGTTATGAATAAAATCGTAGAATGTGTCCCCAATTTCAGTGAGGGACGTGATTTGCAGAAGATAGACCGGATAGTGGCTCCGTTTCGCGGCAAACAAGGCGTGAAGTTGCTGGATTACAGTAATGACGAAGACCATAACCGGCTGGTTGTTACCGTGGTGGGTGAACCCGAACCGCTTCGCGACGCCGTGCTCGAGGCCATCGGCGTGGCTGTGCAGCTTATCGACCTGAACAGGCATCAAGGCCAGCATCCCCGTATGGGAGCTGTGGACGTGGTTCCCTTTATTCCTATCAGGAATGTAACCATGGAAGAAGCCGTTGCGCTTTCCAAAGAAGTGGGCGCGGAAGTGGCAAAACGTTATAATCTGCCTGTCTTCCTTTACGAGAAATCCGCATCGGCGCCTCACAGGGAAAATCTGGCGGCCGTCCGTAAAGGAGAATTCGAGGGAATGGCGGAGAAAATAAAGCTTCCCGAATGGCAGCCCGATTTCGGTCCGGCGGAACGCCATCCTACTGCGGGAACGGTAGCCATCGGCGCACGTATGCCGTTGGTGGCGTATAACATCAATCTCAGCACTCCCAGTCTGGAAATTGCGCACGACATCGCCAAGAAGATACGCTTCATCGGCGGCGGCCTGCGCTACTGCAAGGCTATGGGAGTGGAACTGAAAGACCGGGGGATTACCCAGGTGTCCATCAACATGACCGACTATACCCGTACGGCGCTTTATCGTGCTTTTGAGTTGGTACGTATCGAAGCGCGCCGCTACGGCGTCAGCATCGTGGGCAGTGAGATTATCGGCCTTGTGCCTATGGAAGCGCTGATTGATACGGCTTCCTACTACCTCGGACTGGAGAACTTCTCGATGCGGCAAGTGCTGGAAGCCAGAATAATGGAGTAACTTCCCGATTCTTTTTTAAACCTGAAAATATGACGGAGAACCTTATCATCTTCAATGCCCGTGTCGTGACTCCGGTTGGCTTTTCCGCCCGCCGCGGCAGGGAAATGGAAGAACTTTGTATCATGGATAACGCTACGGTGGAAGTCACCGGCGGCGTCATTACCTACGTAGGCCCCAATCGTGGCGAAGAGCGCGACGGCTATTATCAGCGTTACTGGCATTACAATGCCCGCGGCAAGTGTCTTTTGCCGGGTTTTGTCGATTCGCATACGCATTTCGTCTTTGGCGGGGAGCGTGCCGAAGAGTTTTCCTGGCGGTTGAAGGGCGAAAGCTATATGTCCATTATGGAGCGTGGCGGCGGTATTGTCAGTACGGTGAAAGCCACCCGCGAATGCAACTTTATCCAGTTGCGCGGCAAGGCGGAAGGATTTTTGAAACAAATGAGCGCTATGGGAGTGACCACCGTCGAGGGCAAAAGCGGATACGGGCTGGACAAAGAAACCGAGCTGCTGCAGCTCCGTGTGATGCGCAGCCTGAATAATGACGAACACAAGCGGGTGGACATCGTTTCCACTTTTCTCGGTGCGCATGCGGTGCCTCAGGAGTATGGCGGACGTACGGACGATTATGTGGATTTCATTATCCGTGAAGTCATGCCCGCCGTCGTCCATAACGGGCTGGCGGAATTTTGCGATGTCTTTTGCGAGCAAGGCGTGTTCTCCATCGAGCAGTCCCGCCGCTTGCTGACCGCTGCCCGTGAAATGGGGCTGGCCTTGAAACTCCATGCCGACGAAATCGTGCCGTTGGGCGGTGCGGGGCTGGCTGTGGAACTCTCCGCTGTCTCCGCCGACCACTTGCTGCACGCTTCCGATGCCGATATCCGTGCCATGGCAGACAAAGGCACGGTTGCCACATTGCTGCCTCTTACCGCCTTTGCCTTGAAAGAACCGTATGCCCGCGGACGTGAAATGATTGATGCGGGGTGCGCCGTTGCGCTTGCCACCGACCTTAATCCCGGCAGTTGTTTCTCCGGTTCCATTCCGCTGACCTTTGCGCTGGCGTGCATCTATATGAAGATGAGTATCGAGGAAGCCATTACCGCCCTCACGCTGAATGGCGCTGCCGCCTTGAACCGCGCCGACAGCATCGGCAGTATCGAGGTGGGGAAGAAAGGGGATTTTGTAGTGCTGAATACGGACAATTACCATTTTCTGCCCTACTACGTGGGGATGAACTGTGTGCACACCACGGTGAAGGAAGGCGTGCTCTATCCCGTACTCTGAAACAAAGAACTTATGCTTTATACTGAATTACTTTATACTTAATTTACACTTAAATACCATGTTAGTCGATTTAACACTCAAAGAGTTTTTGAATAAAGTGGCGGGCAGCGATCCCGTCCCCGGTGGCGGCAGTATCGCCGCCTTGAACGGAGCTATTGCCTCGGCTTTGGCGGCAATGGTTGCCAACCTTACTATCGGCAAGAAAGGCTATGAGGAGCATGAAGAACTGATGCAACACATCGCCGGCGTGGCTTTGCAAGAGCAAAATACCTTTATCGAGGATATTGACCGCGATTCCGAAGCCTACGACAGCGTGTTTGCCTGCTTCAAGATGCCGAAAGCCACCGATGAAGAAAAGGCCGCCCGCAGCGCTGCCATTCAGGAAGCTACCAAGTTTGCCGCGCTTGTGCCCATGCAGGTGGCCCGCAATGCCTACGAACTGATGACCGTCATCATGGATGTAGCCCGCTTGGGAAACCGCAATGCCGTAACCGATGCCTGTGTGGCGATGATGTCCGCCCGTTCCGCCGTATTGGGAGCGCTGATGAATGTGCGCATCAACCTCGGTTCGCTGAAAGATAAGGAGTTTGCGGCCAAGCTGCAAACCGAAGCCGCCGAACTGGAGCGCCTTGCCTGCGCCAAAGAAAAAGAATTGTTGGACGAAATCAATGAGGAACTCAAAGTATGAAGAATGTCTACCATGTCGGTTCGGGCGAACTGACTTTCGACCTTATCGAACGCATCATCAACGAGAACCTGAAACTCGAGTTGGCTCCCGAGGCCAAAGAGCGCATACAGAAATGCCGCGACTACCTGGATAAGAAAACGGCCGAGTCCGCAGAACCTCTGTACGGCATAACCACCGGGTTCGGCTCCTTGTGCAGCAAAAACATCTCACAGGATGAGCTGGGCACTTTGCAGGAAAACCTCATCAAAAGCCATGCTTGCAGCGTGGGTGAAGAAATCCGTCCGGTCATCATCAAACTGATGATGTTGCTCAAGGCGCATGCACTGTCTTTGGGGCATAGCGGTGTGCAGGTCATTACCGTGCAGCGCATCCTCGACTTTTTCAATAACGACGTGATGCCTATCGTCTATGACCGCGGCTCGCTCGGAGCTTCGGGCGACCTTGCGCCGCTTGCCAATCTTTTCCTGCCCCTTATCGGTGTGGGCGATGTGTACTACAAAGGCCGGAAGCGCGAAGCGATCAGCGTACTCGATGAATTCGGCTGGGAACCCGTCAAGCTGATGAGCAAAGAGGGACTTGCCCTGTTGAACGGTACGCAATTCATGAGCGCCAACGGTGTCTTTGCCATTCTTAAAGCCTTCCGCCTCTCCAAGAAAGCCGACTTAATAGCCGCTCTTTCGTTGGAAGCCTTTGACGGCCGTATCGACCCTTTCATGGATTGCATCCAGCAAATTCGTCCCCATAAAGGACAAATCGAGACGGGAGAGAACTTCCGCAAACTCTTGGAAGGCAGCGAACTCATAGCCCGTCCCGGCAAGCATGTGCAAGACCCGTATTCTTTCCGTTGCATTCCTCAGGTGCATGGGGCGACAAAAGATGCCATCCGCTATGTCTCCTCAGTCTTGTTAACGGAAATTAATTCCGTAACGGACAACCCCACCATCTTCCCCGACGAAGACCGTATCATTTCGGGTGGAAACTTCCACGGCCAGCCGTTGGCTATTTCGTATGATTTTTTGGGCATCGCCCTTGCCGAGTTGGGGAATATTTCCGAACGCCGTATCGCTCAGCTTATCATGGGACTGCGCGGACTGCCGGAATTCCTGGTTGCCAACCCCGGTTTGAACTCGGGATTTATGATTCCCCAATATGCCGCCGCTTCTATGGTAAGTCAGAACAAAATGTACTGTTATGCCGCCAGCAGCGATTCCATCGTCTCCAGCAACGGACAAGAAGACCATGTAAGCATGGGTGCCAATGCCGCCACGAAGCTCTATCGCATCATGGACAACCTGGAGCACATCCTTTCCATCGAACTGATGAATGCCGCGCAGGGCATCGACTTCCGCCGTCCGCAAAAAACTTCACCCGTTTTGGAACGTTTCCTGCACGAATACCGCAAGGAAGTTCCTTTCGTGAAAGACGACATTGTAATGTATAAAGAAATTCATAAAACTGTGGCGTTCCTCAGTCGGACTAAGTTCGATTATTAGGAATCTTCCCAATAAATCTGCCATAACCCTAATTTTTATTAATCGTTTAACAAAAGAAAGAAAACTTAATTGGTGAATTGAGTTTTCTTTCTATATTTGCTTCGTTTTATTCCGAAAATGAATAAAAAGAGTTTTTGAACTTTAAAAGGAAGAGAAATGAGCGAATATACCAAGCACCTTACTCCCCGCCCTGAATTGAGGGAACGGATTATTGAGACTGCGGTGGAAGCTTTTTCTGCGCACGGTATTAAAAGTATTACAATGGATGATATTGCGACTTCATTGGGTATTTCCAAACGTACCCTTTATGAAGTTTTTTCTGACAAGGAAACCTTGTTGGAGGAGTGCATTCTGAAAGGTCAGAAAGAAGGGGATGAGTTTCTGAGAAATGTGCTTGCCACATCCGAAAACGTATTGGAAGTACTGCTGAAATGCTACCAACGCAGTATCGAGCAGTTCCATGCCACCAACAAGAAGTTTTTTGAGGACATCAAGAAGTACCCCAAAGCTTATGAGCTGATGACGAACCGACACAACCAGGACTCGGAAGAGACGGTAAATTTCTTTAAAGAAGGCGTGAAGCAAGGCATCTTCCGCGATGATGTGAATTTTGCCATCATCAACCTGTTGGTAAGGGAGCAGATTGATGTGTTGATGAATACGGACATTTGCAAAGAATATTCTTTCCTTGAAGTTTACGAATCCATCATGTTCACTTTCCTGCGGGGAATCTCTACGGAGAAAGGCGCGCATGAGTTGGAGGTGTTTATCCGGGAATACCGAAAAAAGACAATCACCGGAAATAACGAGACAGAGAACGATTAGAAAACGATTAATTGCTTTATGAAGATGCAGAGATTTTTTGAGGGTAAGAAATGGATGTTGGCTGTTGCCATACTATTGGCGGGCGGCTATACACGAGCACAAGGGACGCAAGATACCTTGACCCTGAACCTTGACAAAGCCTTGGAGATTGCTTTGAGCGACAATCCCACCATTAAAGTGGCGGAAGAGGAGATTGCTCTCAAGAAAGTAAGCCATAAAGAGGCTTGGCAAAACTTATTGCCGGAAGCAAGTATTTCGGGCACGATGAGCCATACCATTACGGCGCCGCAGTTCAGTATCGGCGACCAGACCGTGAAGATGGGTAAGGATAAGGCGAATACCGCTACCGGGACGTTGAATATCAGTCTGCCTTTGTTTGCTCCGGCTGTGTATCGGGCCATGTCGATGACAAAGACGGATATAGAACTGGCTGTGGAGAAGTCGCGGGCTTCCAAGCAAGACCTGGTGAATCAGGTGACCAAGGCCTATTACCAGTTGATGCTGACCCAGGACTCATACGATGTGTTGCAGAAAAGCTATAAACTGGCGGAAGACAATTATAACATCGTCAATGCCAAGTATCGGCAGGGTACTGTCAGCGAATTCGATAAGATTACCGCCGAGGTGCAGATGCGCAGCGTGAAACCGAGTGTCATCTCTGCCGGGAATGCCGTGACGCTTTCCAAACTGCAGCTTAAAGTGCTGATGGGCATTACCGCCGATGTGGATATTAAGATTGACGATAGTCTGGCGGCCTATGAGGGAGTGGTGTTTGCCAACCAGCTGGACAATACGGTTCACGAGGGTTTGGTGAACAATACTACCATGAAGCAGTTGGAGTTGAATCGCCTGATGCTTCAGAAGAACATCAAGTCGCTGCGCACCAACTTCATGCCGACGTTGGGTCTGGGCTATTCGTATCAATATCAGTCCATGAATAACGACAGTTGGAATGTCTTTAATTATAACTATGGAAGCAGTTCTTCTCTGGTATTCAGCCTGAGCATTCCTTTATATAAGGCAAGTAACTTCACGAAGCTGAAGTCCAATCGCATTCAGATGCGCCAGTTAGACCAGAACCGTCTGGACACGGAACGTAAGCTGAATATGCAGATTACGAGCTATCAGGATAATATGTCGGCCAGTTCCGAGCAGGTATCCAGCAACAAAGAAAATGTGATGCAGGCCGAAAAGGCGGTGCAGATTGCCGGTAAACGCTACGAGGTAGGTAAGGGAACCGTGCTCGAGCTGAATACCTCGCAAGTGCAGCTCACCGAAGCGGAACTTACTTACAACCAATCCATATACGATTATCTGGTGGCTAAGGCCGACCTCGACCAGGTGTTGGGAAGAGACTACATCATCAAAAATCAGAAATAAAATAAGAACAACGATATGAAAAAAAGTTTTCAATTGATTGCCCTGCTTGCAGTAGCACTGTTGGGCGCTTGCAGCGGCGGAAAGGACAAAGCTGTTGCTGAACAGGTGGATGAAAAGCCGAGAGTGAAGCTGGCGGATGTAAAAGCGCGTCCGGTAGAGCAGATTCATGAGTACACAGCTACCGTAGAAGCAGAGGTAAAGAACAATATAGCCCCTTCCTCCCCGGTGCGTATCGACAGAATATTGGTGGAAGTGGGCGACCGCGTATCCAAAGGCCAGAAGCTGGTCAGCATGGATGAGGCGAACCTGAAACAAACCAAGTTCCAGCTGGACAACCAGGAGATTGAGTTCAAACGTATGGACGAGCTGTACAAAGTAGGCGGCGCGTCCAAGTCGGAATGGGATGCGGCCAAAATGGCTTTGGATATCAAGGAAACGGCGTACCGCAACCTGCTGGAAAATACTTCGCTGCTCAGCCCGATAAACGGTGTCGTAACAGCCCGCAACTATGACAGCGGCGACATGTACAGCGGCGGCGAACCGGTATTGGTGGTGGAACAGATTACTCCGGTGAAGTTGCTCATCAACGTGTCCGAAACCTACTTCACCCAAGTCAGGAAAGGCGCTCCGGTAGCGGTGAAGCTGGATGTCTACGGTGACGAACCCTTTGAAGGCTATATCAGTCTGGTTTATCCTACGGTAGACCCGAACACCCGTACTTTCCCCGTAGAGATTAAACTCGCCAATAAAGACCGGCGCGTACGTCCGGGAATGTTTGCCCGCGCCACGCTTAATTTCGGTACCAAAGACAATGTAGTTGTACCCGATTTGGCTATCGTGAAGCAATCCGGCTCCGGCGACCGCTATGTATATGTGTACAAAGACGGTAAGGTTACTTACAACAAGGTGGAACTCGGCCGCCGCATGGGTGCTGAATACGAGCTGGTTTCCGGCGTGCCCGATAATTCACGGGTAGTTATAGCCGGGCAGACCAAGCTGGTCAACGGTATGGAAGTAGAGGTGGAAAAATAATTCTTCATTCATCATTCTTAATTCTTAATTAAAAAGAGTATGAGTTTATACGAAGGTGCGGTTAAGAAACCGATTATGACTTCGCTCTGCTTCCTGGCAGTGGTGATATTTGGTCTGTTTTCTTTGTCAAAGTTGCCTATCGACTTGTATCCGGACATTGATACGAACACGATTATGGTAATGACGGCCTATCCGGGAGCGAGTGCTTCGGATATTGAGAACAACGTGACCCGTCCGTTGGAAAATGTTTTGAACTCTGTCAGCGATTTGAAGCACATCACTTCCCGTTCTTCGGAGAATATGTCGTTGATTACGCTGGAGTTTGAGTTCGGCAATGATATCGACGTGCTGACAAACGATGTGCGCGACAAGCTGGATATGGTAAGTTCCGAACTTCCCGATGATGCGGAAAATCCCATCATCTTCAAGTTCAGCACGGATATGATTCCTATCGTGCTGCTGTCCGTACAGGCCAACGAGAGCCAGTCGGCGCTTTATAAGATTCTGGACGACCGTGTGGTAAATCCTTTGGCGCGTATTCCCGGTGTGGGTACGGTGTCCATCAGTGGTGCGCCGCAACGTGAAATCCAGGTGTATTGCGACCCTTACAAGCTGGAAGCGTACAATCTGAGCATCGAAACCATCAGTTCCATAATCGGGGCGGAGAACAAGAACATACCGGGCGGTAACTTCGACATCGGTAACGAAACCTATTCGTTGCGTGTGGAAGGTGAGTTCGACGACTCCCGTCAGTTGGCGGATGTGGTTGTAGGCACATACAATGGCGCTACGGTCTATCTGCGCGATGTTGCTCGGATTGTGGATACCGTGGAAGAGCGTGCGCAGGAAACCTACAACAACGGTGTGCAGGGCGCTATGATTGTCGTTCAGAAGCAGTCGGGCGCCAATTCCGTGGAAATCTCTAAGAAAGTGCAGGACGCGCTGCCCCGCTTGCAGAAGAACTTGCCGAGCGACGTGAAGCTGGGCGTCATAGTCGATACGTCCGAGAACATCCTGAATACAATCGACAGTTTGACGGAAACGGTACTGTATGCCTTGCTGTTCGTTGTCATCGTGGTGTTCCTGTTCTTGGGACGCTGGCGTGCCACGCTGATTATCTGTATTACGATTCCGCTCTCTCTGATTGCTTCGTTCATATACCTTGCCATTTCGGGGAATACGATTAATATCATTTCGCTTTCGTCACTCTCCATAGCCATCGGTATGGTGGTGGACGATGCCATTGTGGTGTTGGAGAACGTCACGACACACATCGAGCGCGGTTCCGATCCCAAGCAGGCGTCCGTTCACGGAACGAACGAGGTGGCGATTTCCGTAATCGCTTCTACGCTGACGATGATTGCCGTGTTCTTCCCGCTGACGATGGTTACCGGTATGTCCGGCGTGCTGTTCAAGCAGTTGGGCTGGATGATGTGCGCCATTATGTTCGTCTCCACCGTTGCGGCCCTAACGCTTACGCCGATGCTCTGTTCGCAGTTGCTGCGTTTGCAGCGTAAGCAGTCCAAGGTGTTCCGGATATTCTTCGGACCGATAGAGCGTACGCTGGACGGCTTGGACAACTGGTACGCACGTATGCTGAACTGGGCGGTGCGTCACCGTATGTCGGTGCTTCTCGGTTGCGTGGTATTCTTCATCTTGAGTTTGTTCTGCGCAAAGTCCATCGGTACCGAGTTCTTCCCGGCGCAGGACAACGCGCGTATTGCCGTACAGCTGGAGTTGCCCATCGGTACCCGTAAAGAGGTGGCGCAGGAAGTTTCGGAGAAGCTGACTAACCAATGGCTGCAAAAGTATAAAGGCGTCATGAAGATATGTAACTATACCGTGGGACAGGCCGACTCGGATAATACCTGGGCTTCCATGCAGGACAACGGTTCGCATATCATCTCCTTTAATATCAGCTTGGTAGACCCGGGCGACCGTGACGTGACGCTGGAAGCCGTCTGCGACGAGATGCGCGAGGACCTGAAGGCTTATCCTGAGTTCAGCAAGGCGCAGGTAATCCTCGGCGGCAGCAATACGGGTATGTCCGCTCAGGCATCCGCCGACTTCGAGGTCTACGGTTACAGCATGGAGGAGACCGATAGTGTTGCCGCCCGTCTGAAACGTGAGCTGCTGAATGTGAAAGGCGTGTCCGAAGTCAACATCAGCCGTAGCGATTACCAGCCCGAATACCAGGTTGACTTCGACCGCGAGAAGCTGGCGCTTCACGGACTGAACCTGTCTACCGCCGCTACCTACCTGCGCAACCGTATCAATGGCGCGACAGCTTCCAAATATCGTGAGGACGGTGACGAATACGACATCAAAGTGCGTTATGCCCCCGAATTCCGTACCAGCCTCGAGAGTATTGAAAACATTCTGGTGTACAATGCCAAGGGTGAAGGCATCCGCATCAAAGACCTCGGAACGGTCGTGGAACGCTTTGCTCCGCCTACCATCGAGCGTAAAGACCGCGAGCGTATCGTGACGGTATCCGCCGTTATTTCCGGCGCTCCGCTGGGCGACGTGGTGGCTGCGGGTAATACCATCATAGATAAGATAGAGAAACCGTCCGACATCACCATTCAGATATCGGGTTCTTACGAAGACCAGCAGGATTCGTTCCGCGATTTGGGAACATTGGGCGTGTTGATAATCATTCTTGTGTTCATCGTAATGGCCGCCCAGTTCGAGTCGCTGACCTATCCGTTCATCCTTATCCTCTCGGTTCCGTTCGCCATGAGCGGTGTGCTGATGGCGCTGTTCATCACCAATACCACGCTGAGTGTGATGAGCTTGCTGGGTAGCATCATGTTGATAGGTATTGTGGTGAAGAACGGTATTGTGCTCATCGACTACACGATTCTCTGCCGTGAGCGCGGACAGTCGGTGCTGAATGCGGTGGTTACGGCGGGCAAGAGCCGTCTCCGTCCGGTGTTGATGACGACCATGACTACCATTCTCGGTATGATTCCGATGGCTGTCAGTACCGGTCAGGGTTCTGAGATGTGGAGTCCGATGGCGATTGCCGTAATCGGCGGTCTGACGATTTCTACCATCCTGACGTTGATTTATGTTCCCACCATGTACTGTATCTTCGGTGGTGTCGGCATCAAACGTCAGCGTCGCAAGATGCAGAAGCAGCTGAACGCTTACTTTGAAGAACAGAAACAGACTAATAATTAACAGCAGACATTTAACAGTTGAATAATGAAATCAGTATTAATCACATTCGATCAAGCATATTACGAGCGCATTATCGCTACGCTCGACAGGCTGAATTGCCGGGGCTTCACTTATTGGGAGCAGGTTCGCGGACGCGGTTCCAAAACCGGAGATCCTCATTACGGCAGCCATGCCTGGCCTTCCATGTGTTCCGCCATTCTTACAATGGTGGAAGACGGAAAGGTGGACTCCCTGCTGGAAGTCCTTCACAACATGGATAAGCAAACCGAGCAATTGGGGCTTCGGGCATTTGTTTGGAACATAGAGAAGACCATCTGAGGTTTTCCGTGGCATGAACGGCAGTTATCCTCATGGGAAAAAGATATTTCCCGTGAGGATAATTCTTTTTTGCGGGAAGATATTTATTTTCATCCGATTCTCTATCTTTGCGCCCGGATTGGTTATGGAAAAGAGCGTTTTGAAACATACAGGTTGGTTGATGCTTATTGTGGTGGCCTTACTTTTGCTGATGAGCCTGTTGCCGGGAGCCACGATAGGGCGTTATGTGTTGAGGCGGGTAGACATACTTGGCGATGTGCGTCCCGTGCCGGAAGTCGTGAGCGAGCCCGACAGTCTGCTGCCGCCACCCCCGACAGTGAAGCCGGCCTTTGTAGACACCTGTCGAGGCGGCATGACCTGCATTGAAGATTACAGTGACTCCACCCTGCGCGGCATGACACCTTTTTATCGTGCGTTGGACGAGTTGGCGACCCATCCCCGCCTGGTACGCGTCGCCTACTTCGGAGATTCTTTCATCGAGGCGGATATCCTTACGGCCGACCTGCGCGCCATGTTGCAGGAACGTTATGGCGGATGCGGGGTAGGCTTCGTCACGATTACTTCCATGACCAGCGGCTACCGTCCCACGGTGCGGCATAACTTCAGCGGCTGGCAGAGCCATTCCGTCATGGATTCCGTATTCTTCGACCGTAGTAAACAGGGCATTTCGGGACACTATTTCATTCCGTATCCCGGCGCCTACGTGGAACTTCGCGGACAGAAGAACTACGCATCCCGGCTCGATACCTGCGAACACGCTTCCATCTTCTTTTATAATAAAGGCGAAGTCACCCTCTCGGCGTCCGTCAACAAGGGAGAGCCGCAGACCGAAACATTCCCGCCCACGGGCGAACTCCGTGAAATGGATGTGACGGGACACATCGGTTCTGTACGCTGGAAAGTGGAAAGCGCTGATTCCACCTTATTCTACGGACTGGCCATGGACGGCACGCAAGGAATTATTGTGGATAACTTCTCGCTCCGCGGCAGCTCCGGCCTGTCTTTGCGCTCCGTACCCGTATGGATGATGCGCGAATTCAACGAGCAGCGTCCTTATGATTTGATAATCCTTCAGTACGGACTGAATGTCGCAACGGAACGCGGACGGAACTACGACCGCTACCGCGACGGCATGGCAACCACCATTGCCCACCTGAAGAACGCTTTTCCGCAAGCGGGTATCCTCATCGTCAGCGTGGGCGACCGCGAGTATAAAACCGAAGAAGGCGACCTGCGCACCATGCCCGGTATCAAGAACTTGGTCCGTTACCAGCAGAACCTGGCCGCAGACAGCGGAGTGGCCTTCTGGAATATGTTCGAGGCGATGGGCGGCGAGGGCAGTATGGCGGATATGGTACATGCCAAGCCCTCTTTGGCCAATTACGATTATACGCATATCAACTTCCGTGGCGGCAGGCATCTGGCCGGATTGCTTTATGAGGCGTTGATTTACGGTAAAGAACAATACGACAGGAGGCGTGCCTATGAAGCGGAACCATAAAAGGTATTTACGATCGGGCGACTTACGATTTGCTGTTTGCTGCGTGGTGTTGACTTTGCTTTTTTTGCCGCTGCGGCGAGCCTGTGCCCAAGATGCGCTTCCGGGTTGTCCCCGGCTTCAGGAAACGGCGTTTGATTGCGACACGCTTATGGTCTGCGGACAGCGTACGGATATCCTGCCCGTTCCTCTCATCGCCCTGCCCGCAGCCTTTCGGCAACTAGGCGGGAACGAGCTGATAGACAGTGTCGGCATTCTGAAACCCTTTTGGGAGAAGCTGCGCATGCTCCGTCTGGGCATCGCTACCGATACGATACGTATTGTACATATGGGCGACAGCCATATCCGCGGCCATATCTTTCCCGAAACCACGGGCGGGCGGCTTCAGCAAACATTCGGCGCATTGTCTTATACGGACGTAGGAATAAACGGTGCCTTTTGCGTAACCTTTACCCGTCCGGAGCGTGTGGCGGATATCGCCGCGCTGCGTCCCGACCTCGTCATTCTCTCCTTTGGAACGAACGAGAGCCACAACCGGCGATACAACTCCATGCTGCACTACCGGCAGATGGACGAACTGGTGCGCATGCTTCGCGACAGGCTGCCCGGCATCCCGATGCTGATGACTACCCCGCCCGGTTCGTACGAGAGTTTCCGTCAGCGACGTCGCAGGCGTACTTATAAGATTAATCCCCGCACCTCTGTTGCCGTGCAGACCATCCGCCGCTTTGCCGATGCCAACGGACTGGCCGTGTGGGATATGTACGAGGCTTTCGGCGGTGTCCGCAGGGCCTGCCTCAATTGGCGGGAAGCGGGACTGATGCGTCCCGACCATGTGCATTATCTCCCGGAAGGGTATGTATTGCAGGGCGAAATGTTCTATCGCGCCTTGCTGAAAGCGTATAATGACTATTGTAGTCAGTGAATGTATTTTAACTCATTAAGCCGTAAACCGACCGATGTGGAATATTAGCGAACTTCCGAACAAACTGAATATAGACCTTACCCGCCTGCACGACTTGCTCGTGTACGACCCGCACGCGCCGATGATATTCAGCAGCGGCATTTTCCTGTGGCTGTTTGCCGCCTTTATCGTGTTCTACCTGCTTTTGCAGCGTCGTACCACCGCCCGCCTGATGTTCGTAACCCTGTTTTCTTACTACTTCTATTATAAAAGCAGCGGTACGTATTTCTTTCTGCTCGCCATCGTTACGGTGAGCGACTTCCTCATAGCCCGCCTTATGGCGCATGCCACTGCGCGTTGGCTGCGTAAAACATGGGTTTTCCTTAGTCTGACAATCAACCTGGGATTGCTGTGCTACTTTAAATATACGAATTTCCTGGGCGACTTCTTTGCTTCGCTGACGGGCGGCACGTTTACCGCCATGGACATATTCCTTCCCGTGGGCATATCATTCTTCACTTTCCAGTCGCTGAGTTACACGATTGATGTGTATCGCAAGGAGATAACGCCCCTAACCAATCTGCTGGACTATGCGTTCTACGTATCTTTCTTCCCGCAGTTGGTGGCAGGGCCTATCGTGCGCGCACGCGACTTTATCCCGCAAATCCGCCGTCCGCTGTTCGTCTCCGGAGAGATGTTCGGCAGGGGCGTCTTCTTGATTGTAAGCGGACTGTTCAAGAAAGCGGTTATCTCGGACTATATCAGCATCAACTTTGTGGAGCGCATCTTCGATAATCCGACTTTGTATTCGGGCGTGGAAAACCTTATGGGCGTTTACGGCTATGCGCTCCAAATCTATTGCGATTTCTCCGGGTACAGCGATATGGCTATCGGCATTGCCTTGCTGCTGGGCTTCCACTTCAATATGAACTTCGATTCGCCTTATAAGTCGGCATCCATTACGGAGTTTTGGCGTCGTTGGCATATTTCGCTTTCCAGTTGGCTGCGCGATTATCTCTATATCTCTCTGGGCGGCAACCGTAAAGGTAAGATACGCCAGTACGCCAACCTTATTATCACCATGTTCCTGGGCGGTTTGTGGCATGGGGCTTCCTGGAATTTCGTCTTTTGGGGCATGTTGCATGGTGTTGCTCTGGCAGCCCATAAGTTCTGGATGGGCATTACCGGCAGGAAGAAAGGCGAACGCAGTCATGGTATCCGCCGTTTCTTCGGCATCGTTATCACGTTCCACTTCGTTTGCTTCTGTTGGATATTCTTCCGCAATGCCGATTTCTCCACTTCGCTGGATATGCTGAGGCAGATATTCACTACTTTCCGTCCCGGACTTTTCCCGCAGCTGGTGGAGGGGTATTGGGAAGTGTTTGCATTGATGGGGCTCGGTTTCTTCCTGCATTTCGTTCCGGACAGTTGGGAGCATGCTTGCAGCAAGGCGGTGGTTCGTCTGCCGTTGGTAGGGAAGGCGTTGTTGCTGGTTGCCATGGTCTATCTGGTTATTCAGATGAAGAGTTCGGAGATACAACCATTCATTTACTTCCAGTTCTGAGAAGTGCAGAAACTAAAACCCGCTTACTTGAGTAACTGTTTTGATTCTTTTTGTCAGGTTTTCTCAGAAGTCTGATTTGAAAATTCATCTGATAGGGAACTCATCTGATAGGGTAACTCATCAGATTGGTTAATTAAGCAGATTTGATGATTCATCCGACCTGACAAAACCTAAGCCTGAAAGGCTTTTATCATATAGCCCGGGGTAACACCCCGGGTATGTGAATACCATTAATATTGCGCCCTGTAAGGGCAAAAGGCTAATATTCAATGATTCTGCCCTTACAGGGCGCAGAATACCGAGAACATTTATACCCGGGGTGTTACCCCGGGCTATATGATAAAAGGCTTTCAGCCTTAGGTTACTTCATTATTAACTTCCGATTCTCATTATTGAGAAACTGTTTGGATGCTTTTCTCTTATTCCACTACGATTTCATCAATGAACAGGAACGGTATTTTTCCTTCTCCCGGATGTCCTTTGGGTAGGGCGGGCGTACGCTTAATCAGTACCTTGACATAGCGTGCTTTTACGGGTTCAAAGGTAATCCCGTAGCTCTCCACCGCTTTCTTGCGGCTGTCCGTTTCGGCCGGGAAGTCTTTGCTTGCCACTTCACGGAAACTCTTATTATCGTCCGATACTGATACCGTCAATCCCGTACATCCTGCAATCCAGGCGCTCATATCTACTACGGCATGGGTAGCGACACGTTTTATTTCCGGTAATCCGGCAGTGTTCCCGGCAGTTGCATTTCCGGTCGGTGAGCCGAGGTCGATGACGGCCGTCACATCTCCGTCTATAAAGCCGAGCCAGTCGCCCGTGGCATAGTTGTCGTTGCCGCTCATGCCGTCTACCAGAGTGGCGGCGCCCTTAAAGGCATATTTCGGAGCGGGCTGCGTGCCTGTTAACTCAATCGGCCGGAAAGTGGCTTTATTGAAATCGATGCTTCTTGCTATCACCTTGCTTCTCCCTTCGGGACGGATGGCGACGGCACGCAGGTCGGCGGATTGCCGGATCGCTATTCCGGTTCCGTTGTACCGCTGCGAGGCTGTGGTGGGTTCGGTTCCGTCCAAAGTATAGTAGACGGGGGCATTGTCGATGGTGCGCAATGTGGCCACCACGGCTCCGTTACCCTCTTCGGTTTCCTCTTGGGTCGTGGTGAATTCGGCCTGGATGTCGAATATATGCTTGGCGTAGTTCATACCGTCCCGTTGATATAGCTCCATGAGGCGAGGCAGGCGTCTGGTGAAGTCGGCGTAATCTTTCTTTTCGGGCTGCGTCCACTGCACTTCGGCAAGGGCGGCCATACGCGGCAGTACCATATACTCTACATGCTCCGTTGTGGCGATGTATTCCGTCCACAGGTTGGCCTGTGCGCCGAGGATACGCTTGGCCTGTTCGTCGGTGAGCGAGGCGGTAGGGTCGAGGCTGTACACTTTCTCCACCGGTACGTAACCTCCTATGCCGAGGGGTTCGTCTTTGGTATCGGCGGTTTGGAAATAGTCGAAGTAGCAATATACGTTGGGCGTCATAATCACGTCGTGTCCCAACCGGGCGGCTTTGATGCCGCCGGATGTGCCGCGCCAGGACATAACGGTGGCGTTCGGCGCCACGTCGCCTTCCAAAATCTCATCCCAGCCGATAATCTGCCGTCCTTTGCTGTTGAGGAACTTTTCGATACGTGTCATGCAGTAGCTTTGCAGGCGGTCTTCGGCCGTATGCCGTTTGTCCGCTTTCAAGCCTTCCGCTTGGATGCGCGCCTGACATTTGGGACACTTCGCCCAGCGGGAACGGGGAGCTTCGTCTCCGCCGATATGTACAAACCTGGAAGGGAATATTTCGGTGATTTCCGCCATTACGTCTTCGAGGAACTGCATGGTCTTTTCGTTGCCGATGCATAATACATCCTCAAAGATGCCCCAGTCGGGAGATACTTCGTACGGTCCGCCCGTACATCCCATATCGGGGTAGGCGGCTAAGGCGGCAAGCATGTGTCCGGGCAGGTCTACTTCGGGAATCACGGTGATGTAACGCTCTTGCGCGTACTTCACAATCTCTTTGGCCTGTTCCTGCGTATAGAAGCCGCCGTACGGGGTGTTGTCGTATTCCCCGCTTCTTGCTTTGCCGATGACGGTGCGGTTGCGCATGGAGCCGATTTCCGTCAGCTTCGGATATTTCTTTATTTCGATTCGCCAGCCTTGGTCGTCCGTCAGGTGCCAGTGGAAGGTATTCATGTTGTGCAGCGCCAGCAGGTCGATATACTCTTTTACGAATTCGAGAGGGAAGAAGTGCCGGCATACGTCGAGATGCATGCCGCGGTATGCAAAGCGGGGTTCGTCTTTGATGTTGCCTGCCGGTATCGAGATATCGGCTCCCTGCGCTGTGGCGGGGATGGATTTCCGTAATGTCTGGCAGCCGTAGAATACGCCGTTCTCTGTCCGGCCGTTGATTCGGATGCCTTCGGAAGTTGTTGTCAGCGTGTAGCCTTCTTTGTCGGCAATGTCCGCGTCGAGGCCTAAGCCGATCGCGTTCTTCACCATTTCGCCCTCTTTCAAGGCTTTTACCCGGGGCGCATATCCGGTGGATTGACGGATGTATCCGGACAGAAATTCCGCATTGCGTTTCAGCAAGGCATTGCCTTCGGGGTAGGTGATGGAAACGCTTTTGCTTAATAGGAACGGCTTTTCCTGTGTCAGACTGACCTCTTGGGGGAGAGGAATTACTTGGTAATCGGCTTCTTTCTCCGCCCGGCACGAAGTGCATGCCAGGGCTACGACGCCTGCAAGGAGTACGTGGTTAAGTTTTGTCATCATAGATTTGATTGGTTTTTAATAAGTTTCCCACAAATATATGGAAAAAACACTTATGGACGGAACTCAGCCACGCTTTTCTTCATCATGCCTTTTTGGCCCGGAACGCCTTGGGCGACATGCCTGTATGTTTCTTGAAGAATCGCCCGAAGAATGACTGGTCGGGGAAACGATATTTTTCGGCTATCTCTTTCAGCGACAGTCCGGTGGACTGCAAAGCCACTTTGAGTTCCAGTATAAGAAAGTCGTCTATGATTTCTTTGGCGGTTGTCTTTCCCATTTCTTTGGTGATGGCGGAGAGATACCGGGTAGATATGCAGAGTTGTTCGGCATAAAACGTGACGTCCCTCTGGGTGACGCAATGCGTATGTACCAGATTAATGAACTTTTTGAACAATTCATCTTTCCGGTTGCTTCCCTCTATCTGTTCCTGTGTAAAGAGCCGTTGCACCTTGTCGTACGTATCCAAAAAGAATATCTGGAGCAGGTTTTGGGCGATGGTTTGTTGAAAACGGTTGGCGGAATCTTTGTAAATTGCATTACTGGCTTCAATAAGCCCCGTTATGGAACGCAAGGCTTCTTTTTCCGTATGAGTATAGCAGGCATTCTCCTTCAGAAAGTGGATAAACGGCGGGTCGAGGCGGAAGCAGGCAGCCTTGAACATCTCGTCCGAATAGGCGAAATAGTGTATCCGGAAGTCCTTACTCGCCGATGTGAGGGAGAAGATGGAGTTGGGTAATATCATTATGTTTGTATTGGGAACGATGTGGTAGCGTTCCAAATCAATCGTGATATCCGCCTCTCCGCTGATACAAAACATAAGCGCTCCATTGGGCAATTTGATGAGACGTTTGTAAAAAAAATCCAGATTGTCCGTTCCGGCTCTGAACGGTTCTGCTTGGGTTGTCAATAGTGGATTCATCTTTTCTGATAGTCGTTGATTTACGTCGGCAAATGTACCGGTTCTTTTTGGTTTATTAAATAGCCTGTTCCGAATTTGAACAATCGCGTACGTCCTATGAACTGAGTTTTTGTTCAGAAACGGCATACCTTTGCCCCCGACTTTCAAAGTTATCAGTAAATCACTTTTAAGATAAAAAGAGTATGACAACAAAAAAGAGTATGATGAAACAGATGATAACCGTCATCTGCAGTGCAACATTGGCAGCCTGCGGCAACGCTCCTGCCGTACAAACCCGGTCGGAATATCAGGTGATGGATATCACTACATCCGATAAAGAATTGCAAACAACTTATTCGGCGGCTATCCGCGGACGACAGGACATCGACATTTACCCGCAGGTGTCGGGAACGCTCACCCGGCTTTGTGTGGAAGAAGGGCAGGCTGTGCGCAAGGGACAGATATTGTTTATCATCGACCAAGTGCCGTATATAGCGGCTCTGCGTACTGCCGAGGCTAATGTGGAGGCGGCAAAGGCCGGTGTGGCGACTTCCCAACTGACATACGACAGCAAGCGGGAACTCTATGCCCAGAAGGTTGTTTCCGAGTTCGATTTGAAGACATCCCATAACAGTTTGCTGAGTGCCAAAGCGCAGTTAGCGCAGGCGGAAGCCCAGCGGATAAACGCCGCCAACAACCTTTCGTATACAGAGGTGAAAAGTCCTGCCGACGGAGTGGTCGGCACATTGCCCTATCGGGTGGGAACGCTGGTCAGCTCCGGTATGCCGAAGCCGCTAACAACCGTTTCGGACAATTCCGATATGTACGTTTACTTCTCCATGACGGAGAACCAGATGCTGGAACTTACCCGCCGGTACGGTTCCAAAGACAAGGCTTTGGCGGAGATGCCTGCCGTCAGTCTACAACTGAACGACCGTTCCACCTATCCTCAGGAAGGAAAGATAGAAACGATAAGCGGTGTAATCGACACTTCCACGGGTACGGTAAGCCTGCGCGCCGTCTTTCCCAATAAGGATGGATTGCTTACGAGCGGCGGTTCGGGTAATGTCATTGTTCCCCTAAAGAAAGAGGACTGCATCGTTATTCCGCAGGCGGCCACCTACGAACTGCAGGATAAGGTGTTCGTCTACAAGGTTGTGGACGGCAAGGCGCAGTCCGCTCCCGTACAGGTGACGCGCGTCAACGGCGGGCAGGAATATATCGTAGAGAACGGTTTGCAGGTAGGCGACGTGATTGTCGTCGAAGGTGTGGGACTGTTGCGCGAGGGTACGCCTGTCGTGGCTAAGCCGGCATCGGATAATCAACAGGTAAAGGAGGGATAATCTTATGAATCTTAGAACATTTATAGAACGCCCGGTTCTTTCGGCGGTCATCTCCATCACGATTGTCATTCTGGGCATCATCGGTTTGTTTACGCTCCCTGTGGAGCAATATCCGGATATTGCGCCGCCTACCATCATGGTGAGCACCACCTACTACGGTGCAAGCGCCGAAACTCTTCAGAAGAGTGTAATCGCTCCGTTGGAAGAGGCTATAAACGGTGTGGAAGACATGACTTACATGACTTCTACCGCCAGTAATGCGGGTACGGTGTCCATTACCGTTTACTTCAAACAAGGTACGGACCCCGATATGGCGGCGGTCAACGTGCAGAACCGTGTTTCCAAGGCTACGGGGCAGCTCCCCGCCGAAGTAACGCAGGTGGGCGTAACCACCAGCAAGCGGCAGACCAGTATCTTGCAGATGTTCTCCCTGCACAGCCCCGATGATTCTTACGACGAGAACTTCCTTGCCAACTATATCAGTATCAACCTGAAACCGCAGATTCTCCGTATCTCCGGCGTGGGCGATATGATGATTATGGGCGGCGATTACAGTATGCGCATCTGGATGAAACCCGATATCATGGCGCAGTACAAGCTGATACCTTCGGATGTGACGGCGGTACTGGCGGAGCAGAATATCGAGTCGGCCACGGGTTCGTTCGGCGAGAATTCCGACGAGACCTACCAATACACGATGAAATATACGGGACGTCTCATCACTCCCGAAGAGTTTGGCGATATCGTTATCCGTTCTACGGAAGACGGCGAGGTGCTGAAGCTGAAAGATATCGCCGACGTGGAGCTGGGCAAGGACAGTTATGCTTATAAAGGTACCATGGACGGTCATGCAGGTATCTCTTGCATGATATTCCAGACGGCGGGTTCCAATGCGACGGAGGTAAACAGGCAGATTGACGAGCTGTTGGAAGAAGTGAGCAAGGATTTGCCGAAAGGGGTGGAGCTTACTCAGATGATGTCCAGCAACGACTTCCTGTTCGCGTCCATTCACGAGGTGGTAAAGACGTTGATTGAGGCTATTCTTCTGGTTATTCTGGTGGTATATGTTTTCTTGCAGGACATCCGTTCCACGCTGATTCCGTTGGTGGGTATCATCGTGTCGCTGATAGGCACGTTCGCTTTCATGTCGGTGGCGGGTTTCAGCATCAACCTGATTACGTTGTTCGCGCTGGTTCTGGTTATCGGTACGGTGGTGGACGATGCCATCGTTGTGGTGGAGGCGGTACAGGCACGTTTCGACGTGGGGTATAAGTCCTCTTATATGGCAAGTATCGATGCGATGAAAGGTATCTCGAATGCCGTTATCACATCCTCTCTGGTGTTCATGGCCGTATTTATTCCGGTATCGTTCATGGGCGGCACGTCCGGTACGTTCTATACGCAGTTCGGTTTGACAATGGCGGTGGCGGTAGGTATCTCGGCGGTGAATGCCCTTACCCTGAGTCCGGCTCTTTGCGCTTTGTTGCTGAAGCCGTATATCAACGAGGACGGTACGCAGAAGCAGAATTTTGCCGCCCGTTTCCGTAAAGCGTTCAATGCCGCGTTCGACATTCTTGTGGAGAAGTATAAGAAGATTGTGCTGCTGTTCATCAAACGCCGCTGGCTGTCGTGGTCGCTGCTGGCATGTTCCGTTGTATTGCTGGTGTTCCTGATGAATACCACCAAGACGGGTCTGGTTCCCGATGAAGACCAGGGAGTGCTGTTTGTCAATGTGAGCACCGCGCCGGGCAGTTCCCTGAAAACCACTAACGACATAATGGACCGTATCGAGCAACGCTTGGAAGGTATTCCGCAGAAACTGCACTTGCAGAAAGTGGCGGGCTACGGTCTGTTGTCCGGACAGGGCAACTCCTTCGGTATGATTATCCTCAAGCTGAAGCCGTGGGATGAGCGTACGGACGACGAAGACCAGGTACAGGCTGTTATCAACCAGATTTATGCCCGTACGGCGGACATCAAGGATGCAACCGTTTTTGCCATTGCTCCGGGTATGATTCCGGGCTACGGTATGGGTAACGCTCTCGACCTGAACATACAAGACAAGCAAGGGGGCGATATCAATACCTTCTTCCGGACCACCCAGCAATATCTGGGCGTGCTGAACCAGCGTCCCGAAATCTCCATGGCCTACTCTACGTTCGATGTGCGCTATCCGCAGTGGACGGTGCAGGTGGACGCTTCCAAATGCAAGCGTGCGGGCATTACGCCCGACCAGGTGCTGGCTACGCTCTCCGGTTACTATGGCGGGCAGTATGTGTCCAACTTTAACCGTTTCTCCAAGGTGTACAAGGTAATGATACAGGCCGACCCGAAATTCCGTATGGACGAGGCGTCGCTCGACAATGCTTTTGTGCGTATGTCCAATGGCGAGATGGCGCCTTTGAGCCAGTTCGTTTCACTGACACGTTCGTATGGCGCGGAGTCGTTGAGCCGTTTCAATATGTTCAACTCCATTGCGGTGAATGCCATGCCTGCCGAGGGATACAGTACGGGTGACGCTATCCGTGCCGTACAGGAGACTGCGGCGGAGGCGCTTCCCAAAGGCTACGGTTACGACTTTGGCGGCATCACCCGTGAGGAAAGCCAGCAGAGCGGCACCACGGTTATCATCTTCGGTATCTGTATCCTGATGATTTACCTTATTCTGAGTGCACTCTATGAGAGTTTTATCGTGCCGTTTGCCGTAATCTTTGCCGTTCCGGTAGGTTTGATGGGCAGCTTCCTGTTCGCCAAGCTGATGGGATTGGAGAATAACATCTACCTGCAGACGGGTTTGATTATGCTGATCGGTTTGCTTGCCAAGACCGCTATCTTGCTGACGGAGTATGCTGCCGAGCGCCGCAAGGCGGGTATGGGGCTTATCGCTTCGGCTGTCAGCGCCGCCAAAGCCCGTTTGCGTCCTATCCTCATGACCGCGCTCACCATGATATTCGGTTTGCTGCCGCTGATGGTGGCCACCGGTGTGGGTGCCAACGGTAACCGTTCGCTCGGTACGGGAGCTGTGGGCGGTATGGTAATCGGTACGCTGGCATTGCTCTTTATTGTTCCCGCCCTGTTCGTTACCTTCCAATGGCTGCAAGAGCGTCTCCGTCCCGCACAGGCCGTACAGACGCAGGATTGGCAGATTGAGGAAGAAATGGAAGTGAGCAAGCACGAGATAGAAGATGCGCATAAATGATAATATTAAGACCATAACAATGAAGATAAAACTCATAACTTTATCCGTCTCCTGCCTGTTACTGAGCAGTTGCGGTATCTATACCACCTATGAACGCCCTTCCGATATCAATACCGACGGGCTATACGGACAGGATTTGAATGAAGAGGCCGTTGCCGTTGATACTGCCTCTATCGCATCCTTGTCCTGGCGTGAGTTGTTCACCGATTCACATCTGCAAATGCTCATCGAACACGCTTTGCAGAGTAATACCGATTTGCTTTCAGCCCAACAGCGTATCAAGGAAGCCGAGGCTACTCTTTCTTCGGCGAAGTTGGCTTATCTGCCCTCGTTTATGCTCACTCCCCAGGGCGGTGTCAGTAGTTTCGACAAGTCGAAAGGCTCATGGACTTATACCGGTATCGCTTCCGCCAGTTGGGAAATCGACATTTTCGGTAAGCTGACGAATGCCAAACGCCGTTCCAAAGCTCTCTATCTTCAGAGCCTGGAGTACGAACAAGCTGTCAGTACTTCCCTGATAGCCAATGTCGCCAATCTTTATTATACCTTGCTGATGCTCGACGAGCAATACCGTATTTCCGAGGAAACCGCCGTCAACTGGCGCGAAAGCGTACGTGCCATGCGTGCCATGATGGCTGCCGGTATGACGAATGAAGCGTCCGTCTCCCAGTCCGAAGCCAACTGCCGTCAGGTTGAGGCTTCCTTGCTGGACTTGAAGCAGCAGATTAAGGAAGTGGAGAACAGTCTTTCCATTCTTCTCGGAGAAGTGCCGGGCGGGATAGAGCGCGGTCACCTTGCCGGGCAGGACTTTCCCGAAGATTTGACGGTAGGGGTGCCTTTGCAGCTCCTTTCCCGTCGTCCGGACGTAAAGAGTGCGGAACTTTCTTTGGCGTCTGCCTTTTACAGTACCAATGCGGCACGTTCTGCGTTTTATCCGTCCATCACGTTGAGCGGTACGGCAGGCTGGACAAACTCTGCCGGGAATATGATTATCAATCCCGGCAAGTTGTTGCTTTCCGCTGTGGGGGCATTGACGCAACCTCTGTTTAATAAAGGCTTGAACATTGCACAACTGAAGATAGCCAAAGCCCAGCAGGAAGAGGCGAAGCTCGCCTTTCAGCAGGCTTTGCTCAATGCGGGCAGTGAGGTGAATAACGCTCTTACGCAGGTGCAGACCGCACGCGGCAAGACGGAGCTGCGTACCGGACAGATTATTTCTTTGGAAAATGCCGTTCGCAGCACACAGCTTCTGATGCAGCACGGTACTTCCACTTATCTGGAAGTTCTCACCGCGCAGCAGTCTTTGCTGTCTGCGCAGCTGACGCAGGTAGCCGATCGCTTTGATGAAATACAGGGAATTATTAATTTGTATCAGGCGCTTGGCGGCGGAAGAGATTAATCAATAGTAGTTTTACATACTCTCTCTCGTTTTTATTCTCTCACCCCTTCGCTTTTCCGGGTCTCTCGGAAGTGAAGGGGTTCTTTTTGTTTTTTCCGCTTTTGTTTGTTTTCTTCTTCTTCTTCTTCTACTACTACTACTACTACTGCTCTGTTGTTGCGGCTTTTCCTCTGTTGCTTTCTTTGACTTTTTCTCATAAAAAAAGGCTATCTCTCCCAGACAGCCAATCTTTTTTGTTAAC
>OAUW01000334.1_pt1 | contig 31056 bp, 20 predicted proteins | sample 1495241 | NCBI WGS metagenome assembly OAUW01 (sample SAMEA2580063, study PRJEB22360) | human gut metagenome | biome: human gut; feature: human-associated habitat; material: faeces | place: Denmark | collected 2008/2010
AGCCCGGATTGGCTGAGTCCGGCGCGCACGCGGATCGTGTGCAGCCGGGAGTCGCCCTCGGTGCGATTATGGGCGGCCCGCTCGTCGTACACGTCGACGAATCGGCTTTCGTCGGCTTCGTGCAGAGTCGGGTGCAGTCGCACGATATCGTCGAGCGACAGCACATCGAGAATGTCCGAGAACCGCACTCCCCTGGCCCATTGGCAGTATGCGAGTACCCATCCGGCCCAGTATTCGGGTGTTGAGCCGGCGCGCAGTGCGGCTGGCGGCATATCGAGAATGCGCGCCCAACCGGTTTGCCGCATGATTTCGGCCACCAGCTCCTCGCCGGACATGCCACACACGTATTTGGGCGTGCCTCGCCCGAAAAGCGCGGCCGCCTCGGAGGTGTCGAAGAAGTCCATGAATAGGCCGACCGGCAACCCGCAATCGTTCAGCGCATAATCGAAGGCGCCGGCCAAGTTGGCCATGGCGTCCGGCAAGTATGTCTCATCATAGGCGGGGATCATCGTTGGTCACTTTCTCGCGGATGATGTCGCGCATGAACAGGCCGTCGAGATCGGCTTCTGCACTTTTGCGGCGGTAGGCTTCGCGAGCTGTGCGGTCGCGCTCGTTACGCAATCCGTGGTAGGTCGAAGCGCGGGCGATTTCGCAGCCTTGGAACCGCAGTGCCGCGAATGCCTGAGGACTGGCGAGTACGATCTGCTTGCCGAGCTCGCCCAACCGCATCGCCTCAGCGAGTTGGTCGATGGAAATCGCGTTATTGACAAAAGCGCGGGCGAACGAGAAATACGAATCGTCGGCACGATATCCGACAATGACGTCAGCCTGACTGGCATCCGGCAGAAACACTTGTTTCAGATATTCGATGCCTTGCGCGGCGACGGCGGTGGTCGGCTGGAAACGACGGTTTTCGACCAGCATGGCCAGCCAGTTCAGGATGGTGTAGGGCGGCTGGGACAGGTCCAGGAAGAGGAGCCCGTCCGTGGTCAACGTGTACCGATTCGCGAAACCGTCATCCATTCCCGCGCACGCCCATTCCTTGGCCAGCTCGACGCTGCGCGTGCAATAGAATCCGCGGCCATAATCGTTGTTCGGCTTGACCAGCCCGTATTCAGGATGCTTGATGACATGCGAAGAGCCATGCCACAGTTCGATCGATGCGGTCTCCATTGGCCGGCTCCTTCTCTCTCCTTACATATTCTTGATTATATCACTGTGGTGATAGTCATAAGGGAAATACGAGATGAAAAATACCGCTGTATACGTTCGTACACAACGTGAAATGTATACGAACGTATACAACACTGATGTCCGGAGTCATGCTCCGCAGTGGCGCAGCGGACGCGCCACTACAATCGGAATATGGGACTGAAGACGTGGAAGAAGTGGACGGACTGGCCGCTGATGGTGCTGTCCGTGGTGTTTCTGGTGGTGTATTCGTGGGAAATTCTCTCCCGCACGCATATCGCGCTGTGTGAAACCGTCATCAACGTGATCTGGGTGGTGTTCGTCGTCGATTATGTGGTCTCGCTGTGGTTGGCCGACGATCGCTGGCGGTGGTTCAAGCACAACCTGTTCACGCTGCTGACCATCGCGCTGCCGATGCTCCGGCCCTTGCGACTGTTGCGTTTGCTGACCGTGCTGCACGTGCTGAACCGCACCTCCGGCATGGCGGTGCGCGGGCGCATCACCGTATACGCGGTCGGCGCGGTGGGAATGCTCATGTACGTGGGCGCGCTGGCCGTGTATTCCGTGGAGCGCGGGGCGTCCGGATCCACGATCACCGACTTCGGCACGGCGTTGTGGTGGGCGTTCGTGACCGTGACCACCGTGGGATATGGCGACTTCTCGCCGGTCACCTTCCAAGGCAAGATCATTGCGGTGGTGCTGATGTTCACCGGCATCGCGTTGATCGGTATTGTGACGGCCACGCTGGCCTCGTGGATCGTGGATCAGGTCAATCTGGAGACGGATCGGCGCGAGGACGCTCGGGAGAAGGAAGTGGCCAAGGAAGCCGCGCAAGAGGCTATTGCGACATCAGCCAATCCCGAAATCGACCTATTGCGCGAGGAAGTGCGTGAGCTGACCGCTACGGTAGCCGGTCTGCGCACCGAACTTGAGCGACGTTGATTGGCGAAGCGGGACAAACAACGATTCTGCCAAGAAGGTCCGCGTCAGTTGTTGTCACCGCGGATTGCGGCAGAATCATTGTCGCCACGGCTGTTTTCTTCAGTCGGCTCAACCCAACTTTTGATAATTTTTATTTTTTTGATATTTTTGATAATTTTTATTTTAGGTTGATTCAGCGAGGAGGCGGTCCACATGAAGGCAAAGGAAAACCCATTCAAGCCAACGGCAGGAGGGGAACCGCCCCTGCTCATCGGCCGAGGCAAAGTTATCCGCGATTTCGAGAAAGGTCTCGATAACGGAGTCGGTGCCCCAGGGCGCATTATGCTCGTCACCGGCGCTCGTGGAACCGGAAAAACCGTGATGCTCACTGTGTTCGGAGACCGGGCCAAAGCGCGCAGATGGGATGTCATCGAAGAAACGGCCTCTGCCGGACTATGCGAACGCCTTGTTGATGCCTTACGAACCGGGCGAGGGGCCCTTGACCACCTCACTATCCGACCATCGTTGACTTTTGCTGGAGCGGGCATCGGCCTCGGAGAAGCCGAACTATCCCCGAAGCGTATGCCCGAAACGTTGAGAAGTGCCATTGCCGGACGGTTGGATGCGCTTGAGAAGCGCCATGCTGGGTTGCTTATCACCATTGATGAGACTCAAGCGGCTGAGCGATCCGACATGATTGCCATCGCCACTGCCATACAGCATCAAATCAGGGAACGACGCAATATCGCCATCGTGTTCGCCGGTCTCCCACAGATGATTTCTGATTTGTTCAATGACGAAGTCATCACGTTCCTACGTCGCGCGAAAACGAACATACTCACAGATATTCCTCTTGATGAAGTGCGCGATGCTTTCGCCACAACATTCCGCGCCTCCGGCATGTCCATCACCGACGCTCAATTAAGCACTGCAGCCAATGTGACAGCCGGATACCCCTATATGATTCAACTGGTTGGCTACCATATCTGGGATGCCGCAGACATGCGGGACTCGGATACCATCATCGACGCTGATGTTACGGCAGGTATCGAGGAAGCACGTATTGACCTTGATAACGCCGTGTGCATCCCGGAGTTGCAAGGCTTATCCAAAAACGACCGTGAGTATCTCGAAGCCATGGCAGCGTCAGATGGTCCCTCTCCCACCGTGAATGTTGCACAGCGCATGGGCAAAACGCCTAACTATGCCGCCACCTACCGCAAACGCCTCCTTGACGCCTTCGTTATCCGCGAAACAGAACGAGGCGAAGTCGATTTTGCCGTGCCCTTCCTGCGCGAATACTTGCGTCGGAATCAGTAATCGGCACAATGCACAGTATCGATATATTCCGTTCCATATAATGACTTTTCGCATTCAGATACACAATGGACGGCCTGTTGAGTAGCACTCAGCAGGCCGTCCATTCTATTTAGCTATTCAGTTATCGGAGACACACCTCAGGCCTTGACCGGAGCGCCAGCGACCTGCTGGGAGGCCATCACGCCGAACAGGTAGCCGTCTTCGGAGAAGTATTCGAAGGTACGACCGGCGAAGTCGCGGCATTCGAATCTGATATCGTTATCGATTCGATCAGCGGCTCACGATACTGCCCTTGCATCGCTGTGCCACTGTTGAATGTGCCCGGCTGGCTCACCTTTGGGTCACCGCCGACACATCCTTGATGCCGATGGTTATAGAGTCGCAAATTCACGACTGGCGCACCTGCCCACGCACCTATCCTGTCATTTCGAGCGCATAATTTGCTACCACATCCGGTCAGGGCAATCGACCTTAATGGCGTAAACGGCACTTCTCAATACGTAAACGGCATTTATTCTTGGCTCCCCTCTCAGAGAGGGGAGCCAAGAAATATCAAGCTCGGCCTCCCAGGAGAGAGCCAGAATAATGCACCAGCAAGGCATTAGGATGGAGGGCATGAGCGATTTGAACGCGTTGAATCTTGAGTCCGGCGAAGTGGTTGGTGGGTATACGCTGATCTCCCGGCTCGGCTCAGGAGCTATGGGGTCGGTGTGGCGGGTGCGCGACGGCGGCGGCACCACCTATGCCATGAAGATTCTGCGCGACTCCCTGACCGACGAGTCAGTGGCAGGCTCCGGCTCTGCGTCCACGGCCCTGCACGACCCCGACCTCAAGCCCGGTGTCACGCCGCGCGAGCGCCTGCGGCGCGAGGCCATGGCCTTGAAGAAGATCAATCATCCGGGTGTGTGCGGCATCGTGGATATGGAACTCGACGATACGTTGGCGTTCATCGTCACTGAACTCATCGAGGGCAAGAATCTTAAGGATGATGTGGCCGCCAATGGCCGGTATGTGGGCGACGATCTGGAACGCTTGGCCCGCAAGCTCATCGAAGCCACCAAAGCCGTACATGCGGCCGGCATCGTCCATCGCGACATCAAACCCACCAATGTGATGGTGTCGGCCGCCGGACCGGTATTGGTCGATTTCGGTATCGCGATGGGCGAGGGCGAAAGTCACGTGACCCGCACCGGCCTAGTGATGGGTACACCCGGATTCATCGCACCCGAGATTATTGACGGTGCCGAATCCGACGACGCCACCGATTGGTGGTCGGTGGCGTCCGTGCTCGCTTTTGCCGCAACCGGCGCGCCTGTGTTCGGCACCAAGCCGATGATGGCGGTACTTGAGCGCGAGGCCTCGGGCAACGCGAATCTTTCCGGACTACCGGCCGGCACATTGGCTGCCTTCCGTTCTGCACTGGACCCGGATCGCAGGGATCGTTGCACGCCGGATCAATTGCTGAATGCCATCGCCTTGGATGCGTTGAATCCCAACGCTTGGCAGGGCGAGCAGGCGGGACCGTTCGCCGCGGGAGCCGTGGCTGGACAACCGGCTGCGATCGTTGCCGAAGCCGCGGAGGCGATGCCCCCTTTTGGCGCGGCCGGCGGCGTTGACCGCAATAATCCCCGAACCATCTGGCGCGCGGCCGAGGAAGCCGCTGAGGCTCCCACCATGGCCGTGTTCTCCGGCAATAAGGGCGATAACGGCGATGGCGAAACCGCCGTATTCTCGCCGGCTGGCGCCGCTACCGCCACGCTGCCCTTAGCCGATATGCCGCCACGTCCGCCGGCCGGTGCGGAGCAGGCCACGCAACTGTTGCCCGACGCTGCTGCCGATTTCACCGACGACGCCGGCACACAGGTACTCACCGGCGCGACCACACCGATGCCGGACCAAACCACGCCAATGGCCGAGCGCACCACCGTACTCCCCACGCCGCAGCCGTCATCATTCCCCCCGTCCGGCACCGCCCAGAGCAGCTGGGATCCCGCAAGCAACCAGCCCACAGCGGTGGACCCCGCCATTCGCCCGGCATTGCAGCGCATCATCGACCAAACCGCCCAAGCGGCCCCCACCGAAACCATGGTCCAAAATCCTCCCATGCCCAATCCGGTGGACGTGAAGCGAGGGGAATATCTGCAGCGCGGCACCCTGCCATTGATCCTGCTGGCGGCGCCGCTGGCGGCACTGGCGGCAAATGCTCCGCTCGTGGCCATCATCGCGGCCACCGCGTTGTTGTGGCTACTGCTCACCCTGGCCTATAACACCGAACCCCAGCTTGAGCGCGAGGGCAAACGCGGCGGCGAGCGCAAAAACTCCGATTCGTGGATTCGCGTGGCGACTTTTCCCTGGCATCTGGTCAAAGCCCTGCTGCTGGCCATTCCCCGCATACTGCTGCTAGTCATCATCTATATGGCGGGAACCGCCGTGGCCACCGCGGCTCTGGCACTGCCCGTTCACACCATCTCCTGGTATTTCACCGCGGATTGGGGTATTCCGGTGCCGTTGCTCAATGATGTGCCGTTCTCCGCTTCCGGGCTGGCGCTGGGCGGTTTCATGGCCATCGGCTGGCTGGTCACTGTGTTCGCCCCACAGTCGATGATGATTCGGCTGGGGGGCGGCGTACTGCGCGGGCTCAAACACAGTCGCCCGGCGGGCGCGCCATCCACCGAAGTGGGTGGGGCTCCACCTGCTCCAGTGGCGCCGGCGCCCAAGGGCGGCGGGCGCGGCACCGTGCTGTTCACCATATGGGCCATCATCACCGTGGCCTTGTGCGCGATGCCGATTCTGGGCATGCCGATCAACTGGATGCCGTTCGCCTAGAGCGGGGCGGAATCTCACACATCAGCCATCCGCACACATGGCCGTTGTGTATCCGATACGTTCGTTCCGTCACACTTTTTACAGGGAATTCACCTCAGATCAGCTCTGGGCGCAGTCCTCCTCAGGCCCGGTCATTATGATGGGGCCCAAACATTGAAGCGATTGCAAGGGGATAGCTATGTCAGATCCGAAGCGTCAGGCCAAGCGTGCCACACGCGCTGAGCGCCGAGCGGCCGAGGAGGCCGCACAACAGGCACGGGCCGAGCAGGCAGCCAAGGAGCGTAAGCAGCAGACCATCATCGGCTGCATTGTGGTGGCCATTATTGTGGTGCTGGTGGCCATCGCTGGATTCGCCGTGTACAAGGCTATGCGGCCGTCCAACACCAGCAGCAGTAGCCAGCAAAGCAACATGACCGTGGACGAGGCCTATAGCAAGCTCAAGAAAGTCAGTACCCAGCCGGCTAACGCCGACGACAAGGCCGGCTTCGTAATCTCCAACAAAGGGTATGGCCAGAAAGCCGAGGGGGCTCCCACCGTATCCATCTACATGGAACCGCTGTGCCCCGGCTGCGCCTCGGTGAACCGCCAACTCGACCCGACGCTCGTCAAGCTGATGAACGCAGGCCAGCTCAACATCGATTTGCACTTCCTCAATTTCCAGAACAACAAGAGCTCCGACAACTACTCCAACCGCGTGTTCAACGGTGCCATCTACATTGCCGAGCATGATGACGATCCCGACCACCTCATGAGCTACCTCTCCAACATCTACGCTGAGGATTTCCAGCCGGGCGAATTGTCCAATTACGAGCCGGTAAACAACGCCAAGCTGGAGAAGCAGGCCGTCAAGGCCGGCGTGAGCGAGGATGTGGCCGCCGCGGCGTTCAGCGGCAAGAACGAATACCTCGACTGGCTCACCGCCTCCAACAACTACACGATCCTGCGCCCCGAACTGTTCAACAGCTCCGGCGCCTTCTCCTCCCCCACACTCACCATCAACGGCGAATACTGGGATCTGAAGCAGCTCACGCTGGCGGACACGAATATGGTGGACGGCTTCCTCAAGTCCATTGGGCTGGATGCTGACCAGGTAGGCGTGGAAGGCAAAATGCCATCCATCGGTGCCAGCGGAAAGCCGATTTCGGTCGCCTCCTGATGCTGCGTGGCCGAATAAGTTGACGCCGCGACATATGCAATACCGCCTGCGGCTCGGCTTAAATTGACCACTCGGGAAGTACCGGTATACTAGAGATTTGTTCAAAACGATTTACGCGTTAAGAACAATCGCCTCTTTAGCTCAGATGGCCAGAGCGGCCGCCTTGTAAGCGGCAGGTCGTCGGTTCGATCCCGACAAGAGGCTCGTCGCGCAGAAAAAATGGCGTATTATGTGATACGTAGGTTTTTCTACGCATATAATTCTTACCTTGGGTAAGTACTCCAGGAGCCTTCCCCCAACTATGGGCTTCCTGGAATGAGGGCGGAGCGTCCCCCAACCAGCTCCGCACCTTCAAGGGGGGCGGGAACATCCCCTTCTCTCCCGCCCCCCTTTTCTTTTCTTTTTTTGAGCTCAGAACAATCTGACGAGCAGGAATGGTGACGGTGGCCGGTGAAACCGCAGTACGGGCCGGAACAACCGTTACGATGGGTGGCGTAATCGTTCACCCAGCAGGAAGAGTATGGCAATGGCACGGCGTTGGACCCCGCAGCGGTTTGTTACACTGCGTCGCATCCGCGTAATCGCCTGTATCGCGGCGACCAGTATCGCGCTGGCTGGATCATTCGCGTTCACCGCGCGTAAATCCGTGGCCCTGAACATCAACGGGCAAACCACCCAAGTCACCACATATGCGATGACGGCCACCCGTCTTCTGGAGGAACAAGGGGTGGATATCAAGACCCACGATATCGTGACCACCTCGTCCGGCGACCAGCTCGCCAATCATGCCGTGGTCACCGTACAGTCCGCCTACCAGACCACCATCAACATCGACGGCACCGCCGTGCCGTTCTGGACCGTGGCCACCAGCGCCGACCAGCTACTGGGATTTTTCGAGGAAAACCAGAACAACGCCGCGAAGATCACCGTCGACATCAAGAACGTGTACAACCAGCTCACCGGCGGCCTGGTGATCAACCAGTCCGGGCCGGTCACCGTCATCGCCGACGGCAAAAGCTCGGTGGCCCCCAATGGCAAGCTGCCGGCCGCCTCCATCCTCGATTCCAAGGGCATCGTGCTCAACAAGGAGGATCGCGTCAGCGTTGAGAAAGACAGCGACGAGACCATTCTGCGCGTACGCCGCGTGACCCACGGCGAGGAGACGCGCACGTCCGTGATTCCGTTCTCCACCCAGACCATCATCGACCCGAATCTGGCTGAAGGGCAGGCCGATGTGCGCCAGCAGGGCGTCAACGGCGAGAAGACGCAGGTGTACGACGTCACCTATGTGGATGGCGTGGCCGAATCGGAGACGCTGAAATCGGAGACCGTCACCTCGATGGCCATCGACCAGATCATCGCCGTAGGCGCCGCCAAGTCTGATACCGATAAAGGTTCCGATAAGAAATCCGACTCCGCCGATAACGGCAAGGCCGATTCCGGTTCCAACAATCAGCACGAGTCGTCCAACAACAATGCCGGCAACACCGGCGGCAACAACTCCGGCAACACCGGCAATTCCGGCAACACCGGCGGCAACAACTCCGGCAACACCGGCAATTCCGGCAACTCCGGCAACACCGGTAACACCGGCAACTCCGGCAACACCGGCAACACCGGCGGCGGTACGAACAACAATTCCGGCTCTTCCGGCTCCGATTCAGGAACAACCCCCACGCCCTCCGGCCGACTCTGGCACGCCACCGTAGCCCAGGCTCAGGCCTATGCCGCCGGTGCCGCCGCGCAGCGCGGGTGGACAGGCAACGACTGGGATTGCCTGGTCAAACTATGGAACCGCGAGTCCAGATGGCTGTGGTATGCCGAAAACGCGAGCTCCGGTGCCTACGGCATTCCTCAGTCGCTACCAGCAGACAAAATGGCTGCGTTCGGCGCCAATTACCGTGACGATGCCGCCGTACAGATCGATTGGGGTCTGTGGTACATCGCACAAGCCTACGGCAGCCCGTCCAAGGCATGGCAAAATTCCGAACAAATCGGTTGGTACTGATCGGTTACGAAGCCCACAAGGAACACACGCTTATGAACGACACCATTCCCGCCACCGGTCACCTGTTAGGCGCCGCCGATATCCGTCGTATCGCGGCCGATGCCGGCATCAGCCCCACCAAGAAATTCGGGCAGAACTTCGTCATCGACCCCGGCACGGTCCGTCGTATCGTACGAGAGGCGGGAGTGACCGCTGCCGATCATGTCATGGAAGTCGGCCCCGGCCTGGGATCGTTGACGCTGGCGATTCTGGAAACCGGCGCCACCATGACCGCAGTCGAAATCGATCCGCCGTTGGCCGAACGACTGCCGGGCACAGTCGCCGAATTCATGCCCGAAGCCACGTCACGACTCACCGTCGTCAATCGGGATGCCTTAACCGTCACCCCGGAGAACGTGCCTGATTTCAGCGATGACGCATCGTTTACGCTGGTCGCCAATCTGCCGTACAACGTGGCCACACCGATTCTGCTCACGCTGTTGGAGCGTTTCGACAACCTCGGCTCGTTCTTGGTGATGGTGCAAAAAGAGGTGGCCGACAGACTCGCCGCCAAGCCCGGTTCCAAGATCTACGGCACGCCGAGCGTGAAGCTCGCCTGGTATGGCACCGCCGAACGGGTGGGCACCATCGGCCGCAATGTGTTCTGGCCGGCTCCCAATGTGGATTCCGCGCTCGTCAGATTCACCCGGTATCAGGCCGATGACCCGGCCGCCCCGGGAGCCTCGAACAGCACGGCCGACGGCGGCGCACAACGGGGACTCGTATTTCGTCTGATCGATGCGGCGTTCGGTCAGCGTCGCAAGACCCTGCACGCGGCATTGAAGACCATTGCGCCCTCCGAGGCATTCTCCATCGCCGGCATCGATCCGACCCGTCGAGGAGAGACGCTCACCATCGCCGAATTCACCGCTCTGGCCAAGGCCATCGAATCGTGTGGAGATGGAGATGAGGCACAATGAGTCCGGTAACCTCACATCCACGCCCAGCCGCTGCCCGACATCAGTTCGATGAGCTCTCCCCCATCACCATTACGGTGGATTGCCCGGCGAAAACCAATCTCACCTTGGAAGTGGGACCTGCTCACGACGAATGGGGCGGACGCCACGAACTGGACACCATCTACTGCGCAATCGGCGTATACGACACCGTCACCGCAACCGCCAAGCAACCCGGAGCAGGATTCTCTCTGGAGCTCGAAGGCGCTTATTTGGGCGACTTGGCCTCCTCACGCAGCGACATGCGCCGCAACCATGCGGTACTGGCCCTCTTCGCCATGGCCCAGGCGGCCGAGCGCGAGCCGGATGTGGCGTTGACCATCACCAAGCGCATTCCCGTGGGTGCCGGACTAGGCGGCGGTTCAGCCGACGCCGCGGCGACCATGCTGGCGGTCAATCGTCTCTGGGAGCTGAACTGGCCCATAGAGCGCCTGCGCACCATTGCTGCCACGTTGGGCGCGGACATGCCGTTCTGCCTGACCGGTGGCCTTGCATACGGCACCGGTTTCGGCGAACGCATCACGGATATCGCCCCCGGCAGCCGCGATGAGCTGGCGCTGATAGAACAGGGATTCAGCGGCGAAGTATTGGTCGGCGCATACCAGTCGCAACTCAGCACTCCTGAGGTCTACCACACCTTTGACATCGTGGGAGCCGCAGAAGGCGACCGCAATCATCTGCAGGCTGCGGCAATCAGCCTGCATCCCCGCAGCGGGCAGGCCATCGACGCCGCCACGCAGGCGGGTGCCAGCCATGCATTCGTCTCCGGATCCGGCCCCTCAGTGGTCGCTTTCGCCGCCGACGAGGCAGCGGCACAACGCATTATCGAGGTGTGGCGCGATACAGCTGTGGTCGATCGTATTATTCGAGCCAAATCTCCCGAACACCCCAATATCAGCGTCAGACAGTGACGCTAAGGTAGCAACCAGCCACCCGACCCATGAAAGAAGTCCACCGATGACGTATCAGGTTGATGAACGTGAAGCCCGCAAGGCGTACGTGCGCCGCCGCCAGACCATCGTCTTTTCCATCAGCGGCGCGGTATTGGCAGTAGTGCTGGTCATAGCCCTACTGTTCAATTTCCACGTTTTCGGCCTCGGCGAAGTGGAGACTCCGGCCAGCCAGCCGAATTACGGCAACGCGGCGCCGTGCGCGGTCAAGGACAGCAGCGGCAAAGCGCAATACGTGTCCAACGCTTCGGTCGGCATTCGCGTGATGAACGGCACCTCTCACGGCCAATTCGCCAAGGCCGTGGGTGAAGCTTTGGCCAATCGTGGATTCAGCGTGCAGAAAATCGATAACTATTCCAGCACCGACGTTGAACGCACCACCATCTACTTCGGCAAGAACGCCATTAATCAGGCGTATACGCTGATCGGCAATTTCACCGACGCCACCATGATCATGACGGCTCGCGAGGATCAGCTCATCGATGTGGTCATCGGCGCCACGTTCAACGATCTGCAGGACACCAACTCCTCCCCGCAATCCGGTAAGACCATCACCAATATCGAGGGTTGCAAGGCCGCCGATAGCATGACCAAGCTGCCCGCCGACACCAAACACGACGCATACACGGCGCAGTAAGGCGCATACAGCTTCATCTTCGCGAAAAACCGTACGCTGACACGTATTCAGCGTACGGTTTTTTGGTATCGGACTAGTATCGGACTACTGAATCTCGGCGTACCAGCGCTTGAGTTCTTCGACGGCCACATCGTGGTCCACCGGACCGTTATCCAAGCGGTATTCCAGCATGTGCTTGTAGGCGCGGCCGATCATCGGGCCGGGCTCCAGGCCCAGCAACTCCATAATTTCGTTGCCGTCCAGATCCGGGCGGATCGCGTCGAAGTCCTCTTTCTTCTTGAGTTCGCGGACGCGCTCCTCCATCTCATCCATGGCCTGGGAGAAGATCATCGCCTTGCGTTTGTTTTGTGTGGTGGCATCCGCACGCGTGAGCCTGTTCAGCCGCTCATAGAGGTGCCCGGCATCCTTGACATACCGGCGTACGGCCGAATCGGTCCACGGCTCGTCCACATAGCCGTGGAAGCGCAGGTGCATATTCACCAGTTCTGAGACGTCCTCGACCAGATGGTGGTCAAAACGCAGCGCCTTCAAACGCTTGCGGGTCATTTTGGCACCCACCGCGTCATGGTGGTGGAAGCTCACCTTGCCGCCCGGCTCGAACCGGCGGGTCTTCGGCTTGCCGATATCGTGCATCACGGCGGCCAAGCGCAGCGTCAGGTCGGGGGCGGGCACCGGGCCGTCCGGGCCGGTTTCCAGGGCGATAGCACGTTCGAGCACAATCATCGTGTGCTCGAAGACGTCCTTGTGGCGGTGGTGTTCGTCGATCTGCAATTGCAGGGCCGGAATTTCCGGGAAGACGATGTCCGCAAGACCGGATTCGACCAACGCCTCAAGGCCGGCGCGCGGACGGTCGGAGAGCAGCAGTTTGGTCAGTTCGTCGCGCACACGCTCGGCGGATACGATGTCGATGCGGTCGCGCATCGAGGTAATCGCCTCGGCCGCGTCCGGCGCGATACGGAAGCCCAGCTGGGCCACGAATCGCACGGCGCGCATCATACGCAACGGATCGTCGTCAAAGGACTGTCGCGGATCCACCGGCGTGCGCAACACGCCCTTGGACAGATCACTGGCACCACCGAACGGGTCCACGAATTGCAGGTCGGGCACGCGCAGAGCCATCGCGTTGACGGTGAAGTCGCGGCGGGACAGGTCGCCCTCAAGCGTGTCGCCATAATTGACCTCGGGCTTACGCGAGTCCGGATCGTACGTGTCAGAGCGATAGGTGGTGACCTCCACCTTGACCTCGGTGCCGTCCGGGCGGCGGCGCATGGCACCCAGCGTGCCGAACTTGCGCCCCATGTCCCAGAAGCCGTCATGCCCCCACCGGCGCAGTATCGGCTCGAACTGCTCAGGCCGTGCGGATGAGCAGAAGTCCAAATCGTGGCTCTTTCTATGGAGCAGCAAATCCCTGACCGGGCCGCCGACCAATGCCAGCTCGTAACCCTGTTCGGCGAACAGTCGACCAAGTTCGATGGCTTCAGGCCATACTTCGAAATCCAATGGGTACCTTCCCGCGTGCGACGTTTTTCTGCCCTACCAGCATACCGTTACCCCACCTGCACACGGGGTTGAGTAAGGTGGAGAATATGATTACGCCCGCCGACCTTGCCCGCATGCTGGGGCAAACACCAGATTCGGCGGATAGCCATACCCAAGACCACCTGCTGTATACGTCCGAAACTCCGCATCATTCCGCCGATTCGGGCGATTCTTCCGATGTCGGCGGCACCGCGAGCCACTCCACCAATCAGGCCGTTCATCAAGACGAAGTAGACGCAGTACCGACTGCGCAACATTCCGGTGTGCCTGGCACACCCGCAACGCCCGCCACACCCGAACCATCCGAATCCGAAATATCGGACGCCGCCAGCGACATGCCCGCACCGAAGCCGATGATGCCCACACCGGCCACCGTCTTCGGCATGCATGCCACCGTCACCATCGCCACTACCAGCGGCACTATCGAGGGGCAGGCTGATGGTATCGCCGGCGAGGCCGGTGCCGAGACGATTGCCGAGGTCGAGCCGATTATCGCCACGGCACAAACGTCCGTAACCATCGTCACGAACGATCCCGCGGCGACCGCTCACGCGGCCGTAGATGCTGCCGTTGCGGTCGCCAAGGCCGCCGCCGCGCACACCACAGCGATACCGACTCCGCGCGACGTGCTGATGCCGCCTGCGGCACGTACCGCACCGGCCGCAACGCCGGTCACCATGCCGGTCTCAGCGCCGTCTGCAGCACCAGTGAGGCCCGCAACGTCAGCGCATCCCACGCCGGCCACGGTCTTCGGCCGGCACCCGTCCGGAGATGTTGCCTCGCCGGAACCGGCAGTGCCGGTAGAACCGGTGACACCATCCGGCCCGACTCCGGCCATGATGCCGCAACGCCGTACGTCGGACGGTCCGACCACATTCGCTTCACTGGATGCCCAGGAACTGCCGGTCGTACGCGAATATTCGGCAGGCGGTCTGATTTTCGATGACCAGAACCGCGTGGCCATTATCGCCCGTCATTCCCGCTCCGGCCATCTCGAATGGTGCTTGCCGAAGGGGCATATCGAAAAAGGCGAGACCCCGCAGCAGACCGCTGTGCGCGAAGTGCATGAAGAGACCGGCATCCTGGGCGAGGTGATCGATTCCATCGCCACCATCGACTACTGGTTCACCGGTACCACGCAGCGCGTGCATAAGCTGGTCCATCACTTCGCGCTCAAACAGACCGGCGGCGAATTGACGGTGGAAGGAGACCCGGATCATGAGGCGGAAGACGCCATCTGGGTGCGTTTTGAAGATTTGGATGGCGTGTTGAGCTATCCCAACGAACGCAAAATCGCGTGGCTCTACGCCAGGAAGAAGAACAGGCAGGCAAACGAGTGAACCTACCCGGAGTCTTACGACATTGCACACGTCTGGCACACGCACTGGCGGCTGGCGTCGCCGTTGTGGCGATGCTGGCCGCTCCATTGACCGTCTACGCGAACGATACGACGGACACGACTGATTCATCCGATACGACGGACGCAACGGGCAATCAGACCGAGAATCAGCCCAAGCAGAGCATTGCCATCACGCAAAGCACCCCCATCGTCACCTCCAAATCGGGCTATCGTGTCACCGCGGTCATCAGCAATACGGACAGCACGGCCACGTCAAGCGGCACACTGCACCTGACCACCAATGCGTTGTTCACCTTTGTCTCGCGCACCGATATTCAGAATTGGGCCGAGAACAACGCCCCCATCCCAACCCCCAACGAGTTGGGTTCCGTTGACGTGCCATCGATTCCCGCCGGCGGCACTGCCACCGTCACCATCGAGGTGAACGCCAATCAGCAGACCCTTGCCTCCATAGGGAGTTGGGGACCGAAACCGCTGATGCTGTCGTATATCGTTGGCAATCAGATACTCGCCGATTTGCCGAGTTTTCTGACCCGATCTTCGGATGGGCTCAACACCGCGACAACACCGGCCATGAACCTGACCGTGGCCATGCCCTACACCGCCAGCGGCTGGCAGGTCGATAATAAGGCCATCAGCAATCGCATTGCCGAAACCACCACTTCCTCGACATCAACATCGTCCAAGTCCAACAGCACGGACAAGGCCGACAAGTCCGATAACGCCGACGCCAGCAACGCGGCCAAAGCCACTGATACGCAAGCCATATCCTTATCCGAACAGGATGCCGATACCGCGCGATCCCTTGGGCAGACATTCGCCAAGCACCGCTCGCTGCAAGTGATCGCGGATCCTCTGTATTGGCGTCAGTCCGCAGTGCAACCGTCCATTGCCGGCATCATGCAGCCCGCCGACTTCGACATCACCGCCTATACCGCACTGGACGATACCGCGGCCTACGAAAAGGCCGGCATCACCACTGAGCAGTGGAACGCCAAGCAGGCGGCCGCATGGTATGCCGACGGAGGCGACTCCGAAACACCCTCCGCGTACGCATGGCAGGGCAACAACTGTTGGACGTTGGATGCGCTGACCGCAGCACGCGAGCAGGGCTATGACACGGTGATTGCCGATGCCTCTTTCGATGCCGACCAGACTGAAGCCGTACACACAGGCACCTACGTGGTGCATACGCCTGCCGGCGATGTCACCGTGCTGAAGGAGCAATCGACCTTGGGCACGCTGGCCAAGGGCCAAGCCACCAGCACGGACGCGCAGGCCGAGTCCAGCGATGCCGGTCGGTTGGCCCGACTGATCGCTCAGAGCGCGTTCTACCAGATGGAACAGCCCTATACATCCCGATACCTGCTTATGACGTTCTCCCGCACCACGGAGGCCAGCTGGATCGATCAGGTGATGAGCGCCTTCGAGCAGGCGTCTTGGTTGAATCTGACGGACCTGAAGACCATGGCCAAGGCCGATCCGTACAATGTCAGCGATTCGGTCAATCCCGACAAGGCCGATGATGCCAACACCGCCAATACCCGGTCGGCATTGAGACAGTTGGCCGACAGCCGGCATGACATCATGCGCATGGCCACCTCCATATTGAGGAACGAGATTGATTCCGACGAGGTCTCGTCGTTGGACCCGCAGGCCCTGGCCCGGCAGGACGCCAATGACACCGCCTCGCATAGCAACGATCCGACGCAATGGATTGGCTCTTTACTGGCGCTGCATGACGATATGGCGCTGCGGTCCATGTCTGGCTCCCCCCAGCCGACAGCCACGCGAAAAGCCATGGTCAAAGCCACGAAAACACTGGCCAGCGATCTTCTGAACGGCGTACGCATCAACCCATCGGAATCAATATCCGTGTTCAGCGAATCCGCGAAAATGCCAATCACCGTCAGCAATGACCTTCCCTACGCCGTCAGCGTGCAGGTCAACTCACTGACTGACTCCATGCAGATCGTCACCTCGCGAACCGCTGACATCGATATTCCCTCGCATAGCGACGCTCAGGTGACCTTCACCATCCGCGTTTCCACTTCCGGCTCATCGACGGCCCATGTGTCGTTGACCGACCGGGAAGGCAACAGCTTCGGCAACACGCAGGACACCGCGATCACCAGTGTGATGCGCATCAGTGATGCCAGCGGCTTCATTATCATCGGCTTCGCCGTGCTACTGGGCATTATCGGCCTGTGGCGGCAGTTCCATCGGAAGAAGGACCCCGACGAATGAGTTCAAGCGTAGGTCGTAATTCCCTGATCATGGCCACGGGAACCGCTGCTTCCCGTGTGACCGGTCAGCTCCGCACGATTCTTCTCGCTGCGGCCATCGGCACCACCGGATTGGCGGCCAACGCCTATCAGGCCGGTTCCATGATTCCCCAATCCGTGTTCACGCTGGTGTCCGGCGGCATCTTCAACGCCGTGCTGGTGCCCCAGATCGTGCGCACGTTGAAAGAAAAAGACGCCCAAGAACGACTGAATCGCCTGATTACGTTGGCCATCGGCATCCTATTGGCCATGACCGTGGTGATGGCGGCGGCCAGCCCTCTGCTTGCCCGCCTGTACGTGGGTAGCGACGATCACCAGATGATAGCCCTGACCACCTCGTTCACCCTGTGGTGCATGCCTCAGGTGTTCTTCTACGGCCTGTATACGGTATTGGGTCAGATCCTGGCCGCCAAAGACCATTTCCTCACGTATGCGTGGAGCTCAACCGGTGCCAACATTATTAGTTGCGCCGGTTTTACTGGCTTTATTCTGCTGTTCAGCAAGGCCAATGAACAGCCCCTCGAATTCTGGACCGCCGACAAAATCGCGCTTACCGCAGGCACCTGGACTTTGGGCGTGGCCTTCCAAGCGCTGATACTGTTCCTGCCGCTGGCCCGTATCGGGTTCAAGTACAAACCCAGCTTCGGGCTTGGCGGCTTTGGACTCAGGTCTATGGGTCCCGTGGCGTTAGGCTCTTTGGGCGTGGTGATCACCAGTGAGATCTGCGGCATTATCCTTACCCGTATCGCCACATCCGCACCGCAGCGCGCCCACGAACTGACGGGTGCCAGCCTGTTCAGCGTGGCAGGCAACGCGACCTATCAGAATGCGTACACACTGTTCATCCTGCCCTATTCACTCATCGCCGTATCGGTATCCACGGCTATGTTCCCCAAAATCTCCCGTTCCATCGCAGCTGCGAATCTGGATGAGGCACGGCACGACCTGGTCAGCGCACTGAATAATGTGGGCCTGCTCATCATGTTCTTCGCCGCCGCCATGGTCGTGTTCCCCGAACCGATCATCCGTGCATTGCTTCCGTCCGTCTCGATGGACGAGACTATGTTGATCTCCTATGCGCTTATCGCCTTGTCTGTGGGCATTCCATTGGGGTCGGCGTTCCTGTTAATCCAGCGCACGTTCTACGCCTTTGAGGACGGCCTTCACCCCTTCCTGTCCGCGGTGATGCAGTATGGATTCACCTCGGTATTCATGATGATTGGCATGATGGTACTTCCTCCTGAGCATTGGGTACTCGGCATCGCCTGCTCGGTGACACTCGGTGGATTACTGGCGTTGCCGCTGACATTGATGATGTTGCGCCGCAAGTTCGAAGGCAATCTTGGTGGTCGGGAGATCACGAGGACATATGCCAAGGCCATTGTGGCGGCGCTGGCTTCCGGAGTTGTGGTCTGGCTGATCAAACGACCGGTAGTCGCACTGTTCGGCGCGGATATTCGATCGGTAGGCGGGCACATGAGCTGGTGGTCTGCACTGGCCATCTGCGTGGTGCTCACCATCGTGCTGGCCGTAGTATATGTGGCTGTGTTGTGGGTGATACGCACCCCGGAACTCATCAGCGCCTATCACTCGATACTGGCCCGTCTACACAAGACTCCGGCCAGTGAGGACGTTGCTGTGACAGCCCAGCCGGAAAAAGTCGACGATACGCAAATCAATCCTGAGACGGAGCCCGTCAAGGATAGCCCCACACGTAGAATATCTAAGACCAGTCTCGAACACCAATCACACGGAGCCGAACGCACTATGAAACCGCAACTCGGAGACACGATTCTCAACCGATACACCTTGGTATCGTCGTTGCGTGAGGAGCCTGGCATTCAGGCATGGAAAGCCAACGACCGTGTGTTGGCAAAGGATTGCCAGCTGTTCATCATTACCAATCGCAGCGCTTTCGCCGCAATCGATGAGCTCGCTGGTCGCATCGCCGCCACTCGCCCTGATCGTGTGATTCCCGTACTGAAATACCGTATGGAATCCGACGTACTTCTCATTGTCATGCCGGTGGACAGCGGCCAATGCCTGACTGACTACATGGTGGATACCGACAAGCCGCTCAGCTACAGCGCCATCCGGTCGATTATCGGAGAATGCGCCAACGTGCTGCGCGAGGTCATTGCGGATACTCCCAGCAGCATCGTCATCACAACCGACACCGTTCGAGTGACTACCTCCGGTGTGCAGATTGCCGATGCACCATGTGCCACGATGCTGGCCGACACGTCCGCTACTGATCTGCGTACGGACGGTCCTGAACGGTATGCGATTCGCCAGCTTGCGGCATTGCTCTATGCCCTGCTGACACGCACGCCAAGCCAAGCGACACCCACATTCAATCTGCGCGCCTTGCCGCAAGACACCCCTGGCGAATTCCGCGTGATTTGCAAGCGTGGATTGGCCTTAAGCAAGCCCGACGAGCACACGTTGCCGATGGCTGCCCTTGTAGAACTCGACGCCTTGTTGGGTAATTGGAAGCCGCTCTCTGAACTGAGCGATGCTGATATCGCTTTGCCGAGCGTGGAAAGCGATTGCTCGATTACCAAGGCGATACTGAAGCCCGCCAACGAGACCGATATCGTGCCTATTCCCAGCACGTTGATTAACAGCAGCAGTCTTCCGGAATTGTCTATTACCCCTTCCCTGCCGGTTCAGCCGGCCGCCGTCCCCGCTCCGCACGCGATGTCACCGGCTCCTCTGCCTGATGGGTCCAGTACTGCTGACGGCAACCAGTCTCAATCTGACGCCCGCCGTCTGTTTGACTTCAACCTTTCTGACGCCTGGGAGCACGAGAATCTTTCCGGTGAAGACACCGGTGACTGGTACAGCGAAATGAATCCGGCCCCCATCGGCGGTCCGGGTGATAATACTCGGTTGACGGTGCCTATTGTTACCGGCGGTATTTCCGATGCCACCGTGGGAGAGACGACCAGTCGTATTCCCGTGTTCGATGTCAGCGGCCGTGCTGTGGCCCCCGGTGAGGAATCGCTGCGTGCCTTGGAAGAGGAGCAGGCCCGCATTGCCGAAGTAAGCGCCATTCCTCCGAGCTTCACACCGAAGGATGTGCCGGATGACGAGGATGACAGCAAGCTGCCCGATGAACATCTGTTCGGCAAACTGTCGACCAAGGTCGTTGCCATCATTGTGGCTCTGATATTGGTAGTGGCAGCGGCTGTTTGGGCAGTGCATGCGTTCCGATCCTCCGGAGACAATCCTGCCGATGCTTCCAGCAACTCCAGTGAAGGTGACTGGCCCGATATCAATGCTGACGCTGTGCCATTCGGTGGCAGCAAGAACGCGACGAACGGTGGCGCCACTGACGATTCCTCAAAGTCGAGTGATGCCACTCAGAGCGAATCCAGGGACTCGGCATCAGACAAGTCCAAGAAGTCCGAGACTGCTGATTCGTCGTCCAAGAAGACCAAGGCCAAGAAGTCCAGCGATAAGGATTCCAGCGCTGCTCCGCAACCGCGCCATGAGAACAACACGGCGTTTACGATTTCCAGCGCCAACTTCCTGTCGAATCCTGGCGGCCAATCCGGGTACGCATACTACATGCACCTTGACCAGCCGCAGGATGCGTACCGCATGGTTATCACCATCCGCACATCCGGTGGTAAGGGCTATATTCGCGCAAATACCACTGGAGACCCCACTCAGGGCGAGCAGGTGGCCGAATTCACCTTTGCTGAAGGTGGCACTACTGAGGTGAAGTTCACCAAAGCCGTCAATACGCAGGATCTGCTGCTGTGGGTGCCATCGGGTAGCCTGCCGCAGAACCAGCTGTACATCGAGAAGGTGGAGGTCTTCTAATCGGCATCTATACCGATAACTGACCCAAGAAGGGCGGTACCGTTCGCATACATTCGACGGTGCCGCCCTTTCTTCGCGTCTGGCTGAATGACATGGAATATCGTATGGGGGTGTGACAATGTTTCACGTGAAACATAACGTCATCATTATCGGTTCTGGTCCCGCTGGCTACACGGCCGCCATCTATCTTGGCCGTGCAGGTCTTAATCCTGTTATGGTCACTGGTGCGTTGTCGCCAGGTGGACAGTTGATCAACACCACTGAGGTGGAGAACTTCCCCGGATTCCCGGAAGGTATTCTTGGCCCGGATCTTATGGATCGCATGAAGGAACAGGCCAAGCGCTTCGGTACAACCTATATCGCAGACGATGTCTCTTCCATCGAGGCGTGTGAGAGTGATTCGGTCAAGCCGACCTATCGTGTAACACTCTCCGATGACTCCCAATTGGAGGCATCGTCGCTTATCATCGCCACAGGGTCGTCATTCCGTAAGCTTGGGGTGCCCGGCGAACAGGAGCTGTCCGGACATGGCGTCTCGTACTGCGCCACCTGCGATGGCTTCTTCTTCAGGAACAAGCCTATCGTGGTCGTAGGCGGTGGCGATTCGGCTTTTGAAGAGGCATTATTCCTGACCCGGTTCGGTTCTTCGGTCACCTTGATTCACCGACGCGATAGCTTCCGCGCCTCGCAGATCATGGTGGACCGAGCCAAAGCCAATCCGACCATCACTCTGATGACCAACACAGTGGTGACCTCCATTACCGGCACCTCCTCCCCCACACAGAACACCGGTGCACCTATTGCCATTCCTGGCTTGACGCTCAAACGACCGGCTGTAGCACCGGCCAGTGTCAGCAGCATCGCCGTACGTAATGTGGTGACCGGAGAAGAAAGCACGCTGGACACCAACGCCGTATTCGTGGCTATCGGTCATACGCCAGCCACTGATTTTGCGGCCGGTGTTGTGGACCGTGACGATGATGGATATGTCGTGGTGCAGGGTGCCAGCACGGTGACCAGTGCGCCAGGCATCTTTGCTGCAGGCGATTGCGTGGATCGTACTTATCGTCAAGCGATCAGCGCAGCGGGCATGGGCTGCCGTGCAGCGCTGGATACGCAGGCCTATCTTACGGACTGATGGTGGCGGACTGATGGTGGCTTGCTGTTCTGGCTGCTGCCTGTGACATAGGAGCAACGCTAGGTCAGTGTTACAGCATGCCGCCCTTGGATAGTACGTATCGGTCAAAGGCATAGAAAGGCCCCTCAGGCGACGGAGAGGTTGTGCCCGATGTTTTGCGCAAATGTGGCCTGGTCCGTCGTCGGGGGAATGACTTCAGTCGGTTGATTGCATGATGCCGTCGAGCCGGGACATGTCCAGGTAGCGGCGGCTCGACCAATCGTTGACGGTGACGTAGCGGATCCTGGCGCAGATGAGCATGAGCGCGGCGGACGCCCATTCGCGGTGGGTGGGCGGCACCTTGGAGAGCACGTTGCGCATGAAGTGGACCATGCACCGCTGGTATCTGGCCTGCGGCAGCATCTCGCCGACGGTGGCGACGAGCCCGGCGCACCTGTCGCCGACCACGAGCCTGACGCCCTTCAGGCCGCGCTCGATCATGGACCGTATGAACTGCTCCCAGCTGGCCTTGTCCTCCTTCATGCCCTCGGCCACGCCGATGACCTCCCGGTGGCCCGTGTCGTCCACGCCGATGGCGACCAGCACGCTCACGTTCTCGACCGACCCGCCCCATGAGCGCTTGTGCCACACACCGTCCATGAACACGTACGGGTACTCGCCCCCAAGCGGCCGGTTGCGCCATTCGTCGATCTGGTCGTACACCTTCCTGAGCTTGTCGGAGAGCGTCTGCGGGGGCATCCGCTCGCCCCACAGCAGGCGGCTGATGTCGTCGACCTGACGCGTGCTGACGCCGGCCAGGTACATGTCGATCAGCGCCTCCTCGACGCTCTGCTCGCGACGCCGGTAGCGTTCGATGACCGCCGACTCGAAGACCGCGCCCTTCAGCTTGGGCACCTTGAGTCCGAGCCTGCCGGCCTTGACGGTGAACCTGCGCGCGTAGTGGCCGGCCCGGTACGCCTTGCGTCCATCGCTTCTCTCGTATCTGGCGGCGTTGGCGATTAGGTCGGCCTCCTCGTCGAGCATCGCGTTGACGATCTGCTCGACCTTGTCGCGCACCATGGCGTCGAGCTTGGTCTCGAACATGGCCTGGTCGAACTGTATGATTTCCTTGGACATGGCCCGTGCCTCTTTCCAATCGCGGTTTTCCTGTGTTAGCGGCTGAAAATCGTACCCGGTGCGGGCCATGTTCATATCCGGGAAGCCCGAATCACAAAGTGCGCAAAAACCGGGCGTTATCTCTCGTCGCCCGCGACAGCTTCACCCCGCAAAACTGAAAACAAAAACTCGAGATACAGCAAGGACCGGCATCCTGTTACGAAGCCGGTCCTGCAATTACGTTTCAGCAATCGCGCCTTAACGAAGAAAGTGGGCGTCGCACCAGACGTGTTCGACGGCCCAGATGGCGGGGTTGAGCAGAAGCACGTCGGCAGCATAGCCGGGGGCAAGCAGACCGAGCGGCTGCTTGGTGACCGGGTTCGCACGATCGAAACCGAATGCTTTGGCCGGAATCAACGTGGCGGCTTCCACCGCGTCGGTAGGCGTGAATCCTAATTCGAGCACCGCACGCTGAACAGCCTTTTCCAACGTCAACGTGGAACCGGCTATCGCACCATTCGATGCAAGACGAGCATGACCGTCAATCACATTCACATCCAACGCACCCAGCAAATAATGACCATCCGGGCAATCGGTGGCAGCCATAGCGTCGGTCACAAACGCAATGCGATGCGGAGCGAAGCCGAATCCCAAACGCACCATCGGATCCTGCACATGAAAACCATCATTAATCAACTCAACAGTGACGCGCGGATCCTCAACAGCAGCCGGAATCGGACCAGGCTCACGATGATGCAAACCATTCATCGCATTGAACATGTGCGTCATAATGCCAGCACCCGCATCAAAACCTCTGCAGGCGGTTGCATAATCGGCATCGCAATGTCCCACCGCAGGAACCACTCCAGCCGCAGCAAAACGACGAATCGCATCAATGCCATGCGGTAGTTCGGGGCGATGGTGATCTGTCGCAAACAGCCGTTCGCAGCATGCAAAAGCCGATCAACATATTCGGGAACCGGATCTTTCAAGCATTCCGGATCATGCGCACCTTTGCGAGACAACGCAAGGAACGGACCTTCCAAATGCGCTCCAAGAATGTCAGGGCGAGCACCCATCATGCCACGCACGGTTTGAAGATTGGCGCACATCACGTCGAGCGGGTTGGTGATCAAACTGAGCACCTGACGGGTGGTGCCGTGCATCATATGACCTGCGCGGGCCATGCGTATGCCTTGCACACCGTCATCGAAGGAACTCCCCCACGAACCGTGCGCATGAATGTCGACGTAACCGGGAGTCATCATGCGGCCTGCAGCGTTGGTCACGAAACCGGCCGAACCGGTCATGGAATCGCCGGAACCAACCGAACTGACCGAATCGGAATCAGCATCGGCATCCAAACCGACGCTTGCGCATGCCGCAGCAAAATCATCGTCCCGATTCCCAGTCGCAATAATCGCGCTACCATCGGAAACCAGCCAATAATGTTCCGCAACACCTCGCGCATCGACTTTGCGCGCATTGTGAATCGCAAACGGACGGGCCGACTGCGCTAACGCAACGTCCACCTCATTCGCAAACCGCTCCCGAGACTGTTCCATATTCAAACCTTCCGACTCATTCACAGCCATATTCCTCAATTAGCATCCAATTCTTCCAGCGAGTGGAGGAATCCTCCCGCTGACAGGCCAAAAACGTCCAGAATGTTCCAGCAGTTCGTTCGGCACGGAGGTTTGCGCGTATACGCGACCCAGGAAGAAGCCGAATGGCGAAACGCAACACGGGATGATGAATACGATGGCGAACAGTATGCCGAATGGTGCCATGAACGCCCATCCTGTTCGATTCTCGCGGCGTTGCGCTTCAGTGCGCTTTTTGCCATAGAAGAGCCTACGTACCATCTACGTAGCCATAACGTCTCGGAACCACTTTCGGCGCGGAAAGTCTCACGACCCATATGACAATTGAACGTCAAACAACAACATGACGCTTATCCGCAGCACGGAACAACGAAAAACCTCTCACCAGAATCATGCGAGGCTGCGCCTTTTAAGATTTGCCGTTAGGTTAGTAGCTAAGTAAATTAGATGGCCCTGCACCAGCCAGTGTTCTCCAATTCACATTTGACGGACATCGACTTCCCCATTAAAAGACGCCACTCTGGGAGATAGACACGCCCCTGACATTGACTTCATGTCCACACTCAACCAGGGTAAGGTCGAGCGCGAACATGAAGTCAGCTTGAGTCGATTAGAGCTGAATCACGACTCCCTCCCAACGAGCGAGCTCGCCGCGAGCGATCGATTTCACGCCATGCGCAACATCATAGGTGCTGAGCAGTATCTGCGATTCCGCGACGCCATCGCCGAGCAGCTCCGCCACTTCCCCCGGCAGACCGGCGGATCTATCGGTGAGGTTGACGACAACAAGAATCGTATCGTCGCCGCTGGTGCGGGTGAAGGCATATACCTGCTCGTCATCGGCAGCGACCAGATTCCACTCGCCCGTCGCGACGGTGGCGCTGTTGTGGCGCATGGCGATGAGCTTCTTGTAGAAGCCGTACACGGAATCCGGATCGTCGAACTCCTCGGCCGCGTTGATCTCCACGTGGTTCGGATTCACGCCGATCCACGGCTCCGTCGCCGCGTCCGCCGGGGTGAAGCCGGCATACCTGGAAGCGTCCCACTGCATGGGAGTGCGCGAATTGTCCCGTCCGATGAGCGCGAGGGCCGCCATCATGGACTCGGGCGACTGGCACCTGGCCTCCTCCACGCGCTGGCGGTAGGCGTTGATGGCCTCCAAGTCGCGGTACTGGCCGAGCTCGGTGAAATGGGCGTTGGTCATGCCCAGCTCCTCGCCCTCGTAAATGTAGGGGGTGCCGCGGTGCATGTGCAGCAGCATGCCGAACGCCTTGGCGCTCAGCTCGCGCGACTCGCGGTCAGAGTCGTTACCCCAACGGGACACGACACGCGGCTGGTCGTGGTTGCAGAAGAACAGGCTGGCCCAGCCAGCGTTCCTCACGGCCTCCTGCTGTCTGCTCATTCTATCTTGAAGTTTTTTAGGAACAAAAGCGTGTGTATCCCATTTTGATTCGGGGGATTGATCGATACTGACGTGGTCGAACAGGAACAGCATGTCGAGTTCCTTGTGGGCTGGATTGGTGATGAACTCGTTGCGTTCCGGAGTGATGCCCGGCGCCTCGCCGACGTTCATGTAGCCCTCACGGCCCTCGAACACCTCACGGCGCATTTCGGCGAGGAACTCGTCGAGCCGCGGACCATCGGAACAGAACGGGCTCGCGTTCGTGTATCCCTCTTCGCCTATCTCTCCTTCGGACAGTTCCGAGTCGACCTCTCCAGGCAGCCGTCCGTGGCTATCGAGATGTTTCGAGATCAAGGTGATCACGTCCATGCGGAAGCCGTCGATGCCGCGATCCATCCACCAGTTCATCATCCTGTACACGGCCTTGCGAACCTCCGGATTCTCCCAATTCAGATCCGGCTGCTTCCTGGAGAACTGGTGGAGGTAGTACTCGCCGCGCTTCGGATCGTACTGCCAAGCGGAACCGCCGAAATACGAACCCCACCGGTTCGGCTCGGCACCCGGAGTGCCCGGCTCGTGGCCCGGCCTGGCCGGACGCCACCAATACCAGTCGGCATGCGGGTCGTCCCTGTCGCGGGAGGCCTGGAACCAGGCATGCTCGTCGGACGTGTGGTTGACCACCAGATCCATCACGATCTTCAGACCGCGCCTGTGCGCCTCGGCGAGCAGCTCGTCCATGTCCTCCAACGTGCCGAACAGCGGGTCGATGTCCTGGTAGTCGGAGATGTCGTAGCCGTTGTCGTCCTGCGGCGACCTGTAGACCGGGGACAGCCACAGCACGTCCACGCCAAGATCAGCCAAATAATCGAGACGGCTGGTGATGCCCTTCAGGTCGCCGATGCCGTCGCCGTTCGTGTCCTGGAAGGAACGCGGGTAGATCTGGTAGACCACCGCGTTGGCCCACCACGGGTTCGGGGTCGCGCCGTTGGAACGCACGGCGTCGGGAAGGACGGAACGATTGAAATCAGTCATATCTTGTTTCCTTATTAAATCAAGTTCTTCATCAACGCGATGCTATGGATCCACGTTGCCTATATACGGGATGAATCAATGTTGCTTTTTCTTTTCCCTTTAGAGTTCCATCCATGAGTCGAGCAAGCATGCTCATGCCCAGTTGACACAACTCTGCTGGCATTAAGGGAAATTCATCTATCCTCAGACGCTTGCCTATGGAATCTGTATATGTTCCCGCTGAAATCAGCGAAAGATCTTGAGGAATCTTCATTCCACGCTGCCGCGTCGCAGCAACAAGGTTATTAAGGAACAATGGGCCGCCTTGAGTCACAATTGCTGTGTTCTCACTCGAGATGAACCTCTCAAGTAGGTTTTCGGCAGCATCGAAATCATCCTCGTCGGTAAACTCTTCATCTATATGAATCTTGTATCGCGCAGCAGCATCATGCATTGATGTCCTGAGTCGAATGAGGTAATTTGCACCTCCATTTCGTTCGTAATCAATCTCCTTCCCCCCTGCAAACAGAATTCTGCTGTGCCCATTACGACAAAGCGTTTGCATGATCATTTCACCCATTTCAATAAAATCGGTATCAATGCATGGCACATTTATTTCATTCATAGGATGTCCAATAGAAATGAGCGGAATACTTGAAAGCTGAGCTAATTCAATTCGGGGATCATTCATAGTCACATCCATAAGAGCGACACCATCCACCATCCCAGTATCGATGATAGAGCGAAGCTGCTCATCTCCTGTTTCCTCAGTCAACAGCAACGTTTCATAGCCAAGTTGCCTGGCCGCTTTGAGAAAATTTAGAAAATAAGCACAATAGTTGGTATAGCTGGTGGAATCATGGACGGGCGAACTCAGCGCGACGAAATGAGTCTCACCACTCAACGGAGCTGGACCACCGTTTTTCGCCAAGTAACCAAGTTCCCGCGCAGCTTGCAATACTCTCCGACGGGTATTTGCCCCTATGGGACGTTTCCCTGTCATCACATAGGAAACCGTGCTTATGGAAACTCCTGCGAGAGCCGCCACGTCCTTGATTCCAGCCATTGTTATCCTTATTCGTTCACAGTAAAGCCTTGGCTCTTTCCTTGCTCAACGAGCTTGTCCTGCCAAGCCTTCACACCTTCCTTCATTGTGGTCTGTCCCATGTAAGCCGCCCCGACAGTGTCGGTGAAAACGCTTCGCGCATAAACGTCATAGGGCAGAAATTCGAACTTAGATGTGACACGCTTCGCAGCCTCGGCGAATTCAGCATTGAACTTCTCACCGCCAAAATAATCCACCGTGTCTCCATCGGAGTTCACCATAGTAGTCTGGCTAAGGAATTTATCGTTAGACATGGTCTTCAAATCAGCAGGAAAACCGCCTTGGTCCACACGGGACATGATGGCATCAGAATTAGTGCTGGCAAATTCCATAAACTTGTACGCAGCATCCGCATTCTTGGATGACGACATCAGGGCAAGGGAGGAGCCGCCGTTCTCAGAACTTACCTTCTCGCCGGCGTTCCACGTTGGCATTTGAGCAATTCGCCACTTTCCAGCACCCTCCGAAGCATTGTTTAAAAACATGCCGGGAGCCCATGCAGCAGATATCACGCTCGCAAATTCTCCGGAACCAACTGAACGATACCAATCATCAGAACTATCTTTTGTCTTCGTTTCGATTAGTCCTTCATCAATCATCTTTTGCCAGAAGTCACAGAATTTCTGCACTCCTTTATCAGTAGTGAGTTTGACGGTAACCTTGGTGCCGTCTTTAGATGTGGAATATGGGTGTCCACCTGCTTGCCAGACCATTGCATTGAAGAATCCGGCGTTCCCTGGATCATTAGTAATATATGAACCAATCTGCTTAATCTTCTTTGCATCTTGATAGAACTCATCCCAAGTACTTGGCGGCTCAGAAATGCCAGCTTTGTCAAATACCTCTTTGTCATAGAAAAAAGCCATTGGTCCAGAGTCGACTGGCATACCATACATACCGCCATTGAAATTCACTGCATTCCAAGTACCTGGGGTGTAGAAATCCTTATATTTGGCAGTCCCATAGTCATTCAGATTTTTAAGAGAGCCCTTAATTACATACTCAGGAATCGCAAAATATTCAATCATGGCTATATCCGGAATTCCACTGCCAGCTTCCAAAGCATTATTCAGAGCTTTGTATTCATCTTTACTACTACCGGCATTGGTAAATTTGATGACAATGTTAGGGTTTTTCTTCATGAAAACCTTAGCATTAGCTTTAAGATTGTTATCCCAAGCCCAAACATTAACAACCGTCTTACCGCTCCCATCGGAAGTTTCCGACTGAGTTGTTCCACACGCTGCCAATGGAACAACCATCGCCGCAGCACCGCAGAGAGCAATTATTTTTCCTAACGAGAACCTCATTGTTTCCCTTTCTTTCTATTGAGCAGCAGTGGCATGATCCTTGCTTTTGGCGCCCTTGCTTGTAGTCTGCATCTTAAAACCGAAGGATTATGACTGACAAATAATTTCGATGATTTCGACGATTTCAATAATCAAGGCACTCACCAGAACAGACACGCGCGGCTGCATCACGCAATGGCCAACACAATTGATGATCCATTGTCTAAAGAACGAGAAAGTCACATTAGCGAATGCTCCACTGAGACCAACGGTAGCAGCCGCACCGCCACCGACAATGGCCCCTCAAGCAGCGCATACAAAACCCATGGAGGGGCACAGGTTACGGAGATATGCAATGACTCCCGGCCCATTAAACCTATAACGTAAATCAACAGCGATGTCGCCAATAACAGCTCTGCTATATATTTCCATCAACAAATTGCCTGGAATATGTGCCAAATTGCAACCCCGGCGGTTCAGCTATCATGCGCTGAACCATCAACTTCGTAGGCCCTCACACGATACAGTCACGCGTGCCTGTTCTGGTGAGTGCCTTGATTATTGAAATCGTCGAAATCATCGAAATTATTTGTCAGTCATAATCCTTCGGTTTTAAGATGCAGACTACAAGCAAGGGCGCCAAAAGCAAGGATCATGCCACTGCCGTTCAATAGAAAGAAAGGAAAAGAATACCATCGGGTGTCCTCGAAGGCATGAACCGTACCGCCCGATCATCGAAATCTGAATTTCTTCAGTCCAACGATCGGGGTGCGATTCATCAAGGCTCCACCGTGGAGTGAAAGTACAGGCGCGAAAGGGATGCTTTCCCATCCACACCTGTTTCACACTCGGAAATCTTTGCGCGGCAATCAAAAACAATCAAAAAATGTCTCGAAGGAGAGAATGATGTCAGCAACGGAAGTTGTTGCCAATATGCCACTGCATTCGGCAACCGTGCGTGTCAATAAACACAAGGCGGATTGGCGTGGTTGGAAGTTTATGTGGCCGTTCGCGTTGGTGTTCGTGTTCGTGTTCGTGATCCCGATCCTGTACGCGGTCTACATCAGCTTCTTCCAGAAGCAGATGATCGGCGGCACGAAGTTCGTGGGAATCAACAATTACATTCGTCTGTTCCATGATCCGCAGTTCTGGAGTTCGGTATGGCGCGTGGCCCTGTTCACTATGGTGCAGGTTCCCATCATGCTGTTCCTGTCGGCGGCGATGGCTTTGGCTTTGGATTCCATGAAGCTGCACGGTGCGAAGTTCTTCCGCATCACCACGTTCCTGCCGTACGCGGTGCCGGCGGTGGTGTCGACGTTGATCTGGGGTTTCGTGTATGGCGCGAAGTACGGCCTGGTGGGTTCGTTGAACGATTTCCTGGGCACGGACATCG
>OAUW01000341.1_pt1 | contig 30471 bp, 23 predicted proteins | sample 1495241 | NCBI WGS metagenome assembly OAUW01 (sample SAMEA2580063, study PRJEB22360) | human gut metagenome | biome: human gut; feature: human-associated habitat; material: faeces | place: Denmark | collected 2008/2010
TGAACGTCAGCGTCCGTCGGCGATAGTGCCGGCGGGCGCCGTTGTCGTGTGGGCGGTTATGTCGTGCGGGCTGCGGTTGAACGCCCGGTCCTGCGCTCTATAGCGAGTCGATAAAGCGCTGTTGGGCGGCGCGGCCGGCTTCGTCCCACTTAAAGACGCCGGCGTTGTCGAGCACGTGGCCAAGCACCACGCCGACCTCCTCGTGCAGGATATCGATGGCGTTGTCGGCCGTAAGCTCGTCGGCGCGGCGAGCAAAGACGTCCTCGGCCCACGCGGCATGGCTGCGACAAAGATCATCGCCCTCGAGCGCACCGGCAAGGTCGTAGCTGGCATCGACCTTGGCTGCCAGTAGATGCTCGCGGACAGCGCCGAGCTCGGGAACCAAGCGCGGCGGCAAAATGGCCAGGCCCATGACCTCGATCAGGCCGATGTTCTCCTTCTTAATGTGGTGGTACTCGGCATGCGGGTGGAATACGCCCAGCGGATGCTCGTCGGTCGTGATGTTGCAGCGAAGCGCCAGGTAGGCCTCGTAGATCTCGCCGCCGGCGTTGCCGCGGGAGTCGACGCGGCGAATGACGGGCGTCACGGTGTTGTGGGCCACACCGTCAGCCGTGTGTGCGATGACGCCTACGGACGCATCGGTCCACTCCCGCCAGGCGAGGATTATCTTCTCGGCGGCATCGAGCAGCTGGGTGCGGTCGTGCGAGCGAAGGCGCAGCACCGAGAGCGGCCACTGCAGCACAGTGCCAGCGACTTGGTCAAAGCCGGGCACGCTAAACTGCGAGACCTCGGCGGCATGCATCATGGGGAACTCGTGCGCGCCGCCCTGGAAGTGGTCATGCGACAAGATCGAGCCGCCCACGATGGGCAGGTCGGCGTTGGAGCCGATGAAGTAGTGCGGGAACAGGTCCACAAAATCGAGCAGGCAGGTCAGCCCCTTGCGGTCCACGTGCATCGGGCGATGCTCGGAGCTCATCGTAATGCAGTGCTCGTTAAAATACGCATACGGGCTGTACTGGAAGCCCCAGCGCTCGCCGTCGAGCTGAATGGGAATAACGCGCAGGTTCTGACGGGCGGGATGAGCGCCGCCGTCGGCTGCGGCGGAGCGTCCGGGGTAGCCCTCGTTCTCGATGCAGAGCTGACAGGCGGGATACTTCTCGCCCGTGTTTTTGGCGGCACCGGCTGCGGCAATATCGCGCGGGTCCTTTTCGGGCTTTGACAGGTTGATGGTGATCTCCAGGTCACCCCAGTTGGTGGAAGTACTCCATTTGATGTTGCGCGCGATGGCGGCACGGCGCACGTAGCCGGCGTCGCAGCACAGACCATAGAACCAGTCGGTCGCGGCGCGGGGCTCGTTGACGCCCATGCGTCCGTTGAACTCCTCGTTTACAACTGAAGGCCTCGGCATCAGTACGCCCATGATGCGCATGGCGATGCGGTCTCGGCCCGATGCCGTGTCCTCGGCGGCACCGTTGGCAACGGCGGCCTCGGAAAGCGCGGCAAGCGTGCCTTCAAGATCAAAGTCGGGGAGTGTATCGGGGTGCAAGAGCGATAGTTTCTCAACCTGGAGCGCCCAGGCCATGTCGAGCGCGGGGCCCGTGGCGCCGATGCACTCCAGAATGGTGTTGTAGGCCCAGATGCGGTCGTCCTGTTCGATCATCGATCGGTGGATGGCATATTCGATAAGGCCCTGCGCAGCCTCGAGCACGTCGGTCATTACAGCCATGCCGCGTAAGCCCCCTTGTCAGTAATTGCGTAGTGGCGGGCAGAGCCTTCGCCCAGCCAGCTGTTCATCTTGGTGATAAAGGTGTCGACCAGGTCGAGCGGCACGAAGGCCTGGATGGTGCCGCCAAAGCCGCCACCGTGAATACGAACGGCACCGCGGCCGTCGAGCACGTGCTCGGCCAGTGCCAGGGCATACATTGAGGGCTGCTCGGAGCCCAGCTTGGCGACGACATTCTGCAGGTACATGGCAGAGCTGGCGCCGGACTCGCGCGTCAGGACCAGGAACTGGTCGATGTCGCCGGCGTTCAGGGCCGCCCAGCGCTTGTCGACCAGGCCGTTCTCGTACCAGTAGTGAACGGCGCGCAGGCAGGCGCGGTCGCCCAGCTTGGCGCGCAGCTCGGGGAGCTTGGCGTCAAAGTCGGCAACGTTTACCTCGCACAGGCGTGCCTTGCCAAACTCGGCGGCGACGTCCTGCATCTCGCGCGGAACGGCGGCGTAGTCGTCGGTGGCGGCCACGTGGTCGGCGCCCACTTTAACGAGCACAAGCGCATAGCCGTGATCCTCAAAGTTGAGCTCGAGCTTCTGGGTTTTAGGCTGAGCCTGGTCCTCAAAGTCCATGTAGGCAAGGCCGCCCAGGCACACAGCGGCCTGGTCCATCAGACCGCAGGGCTTGCCGTAATAGTTGTTCTCGGTGCGCTGGCTCATCTGGGCGAGCGCGACGGGCTCAATGGCGGGGGCACCCCCGGGGGGTTTCATGGGACGAACGTGGCAACCCTCAACAGCAGCGGAGCTCGAAAGACCGCCGCCCGAGGGGACGGAGCAGGTAAAGGCAAAGTCGAAGCCCTTGGGCTCAACACCAAGTGCTGCGATCTCGTGGGCCATACCGCGGACGAGGCTTGCGGACGTGCCCTTCTCGGATTCCTGAATATCTAGCGTATCGAGTGTGATCTCAAAGGTGGGGTAGCCCTCATCGACGACGCGAACCTTGTTGGAGTCGGTTGCCACGGCGATGCCGTCGACAGCGACATCGAGCGAGCCGGCGATAACGTGGCCACCCTCGTGGTCGGTGTGGTTGCCGCTGATCTCGGAACGGCCGGGCGCGTGCACGTAGAGCACCTGGCGGTCGCCGATGGGGCCAAACTCCTCCTCGAACAGCTTGGTGAGCGTGGCGAATGTCTTTTCGTCGGGGGTGGTCATGGGAGTCCTTTCCTTGGCGTGCCCGGGTGGGTTTTGCGTCGTTATGAGTACGTTAACAACTTGTAGCGGCATGAACCAAGTGTTTGCGATACCGCACGTTACGGGCTATGTTAACGTACTCATAACACATCGCTTGTCACTTTTTGAGAATCTGGTAATCGGTAGAAATACAGCCGTGAACGGTACTGCCGTATGGACTTATAAAGCAGAAGAGATGCAGATAGAAAAAGTAGAGTACGTTAACATGCGTCCGACGATAGCGGGCCTCGGCGTGGAATGTATTACTGCCCGGGCCGGCATTCACGCTATTCAGATCTCGCAAGGGTGAAGGTGATCCTGTGGCAAGGCGCCCGTCCAACGATACCAGTTCGCGTCCGGTCTCCATGGCTGACGTCGCCCGCGCTGCCGGCGTTTCGCAGCAGACGGTTTCGCGCGTCGCCAACGGCTTGCCCAACGTTAACGAGCAGACGCGCCAGCGCGTGCAGGCTGCTATGCAAGAGCTCGGCTTTCGTCCGAGTTATGCCGGTCGCTCGCTGCGCGACGGCCGTTACCATTCGGTCGGCCTATGCATCAACGATGTCACCAAGTTTGGCAACCTCTCAATGATCGACGGCATCGCCAGCGCTGCTCGCGAGCATAATTGCGCCATCACGCTGGTCGAGATGTCCAAGACCGAGGAATTCTCACTTGCCGAGGCCACGCGTCGTATGGCCGCATTGCCGGTGGACGGTATCATCATCGGCATGAGCCGCATGGCGCCCGATTTTGAGACGTTTGATCCACTGCCGGGCATTGGCACGGTCATCGTTACCATGTACGCGCATCCGCGCGTGACCACGGTCGATTCCGACCATTACGGCTGCTCGCTCTTGCTTATGGATCACCTGTTTGAGCTGGGGCACGAGCAGATTCGCTATATTGGCGGCCCGTCGTTCTCGGTCGACGAGCAATTTCGTCGCGCCGGTTGGCAAGATGCACTCGAGCGTAAACACATCGAGCCGGTAGAGCCGCTCGAGGGTGACTGGTCTGCCAACAGCGGTTACGAAGCCGGCAGGTATCTGGCCGAGCACGACCGCACCATGACGGCGATTTACGCGGCAAACGACCAGATGGCAAATGGCGCGATTGCAGCGCTGCGCGATAGCGGCCTGCGCGTGCCCGAGGACGTGAGCGTGGTGGGTGTCGACGATTCGCTCGATGATTTTGTCGCGCATAACGAGCTCACGACCGTTCGATTCGATTTGCATCAGCGCGGACGCGAGGTATTCGAGCATGCGGTTCCCGAGGCGGGTACGGCGGGCAAAACCGTTGCCATTCGTATTCCCGGCCAGCTCATTATTCGACATAGCACGGCGATACCACGCTCATAGTTTGCGCAGGTAAACGGCGATTTATCGTATTTCAATAACAATCGGTAAGGATGCCGGCAGATAACAGTTGGAATGCTGCCGAGTGCTATGATAGACGGGTTATTTTGTCTATCTAGGAGGCTTTGCCTGATGGAGATCACCAAGGATATCCGCTGCGTTGGCGTCGACGATCACGACATTGACCTGTTCGAGGGCCAGTACGATGTGTCCGAGAACGGTATGGCATACAACAGCTACGTTATCTTGGGCGAAAAGATTGCTGTCGCCGATTCGGTCGATGGTGGTTTTGTTGACGAGTGGCTCGGCAACCTCGAGGCCGCGCTCGATGGACGTACGCCCGACTACCTGGTTATCCATCACATGGAGCCCGATCACTCTGCTGGCATCGCCGCCTTTATGGAGCGCTACCCCCAGGCACAGATTGTGGCCAGCATGGGCGCCTTCCGCATGATGGTCAACTACTTTGGCACCGACTACCCCGAGCGTAAGATGGTCGTCAAAGAGGGCGACGTGCTCGACCTGGGTGGCCACAGCCTAACGTTTGTCGGCGCCCCCAACGTGCACTGGCCCGAGGTGATCTTCTCCTACGAGTCCACCGACAAGGTGCTCTTTAGTGCCGACGGCTTTGGCAAGTTCGGCGCCAACGACATCGAGGACCCGGAAGGCTGGGCTTGCGAAGCGCGCCGCTACTACTTTGGCATCGTCGGTAAGTTCGGCAAATTCGTGCAGACCGTGCTCAAGAAGGCCGCCGATCTGGATATCCAGATCATCTGTCCGCTCCATGGTCCTGTTCTTACCGAGAATCTGGGCTATTACCTCGACACCTACAACACCTGGTCGAGCTATCAGCCCGAGGACGAGGGCATCACGATTGCCTATGCGAGCGTGTACGGCCATCTGAAGGCCGCCGTTGAGGAGCTTGCATCTGCGCTCGAGGCCCGCGGCCAGAAGGTTTCCGTCTTTGACTTGGCTCGCGACGACATGGCCGAGGCCGTTGAGGATGCGTTCCGCTATGACCGTCTGGTGCTCGCCTCCATCACCTATCAGGGCGAGATCTTCCCGTTCATGAGCACCTTTATCCACACGCTTGCCGAGCACGCCTATCAGAACCGCATCGTGGCGCTCGTCGAGGCCGGTTCCTGGGCGCCCACCGCTGCCAAGGTTATGACCAAGGAGCTCGAGGGCATGAAGGACATCACCCTGGCGCAGAACAAGGTGACCGTCCTGGGTTCGCTCAACGACGCCTCGCGCGCTCAGATCGAGGTTCTCGCCGACGAGCTGTCCAAGTAGCGATATTTCGCTTTTAACGAGCAAAACCACCACAAAGGCATCTTTGTGGTGGTTTTTATTTTAGCTGGTGGCGATGATGAGGGCCGGACGCGCGCTGCCGGTGGTCTCGGCGATTGAGGTGGCGACGGCATGATCGGGGTCGCGGTCCATCACGATGGTGTTGACATCGGTCAGTTCGGCAAAGCGGTACATGCCTCGTCCGTTAACCTTGCTGTTGTCCATGAGGGCGACGCTTTGATGGGCCGCGGCGATCATAGCCGTTTTGGTCTCGGCCATCTGGGGAAAGTCGGTCGTAAAGCCGCAGCTGGAGACAAAGGCGCCGGGGCACATGACGGCCAGATCGGCATGGACCATTTGGAGCGCCTGCATAGTGAGCGGTCCGTACAAATAACGATGGCCTTTGCGCAGCGCCCCGCCCAGCATGACGACATCGACCGAGGGCATGCTCTCGTCGATGTAATCGGCGACGGTAATGTCGGCCGTGATGACGGTGATGCCGTTGCGCTGATCGAGGAGCTGAACGAACTCGAGCGCCGTGGTACCCGAGTCGACGAGCAGTGTGTCGCCGTCATTGACGAGCTCGATGGCGCTTTGCGCGATGGCCTGCTTGGCAGCGACGTTGACATTGATGCGGCGGTCCTGCGTAGAAACGGTCAGGCGTTTGTGGAGCGATACGGCACCACCATGTGTGCGGCGCAGCTTACCTGCTTCGGCGAGCGCGTCAAGGTCGGCGCGGGCGGTGACGGAGGACACGCCAAAGGTCTGGGCGATTTCTGCTACCTGCACCGAGGCGTTATGATCGAGCATTTCCATAATGGCGGTACGGCGTTCGTCGGCAAAAGCACGGTTGGTGGCTTGGGCCATGCTTGCTCCATTCTCGGCTAAATTTGCAGGAATTGTGTTGACTCTATTTTCGTTCATTTTCTTTTTGAGTAAGAAAATACCTTTCGATTACTTATCTTTTCTATAAAAGAAAGACGCTGAACGCTCAAAATTCAATATCGAACATGTCCACTCGGCTCAAATTCCTTCCGTTTACTTTTCAAAAACGACTGTATTGACCTGCATGGGCTCAATATCTCGCACGTGCAAAGCCGCTGAATTTCATACAATGAGCGCAGTAAAACGCAAGGTAAAACGCCTTGTGAACAACTACGCCCGATGTCCAGATGCGGGCGAGGGAGAGGAGCAAACGCTCATGGCACTTGTTACCACCGAAAAGATGCTCAAGGACGCTCAGGCCGGCCACTACGCCGTCGGCGCGTTCAACGTCGAGAACCTCGAGTTTGTTATGGCCGTTCTGGCCGCTGCCGAGGAGACCAAGTCCCCCGTCATCATGCAGACCACCCCGGGCACCATCAAGACCGCTGGTCTGGACTACTTCTACGGCATGGTCAAGGCTGCCGCCGAGCGCGCTTCCGTGCCCGTCGCTCTGCACCTCGATCACGGCGATGGCTATGACCGCTGCATGCAGGCTTTCCGCACGGGCTACACCTCTGTCATGATTGACGGTTCGCACGAGTCCTTCGAGGACAACATCGCCCTGACCAAGTCCGTCGCCGACGCTGGCCGCGCCATGGGCGTGCCCGTCGAGGCCGAGCTCGGTAAGGTTGGTGGCAAGGAGGACGACGGTCCCGCAGTTGAGGGCGAGAGCCCCTACACCGATCCTGCTGAGGCCAAGGAGTTCGTCGAGCGCACTGGCTGCACCTCTCTCGCTATTGGCGTTGGCACCAGCCACGGTGTGTACACGAGCGATCCGCACATCGAGCAGTCCGTGGTCAAGGCCATCCGCGACGCCGTCGACGTGCCGCTGGTTCTGCACGGCACCTCCGGTGTGCCCGATGAGCAGGTTGCCGAGGCTGTGAAGAACGGCATCTGCAAGGTTAACTACGCCACCGAGCTGCGTCAGGCCTACACCAAGGGCTTCATGGCCTACATGGCCGAGAACCCTGCCTGCTTCGATCCCAAGAAGCCGGCCAAGGAGGGTATGCGTGAGATCACCGAGCTGGTTAAGATCCGCATGACCAACCTCAACTCTGTGGGCAAAGCAGAGTAACAGCAAGGGTACTCTGATCCCACCGGACGGCTTGGGCGGGTCCCCGTACTTAGTTTCCAAAACGTCCTCGCGCATGAAGGCCCCCGTTGCCTCGCTTCTACGAAGCGTTGGCAACGGGGGCCTTCGCGCTGCGGAATGATTTTGGAAACTAAGTACGGGGACCCGCCCAAGCTGTCCTGCTCGATCGCCCTTGTGGCGTTGGGGCGGAAATGGGTGGGGCGTCAGGGCTTCTTTGTTGATGGGGGGTTAGTATGCCCGGGCTTGGTTGGGGAATGCCTGGTCTAGTGAGGCTTGGAGTTTTTCGAAGGATGTCTGCAGGTTGAGGTGTTGGTCTGCAGAGCGTTTGGCTTTTGTGGTGGGGGAGTCGAGGAGGCCGTCTCTCTGTGTCGGGGGGAAGGAGAAAAGGTCTGCATGTTTTAGGGATGGCTGCCGTGCTACGGCATTGGAAGAATGCATGCTTATGCGGCCTCCTCGATGTCCACCAAAAGGTTGCGCACGGGGTGTGCTGCTAGGTCCCGTGCGTTGGCAGTATTATGCCGCGAGCGCAGATAAGGAAGCGCTAAAGAAAGGCTTAATGAGGTTTGACGTTGCAATGAAACCGCAGTTAAAAGCTATCGAGTAACACTCTTGAAAGGTTTTGGGCTTAAGGGCTTTCTAAGGTTTATGGCGCGGATGTGGCTCGCCTGTGTGGGGCGTGTGGATGGCTCGTTCCTAGCGCTGCGGCTCTGCGGCGCGCACCTGCTCGATGACCTTTTCCATCGTGGCGTCGATGCGGTCCTTTTTGAGTTCGCATTCCCAGATGGTTATGGGCGTCCAGCCCATTTGGGTAAGCGCGTCGATGGCAGCGCGGTCGCGCTCGACGTTGCGACGGAACTTTGCCTCCCAAAACTCAACGTTGCGCTTGGGCTGGCTGGGGCTGCACTTGGGGCAGCGGTGCCAAAAGCAACCGTTGACGAAGATGGCGATCTTGCGGCCGGGGAAGGCGATGTCGGGCTTGCCGGGAACCTTCCATTCCAAGCGATAGCCCGTAAGACCTGCTGCCCGCAGGCGCTGGCGAACGAGCAGCTCGGGTTTGGTGTTCGCACGCTTGTTGCCCTTCATGGACTTTTTGATGGCGGCGCGACGGCGCACCAGTTCGCGCTCGTCAGCGGAAAGGTCCGAGGTATCGATGCCGTCGAGCAGACCGGGCTTGGGGCGCTTCTTGCTGCGGCGCTTAGGCGCGCGCTTGGGCTTGGAAGCGGGCTCGTCGGTCGTGGTGGCCTCGGCGTCGTTGGCAGTGCTGTTGGCCTCGAGCCGGTCTTCCTTCAGCTCAATCAGGGCATCAATGAGCCCCTTGTCGGCGGGCATCCACTCAACCGTGGCAAGCGAGGGGCGCGGAATCCAGCGGATATCGAGTTGGCGGTCGTGCTTCTGGGGCTCATCGGATTCATCGGCCAGCGAGCAGTAGTAGCACTCCATGGAGAGATGAAAATCGGGGTAGTCGTACTCAACGGTGTAAAAATCGCGCAGGTTGGTGACTTTTACCTGCAGCTCTTCCATGAGCTCGCGGCGCACGGCGTCTTCGGGTGTCTCGCCGCGCATGAGCTTGCCGCCGGGAAACTCCCAAAGTCCCTGCATGTCGCCGTAGCCGCGCTGCACGGCAAGCAGCTCGTCAGATCCTTCCTTGCGAATGATCCCAGCGGCAACATGAACAGTCTTCAACAGGAGTCCTCTCTCAACATCAACACGTGGCAGGGTAGCTATCCGCACCTTACACAACGGTAAGGCAAGCGTAGGCCATATCGATGGTAGCCGACTCGGCTTATTGCGACTATAGATGCCGTAGACTAATCGCAAGAAAGGACTCGGTATGCAAACCACGCACGTGGCGACCCCGGTACTGGAGGTCGCGCATCTCGAAAAGGTATATGGGGCGCTGGGCAACGTGACCCGTGCGCTCAACGACGTCAGCTTTACCGTCAACCGCGGCGAATTCGTTGGCATCATGGGCGCTTCGGGCTCGGGTAAGTCGACGTTGCTCAACTGCGTCTCGACCATCGATAGCGCCACGAGCGGCACCATCCGCATCAACGGGCAGGACGTAACACGCATGAAGCAGGCTAAGCTTTCGCAGTTCCGCCGCGAGGAGCTCGGTTTTATCTTCCAGGACTCCAACCTACTCGATACGCTCACGGCTCGTGAGAATATCGCCCTGCCGCTCACCATTGCCCGCACAAACTCGGCAGAGATCTCGACCCGAGTGCAGGATGTGGCCGCGCGTCTGTCCATTAGTCAGGTGCTCGACAAGTATCCCTACCAGATGTCCGGCGGTCAGCAGCAGCGCGTTGCCGCGGCTCGCGCGCTCGTCACCGACCCCACCATGATCATGGCCGACGAGCCCACCGGCGCCCTCGATTCCAAGAGCGCCCGCCTGTTGCTCGAGAGCCTAGAGGCCCTCAACCGCCGCCTGCGCGCCACCGTGCTCATGGTCACGCACGACAGCTTTGCCGCCAGCTACACGAGCCGTGTGCTGTTTATTCGCGACGGCAAGATCTTCACCGAGCTGCGCCGCGGCGACATCGACCGCCGAGAGTTCTTCGACCGCATTATGGAGGTCGTTGCCATGATGGGCGGTGAGGGCTCCGATGCTCTGTAAACTCGCTTGGGGCAACGTCCGCCGCGCCGGCCGCGACTACCTCGTCTACCTTTTGACGCTCACCCTGGGCGTCACGGTCTTCTATGCCTTTAACACCATCTCGATGCAGGTCGACATCGCCGGAATCGATGAAAAGGGCTTAGCGCAGGTAATGGGCAGCATGCTCGGCGACCTGACGTACTTTTTGGCCGGTGTCATGGCCTTTTTGATGGTGTATGCCAATAACTTCATCATGAAACGCCGCAAGAAGGAGTTTGGCCTGTACCAGGTGCTCGGCATGGGGCGCGGGCGCGTCGCCACGATCATGGCGCTCGAGACGGTGATTGTCTCGGTGGTGGCCTTTGTCGCCGGCATTGTGCTGGGTGTGGGACTCTCCCAGCTCATGACGTTCTTTACGGCCTCGCTCTTTAAGACACAGATTGCCAATTTCCACTTCTTTTTCTCGGTGCATGCGTTCAATCTGACCCTTGCCTGCATGCTCGTAATGTTTGTGCTCACGCTACTGCTGAACCTTCGCGCTGTGCGTCGTACTAAACTCATCGAGCTTATGGGTGCCGAGCGTCGCAACGAGAGCATTAAGACACGCAACCCCTGGATCTCGATTGCCATCTTTGCCGTGGGCGTGGTGCTTGTGGGCGTGGCCTATTACCGTCTGCTACGTGATGGGTTCCCGCTAACCGCGACGGACAGCAAGCTGCAAGAGGCCATGAACCAGTTTGGTATTACAACCGCTATGGTTACCGTGGGCACCTTTGCCCTGTTCTGGGGACTCTCGGGCATGCTCATCAAGCTGCTGCAGAGCCTGCGCGGCGTGTATTGGCGCGGCCTCAATATGTTTACCGTGCGCCAGCTTGCGGCCAAGGTCAACACGGTGTGCTTTTCGATGGGCGTCATCGCGATGCTCCTGTTTTTGGCCATCACCTCGGTGGCGTGCGGTATGTCGATTGCCAATGTGATGAACGAAAACCTGGAGCGCTATAATCCGGCCGACATGTCGCAGAGGTATGTCTATTACACGCCCGATACGCTCGACTTCTACAAAGAGTCTTTCAATCCGTCTGAGGCCGATCGAATGGTGCTGGCCGATAGTACGGTCGATTTGTACTCCGCATGGCACGGCGATCGTATCGATCACGATAACGTTGCAGACGGTATTAAGGGCAAGTCGGCGGACAACAACGACGAGACCGGCAAGAAGGTCAATATCGCCGATGTTGCCGGTGAGCATGTGCAGATCGATTCGTATCTGAGTTACCCGCTTGGCGGCTCGGATCCTTCGGTGACTCCAAGTGAGATGTGCAAGACCATGGGCGAAAAGCTTCCCAAGGCGTTCGGGGGTAGCAATGCCGATGCGATGGGTCTGTTTGTGACGCCGGCGAGCCAGTACAACAAACTGCGCCAGATGATGGGCGAGGAGCCGGTGCACATCGGTCGCGACCAGTATCTGCTCACGTGTGATATGGGCGGCGAGCTGGTCGACCTGTACACCAAGTATATGGCTGGCGGCCATGCCCTTACCTTGGGCGGGCATACGCTCAAGCCCGCAGCCGATAAGTCGGACGAAGATACGGCGGCCATCGCCAACTCGGCGATGGGTAGTAATCCGGGCACCGTCGTCGTTGCCGACGAGCTGTTGTCCCAACTTAATCTGCAGCCGTATTCCAGTAGCCTGCTCGTTAACTACAAACAGGGGATGGATACAACCGAGGCAGACGAGAGCATTAAATACACTGTGCTCGACAATCTGCTCGTTGACGGCAAGGAGTCGGGGTCGTGGGGAACCTTCATCACACGCTCCGAGATGTACACGCAGGCAGCGCAAATGAACGGTCTTATTAGCTACCTAGCCATCTACATCGGCTTTGTATTGGTCGTTGCATGCGCGGCGATACTGTCGATCCAGCAGCTCTCCAATGTGGCCGACGGCAGCCGCAGCTATCGTGTGCTGGCACAGATCGGCTGCGACGACCGCCAGATTCGCCATTCGGTGATGGCACAGCAAGCGGTATTCTTCCTGTTCCCGCTGGCAGTGGGCCTGGCGCACTCCTTTGTGGCACTTAAGGTGATCATCGAGCTGGTGAGCATATTCGGAAATATGAGCATCGGTGGCACCGTGGGCCTCACCTGTGCAATCTTCCTGGCAGCCTACGGCGGCTACTTCCTGGTGACCTACCTTATGAGTACCGGCATGGTGCGAGCTGCCATCGCCACCCGTTACAGCGAGTAACTCGTTCAGCTCGGAATTATCGCAGGTTGAGCATAAGTCAGCGAAAACGCCCCTAAGCGAGCAAGGTGACGTGAAAGAGGAGGGAAGCGTACTTCGGTACGCGACCGACGATTGAACGTCAGGTTGCCGCTTAGGGGCGTTTGCAGCGTCGAGCCGTTACGCGGTTTGGTAAACCGCGTAACTTCATCCTTTCCAAAAGTGGAGGATGAGCGTGGTACGGTTTTGCTGCTCGGTTTTGACCAGGATGTTGTGGATGTGGGTCTTGACGGTGCCCACAGCAAGGAATAGCTCGTCAGCAATCTCTTGGTTCGACTTGCCCAACACAACCAGACGCAAAACCTCGGCCTCGCGGTTGGAGAGCCTATAGGCATTGCGATAGAAAGGCATCTGCTCTTCTATGTGCCGATCAAGATCGCTGACGTTCTTTTCCTCGGGCGCCTCCTGCATGCGGATTGAAAGCACGTGGTAGGCGTAGATGATCAGCAGAATCGCAAAGTAGCACGCAAAGACGTTCTCGCTAAAGTTGCGCTCGGATAGATACAGCTGCAGCCAAGAGGGTGCCAGACTCATGGGGATGACAAGGATGTTGTAGAAATCCTCGGCAACGATGCAACCGACCAGAATAGCGCCGATAATCAGGTGCTTTCGCTGGTTGTTAACGCGTGCCTTCAGCTCAACCTCTGTACTCTTATGAGCCGTCCAGAAGATATACAGTCCCACAAAGACAAGGAATACCTGACGCATCGTGTAGTAGATCCACTGACGCATGGGGCCGGAGGGGACTGCGACGATAGTCAGCGACTCGCACAGCAAAAACGTTAGGACAGGGATGGCGAACAACTTCTTAGAATGCTTATCGAGCAGGTCCATGGCAATCAGCCAAATACAAGCCTGTGAAGCAGTCGCCACAAGGGTCCGCAATACAGGCATGCTAATTGAGTAATAGTCGCTGGCCGGAAAACTCTCGTTTTGCAACGTGTATTCAAAAAAGAAGATCTCGGTCATCTCGATGGCGTAGCAAATAAAAACGCCACTGCCATAGATAAAGAAGCGTCGACGGGACGAGGCATAGGCGGCAAGCGAAAGCACTGCCGTCACAATACAGATTTCGAGTATCGCTTGGGTATAGAAGAACATGAGCGTGTCCATCTGTCACCGTCCTGTCTCATTTGTCTCTTATGGAGCCCGCTATATCTCCCGGGGTATATATGTCTCAGCCGGTCGTTCCATTGCGGATTAGACACCAAGATACAGCATAGCCGTATACCGTTCGCGGTTCCAGACGGTAAACCCCCTGTAAACTCTTGACCTGCGGGTTTATATTGGATTAGAGAGGGTGTAACTCCATGAACGGTCTTTAATCCCGAATAAACTAGGTAAAAATTGCATACGGGTGAATGATGGTCTTGTCAACACGAGGCGTGATGTTCGAGCGCCTCATAGTAATAGTCGGCAAGACCGGCGGAAAGGAAATCGACATGGCACTGCCTAAGGATTTCATCGACACCAACGACTTCACCAAAGAGCAGATCCTGGCTATCGAGGATCTTGGCCTGGCAATGAAGAAGGCCATCAAGGTTGACGGTTATTATCCGCACCTGCTCCGCAACAAGAGCCTTGGCATGATCTTCCAGCAGGTCTCCACCCGCACTCGTCTTTCCTTCGAGACCGCTATGACCGACCTCGGCGGCCATGCTCAGTTCTATGGCCCTGGCACCATCCAGCTCGGCGGTCACGAGTCCCTGGGCGACACCGCTCGCGTTATGGGCTCGCTGCTCGACATCATGATGGCTCGCGTTGACCGTCACAAGGACGTCGTCGGCCTCGCCGAGGGCTCTGCTGTGCCCGTCATCAACGGCATGTCCGAGTTCAACCATCCCACGCAGGAGATGGGCGACCTCATGACCATGCTCGAGAACCTCCCCGAGGGCAAGAAGATCGAGGACTGCACCCTGGCCTTCATCGGCGACGCCACCCAGGTCTGCGTCTCCCTCATGTTCATCGCCTCCAAGGTCGGCATGAAGTTTGTCCAGTTTGGACCTAAGGGCCACCAGATCCCCGACGGCGGTCTGCACGTTGGCACCGTCGAGGAGCGCGCCGAGTTTGGCAAGCAGATGATGGCCATCGCCGAGGAGAACTGCAAGGTCTCCGGCGGCTCGGTTGTCATCTCCGACGACATCGAGTGCATCAAGGGTGCCGACTTCATCTACACCGACGTGTGGTATGGCCTGTACGACGAGGAGGTCTCGGGCGAGAACTACATGGACGTGTTCTATCCCAAGTATCAGGTCACCATGGACATGATGAACTTCGCCGGCCCCAACTCCAAGTTCATGCACTGCCTGCCGGCCACCCGCAACGAGGAAGTCGTCGACGAGGTCATGGACGATCCCGAGCGCTCCCTGTGCTGGGTCGAGGCCGAGAACCGCAAGCACTCCATCCGTGCTCTCCTTGCCGCCCTGGGCAAGCGCACCCCGCTCAACGACGAGGGTGTCGAGTACTCCGCCAAGGCTGAGCTTCACGCCGCTCTCGAGGCTCTCGAGCAGCTCTAAGCCTCAAGGCTTCTAAAAGCACGTTTGCGGGCGGCGGATGCTCGTCTCCTGTCGCCCGCTCACCGAGGCCCAAGCAATTGCCTTAATACCTTAGGGCCTCGGATCTGTCCAAGACTGAGCGAAGGAGCTCATCATGAGTGACGGAAAGAAAAAGCTTTCCTTCCTGACGGTCATTTCGACCATCATCTGCGTCGTCTTCGTTTGCGAGGCCGCCGCTCCTGCTGCCGCCATCGGCAACCAGCAGTTCTTCTGGTGGATCTTCCTGATCCTGACCTTCCTGCTCCCTTACGGCATGGTCGTCGCCGAGCTCGGCACCACCTATGACGGCGAGGGCGGCATTTACGACTGGGTGCGCGATGGCCTGGGCGACAAGTGGGGCGCCCGCATCTCGTACTACTACTGGGTCAACTACCCCCTGTGGATCGCCTCGCTGGCAACCATGTTCCCCGACATCCTGGGCATGGTCTTCGGCGTCGAGTTCAACCTGATCGCCAAGATGGTTATCGAACTTGCCTTCGTGTGGATCGTCTACCTCATGGGCCGCTCCAAGGCGGCCGACTCCGAGTGGGTCCTCAACGGCGGCGCCATCATCAAGGTCGCCGTAGCCGTTATCGTCGGCGCCCTGGGCATCTGGTTTGCCATGGAGAACGGTTTTGCGAACGACATGTCCGCCGCCACCTTCCTGCCCGAGCTCACCAACACCAACGCTCTTGGCTATCTGTCGATCATCATCTTCAACTTCATGGGCTTCGAGGTCATCTGCACCATGACCGACGACATGGCCGATCCCGCTCGCGATATCCCCAAGGCTATCATTGTCGGTGGCGTGGCTATTGCCGTCATCTACCTGTTCGCCGGCTTCGGCATCGGCGCCGCTGTGCCGGCCGACTCCATCGACCCCGACTACGGCATGATCGTCGCGGTCCAGACCATGGTGGGCGACTCCATGCTCTTCAAGGTCATCTGCATCGCCTTCCTGATCACCCTGTTCGCCAACATGGCCGCCTGGTCCTTCGGCGTCAACTCCGTCGCCCGCTACGCCGCCGAGCACGGCAACATGCCCAAGGTCTTCGCCTCGATGATCTCCGAGGACGACATGCCAAACGGCGCCAACCTGGTCAACGCCGTCGTCGCCTCCCTGGTGCTGTGCCTGCAGCTCGTTCCCATCGACGCCATCTCCAACGGCGTCTTCTGGATGCTCTTCGGCACCTCCGTCGTCTTCCTGCTGCTCACCTACATCCCGATGTTCCCGGCGTTCCTCAACCTTCGCAAGAACGACCCGAACCGCGAGCGCATCTTCACGTTCCCGTTCAAGGGCGCGATGATGAAGGTCATGCTGGCCATCCCCTGCATCGAGCTGGTCCTGGCCATCGTCGCGACGCTGGTGCCGTTCTCCGCCGCCGAAATCGGCGACAAGGTCCCGATGATCGTCATCTTCATCGTGCTCGTGCTCATCGGCGAGGTCGTCCGCGTCGTCAGCGCCAGGGGCCGCAAGGAAGAGTACAAGGGCCTGACCCCCGAGCTCGCAGCCCAGCGTCTCGCTGAGGAGGCAGCCGAGGCCGAGGAGAACTAGGGCACCCGGGTTCGGGGCCCCGACCCTCCTCGTCACTCAACCATTCCCTGGGGTGGGTGCGAGCGATAGCTCCGGTAACCACCGCCCACCCCGACCTTTCTTCCGTATCCTTCGTGCGTTTTGTCTCCGCGCACCGGGTTACGTCGTCGCTCGCCGGTGCGACTCCGTGAAAACCGGCGCCGGGCGCCCCGACCTTTGCCGGGGAACGGGCGCCTACCATCTCTTGGTTTTAGGCTGCGGGTAACCCGCCCGCGGCAAACGATCGTTCGATTTGGAGGATATCTTATGCGTACGATCACCGAGTCCGAGTCCACCCCCAGGGCCGACGGCTTCTTCATGCCCGCCGAGTTCGCCCCGCAGGACCGCGTGTGGATGGGCTGGCCCCACCGCACCGACACCTGGGCCCACGGCGCCAAGCCCGCCCAGAGGCAGTATGCCGCCATCGCCCGCGCCATCGCCGAGTTCACCCCGGTCTACATGTGCGCCAACCAGGTCGACTACGCCAACTGCAAGGCCGTCTTCGAGGACGACGAGAACGTCACCGTCATCGAGATGACCACCGACGACGCCTGGTTCCGCGACACCGCCGCCACCTACGTCATCGACGGCAAGGGCGGGAAGCGCGCCAACCACTGGCACTTCAACGCCTACGGCGGCCTCGTCGACGGCCTGTACTTCCCGTGGGACAAGGACGAGCAGATCGCCCTCAAGATGGCCGAGCTCTCCGGCTGCCGCCGCTACCGCCCCGACGACATGATCCTCGAGGGCGGCTCCATCACCGTCGACGGCGAGGGCACCCTCGTCGTGACCGACCAGTGCCTGCTGTCCCCGGGCCGCACCTGCTCCGCGGTGCTCGAGGAGGAAGAGGACCCCGAGTCCATCTGGCCCAAGTACCGCAAGAAGTTCGAGCCCTGGAGCGAGGAGCTTCGCGAGTACATGAACGAGCACCTCAAGGACTACCTGGGCGTCGAGAAGGTCATCTGGGTCAAGGAGGGCATCGACCCCGAGGAGACCAACGGCCACATCGACGACGTCGCCACCTTCATCGCCCCGGGCGTCATGGCCTGCATCTGGACCGACGACCCCGAGTACCCGTTCTACGATCAGTGCCACGCCGCCTACGAGACCCTCTCCAACGCCGTCGACGCCAAGGGCCGCAAGCTGAAGGTCTACAAGCTCTGCATGCCCGTGAACCCGCTGTACATGGACCAGGCCTCCTGCGACACCATCGACGCCGACGAGAACGCCGAGCCGCGCGTCCCCGACGAGCCGCTGATCGCCTCCTACATGAACTACCTGGTCACCAACCACGGCGTCATCGTCCCGCAGTACGGCGACGAGAACGACAAGCTGGCCGTCGACACGCTCCAGAAGATCTACGACGAGGTCTGGGGCGAGGGCGTCTACAAGTGCGTCGGCGTCCAGTCCGACCAGGTCGTCTACGGCGGCGGCAACATCCACTGCATCACGCAGCAGGAGCCCTCGGCGTAACTCAGGCACGCCACCTTGGCGTTCACTCGTCGCTTACGTAGCGTCAGTACGCTACGCTCCTCGTTCGCGCCAATCTGGCGCGCCTGAGCACGCCGAGTAAACGTCTGGCTTTTCTTCGGGCACTCCGTTGCCTCCACATCGGAGTGCCCTTTTTCTTTGATCGAATACGCGTCTGGCCTGGGATTTATTGCGGGTTAGGCCAATTGTTCGCTTGAATTTCCCAGGTCAGACGCGTATTCAATTGCTGATAGTTTCCGGTTGCGAGCGCGACCGTTTTGATCGGAGTATCTATGTACCAGCGTATCGTTATCTACACGCGCCTGTTCCGCGAGCGTTGGTCCAACAATTGCATCCTCTCTTCTCTTTGGGATGGCACCTGCACCGGTGACGCAGCCTGCAACCCTACCTTGGGCTGCGCCTTCGGTACAGATGCCATCCTTTTTGCTGTAGGGGGAGCGTGCCATGGTAGGTAAAAAGTTCTCCCTGTTCGAGGTCATCCTCTCGGTTATCTGCGTTGTCTTTACCATCGAGGCGGCTGCTCCGGCGTCTGCCATGGGTAACGTGCAGTTCTTCTGGTGGATCTTCCTCATCATTACGTTTTTGCTTCCCTATGGCCTGGTGGTGGCCGAGCTCGGTACGGCGTTCGATTCTGAGGGCGGCCTGTACGATTGGGTTCGCCTGGGCTTGGGCGACCGTTGGGGCGCCCGTTGCTCCTGGTGCTACTGGGTCAACTTTCCACTGTGGGTGGCAAGTATCGCCTGTATGTTCCCCAGTGTCATCAATGCGGTATGGGGCATCGAGTTTTCGCTCGGGGTTCGAATTGCCATCGAGCTTGCCTTTGTGTGGGGCGTCACGGTCATGGCGATGCACCCGGTGGCCGAGGCCGATTGGGTCATGGACGGCGGTGCCGTCATCAAGGTGCTCATTACCGCCGTGGTGGGAATCGTCGGCATCTGGTTTGCCTGCAATAACGGCTTTGCCAACGACATGTCGTTTAAGACCTTCATTCCAGATTTGGGCGACACCAATTCGTTGACGTACCTATCGATCATCCTGTTCAACTTTATGGGCTTCGAAGTGGTCGCGACCTTTGCCAGCACGATGAAAAACCCATCGCGCGATATCCCCAAGGCGGTTATCGCTGGTGGCGTTGCCATTGCGGCGATCTACATTATCTGCGGCGTCGGCATTGGAGCCGCGGTTCCCACCGAGCAGCTTTCGCTCGATTCGGGCATTGTGGACGCGGTCGCCGCCATGTTGGGGCGCAGCCATCCGTTGACGATGGTCGTGGGCGTGGCCTTTTTGGTGACGCTGTTCGCCAACATGATTTGCTGGAGCTTTGGCGTTAACAACGTGGCGAGCTATGCCGCGCGTCATGGCAATATGCCGCGTCCCTTTGCGCTGGTGTCCAAGAAGACCGGCATGCCCAATGGCTCGGCAATCATTAACGGTTGTTTTGCCAGCCTGGTACTACTGCTTCAGATTCCGCTGGACGAGGGCTCCGACGTCTTTTGGGTTTTCTTCTCGATGAACGTCGTCTTTCTGCTCATGAGCTATATCCCGATGTTCCCAGCGTTTTGGCGCCTGCGCAAATACGACGATCGCCCGCGCGTGTTCCGCGCGCCCTTCGAGGGCAAGGTGCTTGCGGTGGCACTTGCGATTCCCGTGGTGGAGCTTGTGCTTTCGATTGTCGCTACGATTGTGCCGCTCAATAGCTCGCCCGCCGAAATGGCAAAGTTGCCCATTCTCATGGGTGTGGTGATCGCCGTGTTGCTGGGCGAGGTTTCGCGCCTCATATCGCGCCGCGGCCGCAGCGTCGACAATCCCGGCGTTGGCGTGTATAGAAAACGCTGACCGTGAGGGGCTTGGCCCACCGGCACGGGGCTAAAACCGGGGTTGCTTCCAAGTTAATAAATTGCTGCGAGGATTACTGCGGCAATCGTGGAGGTTATGCTAACAGTTGCGCTGGTCGAGTGAAGAGGAAAGCTTAGGCGCAAAGAAGGGGACGTGTCCCAGGTAAGGGCAGCTGTCGTTGCGCTCATCAACGATGCAAGGAACGTCATCGTAGGTCATGGTCGAACCGATTTTGGCGATGGCCTTGGCGGCAGGCGCGACAATAATCTTGAGCGGTGCAATCGGCGCCATGGCATCTCCTTTCGATCTTGGTATTCGTCGATGTTTCTACCATAACCGTAATGCGGAATCAAGCTGGTTGTGCGCGGAATGAGGGTAGTATGAGCTTCGCATTCTTTATCTACACGATTCTTGTCATGGGCATTGGATTGGTAACGGCATCAACTGCACTCGTAATATGGCTCATGACTCGTCGACGCGATTGTTTGGTGGCGGCCGCGGGCTTCCTTCTCTATGTCTTCGATATGTCGGTGATCTTCTTTGATGAGTACAACCGGCTCAAATATGACTATGTGGTGACGTTTAATGAGCCGCTTCAACATCCGTTACTGCGCTGCGCGCTGGGCGTGGCGATTCTTGCGTGCGTATGGCTTTGGGTAACGTTTCGCTTATACGATGAGGTAACCGTTAAGCGTGTTGCCGCATATGTCGTACCGATCGCCGTGCTTCAGCTTGCTCTGGTACCTCGTACTGGCTTTGCGAGCCAGATTCAGCAATATCTTTTTTGGCTTGCGCGCGATTTGGGAATGGCATTCTGCTTGGTATATGCTTACGCCCGCTATCGCAAGACGGAGAATAGGGCTGAGCGGCTCGATCTTGAGCGCTCTCGGACGTTCTTTCGCATAGCCTGCGTGCTTACCGTGATGGTGGTTATCGAGGATACCTATATGATCCTATTCTGCACGCCTGACGTTGACAACGTGATAGTGAGCGCCTTTTTTGGTATCTGGGCGAGCGGAATATCTCAGAGAATTTATTGTTTGTGGCTGCAGCCGTTCAGCTATTTAAACAGTTCAGCCGTATCTTACGTGTGTTCTCGCGTCACCCTCGTGCCGATGAAGAGGTAGCGACAGAGCGCCGTGATGCACGGGAGGACCTTGTCTCGCGTGTTGTGATTTTCTCGGACGAGCATGGGCTTTCAAAGCGTGAACAGGAAGTGCTTACACTCGTATTGCGTGGACTCGATGTCCAAAATATTGCCAATGAACTTGTGATTAGTCCGGGTACCGTCAAGGCTCACCTGCATCGCATCTATGTAAAGAGCGAAGTCAAGGCGCGTGACGACTTGATTGAGGCATTCTGGCGCTCGTGAGGCTGGAGTGGTCCGGCTGACGGTGTATCGCAGACCGCTCGGCGTAAAGAAGCGACAATAAACTTAGACAATAAAATACCTGTTCAGACGTGTAAACCTGCTTAATCCGTCCGTTCGCTCGGTTCCATCTTGGCAGCTTGTGCTGGAGGTGCGTCAATGGGTGTTGACGCGGGGCGTAGGGCGCTGGACAGACGCCCAATTGCCTGTAGGCACGTGTCACGAGGGGGCGGCAAATGCTCCCTCACCGATTGGGCGCGCCGTATCGTGGCGCTTATCCATTGTCCTGTAACGTCTGAGGAGGCTCATATGGACAAAGCGGATTTAGTCATCAAAAGTAATGCTGTGTTCACTGGTGACGGGCTGGCACCGTTCAAGGGCGGCGTTGCCATCGCTGGTGACAGAATTGTTGCGTGCGGCGAAGATAAGTACCTCGACGCTTTTATCGGGTCCGATACCGAGGTGCGCGACTATGGCGATAAGCTCGTCATGCCTGGCATTATCGATTCACACACTCACTATGCCCAGGGCGCCTTTTTGACCGATCCCGATTTCGCCGTCAATCTCATCGATTGCACAAGCTTCGAGCAGTGTATGGAACGCGTGCAGGCGTTTGCCAAAGACCACCCGAACAACGAGTGGATCGTGGGCTGTCAGGTTATCCAGTTCCAGTGGGACGTGCCCGAGATGCCTACGGCGACAATGATCGATGAGTACATTTCGGACCGTCCGGTCTTTTTGCAGCAGGTTGACATGCACACGTTTAGTGCCAACACCTGTGCAATCGAGAAAATCGGCGTTACTGCTGAAACGCCAGACCCATCAGGCGGCAAGATTCTTAAGGATGAAGCTGGCAACCCCACTGGGGTCTTCTCGAACAACGCGGGAGCCCTTTTCATGGATGAGGTATACAATCCTGCCCCCGAGGTGGCTAGTGCTTCCTTTGCCAAGACTGCGCATCGCGCCAACGCTCTCGGCATTACAACAGTCGGCATGGTTAACCCCACTTTTGTGAGCATGGATAACCCCTATAAATTCCTTGCGGAACTCAACCGCAAGGGCGAGCATCCGTTGCGCGTGTTCATGTACACAGACCTTTTTGAGAACGAGGCCATGACGCTCGAGGAGATTCGGGCGAAATACGACTTCCCGGGCACGCAAGTCGAGTGGCATGGCTTTAAGCAGTTCATTGACGGCGTGTGTTCCGATCATACTGCTTGGATGCTCGAGCCCTATGCTAATGCTCCCGAGACCTGTGGCGAGCCGGCTGAGGATCCAGAGCGCGTGCGCAAAGCAATCCTTAAAGCGCTTGAGTGGGGTGTCGACACGCGCATCCATGCCATAGGCGATCGTTCCGTACGCTTTATCCTGGACTGCTTCGAGGAGGGTGAGAAGCGTTACGGTCTTATGGGCTGTCGTCACTCCATGGAGCACAACGAGACTGTTCAACCTGATGATTTGCCGCGCTATGCGGAACTCGGCGTCTGTCCGGCCATGCAGCCGTGGCATATGCTGCTTGATATGGCCGACTTGGCAAAGGACGACGCCGTTGGCCCCGAGCGCGCGGCGCTCTCGTGGCCAATTCATAGCCTGCTTGCGAGCGGTGCCTGCGTGCATTTGGGCTCCGACTTCCCGGTTGTGGGGCTTGAGCCTATGGAGGAAGTCTATGGCGCGGTCTATCGCATGCTCGAGGACGGATCTAATCCTGAGGGTTGGTTCCCCGAGGAGCGAATCACCATGGCCGAGGCCCTGCGCGCATACACCTACGGCGCTGCCTACGCTATGCATGCTGAGGACCGCATCGGCACACTCGCCTGCGGCAAGCAAGCCGACATCTGCGTACTCGACCGCAATCTCTTTACCTGCGAGCCGGCAGAGGTTCTCGGCGCCACGGCTGAGCTTACGGTGATTGCCGGTAAGGTCGTCTACGAGAAATAGCCCCACAGTCTTTCAATCTCTCAAGGAAAGGGGAGAACCATGGCAGAAGAAACAACCGCTGTCGTTGGGGAGGAGCATGAGCTCGCCTCAAAGCCGATTCCAGAACTCGTGCGCCGCTACACAATTGTGACCGGTCAGGGCATGCTCGCGCAGATCATTATGGTCGTGCTCGAGGGTCTCGTGATGGGCTGGGGCCTGGGCGCTCACGGTCTTGCTTGCGTCTCGATCATCATGTCTGTCGAGTACATCAATCTGGCCTTCGGCAATCTCTTCGGTACGGGCGTGCCGGCCGTCGTGGGCAATCTGCTCGGCGCCGGCGACATCAAGGGGGCGAGTAAGGCATTTAGCCAGGGTTTCTGGCTCACGGCGATTGTTTCGGTCCTGCTCGCCGTCGTGATGGCAGTCTTCACCGAGCCCATCTGTGCATTCTTTGGTGCAACGCCCGATATCATGGCTGACACGGTCGCCGGCGTGCGCACGTTCGCCGTTCTATTGCCGCTCACGGTCATCGGCCAGATGGTTACCGCTGTTATGCGCGTCGATGAGAAGGTCCAGGTCCAGGCAAATCTCATGACCGTATCTGCCATCGTTGCCATCTGCTGGCTCGCGCTCTCGACCTTCGTGCTCAAGCTTGGCGTCATGGGTGCTGGCGTGTACTATGGCCTGTCCATTGGCATCTGGGCCATCGGCATCTTCTGGTATGTTGGCGGCAAGAAGTCTCAGCTCAAGATTAACCTGGTCGACCTCAAACTCGACATGGGTATCTGCGGGCAGATCGTTAAGATTGGCTTCCCGTTCTTCCTGGTCCAGGGTGCGACATTCGTCTTCAATACCGTTGCCAACTCGCTGCTCGGCACGCTTGGCGGTGACATGGGTTCGCTCTACATCGCTGCATTCGGCGTAATCAACGGCTACATTCTCTACATCACCATGATGGTCGCCCAGTGCTTCTCCTATGGTTTGCAGCCCATCGCTGCCTTCAATGCCGGTGCCAAGGCATGGGCGCGTCTTAAGGAGACGCTCTCCTGCACGCTTAAGTACCAGGTTGTGACGCTGGCGCTGGTCACCGTTGTACTCTGGCTTGCCGCCACGCCGGTGTGTGCCTTCTTTGCCGGCAGCGATCCCGCGCTCGTTGAGGTTGCCGCCAACGCCACGCGTACCGTCATCCTGGCTGTTGCCCTGGGCTATCTTGCCATGACCATGTCGATGTACTTCCAGGCGAACGAGAAGGTGGGTATCGCCACGTTCTGCGGCCTGCTCCGTTACGTGATCTGTTCCGTACCGCTCATGTACTTGCTTGGCAGCATGATGGGCGCGCAGGGTGTTTGGATTGCCTTGGTTGCAGCCGATGCCATTACCGGCCTGGTTTCCATTGCACTTGCTGCAAAGGAACAAAAGCGCCTGAGTGGGCTCATGGCGTAGTCTAGGGCCGCTCCTCGTTCAACGGCGAAATCAAAGGGCGTTCTCCACATGGAGGGCGCCCTTTTTTATCGCGGGATGTTTTGCGTGGCAGTCATGAGGCCCAGGCGGTTGCTGACGCCGAGCTTGCGATAGATGGCGTTGACGTGCTTCTTGACGGTTGACTCGCTTATGAATAGCTCGTTTGCCATCTGTTTGTTCGTTTTGCCGTCGAGCATGAGCCGCATGACTTCGGCTTCGCGCGGTTGGATATTGTGTTCTGCAATGAAAGCATTCAGCTGGTTTGTGTCTTCTGTCTGGGTGAGTTTAATGCCCCGAGGATAGAGGTTGGCGAGCGCGAGGCTCGCGTGCCGAGCGACTTCGAGCAGGATTGCGAGCTCGGTGTCGGTGAAGTCTCCGGCCGTGCGTTCGCGAAACAGGGTGATGCTTCCCAGCGGGCTGTCGTTGTGCGCGAGCGTGGCCGTACAGCCAAAGTAGACGCCCTGGGGTTCCATCCATTTGCGATAGATGGGCGTGGCATCGCGTCGCTCGACGTCGACGAGGTCGAGGTCGCGGTAGACGCCGACCTTATGTAGGTCAAAGCTCCATGTTGTATAGTCCATCGCGGCGTAGCGGTTGTAGTAGTCGCTCAGTGCGCGGTCGTCCATTCCGCTGCTTACGGGGTGGACGTAGCGTGGGGCATCGCTGCCCGCCGCCTCGATCAGGTCGAACATGGCGATCCGATGGGGCACGAGCCCTGTCGTTCCCTCGAGTGTCTCCTTTTGCAGCATATCGACACCGTGTGATGCGTGGATTGCGAGCGCGAGCTCGTTGAGAGCGGTCCAGGTCGTACTGTCCAGCTCAATAGTCTGCTGTTTATTGCATGGGGGCATAGGACGTCCTTTCCATTGTGGAATCCAGTATGTCATGTTCTCGGCCTGAATAGAACTTTAGGTCAGCGAATGGTATACCGGCGGTCGCTGAAAGGGGCTCGAGGGACCATTGAGGACATCTCGGTGCGGCTGCATTATGGTCTCGTCAAGCAAAAGCACCGAGATCAAGGAGCTTGAAATGAAGACTATCTACGAGAGTGAATCTACGCCTAAGAAGGACGGGTTCTATATGCCCGGCGAGTATGAGGAGCAGGAGCGCACCTGGATTCTGTGGCCGCACCGCTCCGACGTGTGGCGCTGCGGTGCCAAGCCGGCGCAGAAGGTCTTCACCGAGATCATCAAGACCGTTGCACGCTTTCAGCCCATCACGGTAGGCGTCAACACCGAAGACTTCCCCGCGGTGTGTGAGATCTTCGACGGCGTTGAGAACGTGCGCGTTATCCACATGGAGTACAACGACAGCTGGATTCGCGACCCTGGCCCGGCGTTCCTCGTTAATGACAATGTCGAGGTTGCCCTTTCGCACTTCCACTTTAATGCTTACGGCGGTTTCATTGACGGCCTGTACTTCCCGTGGGACAAGGACGCTTCCATTGGCCTGCAGGTGGCACAGCTTGAGCAGATTAACCGTTATCGTCCCGAGGATTACATCCTCGAGGGCGGCTCGTTCAACTGTGATGGTCAAGGCACCGTCGTGACCACCGAGATGTGCCTGCTCAACGAGGACCGCAACCCGCAGTACACCAAGGAGCAGATTGAGGAGAAGCTCTCTGAGTACCTCGGTATCGAGAAGGTTATCTGGATCAAGGACGGTATCGATCCGTACGAAACGAACGGTCATGTGGACGACGTCGCATGCTTTAGTGCGCCCGGCGAAGTCTGCTGCATGTGGACCGATGATCCCAACCATAAGTTCTACAAGGAGTGCCAGGAGGCGTATAAGACGCTTTCCGAGACGACGGATGCCCGTGGCCGCAAACTCAAGGTCCACAAGGTAATCATGCCTGCGACCTCGGTATATATGACCGAAGAGGAGGCCAGCACGATCGATCCCGTCGAGGGCGTGCTGCCGCGTACCCCCGAGGACGCCTTCGAGCCGAGCTATCTCAATTTCCTGCCCATCAACGGCGCGGTGCTCGTACCGCAGTTCGGCGATCCCAACGACGCCCAGGCGCTCAAGGATATCCAAGCTGCTTATCCGGACCGCGAAGTCATCGGCATCATGACCCGTGAAGTCATCTACGGCGGCGGCAACATCCACTGCATCACCCAGCAGCAGCCCAAGGCGCGCTGTAAATAGTAGCCCCATGATAAACAGTGTTTGATTGTCCGCACGCGAAAGTCCGCCGACTTCAATGGTCGGCGGACTTTTTGTGTGGTGGTTTCAGCTGAACGGCGGGATGGGCGGCTTGGGTGTGCGGGCTCACAATCTGGGAAAACCAAACAGATTGGGGGCTTGCATGATCGATTCGAAGGGAAACGTGCGGCTCGAGGGCATGTTTAACAGGGCGCATCTGGCTCCCGAAGCCCAGCGCGCATACGATACGCTACTCGAGTGCGTGCTCAACGGGCAGAAGGACTGCGAGGTTTCGGCGCGCGCTGGCATGGATACGGTTAAGGCTCTGGTAGAGCTTATGTGCTGCGACTGCCCCGAGCTCATCCATCTCCTGGGCGGTGTGCACTACTGCCGCCACGGTGAAAAAGTCCTGTTGGTGCCAAATTATGCCAAGGGATACAAGCAGTCAGTCACCCGACTCTATACAAATCTCGCCAAGATGGAGCGTGCGGCTGCGCCGATTCTGAGCGCGGCACCGGCGGGCGCATCAGTCTTCGACCGGGTCTTGGCAATCCACGATGCCTATCTTGCACGGTATCGATTCCAAAACGGTCGCTCGTATTCGCATTCGGCAGATGGCCCGCTGCTCAAGCATCGTGCCGTGTGCGAGGGGTGGGCGAAAGGCTTTAAATATCTGCTGGACCGTGCTGGTATCGACTGCGTCTATGCGTGGGGTCGCCGCCTCGCGAGTGATCCAACAGGGCATGCCTGGTGCGTCGTGAACCTGGGAGAGCGCGGTCGCCCGGCATGGTACATCATCGACCCCACACGCGATGGACGGGACGGAATGCTGCCCATGCACAGCGCTTTTGGCATGAGCGAGGCATCATACGATTACGCTACCGAGCGCTCGTCGGGGCAATGGGTTCCGGTTGCCCCGCGTGACCTGGGTTTTTATGGACTCACGGGGCGATTTGTGGCAACCGTTGACGACGCCGTTTCCATCGCGCGCGGCGCGGGATTTCCCCAGCGAGGAATCGAGATCCAGCTCCCCAAGTTTCCGGATGAGAGGAGCTTTGATGCAGCACACTCGGCGGTGTGCGATCGTCTGACGTCGACGTTTGCCTGCGGTGTCGAGTGCTGTATCGACCGCTCGCGTCGTGTGATCCGGATTGATGCGCTTAAAGCTCGCCAGAAGTTGGGTGCAGTCAGCTAAGGGCTAGAGCAGCCAAGAGGACAGGTTGCCCATATGCTCCTGGAAAAAGGCATTTGCCTCGGCGGCGTCGATCACGCGCTGACGTTGCTCTTCGAAGCGGCCCCCGCGAATCGATCCGCTTACCGTGACGTGGTCGCTCTGCTCGCCTGCTCCATCGCAGCGCAAGAACCAAATGCGGGCTCGTTCATCCCCCCGCTCGTCGGCAAGATAGAACGTTACCTGGTCAAACGGCGTACTGTCAAAATCCATGGCGTTGTAGAGCGCCTCGACCGTATCGACGGCCTCCTGCGCAAAGGCATCGTCGACGGTGAGGTCGAGGGATACTAGGAGTTCCGTATCGTCATAAGCGCTCGTGCCAACCGTTGCCGAGGGGAGCGCGGCCTTGATGGCGTCGCGCGCCTCGTCGACTTCGGCATCGAGCGCCCCTGGGGCGCCCGAAAGAGCAAGGTCTATGCGACCGCAGTAGCCGACGTGCATAAAGGGCAGTTCGGTGGTGGCGACAACAACGGATACTAGGTCTGCAAGATATTCGTTTGAGGTATCGAGCGGTTTGCCCGTGGCGCACGAAACATCAAAGGTGAGCTGCTTCGAGGCGGCGTTCACCCACGTTCGCATGATCGGAGTGTCTCCCACGCCGAGGTAAACCCAGGCGCCACCAGCGTCGACAGCGGCCTGCGTCACTGCCTTCATGTTCGCGTCACCGTTTGCGCTGTCGTCGCTCACCTGCACCGTCTTTGTTCCCGTCGAAGTGCTGACGGCTTTGACGGTGGGCGATCCAAGCACGCGTTTCTGTAGGTCGCAGGAGATTTCGATAGAGGAGCTGGCGCAGATAAGGTCCGCTGTCGCCTCTCCCAGATCGAGCCCCTGGATCTGCGCGACGATATCTTTGCCGTCGCTGGAGTCGCCGAGTGCATAGGGGGCGCCAAGGGTATCCAAGCGTGTTGCGAGGGCCTCAAGGGCATCAACGCGTTCTCCGCGAGAAAGCGTGTCGGAGTTCGCAAAGGAAACAAGGGTGCCGTCGTCATCGAGGGTGCTTTGCTTGACCTGGTTGTTGCCCGTTACATCGTCGTCGATCCACGTGGCCTGCGGCACCAGGTTGCCGCGGAAGCTCGTGCGATAGCTTTCGGAGCGCAGCGCCTCGGCAAGCACCTCGCAGAGGTTCTGGGACGGTGCGAGATTGTTGGCCGCAAAGGCGTAGCGGCCCTTGCCGAGCGGTACGGTCGAGACCGTGTTCCACGAATATCCGCCGATGTCGAAGGCAAGCACGCCTTGGTCGAGCCAATCGCCGCAGCTCTCCTTGAGCCGCTTTTTCGCGCCATCGGTCAGGGTGAGCTCTAGATAGGCATAGCGATCAGGGTTGACGCAGGCATCGGGTTCCAGGCCTTCGACCTTGCCCGTCTTGACCGCGACGTCTTTGATTTCGGTTCGATAGATGTGCTCGTAGGACGCGAAGCCGTTGCCCTCCGCATCGATGCAGGCGAGGTAGAGCTCGAGCGGACGGGATAGCAATTCCGTCACGTCGTCGCGATACATGCTTGCCGTGTCACTTGATCCGGACGATGAGGATGCCTGAGACGAATCGGTGTCGCCATCGCCCCCGTCAAGCTCGTCGGGAACATCGAAGGCGCCGGCGGAAAAGTCGACGCAGATGCCGTCCATGCTTTCGATGGTCGAGGCTTTGCCCAGGCCGGCAGCGTCCAGGCGCGCCTGGACCAGCTCGACGCTTTCGCGCAGCTGACCTGCGGAGAGCGCCGTGGTGGGATAGAGGGCGAGCTGGCCGTTTTCTTGTGATGTGCCGAGAGCGCCCGTTGCAAATGCAATGGCCACGGCGATGGCCACCACCACCGCAACTGCGGAGAGGCAGGAGGCAATGGCGGCCAAGCGTTTCTTGTGGAAGGGGCTCTTGGAGTGGGGAGTGCTCTCCTCGTCAGGTGGAGCTGCCGGCGATGCGCCGTTCGTCAGCAACTTGCCGTTCTCGTCGATCCCCAGGCGCTCTGCCAGGCGAATGACGTCGAAGCGGCCTCCGATTTTGCCGATGCCCGGCTCGGTGCAGCGCGCGATGAGCTCATCGAGGGCGCGATCATCGTCATTGGTGCAATAGGTGCCGTTGAGATGGATGGCTCCCTTGTTTTTAAGTTCAAAGAGCTCCTGTAGCTCGGCGGCGTTTAGGCCGCCCGAGCTCTGTGCACAGATAGTTCGAATCTGGGCCTCGTGCGGCCACACTCCGCAACGAAGGTAATACAAAAGGCATCCGATGGAGTAGCAGTCGGCGTGGCTTGTGTTGCGCCATTGGCGCGCCTCGCTCTGACGCTGGTCGAAGATCTCGGGCGCGCCGATAAACGGCGTGCTCAGGCGTTCGTTGCCGTCGGCCGCCGTTACGTCGGGGTCGTCGTTTTGGGCGTATCGTCGAG
>OAUW01000352.1_pt1 | contig 29796 bp, 41 predicted proteins | sample 1495241 | NCBI WGS metagenome assembly OAUW01 (sample SAMEA2580063, study PRJEB22360) | human gut metagenome | biome: human gut; feature: human-associated habitat; material: faeces | place: Denmark | collected 2008/2010
TGAGTTTAAAGAAGTTACTCAAGAAGATTTTAAAGGTTCTTGGAACGTTGTATGTTTCTATCCTGCTGACTTCTCATTCGTATGCCCTACTGAATTAGAAGATTTACAAAATCAATACGCTAAATTACAAGAATTAGGTGTTAACGTGTACTCAGTATCAACAGATACACACTTCGTACACAAAGCTTGGCATGACCATTCTGATGCAATCAGCAAACTAGAATACAGCATGATTGGTGATCCTTCTCAAACAATCACTCGCAATTTCGATGTGTTGGATGAAGAAACTGGTCTAGCACAACGTGGTACTTTCATTATCGACCCTGATGGTGTGGTACAAGCAGCAGAAATCAATGCTGACGGAATCGGACGTGACGCAAGTACATTAGTTAACAAAATTAAAGCCGCTCAATATGTACGTCAACATCCAGGTGAAGTTTGCCCAGCTAAATGGGAAGAAGGTTCAGAATCATTACAACCTGGTTTAGACTTAGTAGGTAAAATCTAAGGAGGCATTAAAATATGCTTAATGCTGATTTAAAGCAACAATTACAACAATTACTTGAGCTTATGGAAGGCGACGTTGAATTCGTTGCCAGCCTAGGCTCTGATGATAAATCAAACGAACTCAAAGAATTATTAAATGAGATGGCTGAGATGTCAGCACACATAACAATAACTGAAAAATCTTTAAAACGTACACCAAGTTTTTCAGTTAATCGCCCTGGTGAAGAAACAGGTATTACCTTTGCTGGCATACCTTTAGGCCATGAATTCAACTCTTTAGTATTAGCTATACTACAAGTGAGTGGTCGCGCACCTAAAGAAAAGCAATCCATTATTGATCAAATTAAAGGGCTCGAAGGTCCATTTCATTTCGAAACCTTTGTAAGTCTTACTTGTCAAAAGTGTCCTGACGTCGTTCAAGCATTAAACCTAATGAGTGTTATTAATCCTAACATTACTCATACTATGATTGATGGCGCTGTTTTCCGTGAAGAATCTGAAAACATTATGGCAGTTCCTGCCGTCTTCTTAGATGGTCAAGAATTTGGTAATGGACGCATGACAGTTCAAGATATTTTAACTAAATTAGGAAGCACGCAAGATGCCTCTGAATTCAACGATAAAGATCCTTATGACGTGTTAATCGTTGGTGGCGGACCTGCAAGTGGTAGTGCTGCAATTTATACTGCGCGTAAAGGTTTACGCACTGGTATTGTCGCTGATCGAATTGGTGGTCAAGTTAATGATACTGCTGGTATCGAGAACTTCATCACTGTTAAAGAAACGACAGGTTCAGAGTTCTCATCAAATCTTGCAGAACATATTGCACAATATGATATTGATACAATGACTGGTATTCGTGCTACAAATATCGAAAAAACAGATTCAGCTATTCGCGTAACTTTAGAAAATGATGCTGTTTTAGAAAGTAAAACTGTCATCATTTCCACAGGTGCAAGTTGGCGTAAACTAAACATCCCAGGCGAAGACCGTCTAATCAATAAAGGCGTGGCTTTCTGCCCTCACTGTGACGGACCTTTATTTGAAAATAAAGATGTTGCTGTCATCGGTGGTGGTAACTCTGGTGTAGAAGCAGCTATTGATTTAGCCGGCATCGTTAAACACGTAACATTATTTGAATACGCTTCTGAATTAAAAGCTGATAGCGTATTACAAGAACGTTTACGCTCACTACCTAATGTTGATATTAAAACGAGTGCTAAAACAACAGAAGTAATTGGTGACGATTACGTTACAGGTATTAGCTATGAAGATATGACTACCGGAGAGTCACAAGTAGTTAATTTAGATGGAATATTTGTACAGATTGGATTAGTTCCTAATACATCTTGGTTGCAAAATGCTGTCGAATTAAATGAACGTGGCGAGGTTATGATTAATCGCGATAACGCAACAAACGTTCCTGGTATCTTTGCAGCTGGTGACGTTACCGATCAAAAAAATAAGCAAATTATTATTTCTATGGGTGCTGGTGCTAATGCCGCACTTAATGCATTCGATTATATAATTAGAAATTAATTTTTAAAACGTTATTTATCATAAATATTTTAACTTCACAGAGTTCCCATGTTGGAGCTCTGTTTTTTATTATAAAAAAGCCTATTGAAACAGGTATATCATTCATATAATCCGCCATAATTTAGTCATATCTTAGTCATATCTAACAGTAAATGTAGTTCTAAAATATTCAAATATTTTTCGATAAATGATACTCTAATAGATGTATAAATTTAAAACACTGTTTAATGATAGAGACGTAAAAGGAGTTACTCAATTCTATGAAAAAGAGAGTCATTACATACTTGATACTAGCGTTGTCTTTAACACTTGCAGCATGCTCAAATACGAACGATAACAATAATCAAGAGCATCACAGCAACGCTCATGCACCTAAAAACGCTAAAACTTTAAAGGAAAAAGATATCTTTTCTTCAAACAAAAAGGGACAAAAAATTAGCGAAAAAGAGATGAAGCAAGCTTTAGAAAAATATTTACAAGCGAATAGCGATGTACTTGATAATAAGTATGTCATGCAACATAAATTAGATAAACAAAGTGATAGTAATCCTAAAATCACAGAATCACAAGCTGATCGTCTTAGCAAGTTATCCAATTTAGCAGTTAAGAACGATTTACATTTCAAAAAATTTATAAAAAACAATCACATCCCTGAAGAATATAAAGATCCAACAGATCGCATAATTAATTATTTTCACGCTTTAAATAGTACCATTTCAAATGTAGATGAAGACATTGAGAAATTAAACTACCAACCACAAAATTCAATTAACGTTGTTGATGTAGCCACAAAATATTCAGGTGATGTAAATAAAAAACAACAAGATAAAATTACTACTTTCCTTAAGAAAAAAGGAATAGACACAGAAGTATTTAATAAATAAAACAAAATGTTTTTTCTATATCACATTATTTTACTTGCCCAAAAAAGATGTTGTACTAACATCTTTTTTGGGCTTGTTTTTGATATTCGAGTTAATTTCATCACCCCATCTTTTTGAAACATGCCTTCGCTATTTTGACAATTCAATATATTTATTACACAATAAAATTAATATAGCATATATATTTTTTCTAAATAAAAAGAAATGAGGAAAATCATTATGAAGATACGTTTAACATTTATTATCTTAGCAATACTATCCACCATCGGCTTAGTACTTGTTTTAGCAAAATATCCAACAGGCCCACACACAATCAACTATAACGAACCTTATACAGTACTCATAGCCATTACGACAATAGTTATAATGGCTTTACCAGCACTCATATTAGGTATATTTAATCATCTTGCATGTAGAATCATATCGGCGATATTACAAATAAGTGCACTGATGATGTGGGGGTTTTTAGTAATCATTAGCTTAATTATGGGACAAATTGTCATTATGCTTATGGCTTCCTTAACGATACTTGCATTACTTGTTAGTTCTATTGTCACACTTTCAGTGCACCCATCTACTTCAGATAAAATAAATTAATCAAATAAAGGGGCAAGAAAGGTAGAATTTACAGTGAAATTCTCTTTGTTGGGGCCCCATCCTCTTGTAAAAAATGGTTTGATATGTGTGTATATTTTTAATTCTATCATTTGACTGATTGTATGTTATGAAAGCCTGGGACATCGATAATCTATGCCCCAGGCTTCACTCACAATCCTATATTATATATAACAATATTGCTACGGTTGTTTATAGACATCAATCATACCTTTTGATAGAGAATTAATATCAATTTAGCCAGCAATTACAATTTTACAACTCAAATGATTATATATGTATTCAAAACTTCATTTCTTCTTTAATTAAATATGGATAGCAATTATGAATTTCCGTCGTTAAGGCTTCTTCCTTAGTTATCATTTTAAAATAGACGAAAAAACATCTAATTACAACTTGGTGCGCAACTATCACTACACGTCTCTGCTGTTGATTAAGCTCATTTTCAATGAAAGTAACCACTCTATCATAGACATCTTGATAACTTTCTCCTTGTGGTGCTTTTTGCGAAAAGCTATGTCTAAAGTATTTATAATTAGGATCACGGAAATATTTTTCGAACCGTTTGTCTTTACAAACTTCTTCTTTATTTTTACCTTCAAAAACACCTAACGAACGCTCTCTTAACGTCTTTGTATATATTGTTGGAATATCATAAGGAAATAGCTCCTCATACGTTTGCCTTGTTCTTTTTAAATCTGATACATATACATTGTCAATGTATTTATTTTTAAAATAAACAGATAGTTCTTTAGCGCTTTTTATACCCCTTTCCGTCAAAGGGACGTCTAACTGTCCACAAAAATATAGATACCCGTGTTTATTATCATAATTGGACTGTGACTCACCATGCCTCACTAAATAAATTTCCATTCTGTCTCCTCATTTCTGACTTAGCTACTTTTACTTAATAATAAATTAATAGATAAGCCAATTAAAACAAACCCTACAATATAATCAAATATAGCCTTGAATCTCGGTCTGCTGAATAATAATTTAATATATTGAAAGATGAATACACAAAATAAAAACCATAAGCATATAACTACAACAACTGAAAAAGCAAATAACGCAACTTCAGATTTCATATGTATATTACCGTTAGAAAGGAACTGCGGGAATATACTAACATAAAATAATAAAGCCTTAGGGTTAAGACTTGTACTTAAAAAACCTTGTCTAAAAGAAGTGATATAACTCACATTTCTGACATCAGCTAAAGCTTGTTTACTAAAATCAACAGAACTGTGCGCACTCAAAATACTTTTGATTCCGAGATAAATAAGATAACAAGCACCCAATATTTTTATTGTTAAAAAAACAAAGTGTAAACTCGTAAGTATGTATATAATTCCAAAAATAGCTAATGAAGAGTATAAAATATGCCCCGTAGTAATACCAAATGCAGCCATAAAACCATTCATTTTACTTGAATTAATAGTGTTTTTCATTACAATAATGAAATCTGGCCCAGGTACTATAATAATCAATAATGTGATAATGATAAATGTAATTAAACCGTCCATAAGAAACCTCCTCGATGTCGTTTTACAATTCATTATTACATATCACCAATGGCGAATGAAACCGAACAGATGCCTTTAAATCAAAGTAATAATTTTCTCAATTTTGTTGGAAATTTTAAAAATCAAAACCTTTAATGTTGTCAGATAAATAGCAATCTGATAATATTAAATTGTAGTTATTTAGTAACTACAAAGTCTTTTATATTCATGAACATAATACTCCTGGATGGCGTAACCCAGCGCCATCCTTTTTTATGTTTTATAACATGAAAAAAGCACCCACACCATTTTTATTGGTTTGGATGCTTTGATAACTATAATTAATGTAACTTAAACGATTAGACATCATCAACATCTATCATTGAGTTACGTGCGTATAGATAAACACACATGCTTTAATTGTGTTAATTGATTACTTTCAAATAATCAAGCAACACATTTTCTACCTAAATTAAACTTAATCTATACTTATTATTTTTTTCTTAGTGCTTTTAAAATTAATGAAATAATAAAGATTAAAATAATTGAACCTAATAATGCTGGAAAGATGTGAATTTTACCTAATTGTGGTCCCCATTCACCTAAAATCATAGTACCAACCCATGATCCTACAATACCAGCAATAATATTTCCTAGAATACCTCCTGGTACGTCTTTACCTAAAATTAAACCTGCGATCCATCCAATGATACCGCCGACAATAATCATACCTATTAATCCAAACATAATTGATTGTCTCCTTTACTTATATATTTTATTCACTAGTATGAGATACCCCATGTCAAAAATGATTAAACGTTTTGTAGGAATTTTTATTTTACTGATACAAGCTATTTTGTTTTTATTTTTTCAATATTTATTATTATCAACCTCAATCCTATTATGTTAAGCTATTAAAGATGACTAAAATGAACTATTTATAAAAATATTTAAAGTAGGTATTTTACATGCAACATAAAAATAAATTTCAACGTATTAACCAAATTATACAAGTTATAGGTTTCCTTTCATTTTTAGCAATTCTCACTATCATTACACTTAACTTTTTTATAAAAGGACACTTACAAGGTCATTTTGAAATAGGTTTTAATATTCAAAGTAGTCAAGTCTATGTAGTAACGACACTAATCATAGTTACAATCATCTGTACTATATTATCAGCTATTCTAAACATGCTTTCTAATAAAAAACAAAATTACAAACATTAAATGTTAATGATGGTGCTACAACTTCAAAGTATAACCCCATAGGTATACTAATTGATAAAATGACATCTTGATGTCAACGTAGATACTTTCATCATGAATAGAAGATGTGGCACATAAATTTACATATTTTATATAACTTAAGAACTAAAAGACATATAGAGATTGAAGAATTAACTACTCAACTTAACAAGAAAAATGGCACGCATAACAAACCTCTTCAAATTTGGGAATGGTAAACTATTATCATCAATCAATATTTAAAGATGTTATGCACCTAACCATTTTTTCAACGCACAGTATCAAATGCTTTAAAAAATAAATTGATGACGTAGTTTTAGGAAGGTAAATATTATAAACTAAGATGTTCCGTTTTAAACCACTTTACAACGCATAATCTTAACTTATTTGGAAATTCGATATCATAGCATCACTGAAATATCGTCGAAAGATATGTATCTAAAAATCTACCTTTCAAATTCACTGCTTTTTCTGACCTTTTTAAATATTCAAAAACACAAAAACAACCCCGTAAGCCTATACTTACGGGGTTTGACAATAAATAATATATTATTGTTCTTCTTTTATATAGATGTATTTTATATCATTTCATTCACTATCAAAATACCTTTATATCAATGGTTATAGTCGTATATTTTCAACAAATATACTCATACACTTGCCCCTAATATCAAAATTATGCCCTTTTTTTGCCCTTTTTTAATCACCGCGTAAGTATGTAATAACAAATGATTATGAATGCTTATTTAAATCGCTATAAGTATTGTTATATCAACGCTTAAATTGTCTATGTAGTTGTGTGTAAAATGTTAAAATTGAAAAAAACAAGATAAATTTGTGCACTTCAGAAAATACATTCTAGAATTAGAGTTTCATTTCTCCTGAAGATGTTTGTTGTTTTTTCTCTCTTGTTTCTTCAGGTAAAGATACTATTTGAGTTAAGGCTCTGATACCTAATTGGTGCACATGTGCACTATCTATGTTTAACTCACTAGAAATTTTCATAGACCTTTTAGCAAAAGTGTGGTCGATACCAATTTCGTCTAACCATTTTCAAAACTCTCCATATTGCAAATTGTTTTTTTTACGTGTTTCAATCTAAGACTTATTTCGAAAATCGACTAATCAACCTTCGATGATATTGAATTTAACAATGTAATACATACATTTTACATACATAGTTACACAAACTCATCCCACACTGCAACACAGGGCGTTTCTCAGCGTCTTAAAATACAAAAAAACGCCACTATTAAGTGACGTTCAACTAATTACAGACTAATTATACAATGGTGCAACTTGATTAGCTGTATTAAATGGTTTTTTTAGTAATTTTTCTAATATTGTTTTTTCTTTTCTTTCTTCTTTTATCTTGATTTCTTTCTTACTTAACAATCTACTTTGTCCATATGTTTCTAGAACAATTATTTCTTCAAGAATTACTCCCAAAAGAATATTAAGAAAAATGTTATATCGGCTAAATGAATATATTAATATTTTAATAGCTTTTTTAAACTCTTTTTTTTTAAATAACTTATAAGCTATCAAAAAATGAACTAACAAGCTGTAAAATGGTAAAATTAAAAACATTATATTTTTTCCAAACTTAATATTTTTAATCTTAAAAGTTAAAAAAGCAGTATATGACTGTACTAAATATACTAATAAAATACTCATTATCAAAATTAACAGCACTAACATACTACTCACTTCTTCCCATATTTTTTCTGTGACATTTTAGAAACATGTTTTTTATAATCTTCTTTTTGTTTTAACTGACGCTTTTCTTGTCTATCATTAGTTGCTAGCTGTTTTTCTCTCACACTTTCTCTACCTGCACTTTCAGCCATTTCTATAGTTTCAGAACTATCTTTTAAAAAATACCAATCTAATAACACTATGAAACCCACACTAAAATATATACAAGTTAACACTATTTTTAATGATATTAGTATCATATTCATTGAACATAGTTTTAAACCTAAAAAATTCAAGAGCATTACAGCAAATATAACAAATAAAGTAATCGCAACTGTGTACATTCCTAATTTGTATCTTTTAGGATAGTAATCATTACTAAGTGATCTTTTATTAAATTCTAATGTGAATGGAAGTAAATATATAAAGGCATTACTCATAAGAAGTTTATAATCATCTGTGTCTAAAGTAATATACATTATTCCCACTAACAAAATACCATGAATTAATAATCTTAATGTATATATACCCATACTTTCCTCACTTCTACACACATTTTATCTTTAATTCTATATGTTTCTATAACATTATAAACTATATAACTGCTTTTTACTATATACTTACTCAAATATGCCAATTTAATTTCTGAAGATAGCTATGAAACATACACTAATTTTTAATATTTATATAAATTTGATATTGTTATAGTAGTAAAATAATAGTTATTAAATGGACGCAGTTATGTTTAAAATTCATGATGAGACATATATCAAAAGAACTATAAAATTTTTAGCTACAATATTAATAATTATCTTGATCACCTTTATTTTATCTATTATATTTAGCCCCTCTACTGAAACAATAAAAATTCTATCCAAAGGTATACCCGATAGCGTTGACAATGCAGTAAGTTTAGAAAATGTTTGGGAGTACATATTAAATAATGGCTTTAAAGTCCCTTTCCAAATGCTAATATTAGCTATCATTACAATCCCTTTTTTATATTATTTAAATGTTATCTCTACAGCGATTCCTCCTACTATAGCTCTAGGTTTTGCAATTAACTTTGATATTTATAAAGGAACTGTGATTACTATATCTTCAATACCTCACTTCTTTGTAGAAATATTAGCTTTTTGCTTTGTTGCTAGTGGACTTATTAAAGTTAATCAATCTATAAGTAGAAAATTCTTCAACTTATTTAGAAAGAATAAAAAAGAAAATTTATCTTTTAAATTATCTATAAAAAATTATTGAAAATATATTTATTGCTTTACCTCTGTTTATAATAGCAGCTTTTTTCGAGAATTATTTATCTAAATTTATATTTGATTTACTAACCTAAAGTAACAAGCCCACTACGATTAATGGTGGGCTCGTTTCTATTCCTCAAATCTCCCTCTATCATCAATATGAAAATGAGTATTTGGATATTGCTTTTCCTTTAAATCTCGCTCATTCTCATCATCGTCTTGACCGATACTATCAATAAAGTTTGTTATTTAATTAAAATAGGATAAATATATCACAATAATCATCCATATTAATGCAAACCCACCTTGTAATAAAAAGTTTATCATTACTTGCTTTCTATTTAAATTTTTACCGTTATTCATTCGCCTATAATTGAGATTAAAGATAAATGTACAGAAAGCCGAATACATTAACACAAAAAATAAACCTAATAAAACAGCTATGTATATGTTCATACCAATCATCCTTTTGTATTTTATATTGATTTCATTTTAACAAATAAAAACGCCCAACCACAAAGGCTCGGCGTTTGTTAAATTTAATCACTTATACCATCTATAAATGTAGGTGCTACCATGCTCACATCTACTTTATCAGTAAATATACTGTGGTATCTACCGAGTAAGTCACGTGCTTTTAAACGATCACTTGGCTTAATTGGTACTTCTATCGTTTCCACATGCTCGTTGTATACGAGGTTTAGCCTACCTGTATCTGGGTTACGTTCAAAAGTACCTTTCTTTACTACAACTTCTTTAGTTTCCGTCTCGTCACCTATTGCTGCTTGAGTTAATAAATACAGTAACTCTTTGGCTGATAAAATAGTATCGTCCATAATCTCGTCTTTCTTACTTTTAATATATTCGTCCACTTTCTCTTTGCGTAGTAATCGACTACCAGTTACATGTGCACTATTGGGGCTATATCCTGCCTTTATAGCGCTTTGAGTAACGTTGAGTGTTTTTATATACTCATTCGCAAATCGTTCTTGCTTTGGCGTTAATTTGTCCATATCATCACTCCTTATAACTAGAATGAGCCTACCCATTTAAGGATAGGCAAATTGTTTAATTATCTTCTATTGTTACTTTGTTTCACTTCATTAATCGCATTTTTATAACGTTCAGTAAGTTGTTTAATTTCAACGCCACCATACTGTTCATTCTTAGTAATAACTACACCAGTTTTAGCCATTCCTGTTTGGTTAATGACGCTATATTCAAACATTAAGTTCTTGTATTCTTCGTTTGTAGTGTATGGATATAAAACACCTTGTTTTAATTCTTCGAGTTTAAATGCAACTTGACGTTGTTGTGATTCATTTAATTGATTATCATATTTTTGTTGCAACAAGCTTAATTCATAAATGTCAGTGTTCGTTACATCTTTACTATTGATGTAGTCTACAATCTCATTATCGTTATAGAATGATAATCTAGCTTCAAAATTCTGACGTTTAATAATTTCAGTTTGTGGATCTTTAACATTATCTTGTTGGCTTTCTTTTTCAATCTCATTACAGCGTTGCTCTATTTCATTTAATCTATCTGTAGCAAACTGTTTGAATTTGTTTTCAAGTTCAGTAACTTTAGGCTTTTGTTGTTCGTCTATTGCCTCTAAACGATAGCCTTGTTTATATAAACGCTTAGTATCTTCAATTAATTTATTTACTTCATCTAATAAATCTTTATACTTTCTGTTATCGAATAATACACTCCATACGTCTTGTGATGTACCTTGATAAGTAGTTGTTGTCATAATACATACCTCTTTCTTTTTAATTTGCTTTTAAAAGCTTTTCTTGTCTTGCTCGTTTCATACGCGCTTTAATTCTTTCTTTTCGTGCCTTACCTTCTGCCCTACGTTGCTCTTTATCAGCTTTAATTTCTTCTTGTATAGCAGTATTTCTATTATTCTTATCTTTACTATCTATGTTGTTTATATCCTCGCATATGCGTAATATAAGGCTCTCATCAGCTAATATGTCATCTCTTTGATATCTCTTTATCTGACGTTGTTCACTATCACTATAGTTAGATAGTATTATGTTAAACTTCTTTAAATCATGATTAGATTTATTCTTAAATTTTTCTAGCTTCTCACGTTCTTCAATAATACTTAATGCCAAATCTTCAATGTGGTTTGATTCATAGGACAACTGCATAGTGTATGGATCAATAAACATTCTTGGATAATGTAAAGCGTACATATCATCAATGCGTTGTTCCCATTTATCAAACTCACTTTTTAAGAATGCAGCATTGTACTTTGTTTTGAGTTGAATAACAGCATATCTTTGTTCTACTCCCAAATGCTACACCTCTTATAATTTAATACGTTTTAAAGCCTCATAACGTTTCATACTACCGTCTGCTAATCTTTTAATACTTTCCATTGCTTGCTGCTTTTCTTCATCGGTAGTAATGATGTAATAACCACGTTCATGTTTTTTATAGCTACATCCTATAGGATAACTATAATCATCAATCAACTTGCTTATAGCATTTCTTAACCATCTTTCATTAGATGAATTATACTCGTACCCCATTAAGTTAAGTATCTTGGATTTAGTTATATACTTATCTTTTGAGTTCTGAATAGTATCGAAAATTCTTAAATATTCGGTTGGTACAGATTGATTTCTATTTAATGTATCTATCATGTTTTATTCCTCGTTTTATTTAGTATTTCCTTTCTGTTTACTAACTTCCTAAAACGGTAATGATACATTTATTTTTTCTCCACACTCTTATTATATCAAAATTACACTAAAAAACAAACTTATGTTCCTGTTTTAACTCATTTTATTTTATGCTTAACAACCCTAATAAACATTGAAATAACAACTTTTATAAGTGTTTTTCATATACTATCACACACTACGATAAAGGAACGTATGTTCTTATTTATTTACGTTTTAACCCCCCCACGAAAATTAAGCGCTTAGCTTTTTTTAGTTTTTATATGGGAGCCACACACTACATGCGACCCCTTATTAACCTACTTACTCACACTATAGTACGATTCTTTCAACTCACTTAACTTACGCTCTAACGCCTTGTAATCGTCTTGTGTGGCATTCTCATCTTGTACAAATGCAGTAACCAACTTCAACCCCTCAACTAATTCTGGTGCAGGTTCATTAATCCCTGTTGCTAATTGATATAATATTTCGATATTACCCATCACATCAGCGTTACTAGACTGAACATCCTCAAGTTCTTCAACATTTAATCCACCCTCAATATAAGTGAACATATCAGTATTATTACTCTCTGTGAAAGTTTGTAGTCCATACATGAAATATTCATTTTCGAATAATTGATTTGCCATCATATCACTAATAGATAGGCGCATATCATCGTGTATTTCAAAACAGTTATAATATCCCTCAATACTTCTTATTAGTCCTTCTGTGTGCTTACTAGACGCTAATTCGAATGAATTTCTTACTTTGCAATCTTTAATATATACATGACCGAATAACTTCCCGTTCACCATCACATAAACCATATCAAATGGATCATTATATATTTTAAAAGCGAAATGGTTATCTCTACTACTCTCTAATAATCCTGTGTAGTACCTTAATAACGTAGCTGCTCTTGTTTCAAATTGATTTGCGATAATCTCTACATTCATATTAATTCACTCCTTATTTAGTAACTCTCAGTGTCATCGGTACCCATGAAGGCACTTCAGTTTGTTGCCCATATTCTGGATAAGTAATAGCTAATGGTAAACTTGGCACTCTACCGTCTAACAAATAGCGCATGACATAGCTAGCTCTATAAATTAGATCAAGATGTTCTCCTTTAACTAACTCAATCAACGCATACATTGTGAGCTTATTCCAACCACTCCAAAATACGATATTCTTATCCTGATCATGTGTTACACTCGTTTTACCTTTATAGTCATGATCTAACTCTTTAAATAAATCTTCTAACTGATAAATAGGAATTTCTTTATTTTCTTTTACATAATCGTACATATACTGTTTAAGTTGCTCTTTATCCATGTGTAACCTCCAACATTAATTTAATATTTTTTATTCAAAGTGGGTACTAGTCCCCAGTGAGTCCCCACTTAATTTTTATCTCTGGGTACTCTCAATCTCTTGTCAATACTGTATTTGATGAATTTAGTACCCGTTGTACCCGTATTTTTCAAAATAGGAAACCTGCATTATATGAATACTTTTATAAACAGCTCACTTTAATCAAATGTCATTAATTAACAATGGGTACTTCGGGTACTGTTAACTTCAAACACTTGATATCACTATATTTATTAAGTACCCGTTTCGTATTTATTAGTGGGTACTCAACGGGTACTTATGGGTACTTATCAATAATAGGAATTAGGATTATACGAATTTGAAAAATCAAAGCCCAATTCTTCTAGTACTTCTTGTCTTATAGCAAAGCCCCTATATTTCACTGTTTCATGTTTAACCTGTTTTTGTAATCTATCTTTTTCACCTTTTATTAAATAACCTTTTTTATCCCACTGTCCTGTAATAGTCTGCATTTCATAGCTCAACTTCTCTTTTACTGTTTCGCCCAATATACATAAATAATCACGTTTATATATAGCTTTGATATCACCGTTTTTCACTGAACTATAACCGTCACCAGCAATATTATTTCTGTTCGCATCTAAATACTGAAGTAATTCCTCTAACAGTTGTTTAGGTTTATCAATCGTTTTATTATTTCTAACCATGCTGTCATAAGCTTGTTCAATGATTTTAAAATGATCGTGTTCAAATCCCTCAATGTCATTTAGTATTTCTCCAGTAACCTGTAATAACGCAAATGCACGCCCTAAACGTTGCATGATTTCGTTACTCCCTTTTTGATTAAAGTAACGTTGATAACTTTCAAATGCACTTTTATATGATTCTTGTTTAGATTGATATTGTTTAATGAATACTTTTCCTAACGTTCCATAATTATCTCGAAATGCCTTATCTAATGTAGTGAAATCAAAATTATCTGGGTATGGTTGATCTTGTAACGTTACGACACGAGCAGAAACACCAGCTTTTTCATCTGCCATATTAGAAATAGATGCCTCGCCTGTAGAAAGTAAGATGTTTCGCCATTCCTTTTTGGCATTAAGTGTTAAATTGATATTACTTCTTGATTTACTTTCACCACTTGAAAAATTGTAAGTTGCGTTAGCTACGAACTTTGGATGTGTATTACGTGTATCATCTTTAAACATTGGAAACGAATTTAAGAATGATGCCATTGCCTCAATACTATTATTAGTTGAACTCCAAGTAGTAATAAGATTACTTGTCCCCCAGACACTTGAAACTAAATTAAGTGTGAATGTTTTTCCTGTGGATGTACTGCCCGATATTTCTACAATAAAAGGCTGCAATTCAAATTCACGCAATAGTACGGAACCTAATGATGCATATAACATGACCATAACCATTGGCAAACTTTTAACCTTTGAAAATACATGCTCGGAATAGCTTTCCAGTGTTCCTTTACTCTGGAAAGAATCAATTAACTTTTGAAAGCCTTTGTCATTATTAAACAACTTAATATTTCTATTTTTCATTTCTTCTTTATATGGATAAATAAAGTATCCTTTAACATGACCTAATCGAGTAGCTACTTTAATGTTTACTGGGGGATTGTACCTTTTAGATTTATTTATATAATCAACCAACCTAGTTGAAGTGGTAGACGTTACATCAAACTTCCTATTAACCAACTTCAGTAATTGACGACTATCAGCTATCTCTTCAGCGCTTACTCCTAGATTCACCGGTATTTGATTATCATAAAAAAGCATATTGTAACTTACTTCATTACTCTCAATATCTTCAAAACGTTCAGTAATTTGGGGAATCGTATTAGTAATAAATATCTTTTTATCTGGTTCTCCATCTTTTTTACTAGGAATAATTTGATAGAGTGCCACACCATTTTGATGTTGCTCAATTTCATAACCTTTGGGAATAACTTCTTGAATAGCGTCTTTTTCTTGCTTAGTTTTCTCAATTTCGTGAAGAATATCATCTTTTGTTAATTCCATATACTTCCCCCTTTCTACTTGTTACGATGTTTCTTTAGAATGGATTGAAATGTAGCGTTAATTTCACGTTCTTTTAATGGTGGATTACACGCATTTTGTCCCCATAGCAAAGCATACGAGTATACAATATATTCATTAACATGTCGGCTAAACAAATGTCCTATTAGACTAGCTAAAGAATTATTACGATTGCCTTTTGCTACTGAAAAACTAATATCACGCCAATAGTTATCATCACGTTTATTAAAGTTAGTTATAGTTGATTTATCTGTTTGTATATTCGATTCTTTTGACCATTCTTCAAGCATTTCAACATTCAAAATGGGAGCATCATTATATTGATGTAAGAACGGATATTTACCTTTTATATAAACTGGCAATGCCATCGCTCTACTAGGTTGAAAACTTCCCTCATCTACTGGATGACCTATCTTATTCGCTAACACTTTTGTATATTTGCGGTACTCATCTTCACTTATATGCTCATTCAAAGGTGTATACAAGCGTATTCTAGGGTTTTCTGTCCGATGGTTAAAAGTTGTGTGATACATCCATGAAGCACCTTTTAAAGTGTCTGTTATTGCGTCATGTAATAATCTCAACTTAGGTATATCATCGTAGTCCAGCACTAGGACATCACGATAAATAACATTTTCGTCTTTACGATATTTCTTATATTCATTACCATTTTCATCAGTATCGTCTTTTATATCACCATAAACAGCAACACCACGAGCATATTTATTAGTATTATTTTGTGGTATAGATAATCTATTAACTAACTCACTCCATTTAGGCTGCGAAAACTGTTTAAAAGATCTTGAATCCAAACTTTCATACCAAATCACTGAAACTTGGGTATCATATTCTAATTTAATTTCATTCAATCTTTACACCTCTAGTGAAATAACAGAACGGTGATGTTATAATTAATATGTGTAATTTCTAAATTACTCTGTTATTAATTTATTCAATCTATGCATTATCTGTTTCAGTTTGGTCGCTTGTAACAGATAGTGCATCTTTTTTATCTAATTCTATAAATCGCTCTAATAAGCTATCAAACTCTTTTAAGTACATACACATTAAGTCAATTGTTTGTGTATTTTGTATTCTATGTTCATGGTATCTATATCCATGAGCTAAAATTTCATCTTTACTTAATACATGTTTAGGTTCATGAGTGAAATATTCTTCATCAAACCATGCGAAAGACGTAATTACATCATCAATTTTTTCTTTTACTACCTCTATATCGCACATTAAATTTCTAATTTCCCAACTCATTTATATTCTCCTCTTCATAATCGAAATTATTTTCTATTTTTTGTAATACTAATTCGCATATAAATTGCAATTGCTCTTCGCGATTGTATGTTTCTTCCCACTCTTCGCTACCGTCACTTACTTTATGAACATATTCACGACGTTCATCATTAATTGAACTTTCTATTATCTCGTAAACTTCTTTAATTACTTTTAACTGATCATTATCCATCTATTCAACCTCCAAAAACAATCCATATACCGATGCAAAAATAAAAATTGCAAAGGCTATAAAAATATCAAATATTAAAGCAGCTGACAAAGTCGTTAAAATAATACTCCCGATGTATAGAAAATGTACTTTCATATTATGCGCTCCTTTTTACATCCAATCTTTATGACGTTGTTTCATGTATTCTTCAAATCGTGGAATACTAATGACCGTCATTGTTGATGACAATGAATAATACAAATCATCAATACCTTTGTTATCTTTATCATATTCTTTAAGAATACGATTAACCGAACTGTATGAAATACCAAATAGTTTAGCGATAGCATTAGGTTTCGCCATAATCGGCTTTACTACTACTTGATTAGGTTCAGTCACTACATTTTCTTTAGTTGGTAGATTTTGTAAATTAACATATGGCATAGAAAAACTCCTTTAGCGTAGTTTTACGTCGGTAATTAACTAAAAAAAATATCATCTAATGTAATATCTTTTAAACCTTTTTCCAATAACATAATTTTAAATTTAATCATTTCATTTTTCTTAAAATTGATTTTTCCTTTCTCTCTGTTTCTATAAGATTGTTCCGAAATATTTAATTCTTTAGCCATCTGTTGTTGTGTCTTGCCTAACATTTTCCTGTAACCTAAAACTTTGTTCATTAACTTTCACCTCTTCCCTAGACGTCGGAATTCGTCTGTATGTATAATATAACAAAAGAGAAAATGAAAAACAATAGTTTTACGTCGGTTTACGTAAGTTTTTTGTAGATTATAATTATCTTAGGAGGAAAATAATGGATATCGATAAGTTAGAAGTAGGAAAAAGGATTAAAAATATTCGTTTAAATAAAAGTAAAAATCTAAGAGAATTTGGAGAATTAATATCTAAAAATCTTAAAGAAGATAAAAATATATCAGACAGTATAGTTAGTAGATGGGAAAAAGGTGTATCTATTCCTAGTGCAAAACGCTTAAAAGAAATAGCTGATATAGGTAATGTGTCTGTAAATTATTTATTATATGGAGTTAAAGTAACTTATAAAGATATTCATGATAATATTAATACTGTAAGTATGAAAAATGAAATTATGGACAACTTCGAAAGATTTTTAAAGTATTATTTACTGTATTCTGAATACAATAATTACTCTATAAAAACCGCTGAATTATTAGATTTGTTATTTGAAAATGCTGGTTACGATATCACTACTTTAACAAAAGATTTATGCGCCTTAGTGTCTGATAAAAGATTTTCATTTTATCAACATGGAGTGTATTTGTTACTTAATGAAGATTTTTCTAAGTTACATGTTCAACTTTATCTTTCTGAGTTTATTTATAATTTATTAGTACAAATTACTTTAGATTATCCTAATATTTATATTAAGAATTTGGTATTACAAATTACGGAAACTAAAGAAAGAATTAAAGATATATCTCATAAAAAAGACGCATATACTGAATTTGAAATAGAGACCCATTTAGCAGATTTTATAAATCATAAAGAATACAAAAAACTTCTAGATAACTTAAGTCAATTAGAGAAAAAAATTACAAATGATAATTCATTGATCGATAATAATTAGGATACTCACTCAAATATAGTATAAGAGTTTTATTAAGCATTAATATATCAATAAAGGTGGTGGTTCTATCGAACAATGTCTATCGCATCATAGAAGAATGAATATAAAGACTTAATCTACATTAAGGAGAAAGCTAATGGAAGAAAAATTTAATAATAGTCAAGAAGAAAGACAGTTTCAACAATTTCAAGAATACCAAAAACGTCAAGAAGAAGAAAAAAAGAAAAAACGTAAAAAGGGGTGGCTTTTTGGCTGTGGTGGTTGTCTAATCTTATTTATACTAATAATAATAGGCATTTCTGCTTGTACTGCTAGTATAGGTGGTAACATGACAAATAATACTTCTAATAACGACAGTAATGCAACATCACAAGAAAGAGCAGCACTTAACAAAGCAAAAATTTATTCAGATACTATGCACATGTCAAAACAAGGAATATATGACCAATTAACATCTGATGCAGGTGAAAAGTTTGAAGAAAAAGATGCTAATTATGCCATTCAACATTTGAAAGCTAACTATAAAGAAAATGCTAAGAAAAAAGCTAATGATTATGTCGAACAACAGAATATGTCTAAAGATGCAGTCTACAATCAATTAACTTCTGATGTAGGTGAAAAATTCACCGAAGAAGAAGCGCAATATGCAGTTGACCATTTAGATAAATAACCTTCAGGGTAGTTATCTACCCTTATTTAAATTAAAGGAGAGTACATATGAAAAGATTATTAGGTGCATTATTTGCAGCTATACTAGTGTTAAGTGCATGTAGCCAAGATAACACTAAGGAGAATGAAAATAAAAAGTCAGAAAGCACTACTGAAAAGAAAACTGACAATAAACGAGATAAGAAAACTAAAGAAGAAAAGAAATATCAAGAAAATGAAGATAATAACTCTACACAAGAAGATAATTCTACCGAAGAACAAGACACACAAGAAACTGCTACAAATGAACAAGTTCAATCGCAACAACAAACACAACAATCTAATCAAGAACAAGTACCTCAGCAAAATCAACAAGTTAATACTTATAATCAGCAAGAAAACGTAAAACTACCTAAAAATTCAGAAATACCAGAGCAATTTATAAAAGGAGATGTTGCTGATGCCTTGAATCAAAAAACTCAAATTGAGCAACAAGCAATAGAAGATAATGAAAATGGCCTAATTAGTGATGAAGAAAGTATTAGAATTCAAAAACAGGCTTCTCAACAATTTAAACAGGTTATCGAAAATCAATATGGACCACAAGACTAAATAAAAGGAGGCTCACTCACATGTGGCATGAGAAATTTACCAATAAACATGGTGAAACTAAATATCGCTATTATGAGAAGTATAAAGACCCTCTCACAAACAAATGGCGACGTGTTAGCGTGGTACTTAATAAGAATGGTAAGCAGTCACAAAAAGAGGCTCAAAAGCGCTTAAATGAGCGTATAGAGGCGAAGTTGAACGATAAGACACCTACTACACTTAAGTCACTAACTTTCCATGCTGCATGTGATGAGTGGTTAGAGTACTATAAAAATCATTCTGGTTCAAAGGCTACAACAATCAAAGAAAAGGTAAGTAATACTAACACAGTTAAAAATGCTATTGATAAAGAAGTGCTGATAAACAATATCACACATACATACCTACAAGATATTATTAACGAGTGGGCTAAATTACATAGTAAAGGTCATGTTCAATCACTAGTTATCATTATTCGTTCTGTGTTCAAATATGCGTTTAAATACTATGATCTACAAGATATAAGTGTACTAGATAAAATTGATATCCCTAAAAAAGCTAAAACTAGAGATGAGCTACAAGCTAAACGAAACAATTATTTAGAAGATAGCGAAGTTAAAGAGTTGTTGGATTGTTTCGACTATTTAATTAAGCATAAAAACCATTTATCTCGCAAACGTAATTACAACATGGTTAAAGCTATAGTACAGTTTCAAATTGCCAATGGCATGCGTATCGGCGAACTACTTGCTATTAAATCAGACAATATAAACTATGAAGATAAAACTCTAGATATCAACGGTACAATTAATTGGGTAACTGATAAAGAAACGGGAGCATTCGGAGTAAAAGAAACTACTAAAACAAGTAAAAGTTATAGAACAATAGGACTAACTACCCAAAGTATCAACCTACTTAAAACACTTATTTTGGATAATAAGAAAGAAAACCAGTGGAATGAAGATTTTATTGATAGAGGATATGTATTCACTAATACAGCTGGTAGTCCTATAGACTTAAACAAAGTGAATAGCATTATTAAAGAGGCTACTGAGATTAGTTCAATAAAGAAACGTGTTACAACTCACACATTACGTCACACGCATATATCCACACTTGCGCAATTAGGGATTAACCTAAAAGCTATACAAGACCGTGTAGGCCACTCAGACTATAAAACTACACTAGAGATATACACTCATGTTACTGATCAGATGGCCAAAGATATGATGAATAAACTAGAGAGGGTTGAAAATTAATACTATGGAAAGAAAAAAGCCTAAAACTACTGATGGTTTGATGAGGCATATCAGAGATAATAAAAGCATTCAGATAGGTGGTAGTAAAGAAAAAATCCAGTTACGAAACATCGGTTATTTTCATGGATTTAAAGGATATAATTTCTTTTTGAACAAAGAAGAGGAGCTTAATTTTGAAGAATTCAGCGAGTTACAAGCTTTGTACAATTTCGATACAGAAATCAAAAGTCTTTTCTATAAACATGTTATGTTTTGCGAAACTGCTATTAAAAATAGACTGTTAGAAATAGTTTGCTTAAACTCCGGATTTGATTTAGATAATTTATTTCAAAAATCATTAACATACTATAAAAGTTACAGTCCTGGCAGTTCCAAATATAAAAAACATTTAAAAAACACTACGAGACTAAGAAGAGATATTTACGATATGATTCATGAACATTGTAATTCAAAACCTTATATTTACCATTACATACACCAAGATAGACCTGTGCCACTATATGCAGTGTTTGAGTTATTCACTTTAGGTAATCTAGTATTTTTCACTCGTTGTATGTCTTCTAATTTGAATATAGAAGCTCAAAAACAATTAAAACTATATTCACCAGCATTCGATCAAAGTAAAGATATATTAGGTGATATTATTGATTGCATGAAAGGATTAAGAAATGCTATAGCTCATAATGGCACACTTTATGACTGTAGATTTAAAACTGGCGAAACAAGTAGTAGGTTAAAAGAATATTTAGGGGTAAAAATGGGTATAAACAATTTAGATTTCGATAGAATAATCGATTATCTAATTTTATTAATACTAATTTGTTCTGGTCTATCTTATTCTAAGACAGAACTTCAAAGAATTATAAGACAATTCGAGCAATTTCTTGATTATTTACGCTCAGAAATAAGCGAATCTACTTACGATAAAATTATTGGTGTTCAAGCGAGACCTAAATTAAGAGGATTAAAAAATTTCATCAATAATCTTGATTTCTATCTGAAAATAGATTAATATTATATTCAAATAGCGGTACACATCTGCGGAGTGTACTTGAGGTTAACTGTTACTGACGGTTGCCTCTTTTTTTTATGACTAAATTTCTAAAACTTTCACATCATGCCCTTTTTCTGCCCTTTTTCTATATTTAAAACACAAAAATAACCCCGCAAGCCTTAATCTTACGGGGTTTTGACAATATATTATATTATTGTTCTTCTTTAACATATGGTAATAAAGCCATATGACGAGCACGTTTGATAGCTGTAGTCAACATACGTTGATATTTCGCTGAAGTGCCTGTTACACGACGTGGTAAAATTTTACCACGTTCTGAGATAAAACGTTTTAATAATTCAGTGTCTTTATAGTCGATGTGTGTAATACCATTTGCTGTGAAATAGCATACTTTTTTACGACGACGTCCGCCTCTTCTTGGTCCACCTGCCATGGTTAACTGCCTCCTTTGACTCATTTTATTTTATTCGTTCATTATTAGAATGGTAAATCATCATCACTGATATCAATCGGTCCATTAGCATTTGCAAACGGATTATCCGACTGATTTGAGTTTGATGAATTATTGTTGTTGTAAGATGTATTTTGTCCTGATTGCTGACCACCAAATCCTTGACCGTAGTCTTGGAAATTATTGTTCTGTGAACGTTGGCCACCATGTTGTGCATTTTTAGGTTCAAGGAACTGAACACTATCACATACGACTTCAGTAACAAAAATACGACGACCTTCTTGATTTTCATAACTACGTGATTGTATGCGACCATCAACGCCAGCTAAACTACCTTTAGACAAGTAGTTATTTACATTTTCTGCTTGTCTACGGAAGACTACACAGTTAATAAAGTCAGCTTCTCGTTCCCCTTGAGCATTCGTGAAAGTACGATTAACTGCTAGAGTAAATGTCGCTACACTTACGCCTGAGGGTGTGGTTCTGTATTCTGGATCTTTCGTTAGACGACCTACTAATACAACTCGATTTAACATTTAAACGCCCCCATCTAAATTATTACTTATCTTGGTCTTCACGAATAACGATGTAACGAATGATATCATCATTAATCTTAGCTAAACGTTGGAATTCGTCAGTTGATTTATTGTTATCAGTTTTAATACGTACGATGTTATAGAAACCTTCTTTGAAATCATTGATTTCATAAGCTAGGCGACGTTTACCCCAGTCTTTTTCTTCTAAAACTTCTGATCCTTCTGAAGCTAAGATACCATTGAAACGTTCAACTAACGCTTTTTTAGCATCCTCTTCAATGTTAGGACGTACGATATACATAATTTCATATGTTCTCATAGTTTATTTGCACCTCCTTGTGGTCTATACGGCTTATCAATATTTAATGTGATAAGCAAGGAATAATTTTCATTACTCACAGAAAAGAATTATAGCATAGAGCTTTACTTTTTACAATCAATTTCAGATGAATCTTACCCTTAAATATTGATGAGCATTATTTATTTTTGAAAATATCAATACATATTATTGGTTTAAGACTCCTCTGAGACTGCCCTCGTTGTTCAAACGCAATCATCCTATTTATGTTATACATTACTTTATATTCAAATTATATTAATGTTACTTAATAGATAGTTGATACTTCATTTTAGTTATAATAACATCAAAATTATATTTCATATAATTGCACTTAATATTAAATTCATTATAAAGGAGTCGTTTATGTTAAAGAAATTTTCTTACTCAATCATTTCACTTTCAATTTTCGCTACTAGCCTTAATTTTATAGATACTCAAGCACAAGCGTCTTCATCTTCTGTAAGCGAAAAAGGTACAATGGGGTATGGCTATCAACAATACTTAAAAGACCATCCTAAAAAGCAAACTCATAAAACACAAAATCGTTCTACTTTCTCTGCTGAATCTAATATTACTGAAACAAATAATGGTGAAAGAGTCTTAGATATTTCTGAATGGCAAGGACTTTTAACTAATGAACAAATAAAATAACTAAAGAAAAATTATGATTTTATTATTTTAAGAGCACAGTACGGTTCAGAATACGTTGATAAGACTTTTGAAAAAAATGCAGAATTATTAGAACAAAATAAAATGAAATACGGCGTGTACTCTTATAGCATGTACGAAAGTCCAAAAGATGCACGTTATGAAGCTAAAACTTTATCTCAACGTGCTCCCAAAGCCGCCTTTTACATTAATGATTATGAAGAACAAACCGTTAAATCCGGAGATGATGAAACAGCGACACAAGCATGGGCAAACGAAATGAGAAAGCTTGCTGGAAACAAGAAGATCCTTTTTTATTCATATGAAAATTTCATGTTAAATCATGCATCAAATGCTGTCAGTTCATATGATGGCTACTGGTTAGCAGCATATCAAGCTGAGGAACCAAAACGAGAGAAAGTGCTATGGCAATATACAGATAGTTACTACTCTCCTGAATTAAATCAAAATGTCGATGCAAATTATATTGACGAAAATGTGAATTCGTCTTGGTTCACTTCATAAATACGAACACATACGAACAAAAACACTTCACTTTAACGAACGTTTGTTCTAAAATACATATGAGGTGTTTTTCATGAGATTAAATTTAGATTGGAATAAAGATTTCCAAGAGTTTCAAGATATCTTAAATAGTGGCATTCACCCAGAATGGCTATACTGCGCTAAAGCAAATTTAGTTCTCGAACCCGCATACACTGGTGAAGGCAAACAATTTTTTAGTACACAAGACATCATTAAAGCAAGCAAAATCATTCCATTTTTTTAAGAATTTGGAATCCTTACATAAGAGCAATGAAAGTTTGATGGAAAGCTTCATTGCTCTATTAATAAATAATTCTATTTCCTAACTACAAATGATTGCATCATTAGTAATTATCATTGTAGTATGCTGACTAATTTATCTCCTAATTTTCAATTTTATTATCAAAAAAACACCCTAAAACTAGAATTTGCTTCTAATTTTAGAGTGCCTCATTAATATAAATACATGCTTTAAGTTAAACATTAAAACGGAAATGAACAATATCCCCATCTTGCATGATGTAATCTTTACCTTCTAAACGTTGTCTTCCCGCTTCTTTAGCACCATTTTCGCCACCATGTTGTACATAATCTTCATAGCTTGTTACCTCTGCACGAATAAAACCACGTTCAAAATCAGTGTGAATAATTCCAGCACATTGTGGTGCGGTCATTCCTTGTTTAAATGTCCAAGCGCGCACTTCTTGCACACCGGCAGTAAAGTAAGTAGATAAACCTAACAAATCATATGTTGTTCTAATGAGTCTGTCTAAACCTGGTTCTTCGATGCCTAAATCTTCTAAGAACATTTCTTTATCTTCATCATCTAATGTAGCGATTTCTTCCTCGATTTTTGCACTAATAACGATAACTTCTGAATCTTCGTTTGCTGCATATTCACGAATTGCTTTCACTTTATCATTATCTTTATCTCCAATTTCATCTTCACCAACATTAGCAATGTATAACATTTTCTTAGATGTTAATAACTGAGCTTGATTAACCCACTTTTGATCATCCTCATTGAAATCAATACTGCGTACTGGTTTACCGTCTTCTAACGCTTCTTTAATTTGTGTTAATATACGTAATTCCATCTCAGCTGTTTTATCTTTTTGACGAGCCATCTTCTCTATTTTCGGTAAACGTTTTTCAACAGATTCTAAATCTGCTAAAACAAGTTCCATATTAATGACTTCTATGTCATCAAGCGGATTAACACGCCCTGATACATGTGTTACATTCTCATCGTCAAACGCACGAACCACCTGACATATAGCATCTACTTCACGAATATGTGAAAGGAATTTATTTCCTAAACCTTCGCCCTTAGATGCACCTTTAACAATACCTGCAATATCAGTAAACTCAAAAGTTGTAGGAATTGTTTTTTTAGGTTGAACCATTTCTTCTAATTTTATTAAACGTGAATCTGGCACTTCAACGATACCAACATTGGGATCAATCGTTGCGAAGGGATAGTTTGCTGCTAATGCGCCAGCTTTAGTAATTGCATTAAATAGGGTAGACTTACCTACGTTAGGCAAACCTACGATACCTGCTGTTAAAGCCATTATTCATTCTCCTAACTTTCTTTGTCTTGATGAGATTCAAGAACTTTTTTCATTTTCTTATTAAACACTTGCCGTGGAATCATGACACTGCGCTGACAATGTTCACATTTAATACGAATATCAGCGCCCATTCTAATGATCTTAAAACGATTCGTTCCACATGCATGTGGTTTTTTCATTTCTACTATATCATTTATTCCATACTTTGACGTCATGAAATGACCTCCAATGATGATTAGCTTTTTCCTTCATTATAATTTGAAATGACTGGTTGTGGCATGCGAATACCTTCTTGTCTAAACATTTTTTGAGCTTCCTTACGAATAATACGAGCGCCTGAAAATCCTTCACCAGGAATTGTTTCTGCTGAAATTCGTATAGTAACCTTATTAGATTCTATCGCATCAATACCATCAACAACTGGATCGCTGACAAATAAGTAATATTTACTACGTAAAGAAACAAATAAACGATTGAGTTTCTTTTCAACTTGATCTATATTTTCATCAACTGATACTGGTAGTTCTACAATAGCAGTCCCATTTGTAATTGAAAAGTTCGTAATTTCCCCCATGCTACCATTAGGTAAAATAGTCAGTTCTCCCGAAATTGTATTAATTCGCGTTGATCTTAAACCAATAGATTTCACAGTACCTTCTGCTACCGTAGTTCCTGAACTATTGATTTTAACATAGTCACCCACATCAAATTGATTTTCAAAGATAATAAAGAAACCTGTAATAATATCTTTTACTATCGTTTGCGCACCGAAACCAACTGCAATACCTACAACTCCAGCACTAGCGATGATACCTTCGACGCTAATACCAAACTTACTTAAAATTGTTGTGATAACAACAAACCATACGATATATTTTACTATGTTTTGTACAAGAGAAATCAGTGTTTTTGAACGTTTTTTATTTCCTTTTTTGCTTTTATTTTGAATTTTAAATGCTTGCTCAATAATCTTATTCAAAATTGCTATAACAACAATCGCTACAAGGATATAAATTAAAATCATTATTACTTTAGTAATTAAATTTTCATATGTTTCAACCTTTGTTAAAGGTTCGAACAATGAAGATAAAATATGTTTAAGTTGATTCATATAAAATATGCCCTCCCTTTCATTTTTTTCATAATTCATTTATTATAACTTAATTTATTCATTTAGATAATACGTCTATGGTTTTAAAATACTATCCTTTTGAGGTATATTTATAAAACTATGTATATGCTTCCTATTTCTATTTATAAAGGCTAACTTTTTAATATTCCTTATAATCTTTATTAAGTTGACGAATCAAGCGTTTGAATTCTGCTTCAGATTTAAATTCAAACGTGATTTTCCCGACATTTTTAGATGTCGAAATATCTACTTTCGCACCATATTGCTTTTTTAAAAATCTTTCCTGCTGTTGAATCATTTTAGGTTTACTTTCCTTAGTCTCTTTGTCAACTTTCCTTGAGATGTCTTTACTGACTAAACCATTGACGTACTCCTCTAAATACCTTACACTCCAAGACTCCTGAGCGGCTTGTTTTGCCGTCTTTTTTATTTTACTGGCGTCTTTCAAAGTTAATAACGTACGCCCATGAGCACTAGATAACGCCCCGTGTTGAACCATTTGAGCAACATTTTTAGGTAACTGTAATAACCTAAGCATATTGGCAATATAAGGACGTGACTTACCTAATCGTCTCGCAACCTCTTGTTGTGTAATATTCAAATCTGTCATCATTTTTTTATAACTTTCTGCTTCTTCAATGGCATTTAAATCTTCTCTCTGTAAATTTTCAATAATTGCCAATTCCATCATATCTTCATCAGATAGTTCTTTAATAATAGCTGGCACTTCTGTTAATCCCGCCAACTTAGATGCTCTAAATCGTCGCTCACCCACAACAATATAGTAACCTTGAACAGTTTGACGTAATACAATAGGCTGTAATATACCATGTTGTTGAATTGATGAAGCTAAATCATTGAGTCGTTCTTCTTCAAACGTCTTACGTGGCTGATAAGGATTAGGTCTAATTAATTCTAGTGCAATAAATTGCACACTATCATCATTATTCATTTTCAACCTCTGATCATCTGTATATACCATCTCTTTTCCACATCTTTCTATCTTAATTTAAGTATCTCTAATGAATAATCAATCCTCATTGATTCATTACTTATTTTAAAAAAGTTCAATCCAATAATACAAGCCTTTCAAATTAATACTAATGGCTTAATATGAAGCTTATTACGTCACATATTTTCAGATGTATTTCTGATAATAAATTAATTGTTAAATCAAAATTTTCAGAAAAATCATTGACAAATAAATTCAAACTATGTAATCTATGTATTAACAATTTTAAAAGCATTTTACACACTGTAAAAAGGAAAGTAAAACTTACACTGCTTATACAGAGAGTCTTCACACGCTGAGAGAAGGCATTGAAAGAAAGTTTGAAAATGGCCTTGGAGTGTTGATGCCAATATGAGGTATCAACGGGTTCGCCCGTTATAGCGATACAGTATTAACATTGATGTTAAATGGCGTACTGGAAATTTTATACGTCACAATTTATCGTTAATACTCATTTATTCACATATGGATTAAATGAGTTTTTGTTTTATTTAATGATGTTACGATAAAAAGATTGTGTATCAGCTATTTTCAGTATACTGTTTTAACACTATGGCGTACTGATTGAGGTTACTTTAGCAATAAAGTAGCAAACAAAGGTGGTACCGCGAAGTTTAAGCTTTCGTCCTTTACATCCGAATCATTCGGGTCTAAAGGACGGAAGCTTTTTTATTTTTACTGAATAGGAGGAGCTAGCTATGAAGGATACAGATTTAGCTCAAATTGCTTTAACACAAGATCACACTGGCGCAATTGCCAATCCAATATATTTATCTACTGCATATCAGCATCCTCACCTAGGTGAATCAACAGGCTATGATTATACACGAACTAAAAATCCAACAAGAACAGCCTTTGAAGAAGCTTTTGCACAACTTGAAAAAGGCATTGCTTCATTTGCTACTTCCAGTGGTATGGCGGCGATTCAGTTAATATGTAATATATTCAAACCAGGTGATGAAATTCTCGTTGCATTTGACCTATATGGTGGAACATTTCGGTTATTCGATTTTTACGAAAAACAATATGGTTTGAAGTTTAAATATGTAGACTTTTTAAATTATGAAGAAGTGGAAAAAAACATCACTCCACAAACTAGAGCATTATTTATTGAACCAATCTCAAATCCACAAATGATTGAAATTGATGTAGAAACATATTATATCCTTAGCAAAAAACATCAACTATTAACAATTATCGACAACACTTTTTTAACACCTTATCTTTCGACACCACTCGAAGAAGGTGCAGATATCGTTCTGCATTCAGCAACAAAATATATTGGCGGACATAACGATGTGTTAGCTGGAGTTGTAACTGTTAAGGATGCTCAATTAGCTGAACAATTGAATCAATTCCATAATATGATTGGAGCAACTCTATCACCTCTTGATAGTTATCTTTTACAAAGAGGTCTAAAGACATTACATCTTCGCATAGAGCGTTCCCAAGAAAATGCTCAAAAACTTGCACAACGATGTCGCCAGTCAGATTCAATTGATGAAGTTTTATATAGTGGACGAACAGGCATGCTTAGTTTAAGACTGAACCAAGCATATAGCGTCGCTAAATTTTTAGAAAATTTAGAAATTTGTATATTTGCAGAAAGCTTAGGTGGTACAGAAACATTTATCACCTTCCCTTATACA
>OAUW01000370.1_pt1 | contig 28431 bp, 20 predicted proteins | sample 1495241 | NCBI WGS metagenome assembly OAUW01 (sample SAMEA2580063, study PRJEB22360) | human gut metagenome | biome: human gut; feature: human-associated habitat; material: faeces | place: Denmark | collected 2008/2010
CGGTCGGCGGTGTGGCCGGCTGCACCGCGCTGATCGTCTGCGGCCTGGCCATCAACGACACCGTCGCAGACCTCGGCATCAAGCAATACCGCGACATCTACCAGTACGACCTGATGGTGGTTTCCGACGATTCGGACGCGTCGGCGATGCGCACGAAGGTCGCGTCAGACGGGCGCGTCACGTCGTCGCTTGACGTGCGCATAGAATCGGGCGATCTGGCGATTTCGGGCGGTGGCGACGGTGACAGCGGCAAGGCCGGCAGCAGCGGCAGCGAAAGCATCCAGCTGGTCGCGGTGCCGGAAAAGCATCTGTCCGATTTGGGCGAAATGGTCACGTTGCAGCCGGTCTCGTCCGGCATGCTGGGCACGTCCGGCGTCGGCAAAACCGGTTCGCTGAAACTCGATGACGATGGCGTGATCGTCGCGCAGTCGGCGGCAAGCGCGCTGGGCGTCAAGGCCGGTTCCAAGGTGCGACTGACCAACGGCGACGGTGTGCGGGCCACGGCGAAGGTGAGCGCGGTGAATCGCAACCTCATCGGCTCGGATGTGTATGTAAGCGAAACCTACTACGCCAAGCTTTTCGACTCGAAAGACGCGAAGAACACCAAGAATTCCAAGAGTTCCGAGGATTCCGAGGCTCTGACGTGGAACGCCATGCTCGCCAAGCTTTCCGGCTCCGACACTTCGCAAACCGACTATGCGGAATCGCTCGAAGAGGACAGTTCGGTGATGAAGGCCGTAAGCTGCGCGCACATGGCCGACAGCTTCAAATTCGACCTCATGGGCGCGGTGGTGGCGCTGATCGTGGCGCTCGCTGGCGGTCTGGCGCTTGTGGTGCTGTTCACGCTCGCCAATACGAACGTGTCGGAACGCGTGCGCGAGATGGCCACGCTCAAGGTGCTTGGCTTCTTCGACCGCGAAGTGCACCATTACGTGAACCGTGAGATGATGATCCTCACCGTCATGGGTGTGATACTGGGCCTGCCGCTCGGCCGGCTCGTCGGCGGCATGCTGACGATGGCGCTCAACATGCCCTCGTTGTATTTCGAGGTGGAGGTCAAGCCGCTGAGCTACGTGATCGCGGCCGTGGCGACCATGGCCTTCGCGCTGCTCGTGCAGCTGTTCGTCAACCCCGTCCTCGACCGCATCGACCCCATCAGCTCCCTCAAGTCCGTGGAGTAGCGCCCCTCCGAAGCCCTCTCAGTTCTTCGGGTAGCGGTAGTTGTGGGGGAGTTGGGTGGTGAGCTGCGGGTCGAGGCCGAGTTCCTTGAGTTGGCGGTCGATTTCGAGGCGCGCACGTTCCACAAGTTCGGCGCGACGGCTGTCCAAACCGTTCAGCCCCTCCTGCTTTTCCAGCGATTTCAACGTCTCCGCCATACGCTTGAGCCGGTCCTGATGGTGCAGCAGCGCACGTACCTGCGCATGTTCGCGTACGATCGTCCGCCAATCGGATGGCGTGTGCGCAATCTCCCGAACCGCGGTGACGGGGTGTATGTCGGCCACCTGATACGTGATCGAGCCGAGCAGCGGCATCAGGAACACCGTAATCGCGCCGGCTGCGACCAGCGTCGACGCGGTGTCGCTCTGCATGGTGCCGACCTTCACCGCCAGCGACGTGACGGCGACGATGATCGGCAGCGCGGTCGTGCAATACAGGGCTACGGTGACGCGGTGATGCGATGACAGCGGATTCTTGCGTTTGTCGAGCGATAGCGCAACATATACGGGCATCGCGCGAATCAGCATGAGCATGACGATGAACGCGACGAGCAGCGCGGGCCGGCTTGCCACGGCGCGCACGTTGATCGCGGCGCCTGACACCACAAAAAACACAGGAATGAGGAAGCCGTAGCCGACACCCTCCAACTTCATTTCCAGCGACTTGCTGCCGTCGGGGATGATGTAACGCAGGATGAAGCCCGCGGCGAACGCGCCGAGCACCGCGTCAAGTTCGAACAGTGCGGAAATGGTGACAAGGAAGATGAGCAGGAATGTGGTCAGTCGCATGAGCGTTTGCGATGACGTGTTCGCATTTTCCGTAAGGAAACGGTACAGGCGATGGCCGGTTCTCAGTGCTTTCGTAGGTAGCATCGCGCACAGTAGGCAGATGGCAAGGAACGCGCCGAGCACGAGCATGGTTTGCCAGCCGGTTCGGGTGGATAGCAGGATGGCCATGGCAAGGATTGGGCCGAGTTCGCCCCACGTTCCGTACGAGATGATGGCGTCGCCGATGGGGGTGCCTTCGAGGTTGCGTTCCTTGAGAATCGGCATGAGCGTGCCGAGCGCGGTGGTGGTGAGTGCGATTACCGTGGCCACGCCGTTGATGCCTTGCTTGGTGAAGAACGGAAGGAATGTCACAACCAGCCAGGCGAGGCCTAGCGTGATTCCCCATGTAAGCAGTCCGACTTTGCCTTGATGTCCGGCGAGTCGTTTGGGGTCGATTTCGTAGCCGGCGAGCAAGAACAGGAACGCCATGCCGAGCTCGTTCAAGAGTTTCACGGCGTCGTTTACTTCGATCACGCCTAGTCCGTACGGGCCGAGCGCGGTTCCGGCGGCGAGCAGCAGCACGGTTTGCGGAATGAACTTGCCCGGGATCAGCTGCGCCACGATTGGGCTGACGGCCGCCACCGCCATGATGATGGTTAATGAAACGAGCTCTTGCGTCATACCGTCGAGCCTAGTGAGCCATTGTGACCGGAGGTTGAAGAATGTGATTTCCGCTATCTGTGGCAGGTTTCTTCGGTGAAACCGACCTAGGGGGCATGATTCCTACCCCCTAGGTCTGGATTTGCTCAAGGAACCTGCCACACATAACGCAAATCGTTTTCTTGTGAAGGGCGAATCTGCCACATATAGCACGTTTCACGACATTAAGGAGGTCGGTCGCGTTTGCGAGGCGGCCAACCCCCGGTTCTCGTCCGCCGCGCGCGCACCACCCGCCCGCCAAATGCTATCTAGCTTATAGATGGCGGGTGGTTCGCCCCATTTGCCAGTTCGGGGGTATAAATCATACCCCCGAACCGCCTATTCTCGTCTAGCACCCGCCATCTATAAGCGAAATACCTTTCCGCAAAGCCCCAAATCCGCCATCTATAAGCCAGATAGACCCATCAGTTTGACCATGGATAGACTCGGCTAGAGATGCTCTTGGCAAAAATGCCAATTTCGGCCTCCTGCAAGGGTTTTGCTGGGGCTAACCCACGATTTGCGTAAGTCCTAACCCATGATTTGCGTAAAACGTGGTTCGCTCAGAGCTGTGGCCGGAGACCGTCCAAGTTCGACCGACATTATCGGAATCGTCAGGGAAGAAGGCACGCGGGCGGAGTGCAATATAATGTTCCCTATGGCTGGCAGTTCAAGGGGGCAAGACTGATGGCAGTTTTTCCGCATGGGAGCGCGCGCGGCGGGTCGAGAAGCGACGGTCCGCAGCAAATTAAGGACTTACGCGCCGACGATTTTTATGGCGATTCGCACGATGGCAACGACGGCTCGCGCGGTTCGCACGACACCACGCGCAACACCCGCACCTACACTTTCCCGACTTTCGCGGAGGCGACCGACGCGTCCGAAGCGATGCGCGAGCGTCGCGCGGATCGCAACAAGTCCATTGCCATGCGCGTGCTTGCGGCGGTGCTGATTCTTACCGCGCTCGGCATTGGCATGTTTCCGAGAGTGTTGCAATACCGTTCGGCGCGCGAGCTGGCGAGCACGTCCGCCCGTTCCGAGCAGAGCGTCGCGGGCTGGCCGTATCCGCAGGCCGACGAGGCATTCGCCGCAGCTGGGGCGTACAACAAGCGTCTCGCCGAATCGGGGCAGCCGGTGATTGGCGAGGCTGAGGATCCGCTCGCCGAGTTGTACAACAACAATCAGTCCGACTCCGGCGACGGTTCCGGTTCCAGCTCGACGGGCGCAGGCGCCACTGGCGATGGTAACAAGGATTCCGCTAGCTCCAAAGACGCGGAATACCAGCGTTTGCTGGATACTGGCGATGGCGTGATGGGTTCCATCCGCATTCCAAAGATTTCTGTGGATTTGCCGATCTACCATGGCACGTCGGAGCAGACGCTTGCGTCCGGTGCGGGGCATTTGTATGGCAGTAGTCTGCCGGTGGGTGGCAAGGATACGCATGCGGTGATTACCGGACATCGGGGTTTGGTTGAAGCCTCAATGTTTACGCGTTTGGATGAGATGCGGGTTGGTGATTACTTCTATATCGATGTGATGGGCCATACGCTTGGCTACAAGGTGGATCGCATCACCGAAATCAACCCGGATGACACGTCGAAGTTGAAGATCGTGCCCGGCGAGGACCGTGTGACGTTGATGACATGCACCCCGTATGGCGTGAATACGCATCGTCTGTTGGTTTCTGCGCTGCGTTCCGCCATTCCCGAAGAGATTCCCGCGGAGGATGATGCGGCAAAAGATGTGCGTGTGATTGCGGGTGTGGTGTCAGCTGCCACGTTGCTGGTCGGTTTGTTGTTGGTTTGGCTGCTCCGCTGTCCGTGGCATGTCCGTAGGCATGCCGCTTGGTGGCCAAAGCGCAACTAGGGGTTGATGGCGTTAATGTTGCACTTGACAGATGCTTTTTTGTCGGGGACAATTCTGAAAGAGACATGACAACGTTTGCTTATAGTTTTTGCATCGCGATTTACGGGGGCAAGAATACTCTAGAATCGCGATGATATGTGCGATTTCAAGGAAAGTATATCCCCTTGATTACCTCGTTGGGAGGGTATGTATCCCTCTGTTTTTCTCCTTAAGGTTTAGGCAACGAAGCGATTGTCGGACGGTATGTGAAGCGAAGACGCATCAAATATACCGGTCGAAGGAGGAAGGTATTTCCCCGATCGCTTAACGGTACAAGGGGGTAGGCGTATGAGACACGTCTTTGAGCGAAACAGGGCGAGGGGCACAGGTCTGTTCACGCGTCGTGTCATTGCGGCCGTCGCGACGGCCGCAATGCTCGCCGGCGTGGGGTGCGTCACTGCTTCGTCAGCGGCGGCGGAAGATGCCACGGGAGCCTTGGAACAACAAATCGAGCAGCCGGTATTGCAAGAATCTGGGCAAGAGGATTCACAGCCGGTGGAACAAAATTTGATGGTGGGAGAAGAACAGCCGTCAGAGCAAGAGCAGCCGTCAGATCAAGAGGCTTACCAGCAAGTCGAACAAGAAACGGAACAAGAAACGAAAGAAGAGACTGAGCAGTGGGTTGAGCAGGAGGTTGAACAACAATCTGAACAACCTGATGAGCAGCCAGTTACGTTGTCCGCTCAACCGATTGCGCGAGCAAATCGGGCGCAGTCGGTTGCGCAGAACGAGACTGGTTCTCAGTTGGGCGCTCCGGAGAAGCATAAGCGCATCAAGAAGAACGATAATGGCAGTTACACCGTGAACGTGGATGTGAAGGGCGCCGTCAACAGCACCACGGTCACCACCACCCAGCCGATCGACTTCACGCTGGTGCTGGATGTGTCCGGTTCGATGGACGATCCGATGAGTAAGACGGATCGGACCAGGCGGTTAGACGCACTGAAAGAAGCGGTTAAAGCATTTCTTGATGAAGCTGCGAATACTAATACGGAGGCCGGTTCCGAACTGGTTCACGTTGGACTGGTGAAGTTCGCCGGCGATAAAACGGACAAAATCGGGGATGACATGTACCGAAGTGGTGGGTACACCTACAACTACTCCCAAATCGTTAGCAATCTGACTGCGGATATGAACGGTCTGAAGAACAAAGTCAGCAAACTCAAAGCCGCTGGCGCCACCCGCGCCGACAATGGATTCAATCGTGCGGTCAAGGTGATGGGCAGTGCTAGTGCTCGAACCGATGCGAAGAAGGTCGTTATCTTTTTCGCGGATGGTTCGCCTACATCGTCTAGTGGCTTCGAGGGTAAAGTGGCAAATAAGGCCGTCGAAGCTGCCAAGGAATTGAAAGATGGTGGCGCCGCGGTGTATTCCATCGGCATCTTCGCCAGTGCCAACCCGTCCTCGCTCTCCAGCAACGAGAACCAGTTCATGCATGCGGTGTCCAGCAATTTCCCAAAGGCAACGAAATACAACCAGCTCGGTGAAGGGAATATCGAAGCCGGCTATTATAAAAGCGCGACGAACGCTTCGGAGCTGAATACCATCTTCGACGAGATTGAAAAAAGTGAGACTACCACGTCCGCATACACCAATGTGACCATGGAGGATACGCTCTCCGACTATGTCGATCTTGCGGATAACAACTACAGGGTCGTTGCCAAGGATGCTTCCGGCAAGGTGGTCTCCTTGACTAATGTCGATTACACCTTGACGTATGACGCGAGCACGAAGAAATTCACGGTCGCATTCCTGAAGCCTCTGGTCAACAACGTGACATACACGCTGGAATACAACGTGAAACCCACGCAGAAAGCGTATGACGAGTATGCCGCCAACCTGAACGCCGGTAAGGATGGATATGACGGCGTAAAGGGTGACGCGAACACCGATCTGCCGGGAAACGCCACGTCCTCGAACCAGCCGGGTTTCCATGCGAACGATTCCGCGTGCCTGGCGTACTCGGCCGATGGCGTGGATCATGCATGCGGCGGCAATCCGTATCCGCATCCGGTGATCCAGGTGGTTTCCTCGACGCTGCATATCGAAAAGCAGTGGAGTGGAGACGGTGACAAGCCGGAAAGCATCACGGTGGATATCAAGCAAGGTGGCAATAGCTACAAGACAGTCACGTTGAAGTCGGATGCGAATGGAAACTGGTCCACGGATGTGATCATTCCGGCCGGTGCCGCGAAAACGTACACGGTGACGGAAACCGAACCGGAGAACCATCAGTGGCAGGCCTCCTACCAGCACAAAGTCGGCAATGGTGCTCTCGCTGACGGCAATGTGGTGACGGTGCCGGAATCCACGGCATCGCAGAACGCCACAGTAGTCATCACCAACACGTTGAAGACGGCCACGTTGAAGAACGCAATTGGCGTGAAGAAGGAGCTGGTCGGCCGCGATTGGAAGGATTCCGACGAGTTCACTTTCAAGCTGAAGGCAGACGATTCCAATCCAGACGCGCCGATGCCAGCTTCCTGCAAGAACCAGTCGGCGTGCACGGTGACGGTGAAACGCGATTCGTCTGACGATCACGTTGCTTACTTCGGCGACATCACGTATGACGCAGGTGAAGCCGAGTACACATATCTTGTGACGGAGAACGCTGGTAATGCTTCCGCAATGTATTACTCGCAGGCGGAATACCGGGTGGTCGTGTCCGTGATGAAAGACGGAACGTCCGGTGAATGGAAGGCCGTTGTCGAATCCGTGACCCAGCTGAAAACCGATTATGGTGCCGCTGGTTCGAATTGGGACGAGACCCAGCCAATGCTGTTCACCAACCAATACATTTCGGCATCGTCACTGCCATTGACGGGCCGCATGGGTGCGGAACGATGGTGGCAGATTGCGGCCGGCGGAGTTGGCGTGCTGGCATTGCTCGCCGTCGCTGCGGCCGACCAGTGGAGACGTAAGAAGCGGCTCAGCTGAATAACACAGGATTTGCGGATCGCGGGGGCGCGTTGGGTTCCCGCCTCCCGCGATTGCAGAAAACAGTAACCAACAATCAAGGAAGAGGAGATTCTCATGAAGATGAGGAAGCTTTTCGCAGGGCTGGCCGCCGCGGCAACGTTGCTGAGCGGCATGGCCATCGGCGTCGCCGCCGCACAGGCTGATGATGCTCCATTGCTGCAAGTTAACCACGCACAGGAAGGCCATACGTACACGCCATACAAGTTTGCCATGTTTGAGAATCCTGGCGATGGCTCGGTCGAAGTGAAAACGGTTGACGCATGGAAGGGAGCTGTGACCACCGCTGCTGATGTGGCTGATGGAAGCCACAACGGCATCCCGACAGAGTACAAGGATAATCCAGCCGCCTATGTGGCGACGTTCACTGCGGATCAGCTCCGTGTCTTCGCCAAGACCTTGGCTGGAATTACTCCGCCGGCAGGACCTGATGGTACTGGCCTGACCGTAACTACGGAGCAGGCAAATACGAGCCAGGCGGTCAATGTGAACGGAGAAGGCTGGTATCTGGTGAAGGATACGTTCACCAAGGCTGGCGAAACGACTGTGACGTCGGGAACTCCGGCTGTGGTGGCCACCACCGTCAATGGACTGTCCAATCTGAGGATTGCGGCCGATACGACGACCGGTCAGGGCAACATCACGACTGAAGGCCAGTTCAACGCGAAGAACGCGAATCCGACCGACGAGCCGCTCAAGTTCGCCCGGATGAATGACGTGGATGTGAACGGTAAGAGCGTAAAGGTGGGCGACACCGTGGACTTCACTGTGGCCGCGGACGTTCCTCATGCTGCGGCTGGCTGGGATGCGTACCCCTTTACCATTACCGATACCGCGTCCAAAGGTTTGCGGATTGCGGAAACGAGTGACTTCAAGGTCCAGTTCGGAGATCATACTACTGTGAATCCCGATCTGTACACGATAACGCAGGAAGGCAATGCTCAATCCGGCACCACCACGACCATCTATTTTGCCGATGCCACAACGCTGGCCGGTAGGACGATCGTCGTGTCGTACCAGGGCACCGTCACCAAGGATGCGTTGGATGGCTTGAGCGGCAGTGTGGACAACAAGGCCACAATCACCACCAAGGATGGTACCAGCGGTGAAGGCAAGACTGTCCTTAAGACCTACGGTTTCCAGTTCACGAAGATTGGCAAGGAAGGGAATGAGGCCAAGCCTCTAGCCGGCGCCAAGTTCGTTGTCAAGAATGCGGAGGGCAAGTTCCTTAAGCAGGCTGAGGACGGTGCGTGGTCGTTTGTTTCCGATCAGAATGATGCCAAGACGTTCATTACTGAGAATGATGGTTTGGTGAAGGTCGCGGGTCTTGCGGCAGGAACCTACACGGTTGTGGAGACTCAGGCTCCGACCGGCTACGCCCAGAACTTCAGGGTCACTTTCAATGTGAAGATCACAGATGAAGGTCTCGTCACTTTCGAACAGGATGCCCTTCGTCAGGTCCAACCGGTCGATAACACCACTGCGAATGCCACCGCTACCGTGCTGAACGTGAAGAATGTCACTCAGCTGCCGCTGACTGGTGCTGCGGGAACCGTGCTGTTCACGGTCGTGGCGCTGCTGGTGGGTGGCGCTGGCGTGGCTGTGGCGGTCAAGAGCCGTCGCCGCACGTACTGAGCGCATGCGTTCGGTGTGAGTGAGTTGTGAATTGACTCACGCGCAATAAAAGTCAATGCGGGCGGTTGTGGATATTCCATAATCGCCCGCATTGATGTGTGACCGACCGGTTGAAGTGATATACGGTCAGCAATATTTGAAAAGCTGCTTGTGAGAAGTCGGATATACACTTGCTTCATCACGGGGCATAGCAAAGGGGGTAAAACGATGCGCGGTGGAGGATCATTCAGCATGGACGAGCTCCAAATGTTGCGGGATCTGCCGGCGGTGGCCAACGTATCGAAAGACCGCATCACGTACTCCAACGCTTTCAAACAGGTGTGTGTCATACGGTATCTTGCGGGGGAATCGCCGACCAAAATCTTCCGCGAGGCGGGATTGCCGCCGGAACTGATTGGGTATAAACGTATAGAACGAAGTGTGGCGCGTTGGAAGGCTGCCGTCCTCAAATCCGTGAGTGGTAGCAGTAATATGAGTAACGGCGAAATCATTACGGAGCTCGTCAACCTGTATGTTCATGCGGTGACGCGCAAGGAGAAACTCGACGACATCGCAGGAATCGCCAATCCCGATAAGGCGAACATTGGAAATGCTCCGCATCCGCTGGACGGGGCGAACGTGTCGGGGGGGGTATATATCCGCTGACGTGCCCGTCCCATCCGATGCGGCTGCCATCGCCGTGCCGCCTACACCTCTCAGCGCGAGCAGCGGCCTTGACAGCGAGACGGCGCTTGTCATCATCAAACAACAGGCTCGGCGTATCGACGAGCTGGAACGCGAAAACGAATCGCTCCGTGGCAAGCTGAAAACCTTGGCAAGCTGACTCCACCCGTCGCAAAGCGTTTTTTGGAAAAGATGCGAATCTGCCACATATAGCGCATTTCGCGGTGCGAACAACGGCGGAGATTGTGCGGTTGGCGCGGTAGGGTGTGAACATTATGACTTTTGGGAATACGAAAACCGGAAAAACTGGTACAAGCACGTCCGAAGCGACGGAAACCGCGCAAATCAAATCCGTCGAAAGCCTCGACAAAGGCAACGACATGGAACGCGGCCTGAAAAACCGCCACGTCCAGTTCATTGCCATCGGCGGCACCATCGGCACCGGCCTGTTCTTAGGCTCCGGCAAGTCGATTGCGCTGACCGGACCGAGCATCATCTTCGTGTACATCGGCGTGGGCCTCATCATGTTCCTGCTCATGCGCGCCATCGGCGAAATGATGTACAGCGACCCAAGCCAGCACACCTTCATCAACTTCATCACGCGCTATCTCGGCCGCGGGTGGGGCAAATTCGCCGGCTGGACGTACTGGATCGTGCTCATTCTGACCGGCATGACCGAAATCACAGCCGTCAGCACGTATTTCGTCACGTTCTTCGGCACGTTCGGCATAGACCTCAAATCATGGAAATGGCTTATCGAACTGTGCTTCCTTGTGGCGCTCACCGGCATCAATCTCATTGCCGTGAAAGTGTTCGGCGAGGCGGAATTCTGGTTCTCCATGATTAAAATCACGCTGATTGTGGGTCTGATTGTCACCGCCGTGGTGATGCTGTTCCTCGGTTTCAGCTACCCGGCCACGCATATCGAAGGCGTGGATGGCACGGTTTCCGGTGCCACTGTGAGCCTTACGAACATTGCCGACGGCTTCCAGCTTGCGCCGAATGGCTGGATGAACTTCTTCATGAGCTTCCAGATGGTGTTCTTCGCCTACCAGCTCATCGAATTCGTGGGTGTGACCGTGTCCGAAACCCAGAACCCGCGCAAAGTGCTGCCGAAAGCCGTCAACGAGCTGATCATGCGCATCCTCATCTTCTATGTGGGCGCGCTCGTGGCCATCATGGCGATCGTGCCGTGGCGCAACTTCCATCAGAACGCGGACGGCTCGTTCGGCTCCCCGTTCATCATGGTGTTCAAATACGCTGGCCTCGACTGGGCTGCCGCGCTCGTGTTCTTCGTGGTGATCACCGCAGCCGCGTCAGCGCTTAACTCGCTGATCTACTCGGCGGGCCGCCACCTGTACCAGCTTGCGCAGGACTCCGAATCGCCCGCTATGCAGCGCTTCGGTGAGGTGTCGGATCACAAGGTGCCGGCGAAGGCGATCATCGTGTCCGGCTGTATGATTCTGTTCTCCCCGCTGGTTAACGCGATTCCGGGCGTTTCCGGTGCGTTCGTGCTGTTCGCTTCGGCCGCCAGCGCCGTCGTGATCTTCATCTACATCCTGACGATGCTTGCGCACCGCCGCTACCGTCAAAGCGCCGACTTCCTGCCGGACGGCTTCGTCATGCCGGCATGGCAGGTGTGCGACTGGATTGCGATTGCGTTCTACGTGTTCGTGTACGTCACGCTGTTCCTGTCCGCAGATACGCGCGGTTCCGCCATCGCCGGCCTGCTGTGGCTCGTCGTGTTCGGCGGCTACTGCCTGCTGCACGAGCGATTCCAGAACCGCGACCTGAAGGCGGCGCTGGAGAAGTAGACGTATTGCCTGTCGCTGCGGTATGCGTGGCATGCGCGTGTTGCGCTACGTGTCGCGCATCCGACGAAAGAGGGCCGGTGGAAACCTTGCGAAAATGTGCGTTTCCACCGACCCTCGTCGTGTAATCGCAATAAAACAGTGCGAAACGTTAGTGCACGAATCGTACGAAATCGGCGCGAATCAGCCGATGTAGTCGGCCTCGTTCGTCGGGCTGGACGGGACGGCGTGGTCCTCCGTCACCTTGCCCAGGCCGGACAGGTACGCTTCACGGCCGGCCTCAATCGCATTCTTGAAAGCGCGCGCCATCAGCGGAATGTTGCCGGCGGATGCGATCGCCGTGTATGCCATCACCGCGTCCGCGCCCATCTCCATGGCCTCAGCGGCCTGGCTCGGACGGCCGATGCCCGCGTCGATGATCACCGGAACGTTGGCATTCTTGATGATCACTTCAATGAAATCGCGTGCGCGCAGGCCCTTGTTCGAGCCGATCATCGCGCCAAGCGGCATCACGCAAGCTGCGCCCGCGTCCTCAAGACGCTTCGCTGCGATCGGGTCCGGGAACATGTACGGCATGACCACGAAACCTTCCTTCGCCAGCTTTTCCGTGGCCTTGATGGTCTCCTCGTTGTCAGGCAGCAGGTACTTCGACTCGTGCTCGATCTCCACCTTCACGAAGTCCGTCTGGCACACCTCGCGCGCGAGACGTGCGATGCGCACCGCCTCCTCCGCGTTGCGCGCGCCCGACGTGTTCGGCAGCATGGTGATGCCCTTCGGAATGTAGTCGAGCAGGTTGTTTTCGGTGGTGCGGCAGCGGCGCAGCGCCATGGTGACGATCTGCGTGCCCGCGTTCTCGATGGTCGCCTTGATGAGGTTCAGGTCGTAACGGCCGGAACCGAGGATGAAGCGGCTCGTGAACTTGTGCCCGCCGAGGATCAGCGGGTCGGCGTCGCCGGTGGCGATCTCGTCGTACGCGTGCGCGTCCGGCTCAGGCAGGATCGCGGTGTTCGTGGTGGTGCCGACCAGCTCGTCGAGCGTGGCGTTCGGCGCGGCCGCGACGTCGGCGGCTGCGGTGGTGATGGTGTTTTCGGTGCTCATCGTCGGTTCCTTTCGTTGGGGTGTTTGGTGTTGCTGTTGTTGCGATTGCTGTGCTGCTGTTGTGTTGCCGTTGCGTCGCTGTTGTGTTGTGTGCAACGTGCGTTTGTAATCGCAATAAAAATTTCGATTACGGCAGTGGAGTAACGTAGCAGTGCGTCAGGCGTCTTCCTCGCCGAGGATCAGTCGCGTGATCATGTTCGCTTCGTGGCAGGCGACCACGCCCACGCGCGGCGCCATCAGGCCGGCACCCGGTACCGGAGCCGTCTCGCCGTCGCCACAGAAGTAGAAGTTCTTCGAAACGCGACGCGTGCTCACCAGGTTGGAGCTGCGGAAGCCGGCCATGCCGGACGCGCTGACGAGCTTCTTGCCCGGCAGATTCTCCAGCACCGCGTTGACGAGCATCGTCTTGTTTTCCGGCACGTCGAACGCCTCGCAGATGATGTCCTCGTTTTCGAACAGCGTCGGCACGTTCTCGTCGGTCACCTTGACGGTGTCGATGGTGATGTCCGTGAACGGGTTGATTTGGCGCAGATTGCTGCGCAGCGCCTCCGTCTTGTACTGGCCGAGGTCCTTCAGGAAATACTGCTGGCGATTCAGGTTCGTCATATCCACGCGGTCGAAGTCGATCAAGTGCAGGTGGCCGACGCCGATGCGGGTCAGCGCCACCGCGATGGTGGAGCCGAGGCCGCCGCAACCGCAGATGGCCACGTGCGCCGCGTCGAGCTTGTCCTGCGTGGCGGCCGTGTGACGGTCGAGCAGGGCCGCGCGGATCTCCTCGCGGCTGACCAGGGTGGCCGGGTCGGGCTGGTTGTCGAAAGCGTGCTGGCGGGCGTCGATCTGCGCCTGCGATGCGGATGGTTCAAAAGTCATGGTTGTTCTCGTATTCTCGTTTCCGCTCGTATGGTTTGTTTCGCTGCTGTGCTCAGCCGCCCTGCACGAACGTGACGATTTCCAACGTGTCGGTGCCCTTGAGCTGCGTCTGCGCACGCTGGGCGCGCGGCACGATCTCGCCGTTGAGCTCCACGGCCACGCGGTCGGCGCGCAGACCGCGCTGCTCCACTAGTTCGGCCACGGTGATCGGCGTGGCGACGTCCTCTTCCTTGCCGTTGATGATCATGTGCGGTGTTCCCTTCTGTGCCTGCGGCACTGGTCTTGTGGCCCCTTGAGTGTCCGATTCTGCAGAATCGGACACACAAAGTGCCTTCCGGGATGCGCGGATGTCCGTTTCTGCAGAATCGGACATTCAGGCATCTGTTTGCGGCTTCCATATGTCCGTTTTCCCAGAATCGGACATTCACGGTTGGTACGAAAAAAGGGTCGCCGAAGGAACCGTACCCTATGAGGTGGTGCGCCCCTCCGTGACCCTAATCACGCGATATTCGGTTATCGCGAACGGAAATGAGATGCGCCTCGCGGCGCGAACAACCCGTCTCCTTACGGCGGCATTACCCGCATCAAGTCCTCGGTCGAAGCTCGTCGAGCTCCCTCTCAGCCTTTCGGCTCCCGTTCGGTTGTGCCCTCATCTTCCCGCACCCGCCCGACAACCCGGCGCGCGCTGTTTTGTGCGAGAATGGGTGGCGGATTTTGTAGCGACGGATGTGGCGACGGAAGGGAGACGGTTATGACGACCGCACGAAACATGGGCGAATTGGCGGGATTTGCGATTCCACGGCTCGGCATGGGCACGATGGCTTTGGCGATTGAGGGCCGCCCGGACCGCGATACGGCGATCCGCACGATTCACGCCGGCTTGGACGCGGGCGTGCGATATCTGGACACCGCCTGGTCGTATTACCTGCCAAGCCAACCCGGCACCGGCACCGCCGAAGACCTGGGCTACGGCGAAAAAATGGTGCGCGACGCGCTCGCCAGCTGGGACGGTCCGCGCGACGAAGTGCTGATTGCAACCAAAACCGGCTATCGCCGCACCATGGAGGCGCCGAACGTTGCCGAAAACGAGCCGGAACGCCAGCATTTGCAGGCTGTGGGCAGCCAGTACGGGTGGATGGCGGATTCGCGTCCGGAAACGATGATCTGCGACGCAAAGGAGTCGGCCGCGCACCTCGGCGTGGAGGCGCTGGACCTGCTGTACTCGCACGGACCGGACCCGGAAGTGGCTTATGAGGACCAGGTCGGCGCGCTGAAGCAGCTGCTTGACGAGGGCGTGATCCGGTACGCGGGCATTTCCCGCGTGGACAACGCGCAGATCGACATCGCCCGCGAGATTCTCGGCGACAAGCTGATCGCCGTGCAGAACCAGTTCTCGCCCTCGTACCCCGACCCTGAGCATACGATGGAGCACTGCGCGGAACTTGGACTCGCGTTCGTGTGCTGGAGCCCCCTCGGCGGCTTCCTCGACGCGTTCGACCAGCGCGCGTACGACCCGTTCCGCACGGTCGCCGGCAACCACGGCTGCTCCTACCAGCGCGTGGTGCTCGCCTGGGAACTGAGCCGCTACGAGCGGTTGTTCACCATCCCCAGCGCCCGCAATCCGCAGGAAATCAACGATTCCTTCGCCGCCACCGAACTGACGCTCACGCAGGATGAGCTGACGATGCTGAACGCCTCCGTCGACGCCCGTCGCGGCTGAATTCCGCGCAATACGTACGATTGGCCGCGCCCGATTCCGCACAATAATCGCGATTCGGGCCGCGGCCTTTTTCGTGCCTTCTGTAGCTTGCTCGCTGCAAAATCGCCCTGGGAATAACTTACACTGTAAAATGTTTACACTGTAAGATATTATGACGGCGATTGCGACGGAAGGAGGTGCCGCGTGGGCTTTGAAGAGGAACTGTTCCACGAATTGGCGACCAACACATGGGACAAACGCTCGCGCATGCAGCAGGAGATGGTGAAAGGCGCGAAGGGCGAACCCTTCGCCGTGCAGGAACTCTATAGGAAAGGCCCGCTGACGCCATCGCAGCTCGCCTCTTCAATGAAAACCACCACCGGACGCGTGTCCACACTGCTGTCCGCGTTGGAGAAAAAAGGCCAGATCACACGCGAATCCGACCCCGACGATCGCCGTGTGGTGCACGTGAACCTCACCGAAGCCGGCAGGGAACGCGCCGAACGGCAGCGCGAAAGCATGCGCGAGGCGATCTGCTGGATCTTCTCGCAGATGGGGGAGCGCCGCGCGCGCGAATTCGTTGAGCTCACCGAGGAATTCACCACGCACATGTCGCTGTGCATGCCCGGCAAACCGCGCCCCACGGCGGACGAGGTCAAAGCCGCGTTCTCAGGAAACGCACAGGAAGACGCGTAGTATCTTACGCTGTAAATAATTCACAGTGTAAGTAATCGCAATCCAGTAATCGCAAAAACCGCGAAAAATCGCAAAAACTAATCGTAAGAAAACAAGCAAAACACAAAACAAGAGAAGGAACCAAGCATGCTTCGCATCGTACGATACCTCTCCAAAGCGGAGATCGGTCAGATGCTCGTCGCGCTGGTCAGCATCGTCGGTCAGATCTGGCTTGACCTGACCCTGCCGGACTACATGTCCGACATCACGCAGCTCGTCGAAACCCCCGGCAGCGAAATGCGCGACATCTGGGTGGCCGGCGGCAAAATGCTGCTCGTCTCGCTCGGCTCGGCGGCCTGCGCCGTCGTCACCGGCTTCATCGCCGCGCGCGTGGGCGCCTCGTTCAGCCAGCGCCTGCGTTCGCTCGAATTCAACAAGGTGGAAAGCTTCGGACCGGCGGAAATGAACCGTTTCTCCACCGCGTCGCTCATCACCCGCTCCACGAACGACATCACGCAGATCCAGATGTTCATCACCATGGGCCTCATGATGATCGTCAAAGCGCCGATCATGGCCGTGTGGGCCGTGTGCAAGATCGCAGGAAAGGGCTTCGATTGGACGCTCGCAACCGGCATCGCCGTGGCCATCCTGCTGGTGGTCATCGCCGTGCTCATGCACTTCGTCATGCCGAAGTTCAAGGCCATGCAGCGCCTGACCGACAACATCAACCTCGTGGCGCGCGAGAACCTCACCGGCCTGCGCGTGGTGCGCGCGTACAACGCCGAGGACTACCAGGAAGCCAAGTTCACCGAAGCCAACAAGGAACTCACCGAAACCCAGCTGTTCACCAACCGCGCCATGGCCATCATGATGCCGTTGATGAACACCATCATGAACGGCCTGATGCTCGCCGTCTACTGGATCGGCGCGTACCTCATCGACGCTGCCGACGCCGTCGACAAGCTCACCACCTTCTCCAACATGGTGGTGTTCTCCAGCTACTCCATCCAGGTCATCATGAGCTTCCTGCTGCTGAGCATGGTGTTCGTGCTCTGGCCGCGAGCCGACGTGTCCGCGCAGCGCGTGCTCGAAGTCATCGACACCGAGCCGATGGTCACCGACGGCACGCAGGACGCGGGCAAGCCGGGCGAGGAAGGCGAAATCGAATTCCGCAATGTGAGCTTCGCCTACCCCGACTCGCGTCAGGCCATGTTGGAAGGCGTCAATTTCAAAGCCAAGAAGGGTCAGACGGTGGCGTTCATCGGCTCGACCGGCTCCGGCAAATCGTCCCTCATCAACCTCGTGCCGCGTTTCTACGACGCCACGCAAGGCGAGGTGCTCGTCGACGGCGTCAACGTGCGCGACTACAAGCTGAAGGCGTTGCGCGACAAGATCGGCTACGTGCCGCAGCAGTCGTTCCTGTTCAAGGGAACGATCGCCAGCAACGTCGCGTACGGAGATACGGACCGCGACGACGACACCGTGCGCCGCGCATGCGACGTCGCGCAGGCGACGGAATTCATCGACAAAAAGCAGAAGAAGTATGATTCCGGCATTTCGCAGGGCGGTTCCAACGTTTCGGGCGGGCAGAAGCAGCGTCTGTCGATCGCACGCGCCGTCTACCGTCATCCGGAAATCCTGATCTTCGACGATTCCTTCTCCGCGCTCGACTTCAAAACCGACCGTGCCGTACGTGACGCGCTCGAAAAGGAAGCGAAGGATTCCACGAAACTCATCGTCGCGCAGCGCATCGGCACCATCATGAATGCCGACCGCATCATCGTGCTCGACGACGGCAAAGTGGTCGGCCAGGGCACGCACGAGGAACTGCTCGACACGTGCGAAGTGTATCGGCAGATCGCCGAATCGCAGTTGAGCGAAGACGAACTGAAGCGCTGAAAGGGGGAGACATGCCAAGAGGAATGGGACGCGGCCGTGGGGCCGTGGAAAAGCCGAAGGACTTCGGCGGAGTGATGAAGAAGCTCGTGAAATTCTGCAGCCGGTACATTCCGGTGATGATTTTCGCGCTGGTTCTGGGCGCTGCCGGCACGGTGTGCCAGATCATCGGCCCGGACAAGCTCAAGGACATGACCAACGAGATCACGAAGGGTCTGCCGGCCATGGTGCACGGCAAGCCCGTCATGAATTCGATCGATATGGACGCGGTGTCGCGCATCGCATGGCTGCTCGTCGCGCTGTACGTCGGGTACGCGCTGCTGAGCTACCTGCAAAGCTGGCTGATGGCCAACGTCACGCAACGCACGGCACAGCAGCTGCGTGAGGCGATCAGCCAGAAAATCAATCGCCTGCCGCTGAAATATTTCGACAAAGTCAGCTACGGCGACGTGCTGAGCCGCATCACCAACGACGTCGACGCGATCGGACAGACGCTCGGCCAGTCGGTCGGCTCGCTGATCACTTCGATCACGCTGTTCTTCGGCGCGCTCATCATGATGTTCTACAACAACGTGACCATGACGCTGTGCGCCATCGGTTCCGCGCTGCTCGGCCTGATCATCATGGGCGTGATCATGAAGGTGTCGCAGAAGTACTTCACCCGCCAGCAGGTGGCGCTCGGCGACGTCAACGGCCACGTCGAGGAAATGTACACCGGCCACACCGTGGTCAAGGCATACTGCGGCGAGGAACGCTCCATCGAGCAGTTCGAGAAGTACAACAACGACCTGTACGTGTCCGGCTGGAAAAGCCAGTTCCTGTCCGGCCTGATGATGCCGATCATGAACTTCGTCGGCAACTTCGGATACGTGGTGGTGTGCGTGGTCGGCGCGGTGCTCGCCATGGACGGCAAGATCGAATTCGGCGTGATCGTGGCGTTCATGATGTACATCCGCCTGTTCACGCAGCCGCTGTCCCAGTTCGCGCAGGCGTTCCAGAACCTGCAGCGCTGCGCGGCCGCATCCGAACGCGTCTTCGGCTTCCTTGAGGAGCCGGAACTGTCCGACGAAACCGGCAAGCAGGCGCTGCTGGGCGTCGGCGCGGACGGCAAGCCGCAGCCGGTGCGCGGCGACGTGGAATTCAGCCACGTGCGCTTCGGCTACGACGCGGACAAGACCATCATCAACGACTTCTCCGCGTCCGTGAAGGCCGGCCAGAAGGTGGCTATCGTCGGCCCGACCGGCGCCGGCAAGACCACCATGGTCAACCTGCTGATGCGCTTCTACGAGATTTCCGGTGGCACGATTTCGATCGACGGCGTGGATACCAAGTCCGTGCCGCGCTGGAACGTGCACGACCAGTTCTCCATGGTGCTGCAGGACACGTGGGTGTTCCGTGGAACAGTGCGTGAAAACATCGCGTATTCGAAGAAGGACGTCACCGACGAGCAGATCGTGGCCGCATGCAAGGCCGTCGGCCTGCACCACTACATCATGTCGTTGCCGAACGGCTACGACACCGTGCTCGACGACAAGGCGTCGCTTTCCCAGGGCCAGCGCCAGCTGCTGACGATCGCGCGAGCGATGGTGGAGGACGCGCCAATCCTGATCCTCGACGAGGCCACCTCGTCTGTCGACACCCGTACCGAAGAGCTGATCCAGAAGGCGATGGACGCGCTGACCGTGGGCCGCACGAGCTTCGTGATCGCGCACCGCCTGTCCACCATCCGCGACGCCGACATGATCCTGGTGATGAACGGCGGCGACATCGTGGAACGCGGCACGCACGAGGAACTGCTCGCCAAGGGCGGCTTCTACGCCGACATCTACAACAGCCAGTTCACGCTGGCCGAGTGAGGTTGGTGTGCTGACTCGCTAAAAAATCCGGAGGGACCACCCCTCCGGATTTTTGCGTTTTGGCTTCGGCATTTTTATTGTGTTGCGCTGACGGGACGGCGGATTTACCATTGAGGTGACTGACGTCAATCGATTGACGTATTTGAAAATCACAAAGAAAGTGGGCAGTCATGAAAAGCATCGAAATCGGCAAATCGGCAGTGGTCGCATCGCAGGCGGCGCTCGGCGTGATGCGCATGGACGCGCTGGATGCGGACGCTGCGGCAGAAGTCGTGCGTACGGCCGCCGAGCATGGAGTCAACTTCTTCGACACGGCGGACATCTACGGATTCAACGTCAACCACGACCATGCCAGCTCGCGTGTGCTCGGCCGCGCGTGGAAGGACGCCGGGCTCAAGCGCGAGGACATCTTCCTGCAGACGAAGTTCGGTATCAACATCGACTTCAGCGACCCGAACAACGTGCACGCCACCCGCTACGACTTCTCCGCGAAGCACCTCATCACGCGACTCGACGAGGAACTGGAAGCGCTCGGCACTGACTACGTGGACTTCGCGCTCCTGCACAGGCCCGACACCCTGATGGAGGCCGAAGAAATCGTCGAAGCGTTCACCACCCTGCACAAGGCGGGCAAAGTGCGTCACTTCGGCGTGAGCAACGTGAACCCGTGGCAGGCGGAACTGCTGCAATCCTGGCTCGGAGACGACCCGGCCATGAGGCTCGAGGCGAACCAGCTGCAGTTCGGTCTGATGCACGCGCAGATGGTCAGCGACGAGCTGATGACCAATTCTGGCGCCGAAGGCATGGTCGTGGCCAACCATTCGGACGGACTGCTGTCCTACTCGCGACTGCGCCACATGACCATCCAGGCATGGAGCCCGTTCCAGTCCGGCACGGAATACGGCCCGTTCGTAGGCAACGAGCACTTCCCGGAGCTGAACAAGGCACTGGACGAAAAGGGCGCCAAGTACGGCGTGAGCGCCAACGCCATCGCCACCGCATGGGTGCTCAGGCATCCGGCGAAGATCCAGATCGTGCTCGGCTCGATGAACCCCACCCGGCTGGGCGAAATGCTCGACGGCGCGGACATCGACCTCGACAAGCAGGATTGGTGGGACCTGTACGTGGCCGCCGGCAACCTCATTCCGTGAGTTTTGTTGGAAATCAGAAGAAGCGGCCGGGGAAACCGGCACTGATGGTGGCGTGACGGTCGACGTCCAACGTGGCGCAATCGAAAGCGAAAGTGCTGCTCAGCTCGTTCGGATCCGCAACGAACAGCGCCGTAGCCAACCCGTCCGCCACCGCAGTCGGATAGCCGCCAAACGACGCGGATCGCACCGCAACCCAGGTGGCCTCCGTCTGCTGCACGGGCAGGCCGTCGATGGCGTTGAGCAGGTGGTGAATCGCCAGATGCGTCTGTTCGTTCACCGCCACCTCCCAATGGCGACGGCTGGGCGCGCTCGCACAGAACGCGCCATCGCCGATCAGTGCGACGCCGACCGCGCAGGACGGATCATCCGGATCCTCAAGCGCCACACGGATCGGCTTGTTCGTGCGCGCCAGCAGATCGCCGCCCGCATCAATCACAAATTCCGGGGCAGCGCTTTCGCGTTTGCTGTCTGAGGTGGAAGATTGGCATGTCGGGTTGGTCGTTTCGGCTGACTTGACATGCGATGTGCGCGAAAGTTCTGAATCGGTGAGCAATCCGCCCAGCGAATCCACCAGATAACCCTTGCCGCACGCGCCGAAATCCACATGAACCGGACTGCGTGTAACCAATGTCGTACCACTCGAACGAACCACATCACGACCCCATACGGCCCGTCCGTGCAGCGCGCCCAGGCGCTCGCCGGCGTCGGCTTCAACGGTGAAACTCAGCGCGGGATCGTAACCGAGACGAATCAGGTCCTCGCCCACGCACGGGTCGATCGCACCGCGCGTGGCGGCGTGCAGCGCGTCGTACAAATCGAATAGCGGGCCGGCCCAATCGGGAAAATCGAAATGCCCGCCATGCTCCGCATTGCCGATGTGCGCAACCAGCGAATCAGCGCGGAATCGCGAAAGCGCATGCTCGTATTCATCGATGAACCGTTCCATCTCGCCGCGCAATTCCGCAGTGATCGGGTGAGGCGTCGAAATCAGCAACCCCGTGCCGAGCGCCTTGGGGAACGCGGTGGTGCAGGGCATGCGCTGCGCGAGCGAAACGGAAGAATCCATACTCCTGATGCTAGCGCGTTCGTTTGTTGAGGGTGAGACCTTATGCGCCCGTTTCGTCAATGCGGGCGCTTGGCTGCGGAACGTTTGATGCGTGCGGCTCGCTTATTGGCGGCGGATACAACAGGCTTCGCCGGAGGTGGCGGATTCCGGCGCGTCGAGTTCGACGAGCATGCTGCGAGCGTGCCATGATGTGAGATGACACGCCGAAGATGGTAAAAACAGGAATGGCGGAATTCCGCTGATTCTCCATGCGTAATACATCAAGACAAATTAAAAATCAAGACTGTTCTTTAAAAAATTTTCGTTTTATCTTGGCTTTCGGTGCGTATATCGCGCACTGAAAAGTTTTGAGAAGGAAGGTTTGGAACATGTCATCTCGCGTCGCGCAGCGCCACGCAGCCGGTTCCTACGATTCGTGCGATTCGCGCGTCTCGGCTTCCGGCCGTCTCATCACGCTCGTCGCCGCGCTGATGATCGCGCTCGCCACGCTGTTCGCCGGCACCGCGATGCCGCAGCGGGCGTCCGCCGCCGACGACAGCCAAACGAATTTCGATTCCTGGACCGCCGCTGCGCAGAACATCGCCAAGCAGCTCGCCACCGCCGAAAAAGACTACAATGACGGCGATTACGGCCAGGCCGGCACCGGCTTCCAGACCGCGCATTGGATCGGCTACGACGCATCCAACTTCTCGAAGGCCGTCAACGACACCATTTCCGCCGACAAGCAGCAGGCGTTGCTCACACAGTTCACCGACTTGGAAGGCCTCGCCTACCAGCAGGGCCAGGGCGGCGCGATCGCCGGCAAAATCGATGCGCTGAACGCGGACCTCACCGCCACCGCGCAGACGCTCGATGGCAACGCGAACCTCGCCGACCCCAAAACCTACGCGAAGCAGCGCGCCGAACAGACCGCAGCCGAACGTAAGAAGCTCGACGCGGCCAAAAAGAACTCCTCCAAAGGCAAAGGCGACCGCACGTGGGGCGAAGTCGCCAGCGAAATGAACGTCATCCTCGACAAAGCCTACAAAGCCGCCGTCTCCGGCAAGGGCGCGGAAGGCTCCAGCCTCGTCAACAACGCGTACTACCAGTACTACGAGAAGCTCGGCTTCGAAAAGAACGTGATGAACGCCATCTCCGGCGACCGCGTCTCGCAGGTCGAATACCAGTTCAAAATGACCCGCAAAACCATGCGCGACGGCAGTTCCGACAAGGAAATCAAGAAGCTCGTCGACGACCTGAAAAGCTGGCTCGTCGAAGACGCGGCCACCCTCGACGGTGGCGCGGCCGGCAACGTCAACGCCTTCACCAAAGCCATCACCAGCTCCGCCGGACAGGCGTTCCTCATCCTGATCCGTGAGGGCCTCGAAGCGCTGCTGGTGGTGGCCGCCGTGGTGGCCTACCTCGTTAAATCCGGCAACCGGCGTTTCACCAAGTGGATTTACCTCGGCGTGCTCGCGGGCCTTGCCGGCTCCGGCCTGATCGCCGTGCTCTTCACGTTCCTGTTCGGCGGCTCCGGCCCGATTCAGGAAATCTCCGAAGGCGTGTGCGCGCTGATCGCCATGCTCATGCTGCTGTGGACCAGCAATTGGATGCTCAACAAAAGTTCCGTGGAAGCGTGGAACCGTTACATCCGCACCAAAACCGAGTCCGCCGTGGCCGACGCGCAAAACAAAGTCGCCGCCGGCGAAGGCGTGGGCCTGGGTATGGTCGTTTCGCTCGCCATGCTGAGCTTCCTAGCCGTGTTCCGTGAAGGCGCCGAAACCGTCATCTTCTACGAATCGATCTACTCGATGAGTCGCGACGCGCAAGGCATGTGGATCGGCGGCATCGCCGCGGGTGTGGTGCTGCTCGTCATCTTCCTCGTGCTGCGCTTCACCTCCGTAAAGATTCCGATTGGCCCGTTCTTCCTCGTTACGTCGATCCTGATGGCCGTGCTGGTCGTCATCTTCGCCGGCGGTGGCATCCACGCGCTCATCGAAGGTGACCTGATCGACGGCCACTACCTGTCCAGCGTGCCCACAAACGACTGGATCGGCCTGTATCCGTACGTCGAATGCCTTGCGGCACAAGCGATCGCGGTGATTGCCGTACTCGCGCTGTTCGCCGTCGGCTTCGCACGCAAACGCAAGTTGCGCACGCCTGACAATCGCAAGTGATACGCAAATTTTCCGAGATTTACCGATATTTTTTCCACATCCAACAACAAAGGAAAGAGAAATGAAGAACAAGAAGATCGCCGCTCTGCTCGGCATCCTGCTGGCCGGCTCCATGGCCTTCTCCCTGTCCGCATGCGGCAATTCCAACGATTCCGCCGCTTCGGACAAGTCCAGCGCCTCCGCGTCGGCTTCGAAGGCCGACGACTCCAGCAAGGACGATTCCAACGATTCCGCCGGTTTCGAAGAGATCCAGGTCGATGAGAAGCACTCCGACCAGGAATGCGGCCCGCTGACCGTCAACGCCGTGTACTTCCAGCCGATCGACATGGAACCGTCCGGCATGGGCCTCAAGGCCGCCGATGCGAGCTTCCACCTCGAAGCCGACATCCATGCCAACCAGAAGGGCACCGAACTCGGCTACGGCAAGGGCGATTTCGTGCCGGACCTGACCGTCAACTACGACATCATCGACAAGACCTCCAACGCGTCCGTCGCCTCCGGAACCTTCATGCAGATGAACGCCTCCGACGGTCCGCACTACGGCGCCAACGTCAAGCTCGACAAGGCCGGCGCGTACAAGCTCGTGCTGAAGATCGAATCCCCGGAGAAGAAGGGGTGGATGCTGCACGTCGATCCGGAGACGGGTGTGAAGGGACGCTTCTGGACGGAACCGATCGAGGTCACCTTCCCGGACTGGAACTATACGCCGCAGGAGTGGTGATCTCCTAGCGTAGCCCGTTCGCGGTTTCGGTATGCATTACCCGACACACCCAAGGCCGTTCGGCCAAGCTTACGGTCGGGCAATGCATACCGAAACCGCTCTCTCGCGTTTAGGGGGATGGATTCACCTCTGCGATTGTGGAGGGGGTCCGGGAAATCCTCGCATTTTAGGGGAGGGATGAGAGGGGTGGGACTCTTTGGGATGGGGCGGAATGGGAATCGTTGGGCTCTTTGAGTTGGGTTTTTGGATGAAAGGATTTTGGGATGCTGCTGCAGTTTGTGACGGTGTTGCAGGGGGTGTTGGCGCCGGCGCTGCTCGTCATGGCGTTGAGCGTCATGCTCACCGTCGGTGAGGGGCGTGACAAGCCTCTGAGCGCGTACTGGCGGCTGGCCGGGTTGCGTGTTGGGTACGTCGGGCAAGTCGTATTCGCCGCGCTGCGCGCCACCGCCGTCATCACGCAACGCACGTTCGTCAACTATCCGACCCTGTGGTGCTGCGTGATCCTCGACGTGGCCGTGTTCGTCATAGTCCTGTTCGCCCGCCGCATCACCGCCGACTGGCACAACTACCGCGCGCTGCTCGACATCGCGAATCTCGTTGCGGCGCTTGCGATCGCGGCCACCACCTTTCGTGCGCTGCCCGACGTGATTCTGCGACTGACGATCTTCGTCGAGCCGGGCGATCCCATCTTCACTTCCGACATGCTGTTGCGCGCGCTCGGCTTCGCTTTGGGCGCGGCCGTCGCAATCATCGCCGCGCTTATCTTCCGCACGATGCGTTCCACCGCCGTCCGCTGGTCGTTCACGACGGCGGTGCTGCTGTTGGTCGCGCTGTTGTTCGCACAGCATTTCACCGACCTTGCGCAGATCCTCCAATCCAAACGCATCGTCAGCTTCCCGACCGCCGCCTTCCTCGCGCTCGTGTGGGGCATCAACCATCAGCGCAGCCTGACCATCGCAATGGCGCTCGTCTTCGCCATTCCGGCAATCGCCAGCATCGTCATGGGCTTCAAAGTCAAGCCGACCGGCGCCAACGAGGCGATCGCACGCACGCATATCGCGTTCCGCCGCCGCGCGAAAGCGGCCGGCGCGTTCAGCCTGGTCGCCATGATCTGCGTCACCGTGGCCCTGACGTACGGCGTCGCGCAAACGCAGAAAGTCGTCACGCTGTCGCCGCCGGAAGACTACTCGCTCGCCGACGGCGTGGCCACCATCAAATTCAGCCAGATTTCCGACGGCCACCTGCACCGCTTCGAATACCGCGCGAAGGACGGCACCTCCATGCGATTCATCATCATCAAGAAGAACGGCGGCGCGTACGGCGTCGGCCTCGACGCGTGCGACAACTGCGGCGACGCCGGCTACTACGAGAAGGACGGCAAAATCATCTGCAAGAAGTGCGATGTGGCCATCAACCTCGCCACCATCGGCTTCAAAGGCGGCTGCAACCCGATACCGTTCGACTACCAGGTCAAGCCGGGCAAAATCGTCATCCAAACGTCCACGCTCGACGCGCTGTCGAGCCATTTCCAGTGAGCGCCGAGAAAGGTAAGGGGGTGCCATGTTCTTCCTGAAAATGATCTCTCGCTCGTTCAGCCGGCAGTTCAAACGCCGTCTGCTCATCGCCGTCACCGTGTGCCTGTCCGCCACCGTCAGCGTGGCCATGCTCGGCGTGGTGTTCGACGTGGGCGACAAGCTCAACGCGGAGCTGAGCACGTACGGTTCGAATATCGTCGTGCAGCCGAAGTCCGACGCTGTGGTGAGCGATTTGTACAATACCGGCGATTCTGCTGGCTCGGCTTCGGGTAGTTCGTCCGGTTCGGACGGGGGTTCCACTTCCGACGGCTCGGCTGCGGCGGACAGCGCCGACCCGACCGCGTTTCTGAAGGAGTCGGACGCGCAGAAGATCAAGACCATCTTCTGGGCGTTCAACATCACCAATTTCGCGCCGGAATTGAACATCCACGCGGATGCGGGGTGTGTCGGTTCGGGGGCTGGTTCGGCTGGCTCTGCTGGAACGGCTGGTGCGTCAGGTGCGGCTGCTTCCGCGGCGAAATGCAAGGCGACCAACGTGCCGATCGTGGGCACGTGGTTCGCGAAAACCCTGCACATGGACTCCGGCGAGTCCACCGTGGCCGGCATGAACGGCATGCGCTCATGGTGGAAAATCAACGGAACCTGGCCGAAAGACGACAGCGAGCAGGCGATGGTCGGCAGCGCGCTCGCCGCGAAACTGGGCGTGAACGTCGGTGACAGCGTCACGCTCGACAAGACGATCGCCGTCGGTGCGGACGACAATACGAACGGAGGTACCGGGAAAACCGGCAAATCCTCCACCGAACGCAATCGCGTGAAAGTGAAAATCGTCGGCATCTTCGATTCAGGCGATTCCGACAACAGCGCCATTTATATGCCGTCCATCGCCGCGCAAACGCTTGCGAATCTGCCGAATTCCATCGACAAGATTGAAGTCAAGGCGCTCACCACGCCCGACAACGACCTCGCGCGCAAGGCGTCGAAGAATCCGAACGCGCTCACGCAGGACGAGTGGGAGACGTGGTATTGCACCGCGTATCCGTCGTCGATCGCGTACCAGATCGAAGAGGTGCTGCCGGGCGCGGTGGCCAAGCAGGTGCGCCAGGTGGCCGCGCTGCAGGGCGATGTGCTGAACAAGACGCAGGCGGTGATGGTGCTGATGACCGTGCTGTCGCTGGTTGCCGCCGCGATCGCCGTGGCGAACCTGATGGCCGCGTCGATTGGCGAACGTGGTTCGGAATTGGCGCTGTTGAAGGCGATCGGCGCCACGGACGGCGCGGTTTCGCGCCTTATGCTCGCCGAAACGGCGGTGATTTCGCTGGTTGGTGCGATTGCCGGTGCGCTGCTTGGCTCGGGCGTTGCACAGATCGTGGGGCACGTGGTGTTCGGCTCGGGCATCACCATGCGTCCGATGGTGTTCGTGTTGGTTTTCGTGTTGCTGGCGGTCACTGTGCTCGTGGCCTCGCTTTCGTCGATTCGGGCGATTCTGGGTTTGCGTCCGGCGGAGGTGCTGCATGGTAGGTGAGTTGTGCTTGGCTTTCGTAGGGGGTGTGCGATGACGAATCGCAAGATGTTCTTCACCATGCTGTGGGGCGCGGTGTTCCGCCGTCGCTCCCGTGCGATGATGGCCGTGATCGCGTCGCTCGTCGGCGCGGCCACGCTGTTCTGCCTTGCATCCGTGTGCGTCGCGGTGCCGCAGCAGATGAACGAGGAAATGCGCGCGTACGGCGCGAACCTGATCGTCACGCCCGCGTCCGCAACGGGCAAATCGCAAGGCATCGATACTGCAACCGTACGCAACGTGACGGCGCTCATCGGCGCCGGACACAGCGTGAAATCAGCCGCATACCGGTATGAGAGCGTGCGCATCAATTCCGCGCCGTACACCATCGCCGGCGTGGACGTGAAAGCCGTCCGCGCGCTCAATCGCCATTGGAACGTGACGGGCGATTGGCCCGGCTCGGGCAACGTGATGGTCGGCCGCGACGTCGCCGACGCGCTCGGCGTGAAGGTCGGCAGCCGCGTCACCCTCGG
>OAUW01000373.1_pt1 | contig 28350 bp, 42 predicted proteins | sample 1495241 | NCBI WGS metagenome assembly OAUW01 (sample SAMEA2580063, study PRJEB22360) | human gut metagenome | biome: human gut; feature: human-associated habitat; material: faeces | place: Denmark | collected 2008/2010
GATGGGGAGAAAAGGGTATATGCATTTGTATCCAAGACAGCAGCGGACCCCATATTCCTTCTGATGTTTGACGGATACAAGGCAGCCTGTGACAGGCTTGGAGTAGAAGCTGTATACCGTGGGGCTGACCAGCCGACAGCGGAAAAGGAAATTGAAATCATTACCCAGCTTATCGCTCAGAACGTAGATGCCATTACAGTGATTGGCGCTGACTTTAATGCGCTGCAGCCTATTCTTAAACAGGCAATGTCTCAGAAAATTGCGGTGAATTCCGTGGACACCGCAGTGAACCCTGAAAGCCGTCAGGTACATGTGGAGCAGTGCAGCATTGACGAGGTGGGAAGGGCCCAGATGCAGTCCGCCCTGGCAATCTGCGGAGGACCGGGAAGCTCAGGAAAGATTGGAATACTCTCAGCAAACCCTGAATCCCAGCTTCATGCCGACTGGTGCAAGGCAATGCTTTTGGAGGTTGAGGAGCATCCTGAGGACTATAAGAACATCGAAGTGCTGGATATCGCCTATGGCGATGACCTTCCGGATAAATCCACAAGCGAAGCCCAGGCCATGCTTCAGAACAATCCGGACCTTAAGGCAATCATCTCCCCCACGACGGTAGGCATACTGGCAGCGGCCAAGGTGATTCAGGACCAGGGTTCTGACTGCAAGGTAACAGGTGTCGGCCTGCCTTCTGAGATGGCGCCGTATATTGAAAATGGAATCTGCTACGATGCCTATCTGTGGAATCCTCTGGATCAGGGAGCGTTAGGAGCATACTCTGCCCATGCGCTGGTAACAGGAGCTGCAACCGGCAGGGTTGGGGACATTGTGGATGCCGGCGACTTGGGAAAATTCACTATCGAAGAGTACTATGACGGAGGAACTCAGGTGCTTTTAGGAGAGCCGCTGCGGTTTGACAAGGATAACATTGCCCAGTGGAAGGATAAATTTTAACAGGAACCCCATTTTTGTATCAGAGAGGAGGCTGCCCGTGGAAACGAGTGGTCTCTTTTTTGCGCTGTCTGGTTTTCGGAGCTGCTATATATGGAGATATATGGCGGGGGGAATTACAGCACTTTCTGTTTATGGAAATTTAATTCTTCCTTCCTTGACAATCCATGGTATATGTGTTTATAATTGGGTTCGTGACATATTGTCACAAATGATATTATGTCACCAAAAGGAATATGATTGTATCATACAAAAGAGGGCTAGGAGGCTGGATTCATGCCTACACAACGATTTTTGAAACTAAAGGAAGAGAAGAAGCAGGCAATACTGGAGGCAGCGGTCCACGAATTCTCAAGGGTTCCTTATTCATCTGCATCCATTAACCAGATTATCAAGGAGGCAGACATATCCAGGGGAAGCTTTTATACATATTTTGAAGATAAGGACGACCTGATGCGGTATATGCTCAGAGGCTTCAGGGATAACTGCCAGGAAAGAATCTTCAGAACCCTGAAGGAGCAGGAGGGGAATCCCTTTGAAACCGCCCTTAAGCTGCTGGAGGCAGTGGTGGATGAGGACCATGGCGGTTTGGGCTACAAGATGTACAGGAACATGCTGTCGGATTTAAGCGTGGTGGACCAGAACCATTTATTTGGAATCAAGGGTTTTTTGCTTCAGGATGAGTCCTATCGTGAGTTCGTCCAGAAGCTTTATGAAGGAATTGACAGGGAACGTTATCCCATTGATGAAGAGAACCTGGCATATCTGGTGGATATGGCCATGATTATTATCATCAGAGCCGTAACGCTGTATTATAAGAATGTGGTGGACCGGGAAAAACTTCTGGAAGTGTCAAAGAAGGAAATGCTCATATTGGAATACGGTGTATGCCGGAACATCGGAAGCTGATGTGAAAGGGAAACACAGAAAAGAGGAGAGAAGATATGAAAAATTTAAAAAACAGGAAATATGGGTACAGGGCGGCAGCTGTTCTGTCAGCCATCACCATGGCCGGAGCAATGCCCATAACATCATTTGCAAGGAATGCAAGCAAGCCGGATGACGCCCATGTTATCGCAGAGCCGCCTGCACCGGATATTAACAAGGATTTAAGCCCTGAATTCGCATACAGTGAGGATAAATGGGCATCCCTCAGGGATAATGTGCTCGAATTCGGGGAGTTAAAGGATTTAGTGCACGAGTACAACCCAACGGTCCGCAGCAACCGGTCTACCTATAAGGATCAGAAGGGCAAGGACCTGAATGCGGCCTATGATGATTATATGGATGACATTGATGCCATCTGGAATAATGCGGACAGCGACGACGACGTGGCATGGGCCACTGCCAGGTTCCAGGTTGGCGTGCTCCAGCAGCAGGCCGACAATAACTATCAGGATGCCGACATGGAAAAGATTCAGTATGACCAGACAGAGGCAGGACTTGTGTATCAGGCCCAGCAGCTCATGGTGACTTATGAGCAGTCACGGTATAATATGGAAAATCTTCAAAGCGCCAGAAATCTGCTTAAGGCCCAGTACGAGGCAACCGTGGCCCGTCAGGCCGCCGGCATGGCAACCCAGGCAGATGTGCTGAGCGCGTTAAAGAGCGTACAGGACCAGGATACGGCCATTTTGTCTGCGCAGAAGTCTGCTGACAATGTCCACAGAAGCCTTTGCCTGATGCTGGGATGGGCGGTGGACGGACAGCCTGAGATTAGGGATGTGCCGGAGCCGGACTTGAACCGGATTGCTTCCATGAATCCGGAAGCTGATATGGAGACTGCCATCTCAAACAATTACGATGTGAAATATTATGAGAAGAAGGCCGGCAACCTGACCAGCCAGTATCTGATTGAGTCCAATCAGGCACAGCTTCAGGATGCAAGAGACAAAGCCGCCAAATCTCTTAGAAACCAGTACAATACAGTGCTTACCAACCGGGATTCCCTGAACGCGGCCGTGATGGCCCTGGATGTTGCCTTCGTTAACCTGAACACGGCCACGGCCAAGAGGGCGGTAGGCGAGATTACAGAGCTGGAATACCAGAGCGCGCTTAACAGCTATGTGTCCGCCAAGAACAGTGTGGAGACAGATAAGCTTCAGCTTCTGCTGGCCATGGAAGCCTATGATTGGAATGTAAAAGGTCTCACAACCTCCAATTAGGCCGGTTGAAGAAAGGTAAGGAGGTTGAACAGATGAACATGAACAGACGAAAAGGTCTCATGGCTTTGTCACTGGCAGCCGTGATGACGAAGGCAACACGAAAAGTGTCTCATGGTTTTGCCCCGGGCAGCCGTGATGACGGCGGGCAGCACAGCCGTGGCACTGGCCGATGAGCCGGGGGTGGTGCCGGGTGAGGCGTACACAGAAGCCATGGCCCGTCTCCAGGACAACCACATGGAGTACGATGAATTGACAGAACTTATAAAGAATTACTATGCCCCCATAAAAAGCGCATATTCCATGATTGATACCATGGAGGAGGACCAGGGAAGCATTGCAACGGCCATGCGCGTGGTGGCTGATGATTATATGTCCCAGGCAGACCAGCTGGCAGATGTGTTGGGCAGCGGAAATCCCGCTGTCATGCAGGTGGTGGGGGGAGCCAGGATGCTGCGTTCCAGCGCAGGCTCCATGGATCGCGCCATTGAGCGCAGCAAGTCCGGCAGGAGTGTGGACCGCCAGGTGAACATGATTGTGTCCGGCGCGGAAACCCTGATGAACCAGTATGAGTATTATCTGGCTCAGAGAACCGTGGTAGCCAAGGCATTGGAGATAGCCCGGACAGCCCAGGCCATACAGCAGACCATGCAGGCCCAGGGGCTTGCGGTGGATGCAGATGTGCTTTCGGCGGCAGCCCAGCTGTCCTCGGCAAAATCCCAGATGGAGAGTATAGACGCGGGAATTGACCAGATATATAAGACGCTTTGCTACTATACCGGATGGGACAAAGGCGCGGATACTGTCATTGGCCCGGTTCCGGCAGCCGACCCGTCGGTTATCGGAACCCTGGATCTGGCATCTGACAAGGAAACCGCGGTGAACAATAATTACAGCCTGATCAGCATGCGGAGCGGCTCAGGGGCGGGAATGAGCGATTTCCAGGTCCGCACCACCAAAGGAATGACACAGAAGGCAAACAAGATGCGTACCGTGGACTATTCAGAGGACCAGCTCCGTTCTGATATGCAGACACTGTACGACACCATACTGGAGAAAAAGGCGGCCTATGATTCAGCTTCCACTGCTTACCAGAGCGCCCAGCTCACATGGAATGCAGCGCAGATTCAGAGGCAGAACGGCACGCTGAGTCAGATTCAGTTCATGCAGCAGGAGCTGGCGTATCTCCAGGCACAGTCCGGGTTTAAGTGTGCAGACCTGAATCTCCAGCAGGCACTGCGCAATTATCAGTGGGCTGTAAAAGGCGTCAGCGTAAGCGCCGGTTAAATGTAAATTACAGGAAAACCCTATTTTTACCAGTTTTGTTGCAGTTGCAATAAAATAGCGGCGAAAATAGGGATTTTCTCTGACTTTTAGTTTAAAATTTACAAAAACAATATAAAATTAATACGTTAATCCCTTGTATTTAGAGGAAAAAAATGTTATTCTAAATACATAGGGGCATGTATAATTATTCAGGGGAGGGTGGTAACCAGTAGCCGGTTTTGTTTTGAATTGAGGTGATTCTATGTTAACGAAACAAGTTGACAGCAGGGAACGGGCCTTTAGGCCAATTCCCATTTCTTATTTGATTCAGACAGCAAATCAATTTGACTGCGATATTTTTGTCACCAGCGATAAGCATACAGCGAATGTCAAGCAATATGACGAAGTAAAGAATCTTAGAATGACAGGTTTTCTGACTTTTTACTTTAAGGGAAGTGACGAGACAGAGGCCGAGGACAGGATTCAGAAGATTCTGTGGGAGGATAATGAAGGATAAGGAGCGTACATATTATGTGTGTACAAAATTAAACGAGGACAGGGAGACCGGTCCTCGTTTATTGTTTTAATATTGCTGTGATTCAATTATACCATTCAATTGCGTTTTCTGGCCGCCTTATCTAATGTTTTGCGTTTCGGAATTCTCTTTGTCCAGGTAGTGCCTGGCGTCTTTGAAAAAGCTCCATACAATCATTACAATGATGAAACCAATAGGAAAGGCCGCTATGATGGATACGGTCTGTAAATTAGCCATGGAGTTCTCTGCAAAAATCAGGGCTATGGGCAGCAGCATCAGCAGTATGGACCAGAACAGCTTTACCTGCTTGTGGGGTTCCTCCTCAGCGCCCAGGGACTTATAGGAGTATGAGCTGGCTACCATGGTCAGTGCGTCAAAGGATGTGGCATAAAAGGCAATCATGGTAATGGCCAGAAGAACCAGCCCGGCCTTTGCCAGGGGCATTGTCTCAAATATGGAGATGATGGCTTGGTACAGGTCACCGGTTCCGGCGTAGACACCCATCAGGTCCAGCTTTCCGTGCATCTGCAGTCCCAGCCCGTAATTGCCCAGGATGATGAAGGATGTAAAGGTGCCTGACAGACCGAAGAAATAGCCTCCCAGCACAGTCTGGCGGATGGTCCTGCCCTTGCTGATGGTGCCGATGAAGAATGGGGTGGCAACACACCATACCATCCAGTAAGCCCAGTAGAAGATGGTCCAGTTCTGGGGGAAGGAGGAGGTGCGCGTGGCGTCGGTCCAGGTGGCCATGCCCACGAAGTTCTGTACCATGTTACCCACCGCGGTGATACCTGTCTCGATGATATAGCGTGTCTCGCCGCCGCACAGAAGGAAATAGGCCAGCAGTCCGAAGAACAGGTAAACGCAGGAGGCCGCCAGTTTGGCAATGCCCTGCATGCCGAAGTACACGGCCATGGTATACACCACGCAGATGATAACCAGGATGCCGATGGTCAGGAAATTGTTCTCAGATATGCCCAACACGCGGCTTAAGGCCATGGAGAGGAGAGGCGTTGCCAGGGAAAACGTGGTGGCAGTACCGGCCAGAAGGGCAAATACCGCTGTCAGGTCGATGAGCTTGCCCCAGAGGCCGTCCACCCGTCCGCCAAGAAGCGGCCTGCATGCCTCGGAATACTTTTGTTTGTTCCGCTTGCGCACATGGAGCATGAAGCCAAAGGATACAGCCAAAATGATGTAAAAGCTCCAGGGAATGGGACCCCAGTGGAACAGGGGATAGGTGGATGCCCAGTCCTGCATGGCCCCCATGTCCGTTATATGGGGCTCGCCTGCGTAGAGCATCCACTCGCACAGGGAGTAGAAGAGTATGTCGGCAGCCAATCCCGCCGTAAACATCATGGAACCCCATTGGAAGGCGGAGTACTGAGGCTTTTCGAGATTTCCCAGCTTTATCTTGCCGTAGCGGGAAAATGCCATGTACAGGGAGCAGATTAAGGCGCCCAGTCCAAGAAGCAGATAATAGCTTCCAAACTGGTCGCCCAGGAAAAAGCGCACAGACCCAAGAACCTGAGAGGAGGCGTCCGGGAATATCATAAACAGGGAGCAGAGGGCCAGTATGGTCACAAAGGGAATGATGGTTGTGACCCAGTCCAGCCTATTCTTTAATGGGGTATCTATACTGCTGTTTTTATCTTGCTTCATGGCTGTATCCTCCTTGATGTTCAAAAAATAGTTAAAATTAATTATATTGAACATATTATCATCAGTTACTGGAAAAATCAAGAGGAACTTGTAAAAACATCAATAATTTTGTAAGAAAAAAGGACTGTTAAATTATTGTAATCTTAGCTATAATAATAACGTTGACAAAAGGAGGATTACCATATCATGAGAAAATTAAAGAAGTTATCATTGATATTAGCAGCTTCAGCGGCCCTGCTTTGCGGTTGTACCCAGAGCAACATTGTTTCTCCCAGTAACGGTGTGGTTCAGGGGGACGGACAGCCTGACCTGGAGGTTGATAAAAATATTAACATTGACTGGCAGGAGGTAAGGGAAGATCTCAGGGACCAGTTCCTGGATCCTTACGGCGGGTTCGCTGATTACGTGTTGGATCTGGATGCCAAGTATGACGCCGGCGGCAGCAGATTGGTTGTCCTGCTTCCCGTGACACATAAGACCACAGGCGACATTGCTGTGATTTATGGTCAGGAAGTGCTGAAGGCAGTGGGTACCTATGTTGCGGAGCAGAACTTCTATTATGAAGCTCCTGACTCGGAGGATACGGACAGCACCTACTATGGCAGTTACTTTGACGAGCACGACGTGCTTGTGCAGGTGTTCCCTTATGACAAAGAAGGGGATGAAAGCGCATACCTTGTGAATGATGTTATGAAGGCAGGGGAACAGAGAGAGCTGACAGCTCAGATTCAGTAAAGAAATGATTAAGGAGATATTGGGATGAGGATTGACAGATACTGGAAACAGGCCGCCGCCGGGCTGCTGGCCATCATGACACTGACAATGACCGGAGGGAATCTGGACAGCCTGGCCATGACCAACTCCCAGCCGTTAAAGGCCCAGGGACAGATGCTGTCCTCACCGGACAAAATTATCATCAGAGATGAAGGGGATAATGCCCAGTCATTCCAGGCAGCCGCTGCCAGCCAGCCGGTGATTCAGACCAAGGCTCAGATTGCCGCGTTTGGGGAGGTTACCACTCCAAAGACAGATACCACCTCCCTGTTTGGGGCCGGCCGTCTCACCATGCTGGCCAATCATGACACGGCGGCCCAGCTTCTGTCGGTCATCATCGAGACGGGAGAGGGCGGTCTCATCGTAGTGGACGGAGGCTGGACCAATAACGCAGATTATCTTCTGAACCAGATTAAGCAGAAGGGCGGTCACGTCCAGGCATGGCTGCTGACCCACCCTGATTCGGACCATGTGGGAGCATTGGCAGACATTTTGTACAAGCATAACGGAGAGATTACCATTGACGGTATCTATTACTCCTTTGCAGAGGACAGCTGGTATGCTGAGAAGGACCCTGAGGTTGCCAAGATGGTGGCCTATATCAAGGGAGCTTTTGGTCTGGTGCCTCAGAACATACTTCACGGGGATATTGTATCAGGACAGGTCATCCAGGCAGGTCCTGCCAAGATTCAGGTATTGAATCAGGCATATAAGATGAACAATGACTTTATCAATAACAGCAGTGTGGCCTATATGGTATCCTTAAACGGGACAAACACCGTGTTCCTGGGAGATTTGGCCAAGTCAGGCGGCGAGCAGCTGATGGCTGACCATGATCTGAGCGCCCTTAAGTGCGATATCGTCCAGGTGGCCCACCACGGACAGAACGGCGTGGGCTATGAGGTCTACAAGGCGTTAAGGCCAAGCGTTGCCCTGTGGCCCACCCCCCAGTGGCTGTGGGATAATGACAACGGCGGCGGCTCCGGTAGCGGTATCTGGCTTACACAGGAGACAAAGAACTGGATGGTGCGCCTTGGGGTGAATGCAAATTACTGCATCAAGGACGGCGACCAGGTGATCGAATAAAGCGTGAAATGAATCAGCCGCACAATAACGGAAATCGTAAAATAACAGAAATTATAAAATGGCAAACCCACCGGCAGCAAACGCCGCGGCCTCTTTTCCTGAGGATTCAGGAAGAGGGGCCGCGGCATTTTGCTTCGCAATTATCTTTTTTATCGCTTGTCTGTTTTGTCTATTTACTCACTTTCCCTGGCAGTTGGTTTTCATACATTCAGTCATCAGCACAGGGAAGTCCGCTGTGGTAGGAATAATTTCCCAGCTCGGACAGCAGGTTCTCAAGGGTGTTCAGCTTTAAGGGCTGCCCTGTCTCCAGCATGGAGTTAATCATGTAGAAGATAGTGCTCAGCTTCCCCAGGGACTGTCTGAATAAGTCGGGGAATGAGGACTTGGAGGCAATGCTCTTATCCCACGGATTGCACCATGTCTCATGGTGCAGGTTCAGGCTCCAGGCCGGATTCTCCACTGTATCCGTAACCAGCTTGCTGGAAGCCACCGGGTTCTTGAGGAACAGGGATTCAAAGAACGCAATCCTGTCCTTTTTCCTGCTGTTAGGGTCAGACAGCGTCCTGCATCCAAAACGGAGAGCCAGGATGGAACGGTGTATCATGGGAGCCGTGACCTGATACCTGTTTTTATAGCTCAACGGATAGAACGCCTCGTTGATGCAGTCTGACAGGAACTGGGAAATAAATTGGGTTTCCATTCCATTGAGACAAATGGTTGCTGCCTGGTTGAACTGGGATGGCTTCTTCCTCTTGTACTTCTGGAGGAGAAGGGCGTCGATGTCATTCTCCAGCTTGGCGTGGAGTCCATGGTAATAGGAGCCCGGGTGATTGACATCGTATTCAATGCGTCCGTATACATAGGGGTGGCATATGGAGTCACCGATATAATGGCAGATAAAACCGCACATGTAGGCCAGGCCTTCTTCACGCTGCTGCCTGGAGCCGATTCGGGAAAGCTGCATGAAACAGCAACGGAAAAAGTAATTGACATGGTGTTCATGCATATAGGAGCCTACATTGCGGTGGTCTCGATGGCGCAGGATGGGCAGGTTATAAAAAAACATGTCCGGCCCCTGGAGACCCAGCTGATAGAGCCACCGATACTTGGCAATGATAAACTTCAGATTGTTCTGAGGCATATCATTGTATGCTTTCATGCCCAAGACATAGTGTGTTGTAAAACCTGGCATCGGCATACCTCTTTTCTATTGGATTCTTGCAGTTGTTCCTACTTCATATTCTATCATAAACAACTATGAAATGCGAGCCGGAAACAAAAGAAAATTCCTTCCAGTGGTCATAGTCAGGGGAACTTTGGAATAAGACATTTATAAGAAGCAAGCAGGGCAGGTTGGGCTCGGATGATGAATGTATTAGAGCAGGTCCACCAGATGGTGTGGGGACCGTGGACCCTTGTCATATTCCTTGGGGTGGGCATATTCTTTACCCTGAAATGTCATTTTTTCCAAATTAGGGGATTTTTATTCTGGTGGAGCCGGACCGCAGGACGGCTCATATCAGGAGAAGCGTTCGGAAAGGAGGACAGGAACGGGAGAGCGGACGGGACCGTAAAAGGAAAGGGAATCAGTCAGTTCCAGTCGGTCTGCACCGCACTGGCGGCAACCGTCGGCACAGGCAACATAGCGGGGGTGGCAACCGCGCTCACGGCGGGAGGACCAGGCGCTCTGTTCTGGATGTGGATATCAGCCCTGATCGGCATGATAACCGCTTACGCGGAAACCATGCTGGGAATCAGGTACCGGTACAGGGATAAGGACGGACATTACATATGCGGACCGTTTATATACATGGAAAGGGGACTGGGGCTCAGGGGAATGGGGGTGCTGTACAGCTTCCTGTGTCTGATGAGCTCCCTTGGAATGGGCAGCATGGTCCAGGCCAACTCGGCAATCAGCACCATGGAATACACCTGGCATGTGCCGGCCCTGGCTGGCGGACTGATATTTACCGGCCTTCTGGCGCTGGTCACCTGGGGAGGAATCCGCAGAATCGGAAATGTGGCTGAAAAACTGGTGCCTGCGGCATCCGGAATCTATATCGCCTTTTCCATGATTGTGATACTGTCCTGTCTGGAACAGATACCGGGAGCCCTGGTATCCATGGTGTCCTCCGCCTTCCGGCCTGAGGCGGCGGCAGGAGGGACCGCTGGATATGTAATCAGCCGCAGCGTGCGTTACGGCATCTCACGGGGAGTATTCTCCAACGAGGCAGGACTGGGTACGCTGGCCGTACTGCACGGACCTACAGAGGGCACAACGCCTCATGAGCAGGGGATGTGGGCCATGTTTGAGGTGTTTTTTGACACCGTGGTCCTTTGCACCCTTACGGCCCTGGTAATCCTGTGCATGACCGGTTCCAGCCCGGAGACAATCCCTTATGAGGGGGCAGCTCTTGCGGCCTGGTGCTTCAGCAGACGACTGGGGATTGTAGGGGAATATCTTGTCAGCGGCTCCATGGTGGTATTTGCCTTTGCGACTATCATGGCCTGGTTTTATCTGGGGAGGCAGGCCGCTGCCTATTTTATCGGAGGATGCGGGTTAGGAGAAAATGCGCAGCGCATGTTTGCGGCCAAGGTATATCCTCTTTTGTTTATCGCAGCTGTATTTTTAGGAAGCGAGGCCAGGCTGGTCCTGGTCTGGCTGCTGTCGGATATATGGAATGGGCTCATGGCCTTTCCCAACCTGACAGCCCTGCTGTTTTTATCCAGGGAGGTGACTCTGCCGGAGGGTTTTTTAAGAAGGAGCTTCCTGTATAATTCAAGTATAGGGAGTTCCAAGAAAGAGGGTTGAGAAAAAGAAATACCTCAGAGTAAAATAAGATTACTGACTTGGCCGGTTAGTAAAAAATCTTATTAAAACAGTGAGGTATCTAAAATGAATTGTAACACACAAAACGCAAAAATTGCATCTATAACTGAAAAAACTTTGATCGTTGGTATTGATGTTGGAAGTGAAACTCATTTTGCCAGAGCATTTGACTGGCGGAATTACGAGTACACAAAGAAACCACTAGAATTCAGTAATACTGAGGCTGGGTTCCTGACCTTCAAAGCATGGGTGGAAGATATCGCAGAAAAACAAGGCAAAACCGCTGTGATCCCCGGCATGGAGCCGACCGGACACTACTGGTTTGCACTGGGGAAATTCCTGCAGGACAATGGGATGAAGCCGGTACATGTGAATCCACATCATGTTAAGAAGTCGAAGGAACTGGACGACAACAATCCCAACAAGAATGACCGCAAGGCTCCAAAGACGATCGCGGCTCTGGTCAATGAAGGACGCTTTTCCTATCCCTACATACCAACCGGTATCTATGCGGAGATCAGGAGCCTGTCAAACCTTCGTTTCCAGACGCAGGAGGAGCTTACGCGGATCAAGAACCGGATCGCCAGATGGTTTGCTATCTACTTCCCTGAATATAAAGACGTTTATGGGGATTTGAAGACAGTCAGTGGACGGATGGTATTGAAGGTGGCACCGTTGCCGGAAGACATTGGGAAACTTGGTGTGGAAGGTGTGAACCAAATATGGAGGAACGCAAAGCTGAGAGGCGCCGGAATAAAGAGGGCAAAGACCCTGGTATCCGCAGCAGAGCATAGCGTTGGAAGCAAGGAAGCACCGGAAGCGGCACGGATGGAATTAAAAAATCTGCTGGATGACATGGATGTATATGTGTCAAGACTGGATGAGCTACTTGTGAACATAGAGGAAAAGCTGAAAGAGATTCCGTATGTGGATAAGCTGATGGAGATCAAGGGGATCGGTCTGGTAACGGTCAGCGGTTTCATTGCAGAGGTGGGAGACATTGGACGTTTTGATAATCCAAAACAGCTGCAGAAGTTAGCAGGATATGCAATCGTGGCAAATGATTCCGGGAAGCATAACGGCGAAAGCCGGATCAGCTACAGAGGCAGGAAGCGCCTGCGGTATGTATTGTATGAAGCAGCGATATCTCTTATCGGGAAGAATGCGGAGTTCAAGTCGATCCATGAATACTACCGGACACGCAAAGAAAATCCATTAAAAAAGATGCAGTCTGTAGTAGCAGTGGCATGTAAGATCCTAAGGGTATTTTACACAATACTGACAAAAGGTGTGGATTATGACCCGGTAAAGCTTCTAGGAGACATTAAGAGACCGCAGCTTCAGGCAGCATAGCAGACAGGAACCAAAACAAGTAATGCCCTGTCACGGTTGAACCCCACCTTTAACATTGCGTGTTAAAAGTTGAATTCAGCTGTGACAGGAAGGCTGAAAGGTATGAGGAACGAGTCGGGAAAACGTCCACCGGAAGGTGCCGTCAAGAAAGCATGCCCCAAAGGTCAGTAAGACTTAATACAAAGAATGAGCCAGTAGTCGGCAGGAATATTTTCCGTAGGGCATGACCCTGCAAAGGAGCTAAGCAGACACCCTGATTATGGACAGGCGGGACGAAGGAAGTTAGGACCCGGCAGAAATGCCGGAGCTCCTGGCAGACACGGGAGGTTCGCGGCCGTAGAAGGATGGGTATACAAAAGACCATGTGGAACGAAAGACAACGACGTTTTACTTCGTGTACCCACCCACCTCTACTTTCGTATCAGATACAGAGAAATGTCCATTCCTCCGGCTCATTCATCTGAGATATGATACTAAAAAATCCTTGAAAAATAAGGAAAAAAGACTTGACTAAATAGGGAGGGAGTAAGAGGATAGTTCATGTACCAAATCAAAGAAGGGAAACAGGGGCGGATTTGACTATGCCCCTGAGCCAGGATAAACGAAAAAACACACCATCCCGTGGATGATGCGCCTTCTGGAAAAAAGTATTAAAAAAGGGAGGAGAGCTGATAAATTCTTATCAGCTCGAGTATTATGAAAAAAATCTTGTAAGCGTTTTTGGGGCAGCAACTCTTGTTGTTTGCTATGGTTAAAGTATATAGCGTAAACATGAAGAAATAATGTTGTTTGTGTAAAAGGTTTTTGAATGAAATATGAACGAAGTGTGAATGCGGAAGAAATATCTGGTCATATTAAGAGAATGCTGTAAATACGTTATTTTATGGTATGGTATAATTTTTCAAAAGTGTAAGTCAGGTATTAGATAATAACATAATAATCAACGCTATAATCAACACTATTTTATTTTTTCTATTTCCGTTCGGAACCATTCTAAATCCAAGTGGGTATATACCCGGTCCGTCAGGTCCGAAATATTATGTCCCATAAATTTTTTCCTGGCAAAGTCATCCACCCCATTTTCCTTTGCCATGGTCGAGAATGTGTGCCTCCCATCGTGCAGCACATGGTCTTTGATACCTAGTTCTTCAAAGTCTTTAAATAGCCCGTATCGAAATGAATTGTCCGTATAAGTGTATTGGCCATTATGTGGGATCTTACGGCCGAATAGTATATTGCGCCCTATGTCATGCGCCTCTTTGTAATAATGCTCTACAATAGGAATGATTCTGGAATGTATGGGAACGGTCCTGTTAATTCCAGCTTCCGTCTTGGAGCCGCTGGTAAATGTACGGTTTTGTAGGTCCACATTATCTATCCCAATGTTAAGGACTTCGTTGGGGCGCCAACCGGAATAGAACTGCACAAGGGTCATGTCGATAAAGAGGGTTCCTGAATGCTTCCACAAAATATCCCTTTCAGCCTGTGTGTAAGGCCGGCCCTCACGGTGTACGATATCAAACTTGAGCTCAAAAGTACGTGCATAATTTACCGTAAGGATGCGGAGGAATATGGCATGGTCATACATCATATTCAATAGGCCTTTGATATTGCTTTTTATATTGGGGGTGGCAACTACAACTTGTCCTTTGGTTTTTCCACGGGTTCCGATTTTGGTCGCGCTCTCTATTGCCTCTTTCAACATGGCAGGACTGGTATCCAATACCCGAATTTTGTATATGGGAGACAAATAAGCAAACTCCATTTCGTATTTTTTTCGCATGGAATCAGGGTAGTTGTTCACTTTCATATGGTGTTCAATCCATTTTTCAAATAGTTCTTTTACAGTTATGTTGCTATTTAATCCTCCGGGACTCTTACGATATTGCATGACAGCATTATAAGCGTCTATTTTCTCAGCGAATGTCCCCAACAGCTCATACTTATAATGGGATGTGCCCTTTTCATCATCAAATACCTGTGTCGGATTTACAAGGGCAGCATAGGGCTTTCTTCGGTTTCCATTAAGCTTCCTAATAGTCCCGTAACCATTTGGAAGTCGGAATGTCAGCTCTTCCCGCCTTTTTGGGCGCCCACGCTTAGTGACAGGAGCTGTACTAAGTGGAAATCCGCAGTGTGGGCAGGAAGAGGCGCGGTCGCTTACTTGACCAGAACACTCTGGACATTGAATCAGTGCCATATATATCATCCTTTCTGTTGCGATATCGCAATAGCTCTTAAAAATGGGTACCAAAATACACCCATTGCCAGAATGGGTGCCGGATGATATAATATGGTTGTTGAGGCCGATATTATTTCACCGGACTTATCCGGCAATAGTATCATCAAAAGCTCTTGTGTTGGTAGCACAGGGGCTTTTCTAACATTAAAATAGTGCAGTAACCAGAGCTTTGTACATTTTATCATCAATTTCTATTAAGCTTTTTTTACCGTCTTTAAATTGGAGAGCAACCTGATATATCCCTTTATTTTTTGCTGATAATCCTCCTGCAAGTAATCCAACTGGACCTAACAGTGCTCCTCCAACTAATCCTCTTGCAACTCCTGAAGCTGCGCTTTTTCTGTGCTCATCGGTTATAAGTTCGTAGGATTCCACCACATCCTTTGTCAAATAATAATTCTTTCCAAATCCCACAACAAGTGAAGGTTTTCCCATTCCCAAAATCAGACTTTTCCCTAAATAGTCACCTGCAATTACTCTGTTTTTAGCACCCATAAAAATATCCTCCTGTTTTAAAATTTCCTTCGTAACTCAATCACCTTTCCGACGATTGTCACTGGTAATGTACTGATTTCATCCAACGTATATAATTTAGGGGAGAATGCCGGATTATTTGGAACCAGACGAATACTCCCATCCTCATACTTATATATTTTTTTGCAGGTAGCCTCATCCCCATTGATGAGAACAACTACGGTCTCGCCATTTTCGGCATCGGGCTGCTCCTTGACTATGACTGTATCACCATCGCAGATATTTGGCTCCATGGAATGCCCTTTGATGCGCAGACCAAACAGGTTCCCTTGACGTGCCATGTCTTCGGTGACTTCCTCTTCATCTATGATATCCTCAACTGCGCTGATTGGAATGCCGGCAGCAACTGAACCAAGAACTTTTATTATAACTCCTTTGCTACGAGGCATATATCTGATAGCGCTTTTATCATCTAACAAATCTGACTTTCCAATATTAAAGTAGTCAGCAATTTTTTGTACTTTTCCAGCACTTGGAACTATCTTTCCTACGCACCAGGTATTGAATGTGGTTGGATTAAAGCCTAAGTCATTTGCAACTTCTTTTTGCTGTTTTCCGCTTTGGGATATATAGAAATTAATGTTTTTAGAAAATATTCTTTTTTGTTCTTCGTCTGTCACATTGCCACCTCCTAATAATTTGAATTATACAGCATAATAGGATTATTTTCAAGAAAAATCCTAAAAAATTAAATCAATTATTGACAATCCTAAAAAAATGGATTATACTACACTCGAGAAAGGAGGTTATGACCTATGGGAATAATTGAAAGACCGAAAATTACATTACCAGCTGCCAGAGTAAATGCAGGAATGAATCAAAGAGAAATGGCAGAGTTTCTGGGGGTTGATGTGTCTACTATTACAAATTGGGAAAAAGGAAAAACAGAGCCAAGTACGAGCCAGCTAAGGAAAATCAGCGAGGTATCTGGAATACCTATGGATTATATTTTTGTGCCCGAGAAATCCTAAAATATAGGATTTTGATGAAAGGAGTGAGGGGATGACACCAGAGGAAGTTAGAAAGTCCCATACCTGCATAGCATTTCATATTCAAGCTTTTCAGAGGCAGGCAGAGGAGAACGAACAGGCAGACATAACAGAACCATGCAAGATATGCCCCTATGGTAAAGAATGTGATTTTGCATGGAACCGTTATATCTTAAGAGTTATTCCAGAATCACGATACCATATTACTCTTGCTAAGGGGTGTGCGTATCTACCAGAGGACATAAACCTGTAGTTGACTCTTTACGGTATTTGCAATCCACGGCATCAGGACATTGAAATCCAGTAATACTATGCCGCGTACCAGAATAACCGACAACGTCATAATCCCCAATGGATAGAATGATTTCACGTTCAGTAGACAACAAGGGGCAGTAACCAGTGTGATAGATTTTTCTTCCCAATATTATTCCCTCCTTCGTATTTTCCGATGGCATTCGGTAATTACAGTATAGGACAGGGGGAGGAAAAAGACAAGACAGTGAGGAGGTGATACTTACGTGAAAACCCCTAAATGGATAATAGAGTTCAAGATAGACCTATATGCCCTGAAGGAATATAAGGGGTGGACAGACGAGGACCTGGGAAAGCAGCTGGGCGTCACATCACGGACGGTCATGAACATGCGGAAAAATCCATGTTCGGTAAACGGGGGGCTTATCTTACGTGTGCAAGACATGTTAAAAGACGCGGAGGAAAAATATTAAGGGGGAGGAACAAGCCTACTAGCCAGATATGAAAGGAAATAGGGGGAGACGGATTTCTATAAGAAAGGAGGAAATTTGAGATGCGCGATTTAAAATCTGTATCCATCAATGAAAAAGAACAGCTTTTCCTTGATGGTGAAGAGATTACGAATGTAACAGCATACAAGCTGGAAAACTCCGCCGATTCAAGTGAACCGGCGAAGCTCACTGTAACAATTCTTGTTAATGTGAACCAAATTGGTTCTGGATTGCAGCAGTAACAACACCCACGGCAATGTCTTTCAGTGCGTGTAGTGATTCAGAACCTACATTTTTGGCTATATTCTTTGTTTTGTTCCAAGTGGTATCGGAGCGAACATCAGCAAGGAATTGATGGCCTGGATATGTAAGGTCAAAGATTCGCCATAGTTGAGGTGATATCTGTCCCATGACATTTATAGCTTTTGCATTAAGCAACCCGGCATCTATGAGCTGAAGGCAATGATAATTTAACTCTTCTTCCGAGTAAGAGGGGAGCTGTGTACATAACTTTGTTAACGTGTAAGCTGTATTATATTCCATTGATTCAACTGTGATAAGAATATCGCGAATGCAATCAGGATTTAATTTCATGGCGATTCTCCTTCAAATGTATTTCAGCATGGCAGTGCTGATAAAGCGATTGTATCACACGGAGGGGAGAATTTCCAGATAAGAAAGGAGTGAGGGAACTGGAACAGACAATGAAAACCATCACTTTATTGCAAGAGACATTTGTGATGGCAATAAGGTGCAGAAAAGTACCATTGAAGCAGTTGCCAATGATACTTTACGCACTTTTTCAGATTCAAAGATTTAAAATATCATTTTCTCGAATAGAGAAAGTAAAAAATCGAACAGAGCTGCAACAAATGCTTTCAGATATGGATAAACCCCTTTGCCCATATTTAAAAGAGTTCGAAGACTTTGCACAAAAGATACAAAATCTTTTGTAGAAGTAGAAAGGAGCGAAAGAATGCGTCCAAACCGAATCAGAACCAAAACAGCAGCAAAAATCTTTGGCGTTGATGTGCCCTACCTTATTGAAAAAGTCAGGATAGGCAAATATCCCATTGGAATTTATGAGAAGCACGGGAAGCGGGCGCATATAGTGATACAGACAAACTTAGTGGCTCAGTATTTAGGAAGAACTATGGAGGAGATTGACGCTGCTGTTGCAGAAATAGAAGGAGAGACAAGCCAATGACAAAAGTAACTGAGTTAGCCATCCGCGCCAAAGCAGCGGTCCAGTATCCCGGCTGGCGTGTGGATTTTGTAGGGCCGGCCACCGCGGTGATGACTAACATCATGGGGCACAGGCGTATGGTGACCTTCAGACGACGCAAGAGGCGCCGGGACGGCCCAATCATGAGGGCAGCTAAGTGGATTGTGCCGGCGGTTATCTGGCTGTTGGGGATGTGGATGGCAGCTATCGTGGTCATGGCGCTGGCCATGGGCGTGAGACTGTGAAAGGAGGAAGGGGAAAGTGATTAAAGGTGCAAAGAGCATCGCGGAGTACGCAATCCGCAAGTGGCTGCAGTCAGAGGGTTTTGAGATGCGCTATTTTAAATTGACCGTACATGACAACGAGGCCATGATTGTGGATAGTGCCGGCGACACGCTGCGGCTGGTATATGACAACGATACCAAGTCTGTCTATGTCAAAGAGTAGGGAGGTGTCAGGATGTTTGATATATCAAGACGTATAACGGCCCTGGAGTTTGCCCTTGATTACACACCAGGACAAGACGACAACCACAGCCACAGTGTACTGTTGGAGATGTTGGACGAGCTTAGGGCAAAAAAGATGGGCCCCAGCGGCGGCAACCGCAAGAGGTCCAATAACTAAAACACACACCCTTATTATAAGGGGGATATCGGAGGATTGCAAGGTGGAAATATCTAAAACTTATTATCCTGGCAGCCATGTAAAGATTACAGCACCATTTTTTACATTGGTATGCAGTTGTGGCCTGCGGCACTGGTCCCTGCTGGGCGAGATTACGCCGTGTCCAAACTGCGGGAAGCTAATGAGATTGGAAGGTGAACAAGATGTCGGTGAGCAAGCGCATATTTAAAAGCCGGGAGGAATGGCTGGAAGGACGTAAGGGGCATATCGGCGGCTCTGATGCCAGTGCTTGCGTAGGGCTGAACCCTTACAAAGACAATGTGCAGCTTTGGGAAGAAAAACGTGGCTTGGTTATTCCGGAGGATATATCGGACCGGGAATACGTCAGGTATGGTACCGAAGCGGAAAAACATCTGAGAGCTTTATTCGCCATGGATTATCCACAATACAGAGTGACCTATGACGAGGATAACATGTTTACAAATACAGCTTATCCGTGGATGCACGCCTCCCTGGATGGCGAGCTTGTGGATAACAATGGTCGATGCGGAATCCTGGAGATAAAGACCACCAATATCCTGCAGAGCATGCAGCGGGAAAAGTGGAATAACCGGATACCGGATAACTATTTCTGTCAGGTGCTCCATTACCTGGCCGTGACGGAATATGATTTTGCAGTCCTTAAGGCCCAGCTCAAGAGCGATTGGGGCGGAGAGCTGCGGATTACAACCAAACATTATTTTATAGAGCGAAAGGACGTTGAGGAGGACATCAAGTATCTGGTTGAGGCCGAAAGGCGGTTCTGGGACTGTGTGGTCACGGGACGCAGGCCGGATCTGATCCTTCCGACGATATAGGTGAGGAATGGAACTGAAAATTTACAACCCGCAGGAAGATGGGTTTGTCCAGAAAATCGAATGGAACTATGAGGAACTTAAGACTGAGGTTTCAACTGCCGCGAATGAGTACGCTGTGTCTGTCTACACGGATGAAACCATCAAGCAGGCTAAGGCAGATAAGGCCAAGCTTAATAAATTTATAGAAGCCTTGACTGGAACCCGGACGAAAGTCAGGAAGAAGCTCCTGGCGCCAGATGAACAGTTCGGGAGAGAAGTAAAGGACATTGAGGGTATTGTTCGGAAAGCCATTGATAATATAGATGGCCAGATTAAAGATTATGAGCGTCGCCAGCGCGAGGAAAAGACAGGCAAGGTCCGGGACTTTTATGACGCAAATATCCATGATATCGAAAAATATCTACCCTTTGAACGCGTAATGAAACCAGAATATGCCCTGACCTCCACCACCATGAAGTCCATCAAAGAAGAGATAACTGCTCTTATCCAGAGGGTTGACGAGGGCCTGGCCATACTGAACGAAGTAGACAGTCCATATGCCGGAGATATGAAAGAGGTTTTCCTTCGGGATTATGATATCGGCGCCGCAATGGCAGAGCGGAACCGTCTGGAAGCGGCAGCACAGAAACGAAAGGAATATGAAGCGGAACAGGCCAGAAAGAAAGCGGAGCGCGATGCCAGGATAAAGGCGGAGGCCCAGGAAGTAATTAATGCAGGAAAGCCGGTGCAGACAACGCCAGCCCCGGTTTCCCAGCCCAAAGTGGAAACAGTGGAGGAACCGGTCAATGTGATTGACTTCCGGGTATATGTGACCGGAACCCAGGCGGCGGCCCTTAAGCACTTTTTAAAAACCAATGGTATCCGGTTTGAGCCGGTACCAAAACAGTAAGAGGAGGAGAACATTATGGCAGTAAGTAACAGCCTGGCAAACAGGCCACAGCAGAAGCTGGACTTTGGTGTCTATCTGACACAAGAGGCCGCAAAGAAGGAAATCAACAAGGTATTGGGGGGACAGGCGGGGACCCGCTTTATATCCTCAATCATTTCGGCAGTGCAGGCCACCCCGGCGCTCGCCGAGTGTACAAATTCATCCATTCTTACAGCGGCCCTCCAGGGGGAGGTATTGAAGCTTTCACCCTCACTCCAACTGGGGCAGTATTACCTTGTACCCTACGATAATAAAAAGAAAGGGGTTAAGGAAGCTCAGTTCCAACTGGGGTATAAAGGTTATATACAGCTGGCAAAGCGGAGTGGCGTATATAAGAAAATCAATGTGGTATCCATCAAGGAAGGGGAATTGATATCCTATAATCCACTGGAAGAGGAATTGGAGGTCAACCTGATTGAGGATGACCTCATAAGGGAAGAGACACCAACTATTGGATATTATGCCATGTTTGAGGAAGTCAGCGGATATAAGCATAGCATGTACTGGTCTAAGAAAAAAATGATGTCTCACGCGGATAAGTATAGTAAGGCTTTTTCTGTGAATGAGTCAACCGTTCAGACTAAAAATGGGACGAAGAAAAAGGTTTCTTTTTCTGATTATGAAGCTGGAAACTATTCTCCGGATGATGAATGGATGTATTCATCTTTTTGGTATAAAGATTTTGACGCAATGGCCCATAAAACTATGCTTCGGCAGCTGATATCCAAATGGGGAACTATGAGTATTGACCTGGTACAGGCCATAGATGCGGATATGGCTGTTATCCATGCTGATGGAACCAAAGATTATGTGGAGACTGATATGGATAATATAGCCGCGGAGCAACCAGCAGTGAGCCCGGAGCCGGAGGTTGAACCACAGGGACAGGAAACCATGGAGCAGACTGTTCAGCCTGAGCAGAGCAATGGCGTTGCAGACAATTTCTTTTCATAAACAAAACAATTCGTAAACAAAACAATTTGAAGGAGGTGATTAAGTGGCAATCACATTTGACAACATTGCTGGAGGAGAGCTGGCCGAAAAGTTTACAATGGCCCTGGCCCAGATAGGCCGGAACATCCTGAACCCAAACATGGATCCGGAAGCAGCCAGAGGAATGACGATCAATATTAATTTTAAGCCCAAGTCAAGCGGAGTGATTGATATTAAATTTGATGTCAAAACCAAGCTGGCAGGATTCCAAAAGTCAGAAACAGTATTTCTTATCGGCCAGGATGCAAAATCAGGCCGAATAGAGATATCCGAGTATGGCAGCAACCATACCCAGATTACATCTGTTGCTGCGGTGCCAGCGGCGGCCTATACAGAAGTGCGGCAGCCGGCGCAGACATTTGACCCGGAAACGGGAGAAATTTACGAGGAACCCCGCAAATCCCCGATTGACTTAAGGGCAGCGGCTAACCAATAAAAATGAAAAGGAGACGAGAGAGATGATGGAAGGATTAAAAGCAGCATTGGAGCATGTGGAGGAACTGGCACGGGAAAACGAAAAAACAGAGGTCATTGAGATATGTGGCAAGACCTATGCCAACAAGAGTTTGAGACGGTATGATTCGCCAGAGAGGGCCGAAGCAATCGAAACCCACAGCCTGTCATCCATGGTGGATTATATAGGCAGCTGCAGCCAGGAGTTCCCAGAAGGTAGGGATATGATTATACATATCATGGGACCAAAGCAGGTGCGGTTGATGTCCTCGCTGGACGCGGAACGCAATAGAGAGTGCCTGATTGAGGTTGGAGCGTTGACTTCCGAGTTCTGGTTTGGTCAATGGTATGACCAGGAGCGATTTATGATTGAGATACAGGCCAACTTTGAACCCAGCCCTGACCTGGAATTAATCATGAAGGTGGCCGGGAACGTGGAACGGAAGAATAAACAGTCTTATTCGGACGATGGCGTGTCCCAGGTTGCGACCATGACCGTTGGCGTGGCAGCTAAGGCTGATGTGATAGTCCCCAACCCGGTGACGCTGATACCTTACCGCACGTTCCAGGAGGTGGCTCAGCCTGCCAGCAAGTTTGTATTCCGGATTGGTGATAAGGATGAACCGTCTTTTATGATTGTAGAGGCTGAAAACGGCATCTGGAAGAATGAGGCGGTATCCAACATCAAGAAATACTTTGCGGATGCCATCATGGAAATGCCTGAGGCAATCAGCAAGAGAATCACAATCATAGGTTAATCAATGCTTTATCCTCCGGACACATAATATGTCACGGTATTAAATGCCGGAGGTATTTACGGGTACGGGGCGGCAAACCATTGCTTTCTGACCGCCGCCCCGTCCTCTTTCAAAAAAAGAAAGGAAATGCAACATGGCAGGCAAGGCAAAAAAGAAACTTGATTACGCCGGCTGGTCAGTTGACATATTCGATAGCGATACAAAAATTGATAAGCTCCTGGACGCACAGGGATGGGTTGGATTTTCCGTATACTTTTATCTCTGCCAAAGGGCATTCGGGAGTGAAGGATATTTTTACCGATGGGGCTTTGACGATTGTGCATCGACCGCCAGGAAGATGGGCTGCGGCATTGGTTCCGGTACTATCCGCGAGGTAGTGGGCTACTGCTTACAAATAAATCTCTTTGACAAAAGGGTATTTGATGGGTGGGAGGTCTTAACCAGTAAAGGTATCCAAAGAAGTTACTGGACAGTCGCTTCCGGGCGGAGGGACAGGACAGTATATAAGGAATTATGGCTTTTGCAAAAAGAGGAATGCAAAGGTGTAGTTTTTGTACCTTTTTTTAAGGATATGTCGGCTACAAATGACCATTCGCAGGCTACAAATGGCGATATGTCGGCTACAAATGCCCCTGTAGTAAAGGAAAGTAAAGTAAAAGGTAATAAAGAAAAGAGTGTTGCGCCTCCTTCGGAGCCAGCAACGTTCCCTCCGGAATCATTTGAAATGCAATGTGTTGACCGGTTAATTGCATCGGTCCTTGAGCAGATGCCGGGGGCTAAGGTGCCAACCAACGAGCGTGACCGGCAGAAATGGGCAGCAGAGGTTGAGAAGATGCAGCGTATTGACAAGCGGAGCAGGGAGCAAGTATCCCAGGCTCTTGATTATGCCATTAAAAGTACATTCTGGCGGACCAATATCAGAAGTACGGCAAAGTTACGGGAGAAGTTTGAGGTGCTTTATATGCAGAGCAGGGACCGGATGCAAAGGGCTGGAAAACCGGTCCAGAGAAACCAGAACCAGTTTCACAATTTTGAACAGCGAGATATTGACTATGACGCTCTGATGCTACAACAGGTAAGGGAATGGGCGGGGGAAGGAGAAGGGAATGAAGGAAATCCATCAGAAAATACTTGATTTTGTGACAGGCTACCTGCTGGAATGTGGCTACCCTCCCACCAATAGGGAAATTGCAGATGGAGTTGGTTACACATCCACCTCAACGATATTTAACCACATGCGGGATATGCGGGAAGCAGGATTGATAAATTACATTGACGAATGCCCCAGGACCATAACAGTCCCTGGGTACAGATATATGAAAGTTAAGGGAAGGAGGGGCCACGATGGAGGAGTTAACAACCAATATGGAGGAAACGGCGCCGGCACAACCAGCAGAAATAAAGTGGTATAAGAGTGTCAGCTATGAGGATGCCAAGGTATTTATAAAATCCTATATCACGTCGGCGGCCAGGAGCTTTATTGCTATAGGGTATTATCTTAAGCTGGTCCGGGACAAAGAGATGTACCGGGAAGATGGTCATGAAACCATCTGGGATTTTGCTAAGGCCGAGTATGGCATCAGCCAGTCTACGGCCAGCCGATACATGTCCATGAATGACCGGTTTTCCAAGGAAGGAAACAGCCCTATCATAAGGGATGAATACAAGGAATTTGGTAAGAGCCAGTTACAAGAGATGCTGTCTCTTACGGACGAGCAGATGGAGCGGGTATCGCCATCGGACCGCGTAGAGGATATCAGAAACATGCGCAAACCAAAGGAAATCCCGTATGTACATATCCCAGGCCAGGTAGAGCTGACAGATTTCCCGGGTGTGGAACCGGAGGATGTGGCTGCATCAGTCCAGGCCAGGGAAGAGATTGCATCCAGACAGCCGGAGAAACAGACCTATACAATATCCGTGGCGGACCTGCTACCAGATCCAGGACAACAGAAAACGGAAGAATCCATTGCGATATCGCAACAGGAAAAGCCGATACCAGAACCGCGGTCAGAAGTGCCGCATGAACCGGAGAAGTCCGGGAAGTGCATCCACCGGCCAGAATTTGACTGCACCCTGGAGGAGGCCCATAAGCTCATCCCGGGAACCGGGGAGGACTGCAGCCGGGTGTGCTGCTGGGAATGCGTCAGGCGCGGTGACTGTGAGTTGGAATGTTATAGTTCGCAGCGGCGCCCGGCTCCACAATTATCAGCCTACGGAACACCCAGGCGGGAATACCCAGCAGACAGTCTGATAGCAACAGAAGGATGCGAGGGCGGACATGACTGCTTCTCCTGCTCTATGGAATGCGAGATACGGCAGGCAGAGCGGCGGTGTGTAGGGGCGTCCTGCGGGAATCCGTTTCCGTGCGAGATACTTATGAATCTGGACGGAATCCGGGAGCAGATAGGGGAGAATTGTGAGTTCGTGAACTATGAACTGGCCTATCACCGGGCGGGAGATGGGGAACCAAGCCCATGCTGCAAGCACTGCAAGAATCCTTGCGAATATATTTGCGAGTGGGCCATGAGGGTACTGGATCAGGAACCACAGCAACCCGCTGCGAAAGAGCAGCAGAATGAGGAGATCTGCTGCGAAAATGAAAACCAAGAAGAAACAGCGGAAGCAGAAAACGAACCCTCAGATATGGATCTACTCCGGGGGATGTTAGAAAAAGAAAAGAAATTCCTGGGTGAAATGATAAAGGTTGATAAGGTGGAACCTCTTCCGCCGAAGTTGCTCCGGAAGAAAAAGATACTGGTGGCAGCTCTTGCGGGTATGCTGTGTGATCTGGAAGAACCGGAGCCAGAAGAAGCCAAACAGCCAGCGCTTCCGGTCATGAAGAACAATGACCAGCGTAAGGCATGGCTGAGGGATTACAAGTCCTGGGGCCTGTGGTATACGGATGAGCATATCGGGGCCAGGTATTACAAGTATGATTTTGAGAATGGGGCGAGGCTGATCGTAGAGGAGTACAGCAATTATAACAAGTTTACCGGAAAGGATTATACATCCTCTTACCTGCATCTGGTAGGAGGTTCGGAGCCGACAAAGCATCCGATGTATGGATGCGGTAAATGGAACAGACATGAGACGTATGACCGGTATCCGGACAGTGAAACGGAATTGGTTGAGTTTCTGAAGGAGATCCAGAAAAAGAAAAAAGATGATGGAGTTTAGCATAAGGAGGAACACATGGAAAGATTAACACATGAGGCTGATTTTGGTCTCGAAGATTGGGAGCAGATATTATATAGAGTTCCGGCAGATCCAGAAAGAGCTCACTAAGGAGGCAGAGGGATGAAGTATGACAAAGAAAGATTTGAATGGTTGCCGTACGAAAAAAAGATGGGTTTGATAGAGCGGGAGTTAAGTCTGGAAACTCATAATGCGACAACAAGAGCGGATTTGCTCATGCTTTTGGATTGGGCATACAAAAAGATAAAGACAGATAAAAAAAGGATTGAAGATGGGATTGCTCATTGCTATATGACCAAATTTGAATATCCAGGAATGGAAGAAGGCTTATGTGCCGGATTAAGAACCATGGATGGAGATGGAGAACCTTACGAAACCTGCAAAGAGTGCCGTTTACAGTACCAATATAACGAAATGCATCAGGAGGCAGAGGGATGAAAGCAATGTTAACCATAGAAATGCCATCGATGTGCTGCTACTGCCTATGCAGCAATAGTGATATGAGGTGCAATGCGGCGGGGCAGAGGGATGTATCCAACCGGATGGACAGGCCGGAATGGTGCCCACTCAAACCAATAGATGATGCGCCAGTGGAAGAGACCAGGTGATACTTGGGGACTCCTTGTCCATACCAGATGCCAGTATAGGAGGGAGCGGGTCAAGATGGATATGACGCAGGACGGAGTTGAAATATACTGTCTGCCAGATACGGCGCACTGTCGGGCTGACGAAGAAGAAAAAAGTCCTCTGGACATAGACGAATGCCCGATGGGATACGATGGGTGTACCGGGAGTTGCTATTACTACGCAGAGTAGAAGTAATCAAAATCGAAATTTAGCCGCCCACTGCTAAGTGTGGGAGAAAAGAGGAAGACATGATGAAATTAGCGGATACAGTAGAAGGAATGAATAGTGCAGATTACAAAAAGAGATTTATTGCAGAGTATCAGCAGTTAGTTATCAGATACAGAGGATTGGCTAATATGCTGAATAAATGGGACAGGGGAATAGAGCTTGGGTTTGTTCCAACCTGCCCACGAAGTACATATAACATGCAGATTTCTGCCATGACTGATTATATTGCAGTTCTTGAAGCCAGGGCAGTGATGGAGGGTATTGAGTTGGATGCAAGTGCAGCTTCTTACGATTAAATCGAAATTTTAGGATGGGGAGATATGGACAGATATTCATTTAAGGCAAAGAGATTGGACAATGGCGAGTGGGAGACAGGTTTTTATGTAAAATGTAGAGGACATCACTATATCTTGCCGGTATATGATGATGGCCATGGATATGACGAGCGTTATGCGGAATGGGTTGAAATAGTTCCAGAAACCGTCTGTCAGTATACCGGACTGCAAGATAAGAACGTCCAGAAGATTTGGGAGAATGATATTGTAAGAACGAGCAAATACGGAAAAGACGATGGGAAAGGACATAATTTCGCAGGGTTTGATGCGTTTTCTGTCAGGTGGAATGATGGCGGTTTTGCTTTATTCAGCAAATGGAGACGGTTTAATTTAAGGAGCGATTTAAACGAATATGAGATTATCGGAAACATCTTTGATAATCCGGATTTGCTTACTCGTCAAAATTAGAATTTGATGGAGGTACAGGATGAAATATAAAGTGGGAGATTCCTTTCTCGCGAAGGCCACCATTGAGAGTGTGGATCCGAAAAGACGAGCACCGTATTTCCTTGATTCAAGTATCGGATGCGGATGGTGGAGCGAATCAGCACTGAATGATTACAGGATGATGAACTGCGACAAGTGCAAGTGGAAAGGAAAGCGACATCAGAAATGCACATGTTGTGTAAGGAACCAGAGCATCAAGGATAATTACGAAAATTAGAATTTTCTGATAGAACCGGAGAAAGGAAAAGAGGATGGATTATGGAGTGTATTTTTATCAGAGAATTAACGGCATGATTGCCTTAACAGATGGCTTATCAGAGGAGCAATGCAGAATTATTCAACCTCAGCTGAAGCGGCTAGCAAATTATGATGATGCAAAGGAACAGATTGAGGAAAGAATTGAAAAGCTAAAGGCATGTTCGGACTATCCCCATAATTTCAAAGGACAGATGGTAGAGGATTTTGAGTGGGTGTTAAGTTTGCTTAATCTACAAAACTGAGATTTGAGGGAGAAAAAATGAGCAATGATTTAATCAGCCGTGAGGCTCTGTACAAT
>OAUW01000395.1_pt1 | contig 27303 bp, 22 predicted proteins | sample 1495241 | NCBI WGS metagenome assembly OAUW01 (sample SAMEA2580063, study PRJEB22360) | human gut metagenome | biome: human gut; feature: human-associated habitat; material: faeces | place: Denmark | collected 2008/2010
CCGCAGGAAGCTTGGATACGCCTAGGCGCGGTCCAAGAAATCGTCCGCACCCCCAAAGCAGTTAATTCTGGTTAAAAACAGTTAATCACAGTTAAAAGCGAGCGCGTTGTCGGCACGGCGCTTGAATAGCTTGTGCCTGAGGGCCAAAATGGCCTCAGCCCATTCGCGGAATTTGCACGCCCTATAGTGAGTGGGCTCTCGTTTGAGCCGATGCTGCCAGGAGGCGGCCGATAGGGGCAATTATGGACAATCGAATCTTTGGGTATGCGCGTGTCTCATCTGCGGATCAGAACTTGGACCGCCAGTTAGACGCATTGGGAAGGTTTCCCGTTCAACGGGACCAGATTTACTCTGACAAAGCAAGCGGTAAGGACTTTAAGCGTCCTCAGTACCAGCGGCTTCTTCGCAGGTTGCGCGAGGGCGACGTTCTCGTGATCAAAAGTATCGATCGTTTGGGTCGTAATTATCGTGAAGTCCTCGATGAATGGCGACGCATCACGGTGGATAGGCATGCTGCCATCGTGGTGCTTGATATGCCTCTGCTCGATACACGCGAGCAACTCGACGGCATCACGGGAACATTCATGGCGGACCTTGTCCTCCAGATCTTGAGCTACGTGGCGCAGCTGGAGCGTGAAAACATCAAGCAGCGCCAGGCGGAGGGTATCGCATCGGCGCGTCTGCGGGGTGTGAGATTTGGAAGGCCGGCGCTCGAACGCCCGGATAGCTATAGCGATGTCATCAAATCATTCGAAGGAGGTGAGGTTACGAGGCAAGAGGCCGCAACGCTACTGAACGTCAGCACATCGACATTCGATCGTTGGAGGCGGGCGGACACGACCGGTTTTGACCGTTCGCCGTCCGTCCGTCCTCTTTAGCTAGACATTTTGACGAGGGGAGTTTATTGTACAGAGCTCACTCCTTCCCTCGATGTTTATCCAGTTCACGCCCTTGAACCAAATAGTGCCACCGCATTGCCAATTCGTCTGCTTTTTGGCGAGGGGCTATAAGTCTTAACGTCAATCGAAGGGAAATAGTCGTGAAACGAAATACTACTAAAAAGCAGCCTATGATGGGCTTGCTTGTCCTACTTATCTGTTCTCTAGGATTCATCTCGGCCTGTTCACAGAATGATGCAAACGCTGCAAAGTCGAAATATGTCGACGATAAGGCGATGAATGTTATCGCCGCCGGGTTTGAGAGAAGGTCCGACGTCATTGAATCTAATGCAAACGATGATGATCCTCATTCAACCGAGAATATCCAGGAAGCTATTGAGGCCGAAATCAAGAACGACAAGGAACTCAAGAACGCTAGGTTTAAGGATTCCAAGATGCAACAGGACGTAATCACGTATCTGAATCTGCTTGATGACCAGCTTAAAGTGACCGAGGATTACTCGCAATCGTCTTCGGATTATTACGAAGAGTGGAATAAGGTCTACGATAAGCGGTCTGCGCAACTCAAAAAGCTTGTTGATAATTACGGGCTGGAAGTCGGGGAGAAATACAAGGATGATTTCAACGACTTAATTAAGAATGGAAAGTCCGTAGCAGAGAAGACCCGCTATGAGGATGCCATCAACAGTTTGATTCAGGGAGCAAATTTCGAAAAATCGGATGACGGTTACGGCCTGTATACGTATACGGCGGTAGTTGAGAACACCTCTGGTATATCGTTCTCTAACGTCAGCCTGACACTTGCTCTCTATGATGCAGATGACATCAAAGCGGAGGAGACCTATGCGGACACTTCTTCGTGGGCGCCGGGTGAGAAAGTCAAGTTCGAGGCAATGTCCGATGTTGACGCTGCGCGCGTTGTCGCATCTGTTTCCAGCTACGATGTAAATAAATAAGTTCTGCACGGAAGGGGCGGGTTAATCGGCAATGAATGGTTGACCTGCCCGTTTTATGCCAACTATTGAACAACAAGTGCCGCGAACGAATGTGTATTATATCGGATTGCAAACAACTGCCCTCGTCTAAAGACATGCTGAAAACGACAATTAAGGCATGAGGTATAACCCACGGCAGTTTCTTAAATAACAGGGATTTTGAAAGGAATAGGGGATGGATGAGATAGAGGAAGGCATGGGGGCGCTGAAAGCGAAACTCGGGAGAATCCTGACAAAGCCCAAGGTATTCTTTGCGGGCCTGGCGCTTGGTGGAGTGATTGTGGCTGTACTTTTCATTACCATCTTTAATAACGGCAAAGCTGCGGGCGCGAAAGAAACGACCCCCAATACGCTTTCCCCGTCGGTCGTGTTTGAACGCATCGCTTCCCAGAACGAGATGGTTTCTGCATCGCAGAACTATGCGATTGTCGATAAGGTGACGGATACCAAGAGGTTCTTCGATTGGTTTGATATCCCGTTTACGGAAAACAGCTTTTGGTACCGCTATGTGGGAACCATTAAGGCGGGTGTGAATCTCGAGACGGCAGAGATACATACAAACAAGAAAAAGCTGACCATTGCGATGGATGAGCCTTATGTAATCTCGAACACGCCGGATATGAATAAGTCGGGTGCTCTCGAGGAACGCAACAACATCCTCAATCCCATTGAGGTCAAAGACGTCACGGCGTTTGAAGCGCAGTGCAAGGAGCGGAGTGAAAGCGAGGCCATCAAGGATGACAAGCTGCTCGAAGAGGCTCGAGTGAACGCCGAAGCAAATATCCGTGCGATGTTCAACTCGGCATTTGGCGATGAATATACGGTTGATTTCGACTATCGGAAATAGGAGGTCACTATGGAGGATAAAGACGATCTAGCTGTTGTCGAAAGGGAGGAGCTGTCGCGACATAAGCAGAGTTTTGATATCCGTAAGGCCGCTGCCGGGTTGGTTGATGGCGCCGGAAGCGCGATGGCGGGCGCGGTTGCAACCGTACAGAAAGTTGCCGATGGCGCAATGCGTGCTGCAACTCCGATGGTCGATGACGCCTTGGCGGCTATTGCTGATGCGGCCGATGGTGCAGCAGGTGCTGCTGCGGATATTGGTGACGCCGTCAACGATTGGGCATACCAGCAACAGCTCAATAGGTACAGGCCTGTAACCAAAGAGATCTATCAGAGCCCTTCATTCCATTTGCCGAACATGATTCGAATTGTTGACGGAAATGAGCGTCGGGGCATCGATGTCTGTAGGGATGCTATTGGTTGGTTGGATACTGTTAAGGGCACACAGATTTTCAATTTGTACCGCGAAGCAATTGGGGATAGCGAGCTGTCTTTCTACCCTAAACCATCTCTTTATTCCACATATTACATAGATGCTTTTGATCGGTCTCGCTTTGTTGATCTAGACTCCTATTTCGCAACCATGCAACAAGACAAGATGGCCGAGTTGAGACGGATTGCGTTCATGCTTGGCGCGAAGCGCTGCAAGTTGGAGGTGACGGAGTACGAGGAAACTCGGAGAGGCCACCAGGTTAAGGGGAATGCCAAAGCGGGAAAGAAGGGCTCGGCTCGAATCAACGGCTCTTTGAGCGATTTAACGAGAAATGAGAAGAAAATCCTGTTTACACAGGAATTCGAGGGAGACATGGTTCCACAGCGCCCTGAACTCCATTGGTATGCCCATGACTCTGACATTCTCTTGTTAATCGAAACGAGATGCGGTGGAGAGGATAAAAACAAGGCGAAGAGTTATCGGGTTGAATTGAAAAGCGAGACGACCATGACCATGTCCGTATCGCTTGCTATGGCTATCGATGAGGCATGCAGCAAGCTGAACATAAGGGCGAATTCGAGCCTGACAAGCCAAGCTAAGCGAGAACTTCGGCAGTCGTTTGTATTTGAAGTTGAATTCTGACGTGAATTGTCAGCAGCCAAATGCGGCAAAGGGTCTGTCCCTTTGCCGCATTTGATGTCAAAACCATTTTGTCGAGGACTAGAGAGTTTGAAAGTCTACCATTTCTACCCCGTCCCCTAATGGCAGGTTTTACATGCCGGCAAAGCCTGTTTGGCGCAGGGCCTCGTAGAGGACGATGGCGGCGCTGTTGGAAAGGTTGAGTGCGCTGATGCGGTAGTCGTCGGGATTGACGAAGTTGCCGCAGATATCCTGCCGAAGGATGGCCTCGTGGCTGTCCTCGGTATGTCCCAGCGATTCCTCGTGGGCTTCCCATGTTTCGGCGTTGTCGAGTGAGTCACAATCGCGCAGCATCGGGATGCGCTCGCAGCGCTCGGGCGCCGCGGCAAGCAGTGGCTCGGGAATGCCCGAGCTCTCGCTGCCAAAGACCAAGTAGTCGCCATCACGGTAGGTACTCTGCGCATAGGTACGGCGTGCCTTTTTGGTCAGCAGATGCAGGCGCTCGTCGGCGGGCGAGAGGTCGTTACGCGCAAGAAAATCCTCCCAGCCGGCATAAGTCGTCACGTCCAAGTTTTGCCAGTAGCCCAGTCCGGCGCGACGCACCGTCTTGTCGTCGAGTGAAAACCCCAGCGGCTCCACCAGATGCAGGCGGGCGCCGGTAACCACGCAGGTGCGGCCGATATTGCCCGTATTGGCCGGAATCTCGGGCGCATACAGCACAATGTTGAACATGAATCTCCTTGGCATAGAACGAAAAACCACCACGAAGGGGCGCCTTCGTGGTGGTTAGCGGTTACGTGGGCGGGCAAACGCTCGCTTCGATAAACCTAGGCGCGGTGCCAGTCGGTCAGGCAGGCATCGAGGGAGGCGATGAGCGCATCCTTGTCCATGTGACGGCCGATGATGCACAGGCTCGTCATGCGGTCGCCCGTCTCGTCGTCCCAAATCTGCATGATTTCGGGGTTCTCATCGATGATCTTCTGCTTCTCGCCCTCGGGCGCCGAGTCGACAAACAAGCCGTTCTCCATCAGGCGCATCTGGTGGCCGGCCTGCTCAAACATGTAGCACATGTCCGGATCGCCGGTCTGCCACAACGGACCCTTGACGCGAATGACCTCGTCGGGCCACTCCTGCTCAACAAAATCGGTGAACTTCTGCAGGTCAAACGGTTTGCGGCGCGAGTAAACAAAGGTCTCGATGTCGTACTCGAGCACCTCGGGGTCGTCGTGCTCCTCGGGATGCTCCATGGCCTCGATCCAGGCGGCGGAGTTGTAGGCGCGCATAAAGTCGAAGCGGTCGGTGTCGAGCAACTCCTCCATGGGGACCTCGCCGTTTTGAGCCTCGACGATCACGGCGTCTTTCTGCAAGCTGCGCACGATGGCCTTGAGCTCGGCGATCTGCTCGGGGCTCACGGTATCGGTCTTGTTGAGGATCAGTGTGGAGCAGAACTCGATCTGCTGGATGAGCAGGCTTTCGATGTCGTCCTCGTCGATATCCTCGGCCAGCAGGTCGCGACCGCCGTTGAACTCGTCGTACATGCGGGCGCAATCGACTACGGCCACGATGTTGTCGAGCGCGAGCTTGGGTTCGCCGCCCACCTTGGCCGCGTCGCAGAAGCTCGAGATGGTGTAGGCGATGGGGATGGGCTCGCAAATGCCCGAGGCCTCGATGATGATGTAATCGAAGTCGCCCGAATCGGCGATGCCCTGCAGCTGGTTGGCAAGGTCGTCCGAAAGCGTGCAGCAGATGCAGCCGTTGGTGAGCGGGATGAGGTCGTCGGTCTCGGAAAGGCCGCCGTCGGCGATGAGGCTGGCATCGACGTTGATCTCGCCGATATCATTGACGATCACGGCGGCGCGGATGCCGCCGTCGTTGGCGAGGATGTGGTTGAGCAATGTGGTCTTGCCGGCACCGAGGTAGCCGGTAAGCATGATGATCTTTACGGGTTTGTTGGGCATGTGCCCTCCTTTGTTAGACATGGCTTACAGTTGAATCATATGCCAAACGCCTGCTCTTATACCCACGCGCTGGCAAATAACACAGGCTACTCCCAGGCTCCCCATACATCGGGGCAATAACCGACGGTGGCCTTTTTGCCGTTGCGCACGATGGGCTCGGCCAAGACCTGCTGATTCTCGAGTAGCTTGTCGAAGCGCTGGCTAGAGGTGAGGTGCTGGATGAGTGCGAGCGTTTCCTCGTCCTTGGCTTTGGGGTTGAGCAGCTTGTCGATACCGCCGACCGCCTGCATCACGCTCGTGAGCTCGCCCTTGCTCATCTCCTATTCCTTAAGGTCGATAAACTGCACCTTAATGCGGCGCTCCTTAAAATAACGCTGTGCCTTCTTGGTGTCGAAGGACTTCTTGGTGCCAAAAATTTGCACGTTCATGTATTTGTTCCGCCGTTCTACCTGATGAAGTTGGTGCGCTCGCGATCGGCTTCGGGTGCTTCGATGCCGACGGCCTGTCCTGCCTCGATACAATGCAGGAGCCAGGCCATGTTCTTGCCGATGTTGCGCATGGTGGCCAGGCCCTCGGCGTCCTGGGCGGCCTCGCCCGGCATGGCGCCAAACACGTTGTTCCAGTACGTGGAAGCAACCACGGGCATCTGGTTGATGGTGAAGTACTTATTGAGCACGTCGAAGGTGGTCGACGTGCCGCCGCGACGGGCAACGGCGACGGCAGCGCCCGGCTTGTGTGCAAAGGCTTTGCTGCCGGCATAGAATGCGCGATCGAGTGCCGAGAGAATGCGGCCGCTGGGGTGCGCGTAGTAGACAGGCGAGCCAAAGACAAAGCCATCTGCCTGCTCGGCTGCAGCGATGAGCTCGTTCACCACGTCGTCGTCAAAGGTGCAGCGTCCGCCAAGCTTGCCGCACTGACCGCAACCGATGCAGTCGCGAATGGGCTTGGCGCCCAGCTGAAACACCTCGGTATCAATGCCTTCGGCATCAAGTTGCTCTGCGATCTCGGCGAGTGCGCGGGCAGTGTTGCCGTTTGCCTTGGGGCTGCCATTGACCAAAAGAACCTTCATCACAAACTCCCTCTGCTGTCGGTGACTTCTGCGGAGGATTATCGCACGAGAGGGTAGATGACGTGGGGCGCGATGTGAAACGGCTTGTGTTTCACATCGCGCCCCACAACGCTAGTCCAGCTTGGTGCCCGGTACTTGCGGTGCCTCTTTAAGCAACGCTTTGAGCTCGTTCAGAATGGAAACGGGCTGACGGTCGACGCCGTCCAGATGGAGCGTGGCCACGCGAATGGGCGGCTGATATTCAAGCGAGCCGATGAGCACGGGAGAACCCAGGAACCGTTCGATGTCGCTTGCGATCTCGTCGATCGCCTCGGGGCCGAGCTCATCGAAGAGTGCCACGAACGTTGGTCCCGTCGAGCGGAACAGGCGGCCCTTGCCGCGCGAACAATCCATGAGGCAGGCGGCGCTTTCGGCGAGCACGCGGTCGCCTGCATCGAATCCAAAGCGGGCATTGACCTCGGCGATATCGTCGACCTTAATGGCAATAAAGCCTGCCTCGTGCGGCACGTGGCGCATCTCTCCAATAGCGTTGACCAGTGCGTGGACATCGCCCAGGCCCGTTACCGAGTCGGTCGTATCCGCTAGGCTTCGGTTGACGATAATGCCCACATACATGCTGGGCTCGGTATCGGTGCCGTCCAAGCGGTAGCCCGTGCAGTCGCAAAGCACGTACGCTCCGGTGGCATCCATTACGCGATACTGCATGTAGTGGAAGTGCCACGTGCTGTTTATCACCATGTCGAGCTCGGCGCGTACGTTGTCGCGGTCCTCGGGATGAACGCGGGCGAGCCACATGTCGAGTGAGTTAAAAGGGTGCTGGGAGGGCAGGTCAAAATCGCGCACGGCGTTAACCGACCATTGCGATTCGCCCGTATCGAGATTGAGGATAAAGGGATAGCGCGTCTCGGAGCTCATGGAGATCGCTTGGAACACCCGGTCGTTGCAGGGAAGCTGATCGACGATTGGGCGTTGCGGCGCGTCATCGTCTTTCGGTTGCTGCACACGATGCATAAGCTTATAGCGATACATCTTGCGATCGGCATCCATCGTCATCTGGCGACGCGTGTCGCCGGCAAGTGGATCGACGCGCGAGCAGCCAAAGCTAAAGCTGCCGATCATGGGCGCCTTGCCACCTGAGCTCGCCTCGATCAGTCCGGTACGTACCTGCTCCAAGCGCTGCTCGAGTTCAGTCTCGTTTGCGGAGAGCGAGATGAGCACAAACTCGTCTCCACCGATACGGAACAGCATCTCATCGTGCTCCATGGTTTCGGAGAGCGTGCGGCAGATGCCCAGAATATAGCGATTGCCTTCGGCGTGGCCAAACCTATCATTGCAATGTTTGAGATGGTCGATGTCAATATAGGCGCAGGTGAAGGGGTCGCCTTTGTGCCAGAGTTGCTCGACGTGACGGTCGAATCCGTTGCGGTTGCCCAAGTTGGTGAGCGGGTCGATATAGGCGTTGCTCTCAAGCAGCCGGCGCTCTTGTTGCAGGATGGCATGCGTCTTTTGCAGTTGCTCACCAACGGCGCGTAGTCCAGCGGGCAGCGCGGCAACATCGAGTTCGGCGGTCGAGATGCCATTCGCAAGTCGCTGAAGATAGGCAATAATCGATTGCTCGCCCATGCGATACGACTCGTTCATGATGGATAACCTCCTTGGGCGGAACAACGGTTTGTATCATATCCCCAATTCGACTTGAATTGGGGATATAAGTTAGCCAATGGGGACAAATTCCCCCTTCGGCGGTGGCGTTTTGCGCGCGAGCGTATCAGTTGTTATTGCCACCATCGAGCAATGCCTCAAAATCCTTCGCTGGCATGGGGCGGTAGTAGAGGAAGCCTTGAGCGTCGCGGGCGCCCATTTGCCGTAGCACGTTCGCCTGCTCATTTGTCTCGACACCTTCGACCACGACGGGCAGATGGAGCGAATGTGCCATCTCGAGCATTGATGAAATGATTTGCGTGCTGCGGCCATGATCGCCATCGATGGACACAAACGTGCGGTCGAGCTTGATGACGTCGACGTTGACGTTCTTGAGCATCGCGAGCGTGGACTGACCGGTGCCAAAATTGTCCATATAGGTCGAGAAGCCGCGGGTGTGCAGGTCGGCCGTCAGTTTGTCCACGGCCTCGGACTCTCCCGTATAAGCCGTCTCGGTGATCTCGATACGCATGAGCTCGGGCGGTAGGTTGTATTGGGCGGCAAGCGCCCCCATATGTTCGGCAACGTCGCAGGCAAGGATATCCACGCGCGACACATTAAGCGAAACCGGAACCACACGAAGTCCTCGATCGATGCGCTCGCGCAGCCACGAGGCGACACCCTGCCAAATGTACTTGTCGAGCGTCACCACAAAGCCGCTATCCTCGAGTGCGGGGATAAACGTTGCGGGCGAAATGAGAGAGCCGTCCTTGTCAATCCAGCGGGTGAGTGCTTCGGCGCCAATAATCTCGCCGGTTTCCATATCGACCTGGGGCTGCAGGTAGTACGTGATACGGCCGTTTGAGAGCGCGTATTGGAACTCGGTCAGCGTGCGGTGGAACGCAATCTCGTGCTCATATTCCTCGGGGCGGAAAATAGCAATGCGCTCCTTGAAGTCGTTTTTGGCGCGTCGATTGGTAAACATGGCCTTGGCCTGGGCATCGATGGTGATTTCCTCGCTAGCGTCGATGGGGCATACGCCCATGGACGGCCAAAAGCCTACGCCGTCGTCGTGCTTGGCTACAGCCTCGCGCACGCGCGCATAGACTCGGTGAACGAAATCGTGCTCAAAGGGTATGAGCAGACAAAAGTCGTCTTGTCCCCAGTATCCCGCGACACCCATGTCGGCGTTCTCGATATCCTTGAGCACCGTGCCCACATCGGCAAGCATACGGTCGCCTTCGGTCTGTCCATACCATTCGTTAAATAGGCGCATGTGGCCCATGTCGACGGTGGCGATACACCAAGCGCCGTCGCGCCTTGCCTTGATGAAGGCATTGGCACGGCGCATAAACTCGCTGGGGCGGTAGAGGCCTGTGAGCATATCGAGGTGCTCGGCGACGGCGCCTTTGCGTTCCATCTCGGGTATGGGCAGACTGTCGTTGGGAACAAGTCCGCCGGCCGTGCGAAGGCGACGATCGAGTTCGCCCAAAACAGTCGATGCTTGGGAGTCCAGGCGTTCGTAAAAGGTCGGGACGACAAGACAGACGGGAGCAATGGTGTCGCCTGCGATTTGCACAGGAGCGAAAACAGCCTCTTTAAGGTGGTGGGTCAGTTGCTCGAATGCCTCGCGGTCCAGGTCGTTGCTGAGCACGACGAACTGGACGCTACGTGAACGGTAGACCCTGCTCCTGCCGCGGGTGATCGACAGCATGCGGCCTGCGTATTCGGCGAGCATGTTGTCGACAGCCTCGGCCCCGTAGAGCTCGTTGAGCTTTGTCGTGCCACGAACGCGCACCGCTATAAGGCCCGTCTCGCAACGGTCGCAACGACAGGCGTCGATGGCATTGACCAACATGCGCTGGGTGCCGAGGCCTGTCGCGGCGTCGACGGTTTCGGCAAGTGAGTGGTTGACGAGCTCGCCGACATAGAGCGAGGGGACATTTTCGTCGCCGTCGATGCGAAACCCGCGAGCACGGCAGAGGACGTAGTCGCCGACGGCATTGCGCACACGATACTGCATGACGCGACGGTGCTTGGTGCCGTTATAGACCTGGTCGATGTCGTTGATGTAGGCCTCAAGGTCATCGGGATGCACGCGCGTTTTCCAGTAATCGCGACAGTTGTCTATGTGCTCCGAGGGAAGGCCAAGATCGCGCAAGGCGCCTTGCGACCAAAGGGTGCGATGTTTGTCCAAGTTCTCGATAAAGAAATAGCGGCCCTCGTTGAGCATCGAAAAGGCGTCGAAAATGCGATCGCTTATTTCGAAGTCGTCGGTGTGGACTTGCGAGATATTGCGCCGATCAAGGTGTACGGCATGACGTAGCTTGTAGTCGTACATGCGATGGTCGGCATCGAGTGTCATGCGATTGGGGGCCTCGCCCAGGGCGGGGTCGGCATGTGACACTCCGTAGCTAAACGAGTGAGGCATCTCGGAATCGTTGTTTTTGAGCAGGACCGTTCGGCAGTGTTCCAGACGTTCGGCGAGGTCGTCCTCGGTCGCAACCGTAGACAGGATGGCAAACTCGTCGCCGCCTATGCGAAACGCCGCCTCGTCCACCTTCATATACAGCTTGAGATAGAGGCTTACCTGCAAGATATAGCGGTTGCCCTCGTCATGCCCAAAGATGTCGTTGCAGTGCTTAAGGTTATCGATGTCGATAACCGCCATGGTCACGGGCAGTTCCTGCTCCCAGATTTCCTCTAAGGAGCGAGCAAAGCCGCCGCGGTTGCCAAGTCCGGTAAGCTGGTCGGTAAAGGCGGTCCTAATCAGATCATCCTGACGCTCGAGAAGGTCGCGAACGGTCTTTTCGAGCGTTTCGGTGTAATTGCTGACAGTATCCATGTCGTAAGCGGCTTTCTGAGGTCGGGCGAATTGCGTCGGGCGAGCTCGTTGTGCACACGCGTTGTTGTTCGGCGCTTTGCGTGTATCCAGGCCCCCGCCTCGCTGCGTTGTTGGGCTAATTTACCGGCTAATGTTCGCTGTTGATAACTACTGCGTAGTATAAACAACAGCACACAATTATATATGGGTGCACATGCTGTGGGCGGCCATTATTCGACAAACGGCAGCGCGACGATGCGATGTCCGATAAAAATGCGACTGAGACGATATATGTTGACGGGTATACTTGTCCCGTTTTGAAACGCAGGAACGGAGATGGTCGCATGGCACAGCCGGATACGACGCGCACGGTGGGACTCGCGCTCGAGGGAGGCGGCTACCGCGGTATGTATACGGCGGGCGTGCTCGACGTTTGGATGGAGCACGGTTTGACCTGCGACCATATGGTGGGTGTCTCGGCGGGCGCGGCGTTTGGCTACAACTTTAAATCGCGCCAGATCGGCCGCGCCATTCGCTACAACAAGGCCTATTGTGCCGACAAGCGCTATGCAGGCGTGGCCAGCTGGCTGCGAACCGGCGACATGTTCAATGCGGATTTTGCCTATCACGAGGTGCCCATCGAGCGCGATCCCATCGACTTGGAGGCGTATCGCGCCTGCCCCATGCGGTTTACGTGCGTGTGTACCGATATCGAGACGGGCAAGGCCGTCTACCACGATCTGCCGTATGGCGACGAGAGGGATATCGAGTGGATCCGGGCGTCGTCGGCAATTCCCGTGGCGACGCGTCCTGTCGCCATTGAGGGCCGCAAGTACCTGGATGGCGGCGTGGCTGATTCTATTCCCAGTGCATGGCTGTTTGCGCAGGGGTATGACCGCAATATCGTGGTGCTCACGCAGCCGGCGGGCTTTGTGAAGCAGCCCAACAGCGTGATGCCTATGCTGCGGCGCGTGTTCCGTCACTACCCAGAGTTTGTCGCAGCGCTTGAGCATCGGCATGAGGTTTACAATGCCACGCTCGATGACCTGGCACGTCGCGAGGCTGCCGGCGAAATTTTTGTGGTGCGTCCGAGTGAGTCGGTGAAGGTGCCGTCGCTGTGCCGCGAGCCCGATGAGCTCGAACGCATCTACCAGATCGGTCGCCGCGATGCGGAGGCGACTTTGCCGGCGTTGGAGGCCTACCTAGCGGGGTAGGGGTTGCATACGGAAAGCGCATCCCGGAATGGAGGCCCAAACTGGGATGCGCTTTCCGCTCTAGAAGATATGAGACTGCGAATCGGCTGCTCGGCTTATGCCTATGCCTGCTGCCAGGTGTCGACGAGCTCCTTGGCGGCGGCGTAGGGGTCGTCGGCACTGCAGACGGCGCTCACCACAAAGAAGCCATCGACGCCGGTGTCCTTGAGCTGCGGCAGGTCGGCTGTCTTGACGCCTCCGCCCACCACGATGGGCACGGGGCTTGCCGCATGGAGCGCGGCCAGGTCCTCAAAGCTTTTGGTGATGATGGAACCATCGGCTGCGCGTCCGCAGTCGCGTTTGGTCTCGGTCTCGTGGAGCGGGCCGATGCCCAGGTAGTCGACCAGGCTCATGTCGGCGGTCTTGACGTACTCGAGCATCTCCTCGCAGCGGGCGGAAAGACCCACGATGGCATCGGGGCCCAGCAGCTTGCGGCAGACCTCGACGGGGATGTCGCTCTGACCCACGTGCACGCCGTCGACGGCAATGCCCTGCTCGCGCGCGGCGAGCACGCAGTCAAGGCGGTCGTCGATCAGCAAGGCGACCTGACCGGTCTTGCCAGCCTGTGCGATTGCCTGCGCGGCGTCGCCGGTCAGTGCGATGATCTCGCGGGCGCTTGCCACCTTGGAGCGCACCTGGATGCAGGTAAAGCCGGCATCGAGCGCCTGGGCCACCACATCGCCCACGGGGCGTCCGAGGGTGTTTTCGGGGCCGAGTACCAGATAAGCCGAGATATCAAGGTTGTCGCGGACGCTCATCGTGCTTCCTCCTGCTTCTTGATCTGCGCTTCCATGCGCTCGAGTTTGCCGGTCATGGTGTCGGTAAATCCGGGTCGAATATCGGCTTTGAGCACGACTTCGGTGCGGATGCCCTTGCTCGCCAACACAAAGGTTGCGTCGCGCACGACCTGCATGACCTCGTCCCAGTCGCCCTCGATTTCGGTGAACATCGAGGTGGTGCGGTTGGGAAGGCCGCTCTCGCGAATGACGCGCACGACCTCGGCGACCTCGGCGGACAGTTCATCGCCGGTGCCGCACGGGGCGATGGCCACGGCGACGAGCGTGTTCATGCCGGCATTGGTTGCGGACTCGGACATGGCTTATGCCTCCTCGAGTTCGAGTCGGTTATCGGCGATGTCTTGGGCGGTTGCGCGGTAGAGCTCGTCGATAAAGGCGACCTTAAAGCTTGCTGGGGCATCGGCGACGGCGGCGGCACGCGTGCCGGCAACGTTGTAGACGGCGGTACCGCAGACGGCGGCCGTAAACGGGTCGGCCGCGCAGGCGTACACGGCCAGCACGCCGCCCTGTGAGCAGCCGCAGCCGGTGATCTTGGACATGAGCGGGCTGCCGCCGTGGGACTTGGCCACGGTCGTGCCGTCGGTGATCAGGTCGACTTCGCCCGAGACCACTACGGCACCGCCGGTGTAGCGGGCGAGCGCCACGGCGGCATCGCGGGCGGCATCGACCGTGTCGGCTGCCTCGCCCTCAAGACCCCACAGGCCGGCGAGCGCGATAATCTCGGAGGCGTTGCCGCGCACGATGGCGGGCTTGTACTGCTTGAGCTCGTTTACCAGCTGGGTGCGCAGGCTGCCGATGCCCAGGCCCACCGGATCGAGCACCCAGGGCTTGCCGGCGTCGTGTGCTGCCTTGGCCGCGCGGGGAATCGTCTGCTCGTAGATGGGGAAGAGCGTGCCCATGTTGAGATAGATGGCGCCGCCGCCGGCAACGAGCGCCTCGCCCTCGTCGGGCAGATAGACCATGGCGGCCGAACCGCCCACGGCGAGCTGCGCGTTGGCGACAAAGTCGATCGTCACCGTGTTGGTGATGGAGCCGGCCATCGGATTGGTGGCGCGAATCTCATCCACGGCCTTGACCACATTTTGCTTAAGCTGTTCCGAATCAATCACTGCACATGCCTCCTTGGCATAGAAAAGGGGCGCTGTGCATAGACAGCGCCCCTGCAAAGGCGGCATGCTCCCTACGCCAGCATTAACTGACAGGTTCAAAGGATTGGGCCCTATGCCCTCTCAGCCTTGTGGTTTGCACCGCCGGCACTCCCGCATCGAATCTGTTGTTCCCTATACTAACGCACCTGCCAAAAAGGGACAGGTTTATTTTGGCAGGTCGTTACAATAGGTAGGACCGATACGAATGGGGACCTCATGATCAAACTTGTGCTGACCGATATGGACGATACGCTGATTCCGGCCGGGCATGACGGCGCCAGCGACTACGCCATTGAGGGCATTCATGCCATGCAGGCGGCGGGTCTGCACTTTGGCCCGGTTTCGGGTCGCCAGCCGTCCGCGATGGGCTGGATGTTCAAAAATCGTTCCGAGTGTTTTTCGACTGGCGCGTTCTGTAACGGCCAGGTGATGTTTGTCGGCGGCGAAGTAGTCGCATCGCACGCAATCGACAACGATGCCCCGATGCGTTTGGCCGACTATCTGGAGCAAGAGACCGACGATACATTTCTAAAAGTCTATAGCCTGGGCGATGACTTTTGGGGCAACGATGCCTATTGCGTGACGAGTGATCCCGAGCGCGTTCGTCGCGCCATGGAGTCGGGCGGCAACGCATGGCTCAAAGGCGAAGAGGCCCCGTGCCGTCCCGTCGTCGATGAAGCGCCGGTGTTCAAGGCGAATATCTGGAGTGCCCGTTCGCGTGAGGAGCTCGCGGAGCTACGCGAGCGCGTTGCCGCTGAGGTGCCGGAACTCTCGCTTGTGTTTCCCAACAACCGAGTGCGCCTGTTTGACATCCTTCCAGCAGGTTGGGACAAGGGTTGCGCTGCGCTGGAGTTGGCGCGCGCTTTGGACCTGACGCCCGACGAGGTGGCCGTATTTGGCGATTCCGATAACGATTTGCCCATGATCGATGCCGTTCCCAACTCCGTTGCAGTCGCCAATGCCAACGAGGCCGTCACGGCTGCCGCGCGCTGGCATATCGGCGCTGCGGCAGACGATGCGGTTGCCGGGGCTCTGCATCAGATTGCCGCCTGCGCCGCGACGGGGGAGATGCCGCCGTTTATGCGTCAGGTGAGCACGACTGGTTTCGACGTCACGAACGTCTAGGGAGAAAGCCATGAAGCTTCAGCAGCTCAGATATGTCGTCAAAGTTGCCGAATGCGGCAGCATCACCGAGGCCTCGCGCCGGCTCTTTGTGTCGCAGCCTTCGATTACCGCGTCGATCCGCGACCTCGAAAACGAGATGGGTGTGCATATCTTTGAGCGCACCAACAAGGGTGTCATTGTGTCCGAGGAGGGCGAGACCTTCTTGGGCTACGCGCGCCAGGTGCTCGACCAGGCCGATCTGCTCGAAGGCAAGTACAAGGGCGCGTCCGAGCAGGTGCCGCACTTTAGTGTGAGCTGCCAGCATTATTCCTTTGCCGTTAATGCGTTTGTCGATGTGATTCGTGAGTTCGATGCCGCGCGCTACGACTTTACCCTGCGCGAGGAGCAGACTCACGAGATTATCGAGGACGTCGCGCATATGAAAAGCGAACTGGGTATCCTGTACTTATCCGAGCATAACCGCGAGGTTATCGAGCGCATGCTTGCCGCCAACGAGCTCGTATTCGAGGGACTCTTCTGCGCCACGCCGCACGTTTTTGTGTGCGCAGACCATCCGCTGGCGGGCCGCTCCAGCGTGACGCTCGAGGACTTGGAAGACTACCCGTTCCTGTCCTATGAACAGGGCAGCTATAACTCGTTCTATTATTCCGAGGAACTGACCTCGACGTTTGAGCGTCGCAAGAATATCCGCGTGCGCGATCGCGCGACGCTGTTCAACCTGGCCATGGGCCTCAACGGCTACACGGTATGCTCGGGCGTGATCAGCCACGAGCTCAACGGCCCCGGCATTATCTCGATTCCGCTCGACGTGGACGAGTACATGGAGATTGGCATCATCACGCGCAAGAACACGACGCTCACGCGCTACGGTCGGGCCTATATCGACGCGATTCGTCAGCATATCTAGGCTGCTGTGCTCCGCACGGTTCAAGTCTCTTTATGACAGTCCAGACTGATATAGGCAACATCTATATCAAACTGTTATAAACGTATATTTTACGATGACCATATGAGCGCTCATACTCTGTCCCAGTAAAGCAACCAATGCAAAGGGAGATATCTATGAGCACTTCGATTCAACCGAACGCGCCGTTTCGCGCCGATATCGTCGGCAGCTTTCTTCGTCCGCAGGCTGTAAAGGACGCCCGTGCTGCCTATGCCGCGGGTAAACTCGACGCTTCCGGCCTTAAGGCCGTCGAGGACGATGCCATTCGCGATTTGGTGGCCAAGCAGAAGGCTGCCGGCCTGCAGGTGATTACCGATGGCGAGTTCCGCCGCAGCTACTGGCACCTCGATTTTATGTGGGGACTCAACGGCATTGAGCGCCGCGCCTCGCGCACGGGCTACATGTTTCACGATGAGGAGACTACCGCCGACACCGCCGTGGTAACCGGTCCCATTAGCGGCGAGAACCATCCCTTCGTCGAGCACTTTAAGTTTGTCAAGGCGCTTGAGGGGGAGGGCCAGGTCGCGCGTCAAACCATTCCGGCGCCGATCCAGACGTTCTCGGAGGTTACGCTCGACCGCTGCGATGGACAGCAGGAGAGTCTGCGCGCCGTCTACAAGACCGATGAGGAACTTGCCGACGCCATTGCAGCCGCTTATCGCACGGTGATCGCCGACCTGTATGCCGCGGGCTGCCGCAACATCCAATTTGATGACTGCACCTGGGGCATCTATTGCGATACGGACTTTGTGTCCAAGACTGGCATGAGCCCGGTTGACCTGCAAAAGGTGAGCGAGCTGGGCGTGGCGCTCAACAATGCTGCCATCGCGGGCAAGCCCGACGATCTGGTTATCAACACGCATGTGTGCCGCGGCAACTATCACTCCACGTATGCCTTCGAGGGCGGTTACGATCCCATTGCGCCGTACCTGTTCGCACATGAGAACGTCGACGCGTTCTACCTTGAGTTCGATACGCCACGCGCCGGTGGCTTTGAGCCGCTTAAGTACGTTGCTCCCGGCAAGAAGGTCGTGCTGGGCCTGGTGACCACCAAGGCGGCTGAGCTTGAGGACGAGGACGTTATCGTCGAACGTATCCAAGAGGCCGCAAAGTATGTGCCGCTCGAGAACCTGTACCTGTCGCCCCAGTGCGGCTTTGCCAGCTGCGAGATTGGCAACAAACTGACCGAGGACGAACAGTGGGCAAAGATCGCGCTGGTCAAGCGCATTGCCGAGCGCGTTTGGAAGTAACGCTACCGCTTGCCGTTGCCGGCGCGTGCGAGACATGGCGTATCACGTACAATGGTTCGGATCGTATCGTTCGGGCAGGTTATCCGATATGCCTGATCGCCCTTCCATTCGAAAGGACATCCATGTCCCAGTCCTCGACGCCCGCCGTCAGCGATGCCATCTACGACGCATCGTCGCTCGGCCGCCCGCGCATGTTCCTGCTCGGCCTACAGCACCTGTTTGCCATGTTTGGCGCCACCGTGCTGGTGCCCGTGCTCACCGGCCTCTCGGTATCGGCAACGCTTTTGTTTGCCGGCTTGGGCACGCTGCTGTTCCACTTCCTGTCGCGCGGTAAGGTGCCGGCATTTTTGGGCTCATCGTTTGCCTTTATTGCCGGTTATGCCGCAATCGCGCCCAACGGCGAGACCGAGCTTTTGCCCTACGCCTGCCTGGGCGTAGCCTGCGCCGGTCTGCTCTATCCGGTGCTGGCGGCCCTGTTCCGCGCCTTTGGCGCCAAGCGCGTCATGCGCTTCTTTCCGCCGGTGGTGACGGGCCCCATCGTCATTTCCATCGGCTTGATTCTGGCGAGCTCCGCCATTGCCAACTGCCAGACCAATTGGCTTGTGGCTGTTATTGCCGTTGCCGTTATCGTGATCTGCAACATTTGGGGTCGCGGCATGGTCAAGATCGTGCCGATTTTGCTGGGCGTTGTGGTGAGCTATGCCGTTGCGGCTGCGCTCGGCGAGGTTGATTTCTCGGGCGTTGCCGCCGCTCCGTGGGTCGGTCTGCCCATCGTGTGGGACAACACCGTGTTTGCGCTCTTTGGGCCGCAGTTCGATAGCGGTCTTGCCACGACGGCCATCATCACCATCATGCCGCTGGCCTTTGCGACCATGATCGAGCATATCGGTGATATCTCCGCTATCGGCTCCACTTGCGAGCGTAACTACATCGCCGACCCCGGCCTGCACCGCACACTGCTCGGTGATGGTCTTGCCACGATTCTGGCTTCGCTCTTTGGCGCTCCGGCCAACACTACGTATGGTGAGAACACTGGCGTGCTCGCCCTGACGCGCGTGTTCGACCCGCGTGTGATTCGCATCGCCGCGTGCTGCGCCATTGTGCTTTCGTTCTGCCCCAAGTTCGCCGCGGTCATCGCCGCCATACCGGCGTGTGTAATCGGCGGAGTGTCGCTCGTGCTCTACGGCATGATCAGCGCCGTGGGCGTTCGCAACCTCATCGAGAACCAGGTCGATTTCCAAAACAACCGCAACGTGCTGGTTGCGGCTTTGGTGCTCGTGCTTTCGCTCGGCATTGCGTACAGCACCGCCGGTGCCATCGTGCTGGAGTTGGGTGGCGTGACGATTTCGCTTTCCGGCCTTGCCGTGGGCTCGCTGGTGGGCATCGTGCTCAACGCCATCCTGCCGGGTAACGACTTTGAGTTTGATGTCTCCGAGCTTGAGGAGGCTGCTGAGTAGCAGCTGCGTTCAGCTAAAACAAGATATGGTGCCCATGCGTATATGCGCGTGGGCACCATTTTTAATGCGTCAGTATCCAGTGGATGCCGCGGGCCATGCGCAAGTCGGTTTGGGCAAAGTGGTTGCCGGGGTTGAGCTCCAGCGTTGTTGGAATGCCGCGCTCGACGAGCAACGCTTCCATCGCGCGTGTGTCGTCGAGTACATGCCGCATCATGCGGTTGGGCGTCTTGGTTTCCTTTTTGCCGAGTGACAGGTAGACGGCTTGCGGGCTGCCGGCAAAAGGGGCCGTGCCGGCACGGTCGACAAAGTCGGGAAACCATAGCGACCCCGATGCGCTCGCGGCGCGGTCAAAGGCGTCGGTTTGCCAGAGGGACCAGAGTGCGAAGAGGCCCGCGAGCGAGTAACCGGCAATGCCGCGCCAGGTGGGCGGCTGAGGAAGCGACGACTCGACCTGGGGGATTATCTGATTCAGCAGCTCATCAAGAAAATCGGCAGCTTGGCCGCCGAAAGGCTCGGCATCGCGTACGGTCCCGTCGCATGCCCAGGGGCTCAGCTCGCGATTCCAATCGAGCCCGCCAATGGTGACGAGGGCGAATGGCGGACAGTCGAGCTCTCGGCAACACTTATAAACCTCGCTGCCGTCGCCCACGACCACAGGAAGGTAGATGACAGGCGCGCTTTCCGCATGATTCGAATAAACGGTTATCTGCTTTTGATGCGCTTCCATGACGGGCTTCTCTCAGTGTTGTGATATCGGCAGCCCCAATTGTCGCACGCCAGCGTATGCCGGTTGGGCTAGACCAAAGACAATCTCGTGCATCCCCTGCGGACGCATATGGAAAACGCCACCGCCGGAGGGGAGCTCGGCGGTGGCGTTGTTAAACGGTGCTGGGGCTCGGGGCCTTCGCGGGAGCTGCCATGTGCGCAGAGGCGTCTAAGAACGCTTACGGCTCGCCATGGTGCCTGCGGCGATAGCGGCTGTTCCCGCAAGGACGGTTGCCACGATGGCCGCACCCGAGGTGTCGCCGGTTGCCGCGAGCACGCCGGTAGTCTTGGCTTTCGTGGTTGAAGCCGCAACGGCCTTGGTCGGCTTTGAGCCCTCAGGCTTGGGGTTCTGCTTGGACTCCGCGGGCTTGCTTTCTGCGGGCTTGGTCTCGTCGGGCTTGGGGTCTTCCGGCTTGGCTACCTCGGGAGGTGCGATGGTCGTACTTTTGGCGACTGCTTTGATATGGAGGGAGTCGACCGTGACGTCGCCCGTGCCGATGGCTTGGCCTGCCTCGTAGATGCCGTCACGGAGCTTGCGATAGTCAATGACCTTGCCGCCTTCGGGCGTCTGGATGGCGGCGTTCTCAATCTTGATGGTGCCGATTGTCTTGCCGTCAGCGCTCATGGCACGGGCAAAGATTGCCGCTGTATCTCCTTCGGCCGTTACCTTGCTGCGGATGATCGAGATGACTGCGGGTGTGACGCCCTCGCTGGTCTGGGCGATGATGCCGATGTTCTCGCCTTGGGGTTCGCGCCTCGTCTCGCCATCTTGGTTTTCGCTGTAGGGGATGGGGCCGTCGCCGTTCTCGACATAGCGGGCTATGGCCTTGACAGCGGAGTCGCTGATGTAGATGTGGCCGCCCTTCTCGTTGGGTCGATTGTTTCTGGTGGAGAATGCAGCCGAAACCTCGCCTTCCGCAAACGCGTCCACGGTGGAGCCGTTCTTGATGTCGATGTCGCCCCCGTCAGTGATGAGGGCGATGGCCTGGCCGCCGTTCGCGCTGGTACGGACCGTCACGGTCGCGTGATCGAGCGTAATGCCCTTGTGGGCATAGACGCCATATTCAACACCGCTTGCGTCAAGGGAGGCGTTCGTGACCGCGAGACTGCCCTCAGTGTCGACGGCAAGATATCCCTCGGAGCTTGCCTTGACCTGGCTGCCGTCCGAGATGTTGATATTGCCGCCGCTCCAAAGGGCCTCACCATCGGCTGAGCTTGCCTCGACCGTCCCGCCACCCTTGATGGTGAGGTTCTTGTCGGCTCCAATGCCCTTGTCCTTGGTAGCCCTGGCGGTGACGGCTCCGCTGTCGTCAATCGTGATATTGCCGTTTGCCCTGATGCCATCCGATGCACCCGTGGCGTTGACGTTGCCCGAACCTTTGATAGCGAGATCACCTCCGGCATTGATGGCATCAAACCCAGTGCTCGTGGCGTTGACGGATCCGGCTCCGTCGATGTTGATATTACCCGTGGAGAGGATAGCGTCCTCAGTAGATGTCACGCTGAGCGTGCCGCCCTCGTCGCCTTGGATATTGAGCTCGGCATTCTCGTTAGTGCCATGAGAAACGTTGATGCTTTCGATCCATTCGGCAGTGACGATGTTGGTTCCCGAGTAATTCACGTTGAGCTTGCCTGCGGCCTGGATCTCGCTGCCGTTATAGTTGTTGAGCTTCAAGTCGTCGGCGCCGTCCCACGACCAGGTACCGGCCTCGTCGCTCGCCGCGGTGTTGTACTTGTTGCCGCCGACCTTGACCCATTCCGCTGCGAGCGAGACGCTCGGCATGAGCAGTGAGCTCACCGTGAGCACGCATGCGGCGCCCACGACGATGCGGCGCGTCACGCGGCGCCAGCTGCCGTGTGCGAGCAGCGTGCGACGGCGCACGTCGGGCTCGACAAAATGGGCTCCAGAGGTTTTGTCATTGCGCTTGGGGGTCGTGAACAAGGCGGCCATGGTTACTCCCATCCTCATAGGGCCTATGCGATTACGCCCAGCATATCTGCAGGATGTAGCCGGCGGTAGTGCCGTTTGGAGGGCAAAATGTCCAAAACTTGGGAAGCAATACATCGCGCGTCCGTGCGTTGCCTGGTTTTAAAAGAAAAGCGCGGGGCCGCTCGATGCGACTCCGCGCTTTGCTGTTTGGTATTGCGAATCTTGCGCCTACGCTACAAAGAAGTAGACGAGGAAGGCAAGGGCTGCGATCCACATGAGCGGCTTGATCTTGGAGGCCTCGCCCTTAAAGAGCGCGACGACCACGTAGGCGATAAAGCCCAGGCCAATGCCGGCAGAGATGGAGTAGGTGAAGGGCACGCCGGCGATAATCATGAACGCCGGGAAACCCTGCGACACGTCGGACCATTCGATCTCGGAGGCTTCGCTCATCATGAGGTAGCCGACGTAGACCAGAGCACCGCAGGTGGCGGCGCTGGAAACGATGGTGACGATGGGGGAGAAGAACGCGGCGAGAATGAACAGCACGCCGGTGGTGACGGAGGTGAGGCCCGTGCGGCCACCGTCGGCAGCGCCAGAGGTGGACTCGACGAAGGTGGTGATGGAGGAGACGCCCATAAAGCCACCGGCAGCAGCGGCCACGGAGTCGACGACCAGGATGGGACGGATGTCCTCGACATTGCCGTCCTCGGTCAAGAACTCGCCCTGCTTGGCGACGGCCATCGCGGTGCCCATGGTGTCGAAGAAGTCACTCATGAGCAGCGAGAAGGCAACGACGAGCAGCATTGGGTCGGTCAGGACCTTTACGATGGCCATGTTGCCGTCGGCGGTGCTGGCAAACGGGGCGCCAAAGGTCGAGAAGTCGAGCGGTGCGATGAGGCCCTCGGGGGCGTGGGTGACGCCCAGCGGGATACCGGCAATAACGGCGACGATGATGCCGATGAGCAGCGAGCCCGGCACGTTGCGGGAAGCCAGGGCAACCGTCACGACGATGGAGATGATGCCGACGATAAAGGTGGGGGAGGCGATGTCGCCCAGGCCGACGAGCGTACCGGCGCCAGCGGTGATGATGCCGGCGTCGCACAGGCCGATCATGGCGATAAACAGGCCCAGGCCCACCGAGATGGCGTGGCGCAGGACCACGGGGATGGCGTCCATGATGGCCTCGCGCAGGCCGCAAAGGACGAGCAGCAAGATGACGATACCCTCGAGGAAGATAACGCTCATGGCCACGTGCCAGTCGCCGCCGCACATGGTGGTGGCGATGCCCGCGATCATGGCGTTGATGCCCAGGCCCGAAGCGCAGGCGAGCGGGCGGTTGGCGAAGATGCCCATGCAGATGGTCATGATGCCGGCGCCCAGGCAAGTGGCGCAGGCGAGCGCTCCCGCATCGATGCCGGCGCCCGAGAGCACCGCGGGGTTGACGGCAATGATGTAGGCCATCGCCAGGAACGTTGTCAGTCCAGCGCGAAGTTCGGTCCCGATTGTGGACTTGCGCTCGCTGACGTGAAATAGTTCGTCCATGCATACCCTTTCCTTGTTCGGCCCCGAGTTTAGGCCGATTGACACGAACTCACTCACTATATCGCCTTTACAACCTTGCTGTTCCTCACATGTTGATGTTCGGCGCTTTGTAGCGGACGGGCGGTATTTTCCGTATGAAAATGTGTGGGTACCGTATACTTAAGCAGTTACAACGACCCCTATGGAGGAACGTATGATTAAAGAGCTCTGCCACGACGAGGCTATTCTGTCCCAGCGTTGCGAGGTCGCGACCGTCGAGGACGAGTCGGTGGCACAGGACCTGATCGATACCATCAAGTCGCTCGACGATGCCGGCTGCCTTGCCGCCAACCAGATTGGCGTCACCAAGAAGGTCTGCGTCTACCTGGACGATGCCGGCGAGCCCCATGTGCTCTACAACCCCCGTCTGGTGTTTGGTCTGGGCGCCAGCAAGATGGAGGAGAGCTGCCTGACGCACGAGGAGATCACCAAGTCCACGCGCTATATCAAGTGCAAGGTTGCCTTTGACCAGATCGTCGACGGCAAGATGAAGGAGTGCCGCCGCGACTACGCGGGCTTTGAGGCACAGATGATCCAGCATATGATCGACCACTGCCTCGGCAAGTTGGTCTAAGGGGATCAAAGCACCGCACCTTGCCGCTCAATCGTCGCTCGCGTACCTTAAGTGCGCTTCGCTCCTCTTTCGTGGCAATCTGCGGCACTTTGACCCCTTAGACGACCTGCGGGGTTAACTTGGTTGAGTTTATCCTGTTTGAATAGCCCGGGCGTGACATTGTTGTCATGCCCGGGCTTTTGTGTTTAGCGCCTTTTTGTTTGGAGACAATAACCTTAGCAGGAACGTAAAGCTGGGAGGCGCTATGTGTACGAGCATTCGATTTACCGATAATTCTGGTCACATGTATCTGGGCCGCAACCTCGACTGGAGCTTTGACTACGGCCAACAGGTTCGCGTGATGCCGCGCGGGTTCCACATTCCGTATTCGTTTATCGACGACGCGACAGCGGCACACGCGGTGATCGGTATGTGCATCGATTACAAGAACTACCCTATGTTCTTCGATTGCGGCAACGATGCGGGCCTCGCCGTGGCGGGCCTCAATTTCCCGGGTTATGCCGAGTATGCCGAGGGACCGGTTGATGGAAAGACCAATATCGCGGCCTATGAGTTTCCCCTGTGGGTGGCAGCGACGTTCTCGACGGTCGACGAGGTCGAGGCTGCGCTGCGCGATACGGTGATTGTCGCCAAATCTGCCGGAGAGGGGCTGGGCGTGTCGCTGCTCCATTGGATTATCGGCGACAGCCAGCGTAGCATCGTGGTCGAGATGATGGCTGACGGCCTGCATGTATACGACGATCCGGTCGACACCCTTGCCAATCAGCCCACCTTCCCGTGGCACATGGAAAACCTGCGCACCTATATCACGGCCACAAGCGATTTTCCGCAGACGGCGACATGGCGTGGCGCCGAGCTCAAGCCCTATGGCGCGGGTGCCGGCATGCGCGGTATTCCGGGTGACTGCTATTCGCCGAGCCGTTTTGTAAAGGCGGCGTACCTCAATGCCAATTACCCGCAAAAGGAGAGCGAGACCGAAAACGTCGTCCGCATGTTCCGTTCACTCGGGGGCGTGGTGATGATTGAGGGGGCGTCCAGGATGGGCGATGGCAAGTTCGAGAAGACTATCTATACCGGATGCTTTAGCGCGCGCACGGGCAATTATTACTACGCGATGTATGGGGATCCGTCGATTCGCTACGTGAGCCTGATGGATGCCGAGGGCGCGAGCCCCGATAGGCTCGTGGTTCCCGAGCCGCGTCGTTCGTAGCCGTTAGCTTTACTGCAATGAAAAGCGGTCCCGCATCTCCCATGAGATGCGGGACCGTTGTCGTCAATGGCTGGAGGCGTGTTAGAAGTTGGCGTCGTTGAGCTGGGTGCTTTCGAGTCCGTCGAGTTGCTGTTGCTCGGGCGTATCGGCGACGCTCTCGAGCAACTCGGTGGGATTGACGTTCATGTCCTTACCGGCTTCGTTGCCGTTGACCAGGTCGTCCGAGAAGATGTCGACTTCCATTTCCTCGGCCTCTTCAATCAGGATCTCGAGCGGCACCTGGGTGCGCACAAGTTTGACGGCCGGACGCATGCGGGCAAAAAGCGGTACGTACTCAATGATGATGGCCGAGTTCTCGAGACCATACCAACGTGCCGGGCTTCCGCAGGCGCGGCGGACGGCGTACTTGATGGCCATCACACGGTGGTCGTTGCGGTTGATGTCCGTTTCGGGGGCAAGCATCTTGCGCAGCATACAAAAACGGAAGTCGCCCACGTTGCCGCGTGTCTCGTAGATAGAGTAGGTGTGATGCTGCGGCGGCAACTCACCCGATGCCATCAGGTCGCCAACGATCTGGCGCAGGTAGGCGTTGATGCGCTGATTGACCTTAAAGCCCAGGTCCAGGCGCACGCGGAACAGGAAGTCTGTGCCAAAGGTCTCGACGGAATACTCGTGCGTATAGGGCTCGTCGGTAACGTGCACGTTGATGAACCAATATGCCTTGGCGCGCTTGGGATGCTTGTCCAGGATGGAATAGAGCACGTCGCGGTCGAGCGTGAGCGGATCGGGGCTGTTGGTGAGGAATACCAGATTGTCGGCGAGCACCGGGTAGGTCTCGTCATTGCGCAGACGATTGAGCTGGTCGATGTACTTGGAGACGGGCAACAGGATCGTTTGCGTGCGCTCGATGGCGGTGCCGCGGCGCCACACGTACATAAGGCCAAACAGCAGCGAGGCCAGGAAGATCATGACGTAGCCGCCGTCAAAGAACATGGTGAGGCACGAAGCGAAGAAGCACAGCTCAATGGCGCCAAAGAGCAGGGCGAAGACGCAGGCACCCAGCTTGTGCTTGAGGATGCCGGCGATGTAGCTCGTCAAAAGCGTCGTGGTCATGAGCATGGTTACGGTAATGGCGAGGCCGTAGGCGCTCTCCATGCGCTCGGAGTTTTGGAACAGCAGCACAATGAAGATACAGCCGACCCACATGATGTTGTTGACGAGCGGAATATAGAGCTGACCCTTGGTGTCGCTGGGGTAGTGGATGCGCAGGTGCGGCATAAGGTTGAGGCGCGTTGCCTCGGATACCAGCGAGAACGAGCCGGTGATGAGCGCCTGCGAGGCGATGATGGCCGCCACGGCCGAAAGCACGATGGCAAAGGGGCGCAGGGGCTCGGGGAGCATCATATAGAACGGGTTGACGATATCCATCGCGAGCATCTGGGGGTTGGAGTTATTGGCGAGCAGCCAAGCGCCCTGACCCAGATAGTTAAGGATAAGGGCCGCCTTTACGAACGGCCAGGATGCGTAAATGTTAGCCTTGCCCACGTGACCCATGTCCGAATAGAGCGCCTCGGCGCCGGTCGTCGACAGAAAGACAAAGCCGAGCACCATGATGCCCGAGTGGTTGATGGGCGAGAACAGGAACATGATGCCGCGGATGGGGTTGAGCGCGCGCAGGATGGACAGGTTGCCGAGCATGTTGAACAGGCCGGCGCCTGCTAGGAACAGGAACCACAGCGTCATGAGCGGGCCGAACAGCTTACCGATCGACGAGGTACCGGCGCGCTGCATGGCAAATAGGCCGCAGATAATGATGATGGTAATAATGATGACGTTGGTTTGCCCGTCACCCAATAGCGCGTGGCCCCACTCGATGGTGCGCAGGCCCTCAATGGCTGTGGTGACCGTGACCGCGGGGGTGAGGATGCCGTCGGCGAGCAGCGCCGCGCCGCCGATCATGGCGGGG
>OAUW01000400.1_pt1 | contig 26583 bp, 51 predicted proteins | sample 1495241 | NCBI WGS metagenome assembly OAUW01 (sample SAMEA2580063, study PRJEB22360) | human gut metagenome | biome: human gut; feature: human-associated habitat; material: faeces | place: Denmark | collected 2008/2010
CCAAGCCTCGGCTGTCCCACTACACCGGCGCCACCACCGGCCACATCCTGCCGGTCCCGAACATGAACATCATGAACGGTGGCGCCCACGCTGACTTCGCCACCGACATCCAGGAGTACATGATCTCCCCGTACGGCTTCAACACCTACAGCGAGGCTCTGCAGGCTGGCGTCGAGGTCTACCACACCCTGAAGAACGTCCTGAAGAAGCAGGGCCTGAACACCGGCCTCGGCGACGAGGGCGGCTTCGCTCCGAAGATGAAGTCCAACAAGGACTCCCTGAACTACATCATGGACGCCATCTCCGCCGCCGGCTACGAGCCGGGCAAGCAGATCGGCATCTCCCTCGACGTGGCTTCCTCCGAGTTCTACAACAAGGAGACCGGCAAGTACCACTTCGAAGGCGACGACCGTGAGGCCGGCTACATGCTCGACTTCTACGAGAACCTCATCAACGAGTACCCGATCGTCTCCATCGAGGATCCGTTCCAGGAAGAAGGCTGGGACGACTGGGCGGCCATCACCGCCAAGCTCGGCGATCGCCTGCAGTTCGTCGGCGACGACCTGCTGGTCACCAACCCGGCACGTCTGGCCAAGGGCATCAAGCTCGGCGCCGCCAACTCCCTGCTGGTCAAGCTCAACCAGATCGGCACCGTCACCGAGACCCTCGACGCCATCGAGCTGGCCACCAAGAACGGCTTCACCTCCATGGTTTCCCACCGTTCCGGCGAGACCCCGGACACCACCATCTCCGACCTGGCTGTGGCAAAGAACACCGGCCAGATCAAGACCGGCGCCCCGGCTCGTGGCGAGCGTATCGCCAAGTACAACCGCCTGCTCGAGATCGAGGAGGAGCTCGGCTCCACCGCTCAGTACGCCGGCTACAGCGCTTTCAAGGCCTGCAAGAAGTACATCGCCGAGTGAGCGTAGCCAGCGCATCATGAATGCGTTGACATAGAAATACCCGTCGTGTTCCAAGTCGAACGCGACGGGTATTTTCGTTGCTATGAGTTCGAAGGCACGAAAAAAACCATCACAACGCGGCGGCGCCGGCCCGGTCGCGTTCTTCGTGGCATTGTTCATCGTGGCTTTGGGAACCATCCAGTTGGCATCGACATTCCATACCTATGCGTTGAATCTGGCAGAGCTTAACGGACTGAAAAAACAGGAGGCGGCGTTGGTCGCGCAGAAACGCGAGCTGGAGAACGATATCGCAAGATGGGATGACAAGGCGTATGTCACCGCCCAGGCCAGGGATCGTTTGGGATTCGTCTTCCCCGGCGAACAGGCGATTCGTGTCGAGCATCCCGAAGCGGTGACCGGCAAGAGCGAGCCGAAAAAAGGGACGACATACGACGAATCACCGAAAACCGCCCTGCCGTGGTATAAGGAACTTGCATATTCCTTCAAGCAGGCGGATCGGTCGGATCCCGTGAAGGCCGACTCGACGAAACAGTCGCAGCATGCCGGCGAAGAAGACAAACAGGACAGTCAACAACAGACTGGCCAATCGCAACAGGACGGTCAGCAGCCGTCGGAAGACGGACAGGAGTGACATGGACATGACGATTATCGAACAGGCCAAGGGTTTGGCGGACAAAGTGCTTGCCCAACCCGCCACCGAACATGATATCGCCGTGGTGGAGCGTCAGCTTGGACGTTACCCGCGCGGCATGGTCGCCGTCGGAGCCCGTTGCGTATGCGGCCGGCCTTTGGCTGTGGTCACCCGGCCGTTGCTTCCAGGCGGTGTCCCGTTCCCGACGACCTGCTATCTGACCGGGCCCGAAGCGGTGAAGGCCATCTCCCACATCGAAGCCGAAGGCAAGATGAAGGAATACAACGATATGCTGGCCGAAAACGAGGATCTGCGTGCCGGATACGAACGTGCCCACGAACTGTACCTCGCGTTCCGCCATGAAATCGCTTTGGCCTTGGAAGACAGCGAGGAACACATCGAAGGCACCAGTGCCGGCGGCATGCCGGTGCGTGTCAAATGCCTGCACGCGTTGTTGGCCCAGACGCTGGTGATGGGTGAGGGCGCCAACCCCATCGGTGATATGGCCCTGTCCGCCATCAAACATGAGTTCGATCCGGCCGTATGCCGTTGCGCAGTGGAAAACGAAGAGTAGAAGGTGGGAGTAATGAAGTCGGTAACCGTTGCCGGTATTGATTGCGGCACGAATTCGATTCGTCTGAAAGTCTCGCGTGTGAGCGAGGACGGTGTGGAAGACATCGTTCCGCGCATCCTGCGGGTGATTCGTCTCGGTCAGGACGTGGACAAAACCCATCGCTTCGCCGACGAGGCGTTGGCGCGCGCCTATGAGGCCGCCCGAGAATTCGCCAGCGTGCTTGCCGAACATCCCGTGGACGGCATCCGCTTCGTGGCCACATCGGCCACCCGTGATGCCGAGAACCGTGAGGAATTCGAAGACAACATCGAGAAGATCTTGGGCGTGCGTCCCGAAGTCATTCCAGGCACGGAGGAAGCGGATTTAAGCTTCCTTGGTGCCACCAGCATCGTCCATCGCGAGGTCGAGGCCCCCTATCTGGTGGTCGATTTGGGCGGAGGTTCCACCGAACTGGTGCTGGGAGGCGACGGCGTCACCCATCCGAGCACGCAGGTGCAGGCCGCGTTCTCCATGAATATCGGGTCTGTCCGTATGACGGAGCGTCATCTGAAAAACGACCCGCCGACCGAGGGGCAGATCGCCGAGGCGGTCGCGGATATCGACGCGCATATCGACGAGGCGTTCAAGATCGTTCCCGCCGGCAAGACCCACACCATCATCGGCGTGTCCGGAACGGTCACCACCATGACCGCATTGGCTATGGGATTGACGGAATACGACCACACCGCCGTGGACGGCGCACGCTGCACGCTGGAAGATGCCTATGCCGTTGACAACCGGTTCCTGCACATGCCTCGTGAGGAGCGTCTGACCTACAAGACCATTCATCCCGGACGCGTCGATGTGGTCGGCGGCGGCGCATTGGTGTGGAACCGTGTGCTTGCCAAGGTGTCTGAAGCCGCATATGAGGATCATGGCCAGCGCATCGACTCCTTCATGGCCAGCGAGCATGGTCTGTTGGACGGCATCGTGCTGGATTACGGCAAGAGATTGCTTGCTGCGCGCTGACGTGGCATAATAGCTTGGCGTCGGCTTTTTCTTCTGGCCGGCGCAAAGCCTCCATGGCGAAATCGGTATACGCAGTCGACTTAAAATCGACCTCTTCGGATTGCGGGTTCGAGTCCCGCTGGAGGCACTTTTGGAAACCGCCAGAGATGGCGGTTTTCCTTTATTCTCCAACGGTTTTCAGACTTTCCTAATTCACTCCAATTCACTCCAAATCACGTCATTTCTCTACAAAACGTGGGCAAAATGTGGGCACGGAATCACCAGATCATTGGTAGTCCGAGGCATTGGCGCGCCCACTGTTCCACGGCACGATTCTCCTCGTCGTCGCCAAGCAGCAATAAGTATCCGGCGGGTTTTCCGTTCTTCGCATGTTCCAGCTGCTTGATTACGCCCCAGTCCTTCAAGGTGGTGATTGAGCGTTTGAATTCTTGGTTTGCAGCGCCTTTCCGCTTTTCGATGTATTCCTGGGCGTCTTCGCTCATGGCCTGCTCTGGCGATATGCCTAGCTTGCCGTAGTCGTATGCGAATGTTTCGGCTCCGCGCTTGTAGTATCGGCATGGGTAGCCCTTGGCTTTTGCGTCAGGGGTTGGGCAGTTGCGCTCCGTGTCCCAGTCGTAGGTGACGCTGGCCATGTAGGTGAGCAGCAGCAGTGCCGAGTTGCTTGTGGAGAGAGTGCCGTCAGCCCTCATCTTGGAGAACTTGCCCATTTGACCGAGCTGACGGATTGCGTTGAAGTTGCGGTAGCCCATTTCTTCCATGTCTTTCCTCCCCACCTGCTGGTAAATTGGCAAGTGGAGAAATGCTCGCGCTTTTCTTCATCCCCTTCGGTGTGACAGCGCCGGAGGGGCTTTTCTTTACCCGTACTTATTTGTACCATTGGTAGTAGACAAATAAGTACCAACTGGCAGTACGTATAAATACTGCAACCAATACTTATATGTACCATCTGTATAAGTAATATATAGATTAGTAACATTCTTTTTATAGGGGCAATGTGCAAAAAAAGAAAAAAATCAGCATGTCCAACCCCCATCTGCGGTAGCTTGAAGCAAGGAGAAGGAAGGGGAAAAATGAAGAAACTGATTTACCTCGTGCTATCCGTGCTGTGCGGAATCTCCGGTATCTACGGCATATACGACACCATCACCACGCCGAAGTACGATCTGGCCACAAGCATCATGACGGTTCTGCTCCTCGCATTCCTCGCATGGTTCTTCTGGCATCTCTTCCTCAAGCCTGAGCCACGCCATAAGCATCAAGTGACGAATGCGCCTGAATCATCGCCGGAAGCCACCTCAGACGCTCCAACAGTGGAAACGGCACCAATCACCCACGTCAATGCGAATAGTGGCGTGGAGGACGATTACGTGGCTGTGGATATTGAGACCACCGGCCTAGGTCGTGACGCTCGAATCATCGAATTGGGAGCCGTGAGAATCAGGCACGGACGCAAGGTCGCGTCATACAGCCAGCTCGTCAACCCGCAGATTCCGATACCGGCCAAGGTCACGCAGATCACCGGCATCACCGACCGGAACGTCAAAGGCAAACCCACCATCGACAAAGCGCTACCCAAGTTCTACGCTTTCTGTGGGCGTGACACTTGGATAGGCCACAATATCCGACGCTTCGACATTCCGGTGATCGCCAGGGAGGCGCAGAGGGTCGGCGCCGGAATGCCGGACGTGAGCTTCTACGACACGATGGAATTATCCCAGGCATTGCTGCCGCAGCTTGACCACCATCGCGTGGTGGACCTCATTCGATATTTCGGCATCGCCAAGACCGAGCGGCATCGCGCCGCCGACGATGCTGCACAGACAGCGCAAATCTTCGAGCATTTGAAGCAGATATAAGCTTTATAAAGACTTATAAAGACTTATAAAGACTTATAACCGCTAGCTGATTTTCGCGTCGAGAAACGCATGATCGCCATCGACATAAGCCCGCTCGATTAGCTTATGCGTCGCGGCGTAAATAAGATCATTGGACGGATACTCCTTCGCCATCTGACTTTGGATGTCCTGATCGGAAATCGACGGGTCAAGAATCTTCGCCATGATGGGGAATACGCTGCTGATCTCGTCATGCGGCCCATCGACGTAGACGCGGAGCATGTCGTTTTTCCCGTATCCGAGCACTGCCCCGTAGACCAGCACGTCCACTGACGATTGGCCGAGTCTTCCGTGGAGAGCGTCTGCGGTGGAGAAAGCGCCGGTGCGATACTCCGCCCGGTAATAGGGGCCGTTCGAATCGCTCGGCGTGAATTTCTCGACGTCGGTTATCGGCGTGGATGAGTTCGCGTTGAACTCGTCCACAAAGCTCTGCGCCGTCTTCTCGGCTGCCTGTTGTTGTGGCTTCTCCTGCTGTGCGCTGACGTCCGGCGTCTTGGCCGGCGTGGAATCCGGCTCCTGCTGGCTTCCGCAGCCACAGGCCGTCGCCAGGAGAAGCGTCGCAGCTGTGATGGCAATGATTTTCTTACGCATTGAAAAACCTTTCTTTGATTCTATTTGGCGATGTGTTGAGCATGGCTCGGTAGTCCGTGAGCACCTGCGTTGTCACGTTCAGTTCCTCGGCTATCGACCATAGGTCATCGTCGTACATGCGTTCCGCCAATGCTAGTTCTGCCGGATCGATGAGCAGGCGCGCGGTCTGCCGCCGTGTACGGATCTCTACTTTCGAACTATTGTTCGCACAGCCGGTGTCGCCATGCCGCCAATGCAAGAGCTCGTGCGCGAGAGTGCACCGTTTGGCCGTGTATGTGAGCCTGCGGTCGATCAGTATCACCGGTCGCGGCGTCGTAGCAACCCCAAAGGCCATCGGGGAGAATGGCGCTGGATACGGTGACCGGCAGTCCGACAATCGCGCGGCGCATGGCGCCGTATGTCATGCGCCGGTCGATAGGCAGGTCAGGCAGGCTCGTCGTAATCCGGCCCAGCCTCTCCATTGATGGCCTCCTGCTTGCCAGCGGCGTCATAGGCGGCAAGACCATAACCGCCTGCCTGCGCTTTCCTCTCGGCGGCTTCGACCGCATGGCGCTTGGAGTCCATCACGATGTCTCCGATGGATACGCCGGTCACTTCGCTGATGCGTTCCAGGTCACTCAGGTTGAGCGGGAGGCTGTAGTTTGCCCTCGTGTACCAGTAGACCTCGCCGAAGCCGCAGGCCTTGGCGAATTCCTTGATGGTCATGCCGCTTTGCTTTTGGAGTCTGACGCATTCGTCCATGACCTGCTTGGCGAAATGCGTGACCTCCTGTGCTTTTCTTCCCATGCTTCAAATTATAGCTAATTGCGTAGTCATATGTGCATAAATCGTGAAGACTACGTAATTACGAATACGAGAAACTTCGTAATTACGTATATTAAAAACCGTCGAAAGGAAAACCGAGATGTTGAGCACCAAGAAGACCAAGACCCCCGACCACTACCCGTGCGGCCACATGCGCGGCCCCGGCTGGCACGACTGGCGCGCCTGCCTCACCAAGCAGGGAATCGAGGAGGATGAATGGGAAGAAGAATGACGGGCCGGTCTGACCGAAACCGCCAGCCGTAACCTCGCGGGCGAACTGGCCCGCCATCGCAAAACACGCGAAGACCTCGCCAAAGCGTGGGGATGCGCGCCGAAAACAGTGGACACGCGACTCCGCGGCCAAACACCACTCACGACCGACGAAATCGAAAAAGCTGCCCACCTACTCGGCCTCGAAGCCTCCACCCTCACCATGGTCCTCATCCAACCAATCGACGCCGCAAGCCAATTCAAAGCCTGAAAGCCACAACCAAAGGAGCCTCCGATGAACAGCAAGACCTACACCCGAGAACTGCGCAAAGCCTGCGTGGAAGCCGTCTTCGACACGATCGTCAAGGAAGCGCAGAAATGACCAGCCAACTACTCAACCCGCCAAAACCGCCGGAATCAAGGAAAACCATGAAACCGCGAATCGAACTCATCGGCACTACCGGCTACGCCATCCGCATCCAGGAAGACAAGAGCGGCCAACTCATCGAACTCCACGCGGACGGTGGGGAAGTCCTCGCGGACATCCCCGAAAGCACCCTCGACAACTTCGCCTACACGCTCAACGACGACCTAGGGAACATGCGATGAGCCAATCATTCGAACTGCGAATCATCGAGGACGGCACGCACAGCAGTGACCACAGCTGCCTCATCGGACTCAGATTCGACATGGCAGACGGATACCAGGAACACATGCTCAACAAAACCGACCTCATGAACCTCCGCCGCGAAATCGGACGAACACTCAAAGAACTCAACCAGAAGAAGGACAAGAAATGAACATCTTCCAACAACGAGAACAAATCCTCGCGAACCTCATCGAAGCATGCAAGGACCACGACGAAGAGAAAACCAACCACCTGCTCAACCAACTCACGGAACTCGACAAGACAGCCGAACAGAAGCCACTGCCTGAAGAACCGAAGGAGCAGGGCTTCTATGTCACCGCGAATGATGGTCTGCTCCTGCATAAGGACATCGATGATGACTGGTCGGCGCGCACATGGGATGACTCGGCTAATCCCATCTGGAATGGCAATAGACCGTATGTGAAGTGGCCGACTGTCTGCGAAACGCTCCCGCCTGAAGCTTTCCCGTTAAAGCGAGTGAACACGGGAGACGGTAACGATGACTGACCATGATTACTGGCTTGAAGACATGCAAGCAATGAAGAAGCGGAAGAAGCCGAACTACACGCGCCGCCGCATCCTCTTCGCCATCGTCAGCATCGGCCTCATCTCCAGCCTGACCATCATGCTCACATGGCATGGCGGCAGCACCACCGCCGCGCTCATGGTGGAAGGCGTGTACATCGCCACCGCATTGTGGCTGATCGTCAGATTCGCGCCACGCGACTAAAAGACTTCCCACTGGCCGGCAGTCCAAACAAACAACCCAATCGGATTGTTCCGCGGGACACCCACGTTCACTCATTCGTCGGCCAGTGGGGACACATAACTGAATATCGATTATTATCCACGCGCCGACCATTATCGCTGCACATACACTGTCGGCGCATTCGGCTGGGCGACGGTTCGCCCGTCCACGGATTCCACTCTCTTCTCTCTCTATCAACCACGCAGGCACTCCGGTGCTTGCAAACCCTTTCAAGTCCGCCTGACGGCTTCAGTCACCGTCGGCCACGCCACCGGCCGTGAACACGTTCAGGTCTGTGTTCCAACAGTCAAAGTGGCGCTCGGGAATCCACGGACGGCACTGGTTCGACTCCAATGCCAGCCACTCAGCCCCATCCACTCGTCAGGACGGGGCCTACAACGTCAACAAGCAAAGGAAACACAATGGACGGAAACAAACCACAGGTGGCAACATGGGTGCTCTGCGTCGACGTCGACCCCGACAACCCGGAATCCGACCCAATGTTCATCGCCACACTTGACATGCCGCTGGACGGCAGTCTGATCAGCGTCGCCCTGCCCGGCAACAGACTCGGCGAATGCACCGCGCTTGCCGCCAGAACCGCATGCCAGGCCATCGACAAGGTGCTCAAACGTCACCTCGAACGCGGAGGCGGCAGCGACACCGTGGAAATGCTCGACGGCCTCCACATCGACCCGATGGGTGACATTCGGGACGGCAGGCCATGACCGACCTGCTCACGCCAGCCGAACTTGCCGCCATGCTCGGCATGAGCCCACGCACCCTCGCCAACTGGCGCAGCATCGGCAAAGGCCCGCCATACGTGAAAATCGGCGTGGAACCGCCCGAAGGCCATCAGGACAGGCGAAAAGTCCGCTACCAGCGTCAAATCGCTGAACGGTGGGCTCTGGCGCACGAATACCGAAGGACGGTGGCGAGATGAAAAACGGCACGTTCATTCCAGTGACACGGGTCCAAAGCCGCCCAGATGTCAAAAGCGATGGGAAAGCACGCTTCGGTGACAACAATCCGACCATCACGCAGCAAGGAATCGACGTGGACAAGTTCATCAGCGACAACCACGCGCTCATCGAAAACTTAAGGAAAGGAACACGTTGAAACACGAATACACGGGCGACGAGCTCGCCGAACTGAAGAAAATCTACGACGAGTCGGGAGAAGCCGGACTCCAGATCGGCGAAATGCGTGCGTTACGCAAGGCAGGACTCCTCACCCCGGACCTGCCACCGGAACAGGAGGCGCATGAGGACATCCTGGCCGACTATCAGGCCGTCGGCAAGCCCACGGCGGAACAGGCGGAACCGTCGAAACGTGACCTCATCCTCGCGCATTGCAGAAACCGCATCGACCAAGGCCAACCGTTCGACGGCAAGGAAACCGCCGAAGCGCTCGGCATAAGCCAGAAAACGGCAGGCAACATCATCGGCCAACTCCGCAAGGAAGGACTGCTGCCGGCCTTCGACCAGCATTCACCCCGCAAAACACGGAAAAACGCCACGACCGGAAAGAAGAAAGAAACCATGACCACCACATCGAAACTCACAGTGGACAAAATCACCGCAACGAAACTCACCCCCGTCGGAACCATCAGCGTCGGGCCACAAGCCACAGCCGATCAGCGCACCATCATCGCAAACGCCTTGGTCGGCATCTTCGACGCGGTGAGCGCCTTGCAGCGCACAGCATTCCAAGCCAACGACAAGGTGGTCTACGGATTCGCCACGAAACTGCTCACCGGCGAATTGATGGACATTAAGGCCAACTACTCGAAGGACGCAAAATGAGACTCAAATTCGATAGCGAGAGTGGCGTTTTCACCATCAAGCCAGAGTCCGAGGCGGAGATCACCAAGCTCAGGACGTCCGCGTTGGACATCGCCAATCTGCTGGTCGATTATTTCGACGCCGACATCATCAAAGCAGACATAAACAAGCCAAGCAATCAGCAGGGAGCCTGAAATGAAGCGTATTCCACTCAAGGACACGGAACGCTACACGGTCGAACGGTTCAAGCAGGGCAAGAAGACGGAACGTCATCTCGCCTGGCTGAAGAGCCGTAAGGCCGGTGTGGGCGGTTCCGACATGAGCACGATTCTCGGCCTGAATTCCTTCAAGACGCCTTATGAGCTTTGGCTTGAGAAGACCGGCCGCGTGGAGCCGGAGGACATTTCGGACAAGTGGGCGGTGGTCAGGGGCAATGCCCTGGAAAACGAATTGCGCAAGCGATTCCGCGCCCAGCATTCCGAACTGCTGGTCACTGACGGTACGGACAAGCAGTTCATCAGCCGCGAAAAGCCCTATCTGAGGGCTTCCCTTGACGGCATCCTGCAGAAAGAGAACGGCGATTTTGGAATCCTCGAAATCAAAACGGCGAGCGGCCGTCGAGCGGGGGACTGGCATGACGAGGATGGCAACCTCCGAATCCCGCCATACTACTTGGCTCAAGTCGAATTCTACGCGCTCGTCACCGGCTGGACGTGGGGCTATGTCTACGCGGCCATCGGGGACGACGAGCCGGTAGAGATTCCCTTCGAGGCGGACGTGGAGGATATGGCCGCGATCGACAAGGCCGCCACCGACTTCTGGCATTTCGTCACCACAGGCACGCCACCGCAATTGACCGGCGGGGACGTGCAGAAGGCGTTCCCAGAGCCCACGCCGGACATTGTGGACGAAAGCGACGATGACGACCTGTACGACCTGCTCGCAAGATACGAGAGCGCCACCGGAATGCTGAATGACATGAAGTCCGCTCAGAAGGAATTGCAGGAGCAGATCATTCTGCGCATCGGCTCGCACACCGGCATCAAGTGCGGGAATTTGCAAGCCACCTACAAGCCGATGACCCGCAAGGAATACACCGTCAAAGCCACCACATACCGCAAATTCACACTCAAAACCATCGAAGAAAAGGAGCAATAAAAAATGGGAGCAATCGCACAGCAGGCGCAAGGGCAGCAGTTGCAGCCGCTCAATCCGAAGGGCAAGCTCAAGCAGCTTGTGGAGCATTCGTGGCCGCAGATCGCGCGTGTCATCGGCGGCAACCTCGACAGCGAGGCGCTGTTGCAGATGTGCATCAGCAGCATCAACCGCACACCCGCCTTGGCCGACTGCACGCCGGTCAGCGTCCTTTCCTGCTTCATGCAGTGCGCGGCACTTGGCTTGCGCCCATCCGACGTGGATGGATTGGGACAGGCGTACATCCTGCCCTATGGCAACAAGAACTATGCCACGGGGGAGAAGCAGGCCACCTTCGTCATCGGCTACAAGGGCATGCTGAAACTGTTGGAGAACAGCGGCATCTACGCGCAGCCGAGAGCCGTCTACGAGGATGACAACATCAAGCTCAAGCTTGACGAAAATGGCGTGCCGACCATCGAATGCCCGGACGAGGTGAACGTGGACGCCGACCACAGCGAGGACAAGCTGAAATTCGTGTACCTCTCTGTCCAGCTGCCGAATGGCGGACGCTACGCCGACTACATGTCGAAACGCGACCTGCTCGAATACCGCGAGAAGTACGCGCCACGCAATCGCAGCCGTCAGATCACCGGACCGTGGGTGAAGAATTTCGTGGAGATGGCGAAGAAGACCATCATCCGTCGCAGTTTCAAATATCTGCCGGTCAACATCGAGGCGAAGAAGGCCGCGAGCGTGGACGAGACCACACCGGATTACAGCGACGTGTTCCAGCCGGTAATCACCGATTCGACTGATGACGTGACTGCCGAGGTCATGGACACCGAAGCCGACTCCGAGCAGCAGGCCGATGCGAAGGACGGTGAGTGATGGCGGGGGAGACCGTTATCACGATCGTCGGCAATCTGACCGCCGACCCTGAGATTCGCACTTTGAGCAATGGCGGCACGGTGGCGAACTTCACCATCGCGTCCACGCCACGCGTATACAACAGCCAGGCCAACCAGTGGGAGGACGGTCAGGCGCTGTTCCTCCGCTGCTCGGCCTGGCGTGACCTCGCCTCGCATTGCGCCCAGACGCTCCGCAAGGGCATGCGCGTCATCGCGCAGGGCCGGTTGCAGCAGCGTTCCTATCAGGCGCAGGACGGTTCCAACCGCACGGTCATCGAATTGCAGGTGGACGAGATCGGCCCGTCGCTCAAGTATGCGACGGCTCAGGTGCAGAAGATGCAGTCAGGCTCATACCAGGGCGGCAACGCCAATGGCGGCTATCCGCAGCCGCAGGAGCCCCAGCAGCAGTCGCAGGCTCCGGCCGATAATCCGTGGGGCGCTCCGGCTGGAGAGCCTGACTTCTGATGATGCGTGAGTGGATTGAGCCGCCGGACGTGCTGCCGGTATGTCCCAAACATGGGTGCGCGCTGTATCCGGCGCGCCCCATACCATGCCCCGAATGTGAGGCCGAAAGCGAAGACCATTACGCGGACATTGGCGATGCCGACATTTGGATTTTGGAGGACGAATGACGCAGGAAACCACCATCGACGTGCTGAAGGCCTACTGGTGGACCCAGAACAAGCGTGGAGATTGGCGGGCGAAATACCGGCGCACCAGCGTCGTGAAAAGACGCGCCTACCTCACCTACCGCAGTCTCATCAACAGTGGCAAGCTCCAAAAGCCCGAGCATTGGCCGGTGCATGTGACCGCCATCATCCACCCGATCACCCACGGACGCTTCGACCCGGAAAACGCGGCCCCAATGGTCAAGGCGATACTCGATGGCATCACCCAGTCAGGCTACTGGCCCGACGACAACGCGGAATATGTGCTCGGCCCGGACTACCGGCTAGGCGAGCCAAGCACCGAAAAAGGCGTCTACCACATCACAATCCGAATCGAAGAGGAAGAACACTAATCATGGCGACGAACGTGACTGAGAAAGACAAGACACTGCAAGAGATCATCGACTGGTGCGAGCAGCTTGAGATTGATGGCTTGAGGCTTGCAAACGCTCTTCTGATGCAGCGTGACACGACCGCATACGGTGTCGTGAAGGGGCAAATCGACGCATACGGAAAGACAGCTGACCACTGCCGTTCCATGCTCGGCTACAGCGGCTCCATGCTGTCCTGCCTCACCTACGAGGACACGGACAATAGCGACCCATCCGATCAGCCCCAGGTGGGCGACTACGGCGTGGCAGTCCGCGAGACCGCAGACGGCCAGGAGGAAATACCCTTCCACATCGAACGGGAGGAACGCACCGGACTGCCAGTCGCACTCCTGAACGAACGACTGTATGCGAAACCGGAAGACGATATAAAAGACGGCCTGTATGTGAGCCTGTTCCAGCTCTATCTGGACGGCTTTATGTTGAGTCGGACGGGCCGAAAGCGGAACAAAGACGCGGAGGCATAGTCATGTGGTTCAAACGCAGACGCAACGAATTCGGGTGTCCAATGTGCGGCAGACTACCCAAAATCGTTAAGAGCCATACACAGGATGGGGATTACATCAAGTCGATATACCGGCTTCAATGCCCCCGAAAGCACCTCTCTACAAACTGGTACAGCGACCCTATGGATGCAAGCATCCAGTGGAAACACGTAGTGGACGAATACAAGAGGAAGGACACGAAATGAGCGCGTATCAGCCTGTTCTTGACCCCGCCTGCGGCGGCCGAATGTTCTGGTTCGACAAGTCGGATGATCGAGTGCTTTTCGGTGATGTGCGTGATGAAAGCTGGGAATTGTGTGACGGGCGTAGATTCGATGTCAAGCCGGACATGCTGATGGACTACCGCGACCTGCCGTTCCCCGACGGGACGTTCCGCATGGTGGTGCTCGACCCGCCCCACCTGCGCAATGCGGGGGAAACGAGCTACATGGCGCAGAAATACGGTTGCCTCGACCAAGAGACGTGGAAAGCTGACCTCAAGACCATGTTCAGCGAGTGCTTCCGCGTCCTGAAAGAGCACGGAGTGTTGATTTTCAAATGGAATGAGACGCAGATACCCGTATCGCAGATTCTCAAGCTCACAGCGCACAAGCCGCTCTTCGGCAACAAGCAGCCGAACCGCACGGGAACACACTGGATTGTCTTCATGAAGGAGGACGCGAAATGAATAAACGGTACAAGGTTTGCCCACTTTTTTGGAGTGATTACGGCGATGAGCGCACCTTGATGAATATGGGTGTGTTTGAAGAGTTGCTGAACGAGGGTTGGAAGATTCTGCGGGTGGATATCATGCCACCAACGGAATTGAGTAATAACGCCGTTACCGCGACGAACGTCTACATCCTTGAGAGGGAGGCTAATGATGATTAGTCAATACGACAAGGACATGTGTTGCCTGTATATCGCTGAGGGGATGAACTACATCTGGCAACAACGAGAGAACCAAGAGCTTTCCCGAATACTTGAATCATTGGCCGATAGGAAGCTCATGAAGCGTGTCCATGGCGGGTATGCGATCACACTCAAGGGCCTGTTGGCAGTCAAGGTGTGGAGACTTCACCTGTTCCTGTTCCATCACGATGAATGCAAGTACTTCAGGAGGAAGAAATGAGCAGGACTGAAACCACCGCCATGCTGTCCAAGCTGGTCGAGAAGAGGTTGAAGAATCGCGTGAGCTATTGGGCTAGCGAGGTTAACTTCGACCTTGGAACACCACGGAACAGGCGCATCGACTACATCGGATTCAAGCCTTTCACGCCCGGCTACGTGCTCGAACCAAGCAGTGTGGAACTCGGCACTTTCTCCTGCTATGAAATCAAGTCATGCATGGCTGATTTCAAATCGGGTCACGGGCTGACGTTCTACGGTGACGAAAACTATCTAGTCACCACGCCTGAGCTTGCGGATGAACTGCGCGTGGGCCACCAGATTCCGCGAGACATCGACCAAGTGTTGGTGCCCACGGCCAAAGGGGACAAGCTCAGATGCCTGTACGACGTGTCCTATGGAGACAAGCGGAATAGCTACAGGCGGCGTCCGGCGAGTGAGATGCTGTACGCCATGATCGAAGCGAACGGAAAGAGGACTAATTGAGCATCATGCTTGACGAGGCCAACGCTTACGAGCGTGGCATGGATGATGATTTGACTTTGGCGAAACGGCTCTGCTGGGACAGCTACGAATGGGATGGCGTCGATAGCGACTGTGTGGCGAAAGACGAGGACGACGCATGGGATTACGCGGGGGAAATCTGCGGCTATCAGGAGGACTTCATCGACCGGGCGCGCGACCTGCTCGAAGTGGCACGCAAGGCGGTAAACGAATGAGCAAGGCAATCCGATATGTCGAGTGCGCCCACTGCGGCGAGACGGTGGGCAGCTATTACGTCACCTGCCCTTACTGCGGGTATCGGCTGGTGGACGCGAAGCAAGCCGCAATGATGGGTTTGTCATGGTGACGCTTGACCCGCCACCGGACTTGTTGGAGATCGCCGAAGCCCTGGACGCGATGGCGAAACCACACGTGGGAAGCGGCTGGGCGAACACCAACTACACCGACCTGCCCTGCACCACGCCACGGCAGGAGGCAATCTGGATGGAATTCAACGGCATCACAAGAGGGGAGGATTGATGGCAAGGCGCGGTTACGTGCAATTGGCCAATGGCTTCTATCTCAACCGGAAGGTACGCCGGTTGCGTCGCACCATGCCCTCTGCCGTCAGTGCGTTCGTCGTCATGCTTTCCTACTGCGGTGACAACCTCACGGACGGCTTCGTGGACTCGGACACGGCGGAATTCGTGCTCGACATCACCACGCAGGAGCTTGACGCTTTGCAGCAGGTCGGATTGATCGAGGCCGTGGATGGCGGCTATGTCATCCACGATTATCTCGAACATAATCGGAGCCGTCAGCAGGTGATGGCCAAGCGCAAGCGTGAGCATGACCGGTATTCTGCTGGCAGTCTGCCGGCAGAAATTGCGCAGACTGCCGGCAGAATCGAAACAGAATCGGGACAAACACCAGAACACCAGAACACCAGAACCCAAAAGAAAGAGAAAGAAGAATATTCTTCTTCTTTCTCCAAAGAAATCGGGCTGAACGACTTCGAGCTGGTCAGGGAGAAAACCCACGCCAATGCCGCCATAATCCGCGATTACCCGAATCTCGACCTGTCAGACGCGTGGAACGCATTCTTAAGCCGACATTATGGCGAAAACCGCACGATAGCCGACTGGACGCGCCTGTGGAAGGGCTGGTGCCAACGCAGAGCCAAAATGAGCGGCATACCACCCTCGAAACGCCACGTGCACACGTGGAAATGCTCTCACGTGCTCGAAGCGCTCGGACGCGACGAAGAAACAGCACAGGCAGACGAAAAGGCCTGCGAATTAGCCGACAGACTCAACAAGGAGAAATCATGAAACACGAACCGGTAATCATGTACAGCCGAGAATGGTTGGAACACGAGCGCCGCAAGGCATGGCAGGAAGGCTACGCGGCCGGATGGAAAGACCAGGAATGCGATTTTCCGCAGTATACAAGCGAAAACCCATACAAGGAGACCGTCAAAATCGAAAAGGAAGGTGAATGATGGACGGATTGGACAAGCTGATTATCTCACTGGTGATATTAGGCGTCGTGGCGTTCGCCATGCTTGGCTTAAGCATCTATGAGGGCTGGTATCTAGGCACGCATCCCGATTACGGCATGACGACGGTCAAGACCGGCGACGTGACATGGGTCTGTCTGACCGACCGTGGCACGACCATCGGCTGCGACACGGTGGAGGAGTACCGGTGAACGGCGTGGACACGTTGGACACAAGCATCTGGGCCGGCTACCTCATCCGGCCGAAGGGTGATATGAGACGGTATACATTACGAATGTACGAAACGCTCCAAGAGGCATCGGATGTGGCACAGGAGCGCGCCGACTCCCACCACAGGCCATACGAGGTGCTCGCAACCTGCGATACCTCGCAGCGAATCATTAAGACCATCGAACCAAGGAAAAGCAAATGAAGAAAATACTCGAAAACATGATCATCAAGTGGCATCAGGCCGGATACAGCCTCGACGAGATCGCGCCACTCGTGCCGCAAGTGCCAAAAGCCGAAATCGAAGCCATAATCCAGCAGCACGACAAGGAGCCCCGACTTTGACCAACTGCAAACACTGCCAGAAGCCAATGAAGCCGATCGCCGCGAATCTGCTCTGCGCCAGCTGCCGCGAAAACTACTGGCAGCTGATCCGCCAGCTCGGACACGTCCAACTGCCCGCCCTGCGGAGCATCATGCTCCGACAGGCCCGCATCGGCACCCCAGCACACACGCCAAGCCGAGGCAACGCACCAATACCCATCGACACCCACGCTCAAGACCTCATCGCAGACAGCGAAGCATGGTTGGCGGAACAGGCGGGCAAAATACGCGCCGCATACGCCGCATACGACTGGCGGAAAGCATGGTATGCCATCATCAGCAACCGTCACACGACGTTGAACATGCCAACCGCAGCAGATGATTACACCAGCCTGGAACACATCAGCCGACGCAACGAGACAGCATTGACACCAGAGAGCGAGCTGATAATCCTCGGCACCTGCCCCACCTGCCGCCACCAGCTCACCGGTACACCAGACGCCGAGTCGGTCACATGCCAACACTGCCGTACCGAATGGGCGGCACCAGCCATCAAAGCAGCACGAGACGAACGACTGTGGCAAGTGCAAATCACCGGCACGCCAAGCGACGCAGCCAAGGAACTGAAACGCTACGGCCTGACCATCAGCCGCAACCTCGTCAGCCAATGGCTCAGACGCGGCAAGTTGCACGCCACGCCGACAAACACCAAGAACCAGTACGTGTTCAACCTCGGCGAGTTGGCCGCACTACTTGACTGTCACCGTTGAAATGCTATACTGTCGTATGTTCGCAGAATGAATGGCCCGGCATAATGATAGCTGGGCCATTATTCATATCGCTTCGGTAGCTCAGTGGCAGAGCACGAGGGATAGCACAGATACCAGAGGACGGATACCTTACCGGCCATGGCTTCCTACTTCTTTAAATCGAATGCCCGTGATGATAAAGACAGTGCATCCCACACCACGCGCTGGTTCGACTCCAGCCCGAAGCACCAAAGGCGGTGAATCAATGCCAGGAAGAATCCGCAAGACCAGCCGCCAATTCGAAAAAGACAAGGCCGCATTCTTCGCACAATGCAAGGCACAGCATGCAGTCTGCTGGCTATGCGGAATGCCAATCGACTATGCGGCCACGAAGAACACCACCGATGACAGCTTCAACCTCGACCACATGTTCCCCGTCAGCAAGCATCCCGAACTCCAATTCGACCCAGCAGGCTTCAAACCGAGCCACACCAGCTGCAACCGCTTGAGAGGCAACCAAGATCCGCCAGCGCCAATCGGAACACTCTCAAGACAATGGATAACAACAGCATGAGCCCAACACGAGGGGTAGGGGCGGTGAAATCGTAAAACCAACGACAGAGCGCAAGACGTCCCGCGTGGTTGCTCTTCCTCTCCCCGATGGCCGAAATTGACCGGGGGTCGCGCGCGCGATTGCAGATTCGAGGTGAAGCATGTCGGCGAAATTTCCGAGCCATAATGTGGCGGAGGCTTTGGAGCGTTCATTGAAGAACGCCGATGGGCTGAAGGCCGTGAATTCTGCAGTGGTCGCGGCCGCCCGCGTGCTGGCTGGTCGGATTGACTTCCTGAATGCCACCGGATTCGTCGACGAGAACGGGAAGATCGACAATGTGACTCTGCCGACTTTCCTGAAATACTGCCAGTCTCTCGGATTGACTTTGGACGCTCCAGCGAAGGTCGGGCGTCCGGCCAGGCAGAAGCCCGAAGTCAGGGCTGAGGAAGCGAAGAGCGACAAGGTTATCGCGATGGATGATTTCATGAAGCGTTTCGGCTGAGGAGGTTGCGATGGCGGCTGAGAATCTTACGGTTTTCGGTGCCATCGATGATGAGAGGCATGGCGTGACCTTGCCGCGTATCTTTACACCGCCGTTGCGCCCGTTGACCAAGGAGACCTCGAATGGTTTCGCTGTGATCGCGTTCGCGGAGATCATGCTGCATGTCCACCTTTACCCGTGGCAGCAGTGGCTGCTCGTCCATGCTTTGGAATTGCTGGAGGACGGCAGCTATCGTTTCCGCAAGGTCATTGTGCTTGTGGCCCGTCAGAATGGCAAGACCACGTTGATGGGCGTTTTGGCCGCATGGTGGCTTTTCGTGGACTCCAACAAGCATCCCGACCGAGTGCCGCCCGTGAAATTCCTCGTGGTCGGTGCCGCGCAGACGTTGGACAATGCGAAGGGCCCTTACAATCAGGTCAAGGAGTGGTGCAATCCTCAGCCTTCGACTGATGAGGAAGCGGATCTGGTGATTCCGGATCTCGCCGCGATGACGCAGAAATTCGTCAACACGAACGGCGAGGAGGCGATCATCACCCGCTCGAAGGCCAGATATATTGTCCGCGCCGACAAGAACATTCGAGCCAAGTCGGCGGCGCGTGTGGTGTTCGATGAGTTGCGTGAGCAGCATACGGATGATGGCTGGAATGCAGTCAGCCAGACCACGAAGGCCGTCTGGTCGAGCCAATTATGGGGCATCAGCAATGCGGGCGATTATCGCAGCGTCGCGTTGCGCAAGCAGGTTGACAAGGGCCGCAAGCTTGTTGACGAGTGGGCGCGTCTGAGCGTCGACGGTGGCAATCCGGCCGACGTGTTCATGTCCGGCGAGCAGGATGGCTCTTTCGGATATTTCGAATGGAGCGCTCCGGACAAGTGTCCGGTGGATGATGCCGATGCGATCCGGCAGGCGAATCCGTCGCTCGGGTATGGGCCGATGACCGTCATGAGCGTCAGATCCGATATTGACGGCATGACCGAGGCCGCGTTCCGTACGGAAGTCTTGTGCCAGTGGGTCACTGCCGACATCGTGCCCTATATCAATCCGAAAATGTGGGCGCATGGCACTGATAATGCGTCACGCATCCCCGACGATAATCGCGTGGTGCTGGCCGTCGATACCAGCGCCGACAGGAAGACCACATATGTGGCCGCTGCTGGCCTTCGTGCCGATGGCCTCCCGCATGTTGAGCTGATAGCTCGTCGTGACGGCATGCTGTGGGTGCCGCATTATCTTGACATGCTTCGTGAGAGCTGGCCGTCGATTTGTGAGATTGCCGTGCAGTCGAAGGGCTGTCCGGCTGTCGATTTCACCGACCCGCTCACCGAAAAAGGCTGGAATGTGCATCTCATCGAGGGATTCCGGCTTGGCGCGTGTTGTGGTCGTTTCCTCGACCGAGTGCGCGAAGGGAAGCTCCGGCATCTGCCGCAGCCAGCCATCGAACAGCAGGTTTCCGTGGCCGTGACCCGCCGTCTTGGCGAGGTCGAGGTATGGGACCGTGGCAAGAGTGCTTTGCAGATCAGCGGCCTCATCGCCGAGAGTGAGGCATTGTATGCGCTTGAGACCATGCAAGTCGAAGCGGAGACACCGAAATATGCGCCGAGCGTGACCCATTTCGCAGTCGTATGACCCAGTGAGGAGGTTTCATGGGGTTCTTTTCCAGATGGCTCAAGAAAAGCCCGGTATCCGTGGCCCAGAAGTTCTCCGAATCGCCAGTGAACATTTCACAGGTGGCGCAGATTCCAATCGACTGGTTCGGCGCCGGAGTCTACGAACGAGAGGCGGCGGTACGTACCGTCATCGACCATATCGCGCGGAATATCGCCAGCATGCCATTCAAGGTCTACACTCGCCAGCCTGACGGTGACCGCGTGGAGGACACCACAAGCCCGTTGGCGCAATTGATGGCCAAGCCGAGCGTTCTTCCTGGCATGACACGTTACCGATTCTTCTACTCGCTGCTCTGCGATGGCCTGCTCAATGACCGTTGGCTCTGCCTGTTGGATGCCGACAAGCAGTCCGGCAGATTGTGGCTGCGGCGTATTCCGGTGCAGAATTTCACGCTTTCCGGCAACACTCTTGATGAGATCACCGGCGTGCAGATCAGTACCGGACAGCCGGAAGGAAGCCAGTATTTCAAACTGCCAGACCCGCAGATTCTGCTTGATGTGGGCTATAGCACGTCCGGCATCGGCGGTTCTCCGGTGTCCGGCACTCTCGCACCGCTTTTGGCGGAGGCGCGTGAGATGGCCGAATATCGGCGTGCGATAGCGAAGAACGGCGGCCAGATTCCAGCGTACATCTCCCGCCCGAAGGAGATGCCGTGGCCGTCGCAGGAGGCGCAGGACGAATTCGTGCAGGGCATGAGGAACTACAAGGCTGGAGGCAATCTTGCCGGTGGCTGGCCGTTGCTCAACGACGGCATGGAAATCAAGACCGTGGACGCGTTCAAGCCGATTGACATGCAGGACATCGACGCGAGGGACAGGATTCGCATAGACGTGGCCAACGCCTTCCATATCGCGCCGGAGAATCTTGGCTTTCGCAGTGGCACGAATTCCAACATCGCTTCCTTCAAGGAGCAGATGTGGAATGTGGAATTGATGCCGTACATCGTGGCTTTCGAACAGTCGCTCAATCTGCTTCTGCCAGACGCGCTCGGCCAGCCGGACGCCTACATCGAAGCGAATGTGGATGCGAAGCTGCGCGGCACGTTCTCCGAGCAGTATCAGGCGCTCAGCACGGCCACGGGGCGCAGCTTCATGACCACGAACGAGGCGCGGCGCATCCTCAACTATCCGAAGCTTGATGGTGGCGACGAATTGGTGACGCCCTTGAATGTGGCAACAGGCGCCCAGCCCAGCCCGCAGGATGGCGGCAGGACGCAGAACGCGCAACAGAACAATCCAGTGAACGGAGAAGGACAGTGAATCTCAAACAGCTCAGATTCAACGTGAAATCCTTGGATGATTCCGCTGGCGAAGGCGTTTTCAGCGGCTACGCCAGCACTTTCGGCAACAAGGACCTGCAGGGTGACGTGATCGCCAAGGGCGCTTTCGCGGAGACCTTGGAGAAGGACTACGCCGGCGGAGCCGGCATCCCGATCCATTGGAACCATCAGGACGGCAAGCCGACCGACATCATCGGACGCACCTTGAGCGCCGTGGAGGACGAGAAGGGTCTGCTCATCTCGGCCCAGCTCGATATCGAGGATAATCCGACCGCCCAGCAGGCTTACGACCTGCTCAAGGATGGCAGGGTTCATCAGATGAGCATCGGCTTCGTGCCGACGAAGACCGCGTGGATCACGGAAAAGGGCGACGGCCCGTGGGGCGGCCATTCCGAATTCCAGCAGATCAAGCTTTTCGAGATCAGCGTGGTGCCGGTGGCCGCGAACCAGCAGGCCGAGATCCTGGCCGTCAAGTCAGGTCGCGCCATCAGCTCCGCCAACGAGGAGAAGCTTCGTGCCGCATTGGCGTCGCTGAACGAGGTGTTGGAAGGCATTGATTCCGACAATTCCAGCACTTCCGATGAAGATAAGCCGGATGATTCCAAGACCGGCGAGAAAAAGGATGATAAGAAGCTTGCCCCTGATAAGGGCAGGGACGCGGAGGCCGAGAAGGCCGAGCGTCTGAACGTAATCAAATCCGCCCGTGAACTGGTCACTGGCGGCAAGGACAACAAGGAGACCAAATGAGTTTCAATGATCGTCTCGCCAAGACCAAGGCCGCCATCGAAGCGGTGCTGGCCAAGGGCGAGGATAATCTCGACGCTTCCGACATCGAGAAGCTGAAGGGGCTGAACGCCGAAGCGCACGAATTGCAGGATTCCATCGAAACGTTGGATGCGGTGCATAAGCGTTTCGCGGGATTGACCGACAATCTGGCGGACACCCAGAAGAGCGGAGCCGCATCCGACGAATCTCTTGGCGATTTCGTCGTGAAGAACATCGGCGAACAGCTGGCGAAGATAAAGGGAGTGTCCGGAGCGTCAATCGCAGCACCGGAATGGGCTCCGAGCCGCAAGGGCAACACTGACACGCAGGTTACCGGCGGCCCGTCCGGCGTGTACGGCTCGCTGTTGACCTACGTGGATCCGAATTTCGTCCAGGCTTACCGCCGTCCGACCATCACCAACCTGTTCGGTGTCGGCGCGATCAGCGGCCAGGCCATCATCTACTACGTGGAAGGCGAAAAGGAAGGCGATTTCAAAACCGTCGGCGAAGGCGAGGAATTCAGCCAGATCCATTACGCCGACGCCACCGAGCACACCGACGCATTATCCACCATCGCTGGATTCATCAAGGAATCCAACGACATGATCACCGACCTCGAATTCTTGAAGTCCGACATCGATGGACGCCTGCTCTACGACTTGAGCATCGTCGAGGAGAAGCAGCTGCTCAACGGCGACGGTACCGGCAAGAACATCAAGGGCCTGCTGAATCGTGAAGGAATCCAGTCATACACCGCCACCGATGCCGGCAATGACGTTGCCGTACTGCACGCGCAGTCGATGATCTCCACCACGACCGGCATGATGCCGGATGCCCTTGTCATCAATCCGACAGACTATGAGGCCATTCGATTGAAGAAGGACAATGATGGCAATTTCATCGGCGGTGGACCGTTCTACGGCGTGAATGGTGGCGCATTGACCATCACTCCGCGCCTCTGGGGTCTGGACACCGTGGTGACTCCCGCTGTCGATGCCGGCACAGCCATCGTCGGCTCCTTTAAGGGCGCTGCCACCTTCTATCGCAAGGGCGGTGTGACGGTTGAGGCCACCAATTCCAATGACACCGACTTCATTTCCGATCTGGTGACCATTCGCGCCAAGGAGCGTGTGGCTTTGGCCGTGCGCAAGCCGAAGGCTTTCGTCAAGCTGACCCTTAAGTAAGGAGACGTGATATGGCTCGACAGTTTCGAGTGATTCCAGCCTCGGCGGCGAAACTTGACCCGAATGCCAAAGTGGCCGATGTGGTCTTCGTCGGGGCCAACGGCAAGCCGACCGATATTGGCAGCGCTGCAGTGAAGCCTGCAACGCATGTGGCTTTGGCCGCCGGCGCCACACCAACCAAGAGCGAATTCGACGCCCTGGTCAATTCTCTGATTGCGGCTGGCCTGATGGCTGCAGAGTAAGCGTGGGGGTCGGCATGAGTGATGTGAATGTGGTTCCCGACATGATTGCCGACCCTTCGGCTTTCGAAGATGACGCCGCCTTCCGGCTCAGGGCCGCGCAGTCGGCCATCCGCCGCGAATGCGGTTGGCATGTCATGCCGAACACTGCTCTCAGCGGCGTGATTAACACTCGTGGAGGGTCGGTGATCCGCTTGCCCGCGCGTCATGTGACGAGCATCGAATCATTGACCGACCGTGATGGCAACAAGCTGGCTTACGCCTACGATCCTGAGACGGGTTTGGTCGAATCCTTGTCCGGTGGCTTCCCGGTCGGCGTTGCGGCCATCCGCTACGAGATTCATGCTGGCTATGATGACGCGCCGGACGTGCAGTCGGTGCTTATCAGCGCCGCGAAACGTGCCGGCATGAGTCCGCTTGGGCTTATCACCTCGCAGTCAACGAATGGCAGCAGCGCAAGCTTCGACGTGGTGTCGCTCATGCAGGCCGAGAAGGACAAGCTCAAACCCTACAAGCTGGGAGGCTTGCCATGAGCCTGCTTGACGACATGAATGCCGGTGGCGGCGTTTTCGCCATGGCTGGGGCCACGAGTTTCGTGCGACTGCGTGCCAAACGCAAGGCCAACCCGTACAATCCGGCGCAGAACGAGCCGGACTGGAGCGTGCCTCCGGACGAGCTCGTCATCATGGGCGCGCTCTCGTCCAGTTCCAGCACCCGCACGCCGGACACGCTTGACACGCAGACAGCATCTACGGCGTACCTCACCATCCCTGATCCGACAGCCGACGTGAAAATCGGCGACCGGATCCGCGCAGACCCCGACGACGGACGCTTGTGGGAAGTCGACGGATTCCCCTCGAAGGACGCGAACGCATTCACCGGCTGGCGTCCGACCTTGGAATGCCGTCTGACGGAAAGAAAGGGCTGAACAAATGGCGAAAAGCAGGATATCGGTCAACTTCAACCAGAAATTCTTCGACGAGATTCTCAATAGCGCCGGAGTCAAGTCGCTCACCACGCTGGCCGCGAACAGGGCACTCGCCTACGCGAAGGCGTCCGCTCCAGTCGATACCGGCGCATACCGCGACGGCCTTGAAATCGAGGAGGTTAAAAGGGAGCACCGAACGACCGTCATGGTCGTCGGCCACGACACGAAGACCCTGCTCGTGGAGGCACAGACCGGCAATCTGGCCAAAGCGTTGAGGAAGGCGAGGGTCTGATGGCAAGCGTCATTCCACCAGACCTCGAACTGTTCCTCACCGGATGGCTGCGCTCCAACATCACGGACATCCCCGGCCTGCAGGTCGGAAACCGTATCCCTGACGGTTACGACGGTTCCTATCCGCTCGTGGTCGTGAGTGATGACGGCGGCACGCAATCCGCCAACCGCGTGACGTTCGACAGGTCGATAGGCGTCAACGTGCTCGGATGGACGCGCAACGATACGAAACCATGCCGTGATCTGGCGGCCCGCGTGTACGGCGTGCTGACCGGAGAGCCCGGCATCCTCATCGGATTCGCCGAAGGCAGCCGCATCTGCGCCGTCGTGCCCGACGGATGCAACGGCCCGTACCCGGTCGGAGAGGACGCGGCATGGTGCCGCTACTACATGACCGTCGAATATTCGACGGCCGGAATCAGACAATCATAAGAAAGGAAAAGCCATGGCCAAAGACAGTCAGGGCATGGATCTGGGACAGGTGGAGGCGCTCGTCACCGCCGCCATCATGATCGTCCCGTACTCCACCGAAAACAAAATCACGCCGGAGATGATCGCATCCAGCAATGCGACGCCGGAACTTCCGGCCGCCTACAATCGGTCGACCGCATGCATCGGACTCGTCAAGTCCGACGGCGGCAACCAGGATTCGCGCGACGGCGACGATCCGCTCGAGTTTTTGCAGGACGGGTACAAGAAGCTGCCGCTGGCGACCAGCCTCACGCAGACTTTCAGTCCGGCCGAAAACAACGCGCTGACCCGCAAGATCACCATCGGCGAGCCGGACGCCAATGGCGTCTACCACGTGGCCGACATCATCCAGGATGCGAAGTGGATGGTGTATGAGGAGGAGACTTTCGACACTGGGCGTGTCCACCGTCGTGCCGGCGTCATGCAGGTCACCGGCAACGAGCCGGACCAGCAGGAGCGTGGCTCGGTCACAGGGCGAGCATTGACCGTCGAATGGATGAAGGATCCGCTGTATGTGGATGCGGAGCATCCGAACACGCGCTGGATCGAAAGCTGGTACGACCCAAAAGCGTGACGGCGGTGGCCGTGACCTCGGCTGACGGCAATACGAGGCCGTCGGTCGTCCAAGGCGCGAAGCTCGCGCTCAAGGCCGTCGCCACACATGTGGACAAGACCACCGTGGACGTGACCGGACAGGCCACGTTCAAGTCCAAGGATGCCGGCGTGGCGACCGTCGATGGCGGCACGCTCACCGCCGTCAAGGCCGGAAGCGCGAGGATCAACGCCACCTATGACGGCGTGACCTCACCTGATCTGACTGTCACCGTCACCGCACGCGCCGCCTGACCGGCGGGCGGAAAAATTTCCCGACCCCCCAACTCTACGTGCGTC